>ERZ857882.549-NODE-549-length-47700-cov-7.353888_pt1 | contig 47700 bp, 19 predicted proteins | sample MGYA00519697_ERZ857882 | MGnify/ENA primary metagenome ERZ857882 (study PRJEB31778, sample SAMEA3449373) | human gut metagenome | biome: human gut; feature: human-associated habitat; material: faeces | place: United Kingdom | collected 2010/2012 ...
AGGTCTTGACGACCATGCAGAACTGGATATCGTCGTCGCGCGAATAGACCTGCTGCCCGGACAGGAAGCGGTTGAGCGCCGGATATTTCGCCACGCACTGGACATAGGCAGCCAGAAATACGTGCGTCACGCCGAGATTCGTATAGCCCTGCTTGCGCTTTTCGCGGATATAGCGCTCCATTGGGCCGATGTCAACGGACTCGCGGATGAAATTGGACGATCCGATGCGCGTCGGCATGATATAATTGGCTACGACCGCCATCGGGTCGAGCGTGCGCAGCCTGCGGCCGTCGGGCCGGTCACCCCAGGTGGGGTGGTACGCGCCGTCGAGATAGACCTTCGCGCCGAGCAGCGTCAGAATCCCGGCAAGCAGGAACAGCATATCAGGCAAAATCTGCCGCAGCTGCGGCCAGTTTTCCCGCGTGAATTCCTTCTCGTGCATCCCGGCCAGAATGCCGAGCGCAGCGATCAGCAGCAGAAGCAGCGGGATCGTGCTTTTGATGTGGCCGGAGACGGTCACGGCGTAAAACGCGGCGATGGCGAGATAGGCGATCCAGAACATGAACGTCAGCCACAGATACGGTGAGACGAGCGTGATCTTGATGCCGTAATAGATCGCAAGCAGAATGACGGGCACGGATGAACGGTAGAACCGGTCGCTGCCATTGCACAGGATATTCAGCACATAGAACACACAGCCCACGACCGGCAGCACGACTAAAAACCACACCGTCTTTGCGTCTGCGCCTTTCCCGCAGACATTTGCGATGCGAAGCGCTGCCGAGGCCAGCATGACCAGCGCAGCCAGCCAGATAAGCGGATTCTTCCGGCTGACATAGTAAGCAACTCTTTTCTTCATAGCTTTATCATACCAGCCGCAGGCAGAAAAAGCAAGAACTCTGGGGAAACAGGGAAAATTTCCGTGCGGCTGCAACAAAATCGGCCAAACACCCGACATGATAGACGTCAGTATGCTGAACATAATGCAAGTAACCGATCAGCGGTTACAAAAGGAGGAATGCGGCTTGGACGAAAAGGAGCTGCTGCGGCAGCTGCAAAAGCAGCGCGCAGGTGCGCTGGAGCAGGCGGTCGCGCAGTACGGCGCATACGTTCTGGCCATCATCCGCAACCGCAGCCGCGGCGTTCTGACGCCGGAGGACCATGAGGAAATTGCCTCAGACGTGTTTTTCGCGCTCTGGAACGGCGCGGCGCGCATCGAGCGCAGGCAGCTGCGGCCATGGCTCGGCGCGGTGGCGCGGAACCGGACGGCGGAGGCCATGCGGAAGCAGAACGTCTATCTTCCGCTGGAGGACGATACGCTCATCACGCTCGACCGGCTCTGGGAGCAGATGGTGGAACAGGAGCGCTGCGCGGCCATTGCGCAGGCCATGCGCACGTTGCCGGACGAGGACCGGGAGATCTTTTACCGGTTTTACGATCTGTCGCAGACAGCCGCGCAGATCGCGGAGGACTTACATTTGAACGCGTCGACCGTGCGTTCGCGCCTGATGCGCGGACGGCGGACACTGCGCGAGGCTTTGGAAAAAGGAGGTCTGTTTTGTGAAAACGACGTGGGATGAGCTCATGCGCTATGCGCCGGAGCAGGAGATTCCGCTGCCCCCGATGCAGGATGGCGAGGGTGCGCGGATTTTGAGCAAGACGATGGGAAAAATCAAGGAAACGAAGCGGAAGCCCGCCCGGCCTGTCCGGACGGTGCTGATCGCGGCGGCAATCGCGGCGCTTTTGTGCGGCAGTGCGTTTGCGGCGCACTCCTTCGGCTGGTTCGACCAGCTGTTCGGCGAAAAAGCCGTGCTGGTCAAGGACCATGTCACGAGCTATGACGAAAAAACGTCTACAGAGCTCACACAGCCGGCGTACACCGAGGAAGAGCAGGCCATGATCGCCGAGGGCACGATGCAGGTGCCCGACACTGCCGATTTGGCGGATACGGGCGTATCGGCCACGACGGAGAATTTCGTGTTTACGCTCCAATCCATGCTCGTCTCGAAGGATTCTGTGCTTGCGGTCATGCGCGTTGATGCGCGGACAGACAAGGCCGCGGCGACGCTTGCCGCATTGCCGGAGGCCAGTGACAACGAGAAGGAGATGGCCCGGATGCTGCAGGTGCACGTGCGCAACAACATTGACTTCCGCGGAGATCATAGTCTGGAATGGAAGCTTGGCGGTATGGGGATGCACATCATTCAGGTGGAAGGACGCACGGCATATATGGTTCTGACGAACAACGGCGGAGAAATTGAACCGGGCGACCGACTGCTGTTTCAGGCGTGGTATCAGGACAAGACCGTTGATCTGTTTGAACTTGCGGTGCCGGATCAGCTGGTACAGGAGCTGGTGATCAAGCTGGACGAATCGGAATACGAGGATCAGTACGACTGCTGGCAGACGGCAACGATCACGCCGATCTCCTTCCGGCTTGAAGGCCGCTACGGACGCAATTGGAGCGTTCCGGAAACAAATAGTGCCGTTTCCATTACACTGAAGGACGGAACAAGCTTCGAACTTGCCAGCAAGGAAAACGGCTACACAGACAGCGCCTACGGAACCTACGGCTCCATGAGCCATTCGGGAACCGGAGCGTATGAGTCAGATCGCTGCAAGGAGAACTGGCTGTTCTCCCAGCTGATCGATCTGGACGAGCTGACCTCCATCACCGTATGCGGCGTGACATACCCGATTTTACAATAAAACAACGCAAAGCAACATAATCGGAATATATGCATCACAAATAAGCATTTCCAATCTGCTGCCGGGTATGCTAAACTGAGAAAAAACGCGGCAGGAGGAATTTAAAATGCTGGAATTTGATCTGATCGTGATCGGCGGCGGGCCGGGCGGGTATCTCTGCGCGGAGCGCGCGGGAAAGGCGGGGCTGCGGACAGCGCTGATCGAAAAGCGCGCGCTGGGCGGCACCTGTCTGAACGAGGGCTGCATCCCGACAAAGAGCCTTCTTTACTGCGCCAAGCAGTATCAGGCGGCGCTGCACGGCGCGGAATACGGCGTGACGGCGCAGAACGTCTCCATCGACCACGCGCAGGTCGTCGCGCGGAAGGACGGCGTGGTCAAAACACTCGTCCGGGGTGTGGGCGCGGCAATGAAGGCGCATGGCGTGACGGTTTTCGCCGCCGAGGGCCGGATCCTCGGCAAAACGGGGGAGCGCTTTGAGGTCGCTGCAGGCGGCGAGACACTGTCCGCGCCGCGGCTCGTGCTGGCGTCCGGCTCCAGCGCCGTGATCCCGCCGATCCCCGGTGTGCGGGAAGGACTTGCTTCCGGATTTGTTATGACGAACCGCGAGCTGCTTTCCCTTTCGGAGCAGCCGGAATCGCTCGTCTGCATCGGCGGCGGCGTGATCGGGCTGGAAATGGCGTGCTATTTCGCGTCCATCGGCACGAAGGTGACGGTCATTGAGATGCTGCCCAAGATCGCGGGCAGCACCGACCCGGAGATCTGCGAGCTGCTCATGCGGACGTACAAAAAGCAGGGCATGGACTTCTGCCTGAACGCCAGAGTCGAGGCTGTCACGGAGCGGAGCGTCGTGTATTCCGACGCTTCCGGGCGGCACGAGATCGCCTGCGGGCGCGTGCTGCTGTCGGCGGGCCGGCGGGCGGATGTGACGGGGCTGAATGTGGAGGCGCTCGGCATTGCGCTCGAACGCGGCGCAGTCGTGACAGACCGGCAGATGCGCACGAACGTCCCCGGCGTCTGGGCCGTCGGCGACTGCAATGGCAAGCTGATGCTGGCCCACACGGCCTATCGCGAGGCAGAGGTCGCGGTCAACGATATGCTCGGCAAAAAGGACGCGATCGACTATTCCATCATCCCCTCCGTGATCTACACCACGCCGGAGGTCGCCTGCGTCGGCGAAACGGAGCAGAGCGCAAGGGAAAAGGGACTGGACGTGCAGGTGGTCAAGGCGCCGATGGCGCTCTCGGGCCGGTATCTTGCAGAAAATCCGAAGGGAACCGGCTTCTGCAAGCTGCTCTATGACCGGAAAAACCGCTGCGTCGTGGGCGTCCATATGGTCGGCTCCTATGTCTCGGAGATCATCTACGGCGCGGCCATGATGGTGCATTCCAAGCTCCCCTTGCAGCATCTGGACAAGATCGTCTTCCCCCACCCCACAGTCGGCGAGGTCGTGCGCGAAGCGCTGTTTCTGCTGTGACCGGGCAACCCCGGAACTTTGGCACATAGAAAACGCCCCGAAGCAGCAGCTTCGGGGCGTTCGAGACTGTCAAAAAACCATGAAGCGCAGTTGGACGACAGAGCAGCAGGGGAAGAGTGAAGGGGGCAAAGAGCCCCCTTCGCGTTCAATCAACCAGTTTTTCGAACTTTTTTAAAGTTCGAAAAACTGCCTCAGCGGGGCGAAAAGACTTTTTCGACACGCTGAAACGCCCCGAAGCGGCTGCTTCGGGGCGTTCGCTCGATCTGTCAGTCTGCGTAATCCTTCATTTCCTCGCGGCGTGCGCGGCAGGCGGCAAGCTTTTTGACGCCTGCGCAGATCTCGTCGAGGAAGCCGACGACGACAAGCACGGTGCCGATCACGGCCATGACCGCGCCCGCGATCTTCAGGATGCTTTTGATGGATTTCATATCAGTGCCCTCCTGTTTTTTCTTCAGTATAAGCCTGTTTTTTCGATTTTGCAAGGGGTTTAGTAACCGATAATTTAATCGACAAGAGTTACCAGCGAGAGATTTTGCCGCAGATGAAAGTTTGAAAGCGCAGGAATACTTTGTGTATTTCAAGCTTTTCAAACTGCACAGCTGCGGTAAAAGATCCGCTGGTAACCGCAGGCGATTGGATCATCGGTTACGATCAACGCGTACAATGAAATCGGCCTTTCTGGGCTTTGCGGGGGCGGGCTCCTGCGCGGCGTAGCCGAGGATGCAGTGGCCGATGCCGGCGTAATTCTCGCTCACGCCCCATTTTTTCATCAGCGCCTTGCCCTCCGCGCTTTCAAACTCCTGCCGTGCCCGGTGGATCCAGCAGCTGCCGAGGCCGAGGCTGTGCGCGGCAGCCATCATATTGCCGATGACAAGGCTGCCGTCCTCGACCCATGTATTCACATTCGTGTCCGCGAACACGACACACACGACCGGCGCGCCGTAGAACGGGTGCGCGGCCGGGTTTCCGAGGATCGACGCGTTCATTTTTTCCAGCTGCGCGATATCGTCCGGGTTTTGCAGCACGACGATCTTCCCGGCCTGACGGCCCATGCCGCAGGCGGCATACGTTCCGGCCTCCAGAACGGCGTCCAGCTTTTCCTTCTCGACCGGCTGCGAAAGATACTTCTTGACGCTTCTGCGGGTCAGCAGGCAGTGCAATACTTCGTTCATGACAGTCCCTCCGTTTTATTTCTTTTCCGCGCCCTCCGGGGGCGTGGTGATGTGGACATGATTGTTGATGTGATCGATGCAGTAGCAGTAATAGCCATTGCACTTCGAGCAGTAGCGGAATTCGAGGTTCGGATAGTCCGTATCCGTCCGGCCGCAGACCGTGCATTTATGCCGGTAGGGCTTCTCGCCGGATTTGGAGCGGTAGGAGCCTGCCCAATTGGGGTTCGGGCGGGCATTTGTCGTGGTCGTGCGGTAATTCTTCCGCTGCCGGTAGCGCAGTGCGTCGGGCAGGATGTTTTTGACGTCGCTGCCGAAGAAGAGGAAGTAGTTCAAAAGCGGCACGACGGGCAGCAGCCAGTAGAACGAGAGGAACGAGGCCAGCTGCAAGGACGAGAACACGTTCAGCACCGTGAAGCCGAGATAGACCCACGCCATGTATTTCATCTTGATGGGGATGAAGAAGAACAGCAGCACCTTCGCCTCCGGCGCGATGGTCGCGACGGCGAGAAACAGGCTGAGGTTCAGCGCGGACGCGTCCGCTCCGGCGCCGAGCAGCATTGCGGCCAGATCGGTCAGCACAAGTCCGGTCAGATAATAGAGATTGAAGCGGAACGTGCCCCAGTAGCTCTCCAGGATCTTTCCGAACTGATAATAGCAGAACAGCGACACCGCCGCCAACAGCAGTCCCGCGCCCCGCACGTCGTTCAGGTACGTAAAGATGTACGAAAACAGCCGCCAGACCTGTCCGCGCAGAATGGCGGAGCGGCTGAAGCAGAGATAGCTGTAGACGATATTGCTGGGGTCGATGTACGAGAGCGCAAAGACCGCCAGATTTCCAATGGCAATGACGAGCATGAGATTCGGAATGCCCTTGCCCCGGTTTTTAAGGCAGAAGCGTTCAAACCGTCTGCGAAGATCCTTCATAGTGTTCACCCTCCTGATGTTCAGGTTTCATCATACCGTCTCCGGGCGGAAAAATCTACCCTGCAAATGTAAACATTCTGTTCTGCATGGAGTATGGGCGGGTTCCCGCTGAGATAAACCGGGAATTTTGCCGAAATCAAAACTTTTCTCTTGACTTTTCCGGCGGGTTTTGTATAATCAGGGTACAACTGAACAGCCTTATCAAGAGTGGTGGAGGGAACGGCCCAATGAAACCCGGCAACCTGCGGATGCAAGGTGCCAAATCCGGCGAAGGAATCGAAAGATGAGGGAGAGAACCGTATATCGTTCTGCCCCTCGGGCAGGGCGCTTTTTTATGCCCGGAAAGGAATCAGATATGAACAACAGAAAAATCTTTACTTCAGAGTCCGTTACACAGGGACATCCCGATAAGCTGTGCGACCTTGTCTCCGACAGCGTGCTCGACGCGGTGCTCGAGCAGGACCCCATGGGCCGCGTCGCCTGCGAGACGGCGGCGACGACCGGCATGGTGCTCGTCATGGGCGAGATCACCACGTCCGCCCGCATCGACATCGCCCAGATCGCCCGCAAGGCCATCTGCGACGCGGGCTATGACCGCCCCGAGATGGGCTTTGACGGCCACAGCTGCAATGTCATGGTCGCCATGGGGCGGCAGTCCCCGGATATCGCCATGGGCGTTGACAATGCGTATGACGACGGTACGACCGGCGCAGGCGATCAGGGCATGATGTTCGGCTTCGCCTGCACGCAGACAAAGGAATTGATGCCCGCCCCCATCGCCTACGCGCACAATCTCACCAAGGCGCTGACCCACGCACGCGAATCCGGTCTTCTGCCCTGGCTCCGCCCGGACGGCAAGAGCCAGGTCTCCGTGGAATACGGCCCCGACGGACTGCCCGCCCGCATCGATACTGTCGTTGTTTCCACTCAGCACGCAGACTCCATCGCCATCGACGATCTGCGCAAGGCCGTTATTGAGACGGTCATCGAGCCGAACCTGCCGTCGCGCCTGCTGGACGAGAACACAAAATACTACGTGAACCCGACGGGCCGCTTCGTCATCGGCGGGCCTGCGGGTGATTCGGGCCTCACGGGCCGCAAGATCATCGTCGACACCTACGGCGGCTACGCGGCCCACGGCGGCGGCGCGTTCTCCGGCAAGGACCCCACGAAGGTCGACCGCAGCGGCGCATACATGGCACGCTATATCGCAAAAAATCTGGTCGCAGCCGGTCTGGCCGACGCCTGCCAGCTGCAGCTGGCCTACGCCATCGGCGTGGCGCACCCTGTTTCCGTTCTCGTCGAGACATATGGAACCGGCAAGATCGCGGATGATAAGCTGGCCCAGCTTGTGCGTGAATGCTTTGACCTGCGCCCGGCGGCGATCATCAAAACGCTCGATCTGCGCCGCCCGATCTACCGTCAGACCGCCGGTTACGGCCATTTTGGCCGTGCGGAGCTGGATCTGCCGTGGGAAAAGACGGATATGGTGCAGACTCTGCTTGCAAAAGCGTAAAAAATAGGATATAGTATCCTTGTATGTTTGCATACAAAGGAGCGAAAAAGCATGAAAAAAATCGAGATCATGGGCTGCGGCTATATCGGCCTCCCCACCGCTATCACGTTTACGCTGGCGGGCTATGAGGTCTGCGGCTTCGACGTAAAGAATACCGTCGTGGACACGCTGAACGCGGGCCATATCCATATCGTAGAACCCGGCCTGCAGGACGCCATGACGAAGGCCATGGCAACCGGCCGTCTGCACTTCACGACGAAGCCGGAACCTGCCGACGTCTTTATCATCTGCGTCCAGACGCCCTACCGCGAGACGGAGGAGCACAAGCGCGTGTCCGATATGCGCTTCGTCGAATCCGCCGCGAAGGAGGTCGGTTCCGTCCTGCGCGCGGGGAACCTCTGCGTGCTCGAATCCACCTCGCCTCCCTATTCCACGCGCATGGTGGAGAAGATCGTCTCGGAAACGTCCGGCCTTGCGCCGGAGCAGTTCATGACGGCGCACTGCCCGGAGCGCATCATCCCCGGCCGGATGCTCATTGAACTGCGCGAGAATGACCGCATCATCGGCTCGAACCGTCCGGAATCGGCGCAATTCGCCAAGGAAATCTATGAAAAGGTCGTCACCGGCGGCACGATCCGCCTGACGGATGATCTGACTGCCGAGATGTGCAAGCTGACGGAAAACACGTTCCGCGACATCAACATCGCCTATGCAAACGAGCTCAGCAAGGTCTGCGACCGGCTCGGCATCGACGTGTTCAAGCTCATCGAGCTTGCCAACTGCCACCCCAGAGTGAACGTGCATACCCCCGGCGTCGGCGTCGGCGGACACTGCATCGCGGTCGACCCGTGGTTCATCCATGAAAAGTTCGAGGATATCACGCCGCTCATCTATGAGGCCCGTCTTGTCAACGATGGCAAGCCCGCCTGGACGGCGGACCGCATCGCGCGCGACGTGAAGCCCGGCGCAAAAGTTGCCGTGCTCGGCATGAGTTTCAAAGCCAACATCGACGATACGCGCGAAAGCCCGTCCGTCCTGTTTGCGAACATCCTGAAATCGCGCGGCTATGAGGTTCTTGCCTGCGAGCCGTACATTCAGGGCGACGTGGCGGGATACCACAATTATTCCCTTGCCGAAGCCATGGCGCAGTGCGATTACGCCGTCATTACGCTCATGCACAATGTCTTCAAGGAAAACAAAGCCCTCATCGCCTCCAGACCGTATTACGACTGCGTGGGCCTGATGGAGCAGTAAACAGACAGACCAGCCGCTGCAAGCGGCTGGGCGCTTTTTGCTATAGAAATGTGCCATTTCCTCGCCCCTGCGGGGCAACCGGAAATGATGCACAAAAACTTCATGCACCAACATTTGCGCATTTTCGTGGTGCAGTGCTCATGCATGAAGTTTTATGCCGATGAAAAAAGCGCATATTTCTACTTTTCTTTAGTTGTATACCACATTCTCTATAGGACAGCAAGAAAAAGTTTCCTTAGATAGGGGTGCTTGACCAGAATTTCACCGGGAGCCTTTGCTGGCAGAACAGAGGCTTGGGTCGCTTTTTCCGGAGCCGCCGGGGAAGCAAAAAAGATATGCGAAAATTACATTTAGATGTCGCTGCGCGGAAAACGGCTGTCCTTGCTGCTTGGACATATTTCATGAAAAGGGAGTCCCGGATTTGTGAGTACATCCAAATATCCATGGGCCATCTTGCTTTTTGGGGATTTTTTTGTTATATTTGGCGTACAAGCCATCAATGCGCGGAACAAAAAAATCAGGGGGAGCATCTACCGGAAAATCCCGCTGCGCCCTTGTGCTGCCGGAAATACAGGCAGCGGGAACGGGCGACAAAACTTCAAAAATCAAACGCGGCGAGTGTGATGACCATGGAAACATTGAGTATACAAACAGCGGAAAAACCGGAGCGGTTTTCCTTTGCTTACCGCACAGGCAGGAGGGTTCTGGCCTTTGCCCTGGCGGCGGTGCTGCTGGGCAGCATGATGCTTGCCTGGGAGGCCCGGATCCGGGACTTGCGGAAGGCCTATGCGGGTTCTGCCCTGGAATATGCTTCCCAGGTGCTGCAAAGCAATACGGGCTACCTGAATGAGCCAGCGGTGGAACGGGCCTGGCAAATCCTCACAAATGCGGTGCGAAAGCCCAAGACCTTTGAGGAGTTTGAAACCTACGCCTCCCTCAGCATTGCCAAGGGGGACTACAAGGAGGCCATTGGCTACCTGGAACACTGTATCGACCTGTATTCCGGGGACTCTGACGGAGAACTGGCTCTGCTGTGGCTCCGAAAAGGAAGCCTGTTTACCCTGACAGAGGACTTTAAAACGGCCCAGGATTGCTACGACAAGGCATTGCAGCTGGATGAAACCATACCGGATGCCTATCTTCTCCGGGCGCAGATGGAAAGCGAACTGGGCAATATGGAGGCGGCGGTAAAGGACCTAAAGCGATATGAGTCCCTGGCAGGTCCCCAGCCGGTGATCCAGGCGGCATTGGGGGGCCTTTACGAAAGTGCCCAGGATTACGAAAACGCCGAAAAGTGCTACACCCAGGCCATTTCCAGCGAGAATTACGAAGTAAATATCCTTGCTGCCCGGGGCAGATGCCGCATCCTCCTAGGAGATACGGAGGGAGCTTTGCGGGACCTGGAACGGTATCTGCGGGAGGGCGGTGAAGACCCCACCGGCGATGTCCATGCCATGCTGGGCATGTGCCGGATGGAAGCCCAACGGTATGAGGATGCCAGAAAATCCTTTGATGCCGCCATCCGGGCGGGCTATGCCGATGAAAAACTCCTGTGGGTACAGAGGGTGGCCTGTGACTACATTCTGAAAGACTATGACGCGGTGATTCAGGATGGGGGAAAAGCCCTGGAACTGATGGAAGCCCAGGGAGGAACCGATGGAGAGATGGGAGAGCTGAACCAGTGGATCGGGTTCTCCTATTTTATAAAAAACGACTACGAAGCCGCCCTCCAGGCCTTTGAGCAAGCACGAAAACAGAATGCCCAGCTGTCAGAAATCACCTACTACGCAGGCATTTGTGCCATGAGCGTGGGAAAGGACGAACAGGCGGTAGAATACTTCCTGGAATCCGCGGAGCGGGGGGAATACACCTCGGTTTGTATGTATAATGCCGCACTGTGCGAAATTCGACTGGAAGATCACCTGACGGCGGCAGCGTATTTGCAGGCATCCATTGACGCGGGGGATGACGAGAACGCGGTTACGGAAGCCAAAGAACTGTTGGACCAGGTAAAGGAATATTTGGATGAACAACCGGAATGATGCGTATCAAGGCGCAGCCAATGTCACGGGGGGATACACATGAAACAAAGTACCCAGAAAAGAAGAAGCCCATTTGCGTCGCTCACGGCAGCATTGCTGTGTGTGCTGCTGCTCTGCGCGCTGGTACCGGTAACGGCCCTGGCTGAGGGGACGGAGCCGCCCAGCGTTTCCACCCAAGGCGTGGAAGATGGCACTGGGGCTGCCCCAGTCGCCTCCGGCGGCACCGAGGGGAACGCATCGGAAACATCGGTGGTTTCCGCACCAGCCGGAGCTGCTGCCCAAAGCGGGGAAGCGGGGGCAGGAGAAAGTACCCAGACGACCCCGACAGAAACCGTAGAGTGGACTGCGCCCCAGGGTGAAGCCACCCTGGCAGAGGTCAACAAGGGCGAGGAAAACACCCTTGGCACCCCGGAGCAGTTTGAAAATGACAAACCCTCCATTACCGTTACCGAAACCTACCAGGATAAAGACCTGAATAAGAAGCCGGAGCGGGTAGAGGCTGTCCTTACGGAGGGCGGCGGTCAACTTGCCCAGGAGGATATACCGCAGAACCCCACGGGCAAGACAAGCAAACTGACTCAAAACGAAGCCGACGGCACCTACAGCCGCACCGTGGTCACGGAGTCGGAGAACGCCATTCAGAAAGCCATCAACAAGGCTTTTGAGTCCCTTACCGCAGACACCACCTCCCTGACCGTGACGGTGGGGGCAGGGGAATATCAGGGCGGGCTGAACATCTCCCAGGCCGATGCCCGGGCAAAGGCTGCTGCCAAGGGTATTTCCAACGATGCCCTGAATGCGGGCAAGCTGGTACTGTACATCCTGGCAGAGGATTCCTACGAAAAGAACGCCGATGGCAGCATCGACAAAGAAACCGTCAGCGCGGACAGTGAGGGAAAAGCCACCCTGACCGGGGACGTGAACGTCAGCGGCATCTCCCTGGTGCTGGCGGGCCTGGTCATGCTGGGCGGTGCCATCAACACCAATGGAAATCTGAATCTGTACGGCTCCGCCTCCGGAGAATCCTACAGCATCGTGGCCACCAATTCGGATACGCAGCTGGATACTCAGAGTGGCCAGGGCGGCGTGATCCGTATCCAAACAGGCGCGGGGGACGATACCGTCCTGGTCGCCGCCCAAGGCTCCTATGAGATTTTGGCGGACTTGGGCAGCGGCGACAACAAGCTGGAGTATACCACCTGTGTCAGTGAAAACTATGTCAATCAGCTGAACGTGGCCACCGGCGACGGCAACAACAGCGTTCAACTGAACCACAGCTTCGGAACGCTGAAAGCCCAGGTGCAGACCGGCACGGGTGCCGACCGGATCGTTCTGCTGGGGGGCATCAAGGCCAACCGGGAGAACAGCACCCTTTCCGTGAACGCTGGAGGGGGACAGGACCTGATCTGCCTGGATACCTCTTTGGCAGATGCCCTGAAAACCGTGGCCCTGAATGCCGGGGCGGGGCAAGACACCCTGAACCTGACAGGAGCCTTGTATGCTGGCACGCTCACCGAGGGCAGCAATTTAAGCGGCAGCGCAAACGGCCTTACTTTGGTGAACGGAAATCAAAACACCATCCGGCTGGATATTGAAAACCGTTCCGTGGAAGTGTTCACCGACTCTTTGACCAACAAGCAGTCGGAAAACATTACAGACCTTGCAGCCGTGACCCCCAGCTCCTTTAAAAACTATGTCTACACCGGACCCATGGACAAGGCTTTGACCGCCTCCTGGGAAAATCAAGACCTGTTCCTGACCAACCTGCTCATCCAGGGCGGGAACGGTAATGTAGAGCTTGGCAACATGGTTCTTCCCGGTGTGAACCTGGTCGTAGACGGCAAGACCGTTAAGGTCTCCGGCAAGGTTGAGGCCGGAAGCGTTACCATCCAGGCCAGCGACTCGGACACCCATGGAACGACAGTCCCCGTGGCGGGGGAGATCAGCGGTTCTCTGTTTGACTTCAATTCCGCCGCCTCCATTACCGTCACTGACCAGGCCTCCATTACGGCGACTACCGGCGGCGTGAACCTGACCGCCCAGAGCAGACAGGACCGGGCACTTATAGACCTGATCCCCGGCCTGACGGAAACCACCAATTTTATCAACGTGAAAATCGGTGCCGCGAAAGCCTTTGTCTACGGTGCCATCACCGCCCTCATGGGCAGCATCAGCATTGTGGCCAACGCCGTCAGCAACCTGGATGTCAGCAATGAAAAACTGGCAGCCCTCTTTGTACCCCTGGCTGTAGGCGTTGCCATTACGGAAGCCATTGTGGATATTCGCAATGCAAAACTGACCGCCGGTGGTGACATTACCGCCCAGGCAGATTCTCAGATGAACGTAAATGCCGCCGCTACCACCGGCAAGCTTCCTGTATCCTTTGCGGTGGCAGTGGGCGTGAATGAAAGCCGTGTGACCGTAGGCGGGACCTCCCAGCTGGAAGCCAGCGGAAATGTGAACCTGCTTTCAAACGCCACGGCCAACGTTTCCGCCGCTGCCTCCAAGGGCGACATGAGCGGCAACTCCGGCGGCTTCGTGGCTGTGGATGCAGCTGTGCAGAATTGCGCCGCCCAGGTTCAGGACCAGGCCACCATCCAGGCCGGGGGCGATGTGAACATCCTGGCCACCGCACCGTTCCGGGGTACGGCCAATGCCATCACCTCCGGCAACGCAGACGGGGAAGACCCGGCTCAGGCCGATTCCGTGGCCGGTGCCGCTTCCAGTGTGAAAGACCTGCTGGGCGTGGTGGTGGATGTGGTGAAAGGGCAGGCCATGGATTTCCTCAGCACCACGGCCCTTGGCAGACTCCTGGGCATTCAGCAGTCCATCGGCGGCAAGGACTATAGCATTACCCCCCAGACCACCAAAAACGGTTCCGTTACCGCCCCCTCCTCGGCCAATGCCTTTGAGCTGTGCCTGGAAACGACCTTTGAAGACGGCAAGACCTACTATATAAATAAGGGCGGCAAGTTTACCCCTATGACCGCCGACCAAATTCCGGCGGACAAGAAGATTCCCACAGATCAGCGTATCTACACCAAGGCAGAGCAGGTGACTTTCCAGGTAAAAGCCAATAAGGGCTACACGGTGGATTCCGTCATCGTCAAGTACCTGCCGGAACTGTCCCAGACCTATACCCAGATCACCCCCCAAGTACAGAGTGTCAGCGAAGACGGCACGGTGACTTATAGCTTCGAAATGCCCACCCGGAACGTGACCATCCTGGCGACCTTTAAGGAAGGCACGGCGGCTACCGGCACCGGGGAAACGCCGGAGCAGGGAAGCGATGCCGGTATTGGCGACCTGTTTGACGATGCCACCCAAGGCACTCAGGACACTGGGGACAACACCCAGCACCAGAGCGAAAACGGCAAGCCCACCGCAGGCGGCATTGAAATCGAAATAGAGCTTACGGACAACGGCGACATCTCCGCCTACTCCAAAACGGAAGATACCACCCTGTCCCAGGACAAGACCTACTATACAAAGGAAGGCACCATCTATAAGATGGTCACCGCACCGACCCAGGACAAGTTGGCAGATTACTTTGAGCTTCGGGGTACTCTGGCCGTGGACCTGGCCAAGGCCAACAGCAGCGATACCCTTTACGCGGAACCCGGAAAGTACTTTGTACTGACGGTGAACCCCGCCAGCCACTATGCACTGGTCACCAATTCCCTGACGGCCAGCTACGATATTTCCTATCGGGCGGTTCAGGAGGCCAAATTTGGCAGCGGCAAGTATTATACTTACGATGCCCAGAGTGATACGTTCCGGGAAGCCACTGTAGAGCAGGGTGCCGCAATTCCTGAGGATACGACTTATTATAAGGAAGCATCCGAACGGGTCACCGAGCAGATCACCCCCAGCGATACCGGTGTTTACATGGTGCGGGTTCCCGTGACCGCTGCCAGAGGTGGTGCCAAGGTCATCACCCTGAATGCGGGCTTTGCCCTGGAGAACAGCACCACGGTTCCCACCGACCGGACTTCCACCCCCCAGAACCAGGGCAGTGCCGCTTCCTCTCAGCTGGCAGGGGCATTGGCTGTGGGCGTGAATATCAATGACAACGATGCCTCCGTTACCACCACCGGCACCGTTACCGCCGGTGGCACCGTCACCGTCAAGGCAGAGGGTAGCTACGCTTCCGTCGTCAAGGCCGACGGCTCTCCTGTGGAGAAGCCTGAGGAGCCTACACCTGGCCCGGAGACTGGAGGACAGGAAATTCCCGAAACCACGCCGGAACAGTATCTGGCGGAATACACGGTCTACATCAAGCCCTCTGTGGGGCAAGCCCTGACCCTGGATGAAACCCGGAGCGATGCAGCCAAGGGCCTGTTCGTCCTCAAGGTGGCTTCCGCAACAGCGTTTCCCTACACCCCCAACGGTGTGCAGTTTACCTATGTTGACGCTACAGGTAACAGTGTCACCACAGCGGCAGCTTTCGACAGTGCGACCAAGACCTACAAGGTGGATTTGTCCAGCCTCGGCATTCAGCGGGGCAGTCAGGTCAACATTGATTTTGCCGCCCCTGCCACTTCCGGCGCAGCCATTGAGGGGGAATACCTTGTAAGCAATACCCTGGTCATCGATGGCACCCAGAACGGCACCATTCGCCATCTTTCCGGAAAACCCGGCAGCGGTGTGTTTGCCTTTGCCATCACCCCAAGAGAGGGGTATCAGTATGACACCCAGACTCCGGCTTGGGTCAGGTATACAAAGCAGGGCGCAGCCGGTGGCCCCAACACCCTGGAAACGGTGCAGCTGCAAAGCGACCAGAAAGGCAACTACTATCTGAAACTGGCACAGCTGGATGGCCTGGTGGCAGGAACGGTGATCCGCATTGGCGCATCCTTTGCGGTAAACGAAAAGACCGTCACCACCGAGATGCAGAAAGACGGTACAGTAGATGCAGCCGTGGGTACTGTTACGGTAACAGACCTTCCCAACACGAACCTTATGCAGGTTGGAAAAGAAGTGACCGTGACTGTTACGGCAGCGGATACCGGCTACGCCTCCGTAGACGTGACCCTGTGCTACCGGCCCGCCGGGGCGTTGCAGGACACCGTTGAGACGATCACCCTGAACGGGGATTTTACCGGCACGTTCAAAATGCCCGATGCGGATGTTACGCTGATTGCCAATTTCCACGCCAAGCAGCATACCGTTGCGGTGGAACTGGGCAGTGACAGCACAGCCGATGCCGCTGCTTCCGATATTCAGGCTTCCGTGACCGCCGGGGCAGTAGGCGATACCGTGGTCATTTCCATGACCGATACCGGCAGCCAGGCCGGAAGAAAAATCCAGAACGTGGTCATAAAGGTCACCGGAACGGGCTTCACAGGACAGCTGGAAGCCACGGCGTCCCAGGCGGGAAGCTATGAGTTCATAATTCCGGCGACACTCAATGGAAAGGATTTGCGTTCTGAGAGCGTTACCTTTACGGCCCTTGTGACCCTGGCAGACAAGGCGGCCCAAATCGCTGTGGCGGATACCTACCGCAACGGCAGCATTTCCGTAGAGTCCTCCCGGGCCGATGCCGGGGAAGAAGTGGTCATTACCGCCGCGCCCAATGATGGCTACAAGGTGAAAAACGGCAGTGTAAAACTGGAACTGACCAGCGGAACTTCCACCACCATCCTGACGGCCATGAAAAACGCAGCGGGGAAATACGTTGCAAAGCTTCCTGCCACTCTGGCAGCGGGAACGGTCATTGCCGTCAAGGCAGAGTTTACTCCCGGTGTTTCCTCCCTACAGCCTGCCCCAGGTTCCTCTGCGGTTTCCGTAGGCGCAGCCGTGGGCGTGAACGTGGCCAAGCACAGCAATTCCGCAGTGGTTCGGAACGCCATCATCCGTGCCGATGGTCTGGAACTGGCGGCGGACTCCTCGGAAGTCCAGGCGGTGGTTTCCGCGGCCTCCGGCTATAGCGATGCCTCCATCGGTGTGGGCGGTGCCGTTACCGTTCTGGTAGGCTCTGCCAAGACCCTGGCATTGGTGGAAAACAATGCGGATTTGACCCTTGGCTCCGGCGGACTGAACATCAGTGCCGCAGCGGATACCTCCTTTGAAAATGAGGCGGACGGCTCTGCCAAGGGCCAGGGAAGTTCCCTGGGAGTCGGAGCCAGCATTGCCGTCTCCGTTACCGGTGTAGATACCCTTGCTTGGGTAGAAGACGGTGTTGCCATCAAGAGCCTGACTCCTGATGGAATTGGCTCCGTGAACATCGAAGCCAATACGGTAGAGAGCAGCCTGGTTTCTGCCAGGGCCGGTTCTGCCGGTGGCATCTCCGTTACACCCGTTCTGGCCCTGGGTGTGTCCGGTGCCAGAACAGAGGCCAGGCTGGGCCACCACCCCATTGCCCTCCGGGCCAATAAAGACATTTCCATTCGGGCGGAGAGCAACCTGACCCGGAAGATGGCGGCAGATGCCTCTGCGGCAGGGGGCAGCGTTGGAGTCGGCGGCAGCTTCGTGATTTCCGTGCTGAACGATTCCACGGTTTCCCGGCTCAACAGGTCCGCCAGTGGCAGAAATGTTTCTGTTACCACCTTTGCAAGAAACCATCTGAGTGCTGAGTCTAATGCCGGTGCCAACGGTGCAGCTTCCTCGGATAATGCCCAGTCTCCGGCACCGGAAGCTTCTTCTGAGGAAGAAGCGGGCGACAGTGACGGGGAGTCAGACCGACAAGCGGCCAATGCACTTTCCGGTGCCCAGCGGCTTTCCGGCTCTGTAGGCACTTCTAATACCGCTCCCGCCTCCTTAGGAGCCGCCGCCTCCCGCCGCACCGGTGCGGCAACCACAGAGGGCAGCATCCAGGTGGCAGCAGCGTTCGTCCTGAACATTCAGAGCATTCATGCTTCTGCGGAGATCACCGATGACCTGACCGTTGAAGCCATCGCCCAGGACGGGGAATCCGGCCATTTGACGGTGGAGAGTCTGGCACAGAACACCGGCAAACTCCGGGCCAACGGTTCCGCTTCTCAGGGCCGCATTGGCGTAGGCGTGGCGGTTGCGCTGAATACCGTAGAGTATACCAACAAAGCCCTCCTGGGGAACTCGGAAATCAAGGCTTCCCACCTGAAAGTCTATGCCGGTATCCCGGAGGAGGAGAAAAAGTCTTCCCAGGAGACTGTGGATAAAAACCAGGTCGGCTGGCTGGAAGAACTGGTTCGCAAGACCGTTACGGAACAGGTTGAAGAAGTTGTAAAGGCTCTGGGCCTTTCGGACCTGCTGACCCCGGAGCAAATCGGCACCGTTACCGGCCAGATCGTGGATGCCACCCTGAAAGCCCTTCTGGAGGGTACCGGCCTGGAACAGCTGGCCCAGAACAACCCCTATGATACGCTGAAAGAAAACCTTACCGGTCTTATGGCCCAGTTTATGGCCATTCCCGATTCCCTCAAAAAGCTGGTCAACGACCTGATGGGCGGGGATGTACAGGCCGATACCGCCGCCCAGACCTGGCAGAACATCCGGGGCGAACTGGTGAACTACTTAAAGACCGAGGGTTGGAAGTCCATTGCGGGCATTCTGGAAAGCCGCATTGTGGACGTGACCAAGCCGATGCTGGAAGAAGTTCTTAAAAACAAAGACACCAGCGGCCTGACCACCCAGCGATTCTCCCAGGCCATCAAAACGGCACTGGTGGGGGAAAACGGCATTCTCTTGGGTGCCGCAGACCTGGTGGTGCAGAAATTGGCGGAAATCATCAACCGTGGCTTGCAGACCGTTCCCGGTTTTGACGGCCCGGTACTGCCCCAGGATATTGCGGGGCTTCGAGCCACCAATCTTCACACCATTGTGACAGAGAACCTGGGCCATCTGGCCGGAAACCTGAGCCAGGAGCTGACCCGTGGCTTGTGCGATGCAGAAAAGCTCATGGCCTTTGTCAAGGGCCTGAACGGCACGGTGGTCAAGGAAAAGGTGGAGTCTGCCCTCAGTGCCGCAGGAAAGGCACTGACCAATGCGGCACTGGATACCTTTACCGAATTGCTGGATGTAAAGCTTCAGGCAACGTCCCGGGAGCCTGGACACAGCTTCACCACCGAGGCCATCTCCGGTGCCAGTGCCCAGAAAGTTTCCGTGGCCGGAAGCGTGGCCCTGGCCATCCTCAAGGGAGAGACAGCGGCCATTGTGGCAGCCAGCGAGGAAAACAACCCCAAGGTTCTTGCGGTGACACAGGATGCCCTCATCCGTGCTTTGGGCAACCAGTATGAAAAGACCGTTGCCACAGCGGCGGAAAACAGCAAGGGCGAGGCCGATGCCAATATGGGTGCCGGTTCCAATGACCCCAATGCCGCCGCCGGTTCCGGCACCGGGGAGACTCCCACCGCCAGCCAGGGTGTATTCAAAGCCTACGCCGGGGAAAACGGCAAGGTGGAATTCGATGCCATCCCGGATGCGACCAAGGAGACCACGGAAAACGGCATAACGACCAAGGTGGAAAGCTACCTGGTCACCATCACTCCGAACACGGGCTACAAGACCCAGGACGGTCTGAGCCTGACCTATCGGGATGCCAGCGGGGCAGCGCAGACTCTGGCCCTCCAATATCAGAAAGACGCCATTTACTTTGATAACCAGTACGGCTGCTATGGACTGATCCTCCAATATGTGACAACCACCCAGAATGGAGAAACCACCTATTGCGTCAATGTGATTCTGGACAAAGACCTGGCGGGTGTTACGAAAAAGCTGGATGTCAGTGCCGAGTCTCCTGTGGAACTGCGGGCCGACTTTATGGGTAGCCTTAAGGTCACGGTCAATGGCACCAACAATGCGGATGACTTTACCACCCAGAAAGCCGATGGGAAGTACACCAACACCTATTCTATTAAGAATGGTACCACCCTCCAGGGCAAGGTCAAGCTGGTGGAAATGGACGGCTCTCTCAGCAGTATTACAAACAAGGCAACGCTCTATGGGGCGGCAAGGGATCGTCTGGCGGTCATCGTCAAGGCAGAGAACGGCTTCGTTCTGGATACCCTGAAATTTGTGACGGGTACGAAAGAAACGCCTATTACCGTGAAAGATCTGTCCATTGTAGATGCTGAGGGCGGTACGGCTTACCTGTTCTATATGCCTGACGGAGACACCGACATTCAGGTCACATTCCGGGCGGCAAGCCCCTCTGACTCTGCTCAGACCCCGCCGGTGACTAACGCCGCCGGAAAGTCCGTGGGCGTGGGCGCAGGCTTCGCCATGACCAGCACCACTGTGGAAGTGGTGGCCGGGATTGGTGACAACCGAGTTGTTCGGGCCGGTTCTTTGGATGTGCGGGCAGATGCCATCCGGGATACCCAGACCGCCGGTGTGGCGGGAACGGACCCCTTGGCAACCGCCTCCCAGGGCAAACAGCAGCACACCTCTAAGGACGTGGCTCTGGATGCCGCCGTGGCACTGAACATTACGAATGATGTGATTCGCAGCTACATCGGCAAGAACACCAGAATCACAACCGCCGGTGACAACAATGTCCAGGTCAGCGTGGATGGAACAGAGGATTATGTAAATGTCCAAATTTCCGCCTCCCGGACCGGTACCACTGCCACCAAGTCCAGTGCCTTTGCAGCCGGAACATCTACGGCAGTAGGTGCCAGTGCGGCCATCAATATTGTGAACGCCCGGGTGGAAAACGCCATGTTGGGCCAGATTCAAAGTGACGGGGATGTGTATATTGGTACATTCACATTCAACCGGGACAACAGCGAAGCGCTGGCCACTGCCATGGGTGCGGACATGGACCGCTATCTCAATAAGGTGGCAAAGGGCGTGGAAAGCACCGAAACCTCGGCCAACAAGCTGATGGCAGGGGACTACTTTAGCAACGATACCGGCAGCAAGCCTCAAAACCAGACCCAGCAGAACGCCAATGCGGCACTGGACCAGAATGCCAACGGCGGTCAGACCTCCGCCAACGCCTCCCTGTCCAGCAATGCCCTGCGGACACAGAATGCCCAGGGTGCGGATTCCTCCGCAGCCTCCGGCACCGCCAACAATGGCGTGGGTCAGGCCAATTCCACCGGGGCGCAGAAGCTGCCCAACGTGAACCCCACCGGGGCGCAGAAATTCCAGGTGGCAGCGGCAGTGGGCCTGAATATCACCAACCACAAGGCCACCACCACCGTTGCGGGCAATGTTTCCGGTGCAAATGTCCGGATTTTCAGCACCAACCATGGCAATTTCAAAACCCTGGGTACCGGCATGGCTATGAGCCAGGCGAGAAACGCCAATTCCATTGCCGCCGCCGTTGCCATCAGCGTAGACGGCAACGAAGCCATCACCCTGGTTTCCGGCGATATTACCGCCAAGAAGACGGAGAAATCGGGAACCACCCTGGGAGATGTGCAGTTTGAATCTGACCTGACCCAGAATATGGATGGGGCGTACAAAGGACTTCTGGCCGCCCAGGCCCTGGCAGGGGCCGTCAGCGGAGCGGGCAAGGTCTCCATTGCCGGATCTCTGGCCATCGTGGTAGACAACGCCAAGTCCAAAGTCATCGTGGCTATGCTTGACGGCAATGGCAACGACATTGCCACCAAGTCCAACAATATCCGTATTGAGGGCGGCAACATCCGTATTTCCGCTTCCGATAAGACCAAGCTTGCCATCCGGGCCGGTGGCGTGAGCCTTTCCAAAGGCTCCAAGGCCGGTGTGGGCGCAGCGTTCGGTCTGGTCTATGGCAATGACCAGGTGACAGTGCAAATCGGCAACTACACCGATATTCGGGGTGAAAGCCTGGAAATCACCGCAAACAAGCTTCGTGTAGACCGCAGCGATTTTGAAAGTGCCATTCAGGCGGGAACCTTTATTACCGATACCTCCAAGCTTACCGACGAGGAAAAGGCCAACGCAAAGACCGGCTTTATCAACCTGGACAAGCGGGGAGAAGACGGCTCCTACACTTTGGATGTCAATGTCTCCACTTCCGATGCACTGAGCCTTGTCAATGCGCTGAATGTATTCAGTTCCGCCAACTACTATGTAGATGCGGTAGCCGGGTCTATTATGTCCAGCCCAGCTTCTGCAACCGGCACTTCCAGTGCCTCTGTTGCCGGGTCTGTGGCCATGATCTTCTTTAAGAATCAGGTTCTGGCCCAGCTGGGACGGGGCGTGTGTGTCACCCTCACCGGTGACAAGTCCCAAAACCCCGGAATGACCCTGGAAGCCAAGGACGATGCCAATGTGCGGGTTCTGGCCGGTTCTCTCAGTGCGGCCCCCTCTAAGGCGGGTGTCGGCGTGACGGTGGGCTGTGTTTCCAACCAGGATGTGGTTGAAGCCTCCTTGGGTGACGACTGCGTGATTCTGGTGCAGAAGGGCGGCTACAACCAGACCGCTTCCGGAGCCTTTGATGTGATGGTGGTCACCGTGGCGGCCAGTGCCTCTACCGGCACGGCCCCTGCAAACCTGAGCGTAGGCGGCACCGTCAACGTCATTGCAAACAACAATACCGTTTCCAGCCTGGTGGGGAACAATTGCTCCATCGAGGCCCAGGATACCCTTACCGTCACTTCCCAGGTGGATACCGATGAACTGCTGGTCACCCTGTCCGCTTCCGGCGGAAACGCAAAGGTTGCCGCAGGCGGCACCGTTGCCGTCATCGTGGACCAGGCGAAAGCCCTGACCCAAATCGGTGCTTCTACCCTGACAAGCACCCAGGGCGGTATGGACATCACCTCCCGGAACCGGGAACGCCTTATCAATGTGGCGGCCTCCGCTTCCGCCGCCATGGCGGCCGGTGGCTCGGCCAGTGCCGCTGGTGTGGTGGGTGTGCTGGTATCCGAAACCGAGGCAAAGGTTCTAGTCGCCTCCGGGGCAAGGCTCACGGCGCAGAAGGACGTGAACATCCTTGCTTCTGCCAACAGCCTTTTGGCAGAAGTGGCTCTCAGCGTGGCGGTGGCACCCAGTGCTACGGCAGTTGGCGGAGAGGTTCTGGTCAATGTGCTGAACCACAAGGCCATTGTGGAGCTGGGCAGCGCAGCTGTAGAGTCCTTGGGCGGCAACGTGACCGTCCACAGTTCCGGCGAAGATACCGCCGTCATCGTTGGGGTGGCGGTAGGGGCTTCCGGAACCGGCAACACCGTCAGCGGCACCATTCCCGTTACCGTGTCCACCAACGCCATTGAAACCAGAGTCGGGGCAGGCAGCCAGATTACAGCCTTTGACTCCGTAGACATTAGCGCAGACCTCCAGGCTCTCTACGCTCTGGCAGCCGGCGGTATTTCCGTTGGCACCACCGGCGTAGGCGCAACGGTGGGTACCCTGGTGCTGTCCAACAGTGTTCTGACCACCGTGGAAACCGGCAGCCGCATCACCGCAAAGACCTATGATTCCGGCAGCAACATCCTCCAAAATCGGTATAATCGCCGCCGTGGCGTGAACATCAGTGCCAATGCCCGGGAAACCGTGGTCATGGCTGAGGTTTCCGCTGCCGCCGGTACCGGCAATGCCATTACCGGCACCGTGGCCACTCTGGTGGTCTCCAACAAGGTAAAAGCGGAGATCGGGGATGCCGTTACCGTTACGGTAGGCGTTGAGGGTGACAAAGACAGCGAAGAGGGCGACCTATCCGTCGATGCCTCGGACGATACATTCGTAGTGGAGTTTGCCGGTGCCCTCAGTGCCGCTGGCAGTGTGGGCGTAGGCGCAACCGTGGTGGTCGGCGTATTCGATAAGAACGTCAAGGCTTCCGTAGGAAACTCCGGCAGTGTCAATGCCAGCGGTACTGTTTCCGTGACCGCCGAAAATAAGAGTACCCTGGATCTGCTGGCCGTGGCCTTTGGAGCCTCCGGCAGCACCGCTGTGGCCGGTGATGTGAACGCACTGGTATTTATGAACAGCACCCAGGCTTCTCTGGGCGGCAACGTCACCGGGGTCAATGCCATCCGTGTGAGGGCCAATGACGATAGCAAGCTGCTGAACATCGGTATCGGTGTGGCAGCCTCCGGTGCCGCAGCGGTCACCGCAGTGGCTGTGGTCACCTATTTTGAAAACAAGACGCTGGCTCAGGTTCTGGACAAGGCCCTGCTGCAAGCGGGCAATGGCGGCGTGGAAGTGATCGCTGTTTCTCGCGAGTTTGTATCCGGTGACGCGGCGGGCATGTCCGGCGGCGGTACCGCCGGTGTGGGCGGCACGCTGGATGTGGTCGTCCTGCGATTCCGTACCGAAGCCCTAACAGGAAGCAATGTGACCATCCGCACCACCGGCGATTTGACGGTGCGGGCAGAGGACAACTATGGCCTGGTAGCCGCTGTTGTGACCCTGGCCGCTTCCGGAACGGCGGCGGTAGGTGTCAATGCGCTGGTATCCGTCAGCTTTGCCACCGTTCGGGCGGCCATCGGTGTGGAGAACACTGTGGAAGCCAGAAACGTTACGGTGCAGGGCAGTTCTCAAAGAGATCTCCTCTCTGTCAGTGCCAGTGTGGCGGGCAGCGGTGTGGCGGCAGTGGGTGTGAACCTGTCTGTCGTGGTGGCAGGTGCGCTGATGAGCCGGGATGCCCACGATTCCCTCTACGGAACCGTGGAAAACGGCGGCAGCACCTATACCCTCTATACCTTTACCCCCAAAGGTAGCGGCAGCGTGACCCTGTATGAACAGGGCGGCAGCTTCTATAAAGCCAAGACTGACTCTCAGGGGAAAGAACAGCGTGACAGCAACAATCAATTGATTCTGGAAGCCTTTACGGTTTCCGAGGAAGACCGCAAGTATCTGGCACCTGCTGCCATGAATCCCGAAACCCAGGTTTCCGGAGCCTTTGCGGCGGGCAACGGCCAGTATCTACAGGGCCGTGACCCCAGCCAAAAGGTAGGCCAGTCCCTCCAGGGTGACGGCCAGAAGCTTGGCACCGAGGATTACGGCAACTACGGCCAGGAAAGTACAGATACCGCCCCCGTGAAAGGTGACGGAAAGCTCTACATCAAAAACAGTGACGGCACTTATACCGCCATTACCGATGAAGAAGCTTCTACCACCTACCGCAACACCCAGCGGTATCTCTACGACACCAGAAACAGCACCTATGTAGAAACGGATTTGACCAGTGCCAATACATTCAATGACAGCACCTTTGCTGCCACAGGTGGAACGGGCTACACGGTTCAGAAACTTCCCCAGCTTTCGGATGCCACTTCTGCCATTATTGGAGGCAACTCCCTTGTTACAGCAGCGGAAAACATTCGGGTGCTGGCCAGTGACAACCTGAACGCCAACATGATTTCCGGTTCTATCGCCGTAGGCGGCGGTGGGGCAGGGGTCGGCGTTGGCCTGACGGTTTCCGTTCTCAGCTCCAATGTCAATGCCCTGGTGGATACCGGCGCAGTCCTCAGCGCAGGGGGCAACATTGAAGTAAAGTCCTGGGTCGGAGCCAAGGCACAGTCTGTAAAGACCCACTCGGACCGGAACAACCGAGTTTTCAACAGCGGAACCAACGAGCAAATGGATGCCCTGGGCATTCCCACCCAGGAGAATTCTACCATCCGGCTGATTTCCGTCACCGCAGGCGGCGGCTTTGCAGGCGTGGGTGTCAGCGGAGTGGTTCTGGTGGTCACTTCCGAGTCCAATGCGATCCTGAGAGGCTCTGTTGCAAAGGCTGCCAACCTGTATGTGGAAAGCTGCATGAACTTTGGAGATGTGCTGACCGTCAATACCGGCATTTCCGCCGGGGCGGTGGCCGTGAATGTGTCCATTGGCGCAACCTATTTCCAGGGCAGCAGCGTAGCGGCCATTGATGGCAACGGCCGTATCGAAAACATTTCCGGCACCATCCGGGTTTGCAACAGCGGCACCACCAACAGCCAGGTCGCCGTGGCGGCACTGGCAGCAGGCGGCGTTGCCGTCAATGCGGGCATCGCAACGGCCATCAACCTGACAAAGGTTCGGACCTACGTGGGGAAAAACGTGACCGTCAGCGCGCCCAATGCCCTTTTGGTGGTAAGCCATGACTTTACCGCCAATGCCCAGGGCGGCATCCTCTCCATTTCCGCCGGAGCAGTGGCAACTGGAGCCTGCGTGGTGGTCGTGGTCAACAAGCTGGACGCAAGAGCCTATGTGGGCTTTGCTCCTGACGAGACCGTGACCGGAGAGAGTGGCAGCATCCAGGTCCGCAGCATCACCGTCACCGCTGAGGCAGCGGGCAAGACGGAGGTTCTGGGAGCCGGAATTGCCGGTGGTGCCATTGCCGGAAACGGCATTGTTGCAGTGGGACTGGGCTTTATTACCAACATCGGTGCCATCCGTGGCGTGGACATCACCACCGGTGATTTGACCGTCAAGGCCGCCATTGATGGAGATGTGCATGTGGTCTCCACCGGCGTGACCGGCGGCGCAGTCGCAGTGGGTGCCACGGTGGACGTGGCCTACATCGGTTCCGTGAACAAGGCCATTCTGGATTTGACCGGCGCAAAGGTCAAAGTGACCGGCGGTGTCCGTGTCCAGGCCGGTTCTCAGGACAAGCCCAACGACAGCTATAGCCGCATTATTGCGGTCACCGGTTCTGCCGGTTCCGCCGCCGTGGGCATCAATCTGGCCCTGGCCTTTAACAAGGCTGTGAACAACGCCGAGCTGCTGGGCCTTACCGGCAGCATGGAGGCAGAGTCCCTTGGTGTCTTAGCCTATGGCAGTGCCAAGGCCCACACCCTGGTTGTCAATGCGGCCCTGGGCGGTGTCACCGCCAGTGCCACGCTGGCATTCGCCTGGGTGGGTTCTCAGCAGCAAGCCCGGCTGGATACAGCCGAAAACCTGACGGTTCAAAAGGATGTGCTGGTTTCCTCCGTCCTGTCTGCGGTCAGTGCAGAAGACCTGACAGCGGAACAGAAGAAGGGTAGTGAAGACAAGTCCGCGACAGTCAGATTTACCAAGGTGGCAGAGTCCCGCATCTATACCGCTTCCGCCGGAATGCTCACAGCCACCGGCAACGGTGCCGTGGCCCTGTCTGACGGTACCAGCAGTGCCTGGGCAAGCTTTGGCGGAAAGGCCGGAAAGGTGGCGGTTTCCAATACCGCTGCATCTACGGCCTACGCCGGGATCGAAAACTTTAGCCTGGGCGGGGTATCTGTAGGCGTGATGATGGGCTACAGCTTCGCTTCCGGAACCTTTGAGGCGGTTCTGAATGCCCAAAAGGCCCTCACCTGTGAGGATATTACCGTCACCAATACCTATACCTCCCTGGCAGATACCAACGTTACACCCGCTTCCGGCGGTGTCAGCGCAACGCTTACAAATATCGGACTCAATACGGCAGTAGCCTGTGCCACAACTACCGCAAACACGGGAATCTCCGGCACTGGTACTCTGGATGTCCATGGCAATATGGCCGTTACCGCCCAGGGGACAGCCCAGGCCAATGCCAACATCGTGACCCCAACGGCAAGCTTTAGCGTTGTGGCCGTTACGGCCAACGTGGCCGTTGCCGTGAACAATGTGCGGCAGAACACCTTCGTAAGAGATTGCAGCCTGAATACCGTTACCGGAGACGTGACCCTGGTATCCAACCTGAACAAGAATTCCCAAATGGGCGCAAAGGCCCGGGTGGGCGCAAGCACCGCTACTTCCGGCAGTGTCAGCTATGCCAACCTGACGGCCAACGCCTGTGTGGCAAACTTCAACGCAGTCCATACGGCACTGGTCAGCGGAATTTCGGGAACCATTCATGGTACGCTGTCTGTCATGGCCAATACCGCCTCCCTGGCGGATGCCGGTGTCTACTCCGGCAACGCAGTCAGCTACTATTCCGGCACAGTCACCGTGGTCTACGCCTATGCAGGCGGCAGCTCCAAGGCGGATCTGTACCTGGAAAAGAACAAGAAGCTCCGTGTAGGGAAGCTGAACCTGACGAATCAGTATCAAACCAAGGCCACCGCCGAGAGCAAACAGTCGGATAACGGTATCTCTGTCAATATGGCGGCAGCGGACTTGAACGTTGCCTATGCAGAGGCTTGTAGTGTAGCCTGTGCAGGAATTGAGGGGGACGGCTCCCTCAGCGCAGAAGACGGTGAGGGAGACAGTCTAATCGTCCTGTGTCAGGGGACTGCGGTAGCGGATGCAAAGATTTTGCCCGCCAACGTTTCCATTGCCGGTGTTAAACTGGCAGCCAACAATGTGTTCTCCAAGGTCACCGCACAGCATACGGCCCATATTGGCTCTGAAAGCACAGCCCCTGATGTGTCCTCCAACGGCAACATCAGCGTGATTTCCAGGTTTAATGAATCTGGTGATGGCGCAACGGCCACGGTGGGCAGCGGCAACAGTTCCAATGTGAACGTCAGCTTGTTGGGCGTTACAGAGTCCCTGGCCCTGGCGGAGATGGAAGCCCAGGCCAAGGCGGCCATTGTAAACGGAACCATCCGGGCCAAAGGCAATGTGGACGTTCAGATGCTGGGTCGGCTGATTGCCAAGGCAGAGGTGTACAACGGTTCTACCCTTGGCCTGTATAACGCCACCGTCATGGTGGTCAGGGCCAACGCCAAGGGCAGCATGGAAGCCCTGCTGAACGCAAAGACCATTGAAGCGGCCACTGTCAACGTGAAAAATGACTACTATGCTCAGTCTGAGGCAGAGACCGGCTTTGCCGGTGGTCTGGTGGCAGGAATCGGCAGTGCAAGCAGCAACGTAGCCTACGCCACCACTTCTTCCACCGCCAAGGCAGCCTTTGGCGCGGCGGCAGGAGGCAACATTACCGGCAGCATCAGCCTTGAAAACCTGGGCCACGTCAGCGCAAAGGCCCTGGGCCGTTCCGCAACCGTGACAGTCAGCGGCTTGAACGTTGCGGTCAACGTGATCAATGCGGATTTGAATGCAGTCCAGAATACCTCCTTTACCTACGGCGGCAAGCTGGACATCAAGGGCGACGTGAATATTCGCTCTGAAATCCTCCGGGAGGGAGACTTTGGCAAGGCCGATGCCCAGACCGGTTCCACAGCCGGGGCAAGTATCTCTCTGGTAGGAGCCAGTGCCAACAAGGCAACGGCAGCCACTGCAACCCAGAATACCCTGATGGTTAGGGGCGTTGGCGAAAACCGGATGACCCTAACGGGCAGCTTTACCGCCCGGGCCAAATCCGTCACAGAATCTTTTGCCAAGGCAGCGTTGCCCCAGAGTCTGGGCCTGGCATCCATCGGCTCGATGATTTCCGATTCCTCCACCCGGGATGTGGTTTCTGTCACAGTGACAGGTGCTTGCATGGAAATCGACGGAACCTTTAAGGCCGAGTCCATCGGCAATACCGCTTCCACCTCCGAAGCCCACAAGGCCGGTGGTGTAGGCGTGGTAGGCGCAACGGCCACAACGTCCGACGCCAAGGTGGGTGCAGCCAGCGACAAGCCCCAGACCGTGGGTCTCACTGTTACCGGCGGCTCCATTCAGGCGTTAGAGGACATCATTCTCCGGGCCTACAACACAGGCAAAGCCCAGTCCATTGTGAAAAAGGGTACGGAAGTTTCCGGTATTGGAATCACCGAGACAAGCCTTCCCACCAACAGCTGGTACAGCACCAATGTAAGCGTTACCGGTGGAGCGGTTCTGACGGCAGAGGGCAGCATCACCCTCACCTCGGAAGATACTACCGAGGCCAAGGCCGATGCCACAGGCACGAACATTGGCTTTGCCATCAACGCCGACTATACCAAGGGTGAGAATCACATCACCTCCAACAACACCGTTACCATCGGTGCCAAGCTCCAGGCGGATGACAGCCTGACTGTTACTGCCGACTCCAAGGCAACCATGACGGCTAAGACCGTGGCAGACGGCGGCGGATTCTTTACCAAGGGCACCCTGACCGCCATCAACGAATTGATTCGCAGTTGCCTCATCACCGTTGCGGAGAACAGCGACCTTTCCGCAAATCACGGTAGTCTCAGCATCTGCGCCAATGCCGGTGAAAACGATGTGATCACCACCACCGCAAAAATCACCTCCGGCGGCGTGGTGGCTCTGGGCAAGGTTCAAACGAATCTGACCCTGAAAACCACGTCCAAGGTCGATATTCAGAACGTTGGCAGTATCCAAAACCGTTTCGGCACCGTCACCATTCGCGCCAACGCATCTCAGAACGGTGTGGTCACCAATTCTTCCGCAGACTGCTCCGGCCTGGGCGTGGCCCCGGATGTACACAATCAGGCGACAATTGAGCTGAATTCCGATGTAAATATCCGGAATGTCAAGGTGATTGAGGGCCGGTATGTTTATATCAATGCCGTCCTCAAGAAGCTGGATGTTTACAGCTACGGTTACGCCAAGGGCAGCGGACTTGGGGCCAAAATTGATGCCATGAACGACCTGACGGTTTCCCTGACGGCCAATACCAGGGTAGAGGGCGTTACGGTCATCGGCCACGATTGTGCCGTGATCAACGCCACCTCTGAGCCGGACTATCTGGATGCCAACGTCCATACCGATGCACGGGTGCAGCTGAACGCCATTGGTGATGCCTACGCCAAGAGCAAGGTCATTACCAGGGAAGCCGCAACCGTCACCGTCCAGGACCTTACCTACAAGGGTGCCAGCATCCGGATCGACAACCGGGAAATCACCGGTGACCGCATCCTCCACGAGGAGCATACAGGTGGATTTATCCGCAAGCATACCAGTGATAAGTCTAAGTTCCAAAGCAGCAGCAGCATTACCGTCAAGAACATCACCTTGTATCTGGGTGATGCAGCCGCCGGTGTGTTCATCGATGTTTCGGAAAAGAGCGGTGTGCGGCAGGTGGGCATCCGGAATGAGGAGCAAATCTGGATGGAGGCAGGTTCGACCCTGACTTTCGGCAATATCGCAAACTACCTGCCAGGTTACGCCTACCTCTACGGCAGCGTTACCGGCCTGACCGTTTACGACCAATCCATGCTCCCGGCCCTGACGGTTACCAATAGCTCGAATATGGATTTGATTTTCAAGTCCATGACCTATGTCAATACCGGTTTTGTAAATCCCAAGGTGTTTATAAACGGCAGTCGTTACACTGCGTATACGCCTTGGCATACGCAATACGCCCCGGAATTCACAGTCACCAGCTCCGGAACCGGCGGTGTACGGCTTACGGGCCTGATTCCGGTTTACAACGGCACGGCAACCATCACCTGGATCGGGGAGACCGGCGGCGCACTGACGGCTGTTTCCCAAGTCGGGTCTGCAGCGGGTGCCATCAGCCCCCTGTGGGCGCATACCCTGGTGGTCAGCGGTGCAGCCTTGGTGGGCAGCAGCTCCGAAAAGTTCAGCCCCTGGATTTTCTCCCAGGGTACGGCAGTGGGTACTGTCCAGGTATCCGCCCTGCGTGACATTTACATGTCTGTAACGGGCTTGGGCATTGAATGGGTAACAGAACTTCCCGCAAACCCCCAGCCTACCGGCCAGGACATCCAGGTAGAACTGAGCAATATCCAATCTGTGGAGGGTAATGTCTACCTGAGCCTGGAAAAGGGCAGAAAGATTTACTGGGTAGTAGGCACCACCACCGTTACCATTCCCGTCCCCGAGACCCTGGATTATGTGGTCGGCAGTCAGGTCAACCTGGCAAATAACTACATCATCCAAGGCATGGACATGCTGGAACGGTACCTGACGGCTTACGACCCGGCAGAGGACCTGTACCTTTACCAGTTGCCCAATGGGTCGCTGATCTATGCGGACAAAAACGGCAACATTGCCCGGATCGTGGAAAACGGCATTACCTCCAACGTGGGGAACTACCAGTTTATCTACGGGCCGGATGGCAAGGTTCAGCAAATCAAGCTCAGCGGCGGTATTTCCATCGACTTGCTCACCGGGCGTTTGACAGTAGGGGAGGATGCGTCCTTTGAAGTCCTGACCCAGGTCGTGACCCAGCAGTGGCTGGAAACTGTGGGCCTGTTTGACGGCATGACCATCCGCCTGACCAAAAACGTAGGCGGCAAGCTGATGGAATGGGAAACCCGGCTGGTTGAGGCGCAGGGGTTTGCATCCGATGGCAAACAATACTACTATGTAGAGGGCCTGTATCCCAGCTTTGAGAATGTCTTGAGCAGCGGCAATGCGGAAAACAGAACCGTTTACTACCTGGTAGAGCGGGACGGAGATTCTGTAAAATTCTATGCCCTGAGTGCCGTTACCGACCAGCGGGTAGACCATAAGGAAAAATTCAATGGCGGCTACCTGATGATTGAAAACGGTGAGGTGGAAACCCACAACGGCTACTACCGGGATGCTCGCACCAAGGGCAATGCCTTCTGGGCAAAGAATGCGGATTATCTGGATAAGGTCAGAATAGAGGCCGATGGCAAGGAATTTGTCTTCAATAACTTCCTGGGTACCAATTTGACTGTTACAGTCAAACGGGAGAACGGAGTTCTTGGCTACTATGTAAACGGACAAAAACTCAGTGTTTCTGAGACGGTTTACGGCGTAACAGTCACGGATTCCACCTCCCCGCTGTATCACATCTTCTGGAATGCGGCGTATGTGACCCAGGCCCAGAGTCAGGTAGAAGTGACGGGTAGAAACATTACGTTGGATGCCAATTTCCCCAACAATACTTTTGGCATTACCCAGATCCGGCATGTGACCTGGAGACCCCACTACGCCTGGACAAACAGAACATTCCAGGCCATGCAGAAATCCGTTGTGGTTCAGTATTACAAATTGGAGGAGGTTTCCGCCTCGATTTCCAATGAAAGCCAGTATAGCGGTGTCCGTTTCACAGCACCAGACCCCAATGATCCCCAAAAGACCGTCTACTTCTATGAGTTCAAGGACAAAAACGGCAACACCTACTATGTGGATGGCCTGGACGGCAATGCAAAACGTGTCAATGTGGAACAAAAGGAAGTAAAACATCAGGAAGCCCTGGACTATAGCAAGCTCCTGCTGGACGGCAAGGAAGTAAAATATGGCACAGATACAGGAGTTGCCTGCTTTGCCAACAAACAGCCGAATATGGAAATCAACAATGTAAAGTATTACCGGCTTGGCATGATGGACGAGGACGGCAACATTGTTTACCACCCCTACACGTTCGAGGAGCCGATTCTGGAGAACGGTCAAGACAGCGGTAAAAAGGAAAATGTGGAGTACATCCTGTATGTGGCGGTTTCCGGCGACCAGGTTTCCATCGTGAAAGAAAAGCAAAGACCGGACATCGCACCGGAAAAGGGCGCGGATGAAGGCTACTGGCAGGATTCGGCTAATATCCGCTATGAAAAGGGCGAACTGGCCACAGCTACCATCTCTGTTGTGCAAACAAAGGAGGATGGTACCCAGGAGACCGTATCCGTCCAAGGAAGCTTTGAAGCCTTTGGAAAGGACCAGTCTATTCCCTACTACCGGAAGACCACTGTAGAAAACAATACAACGGTATATACTTTCTACAAGCAGACAGGTACTGACACAAATGGCACTGCGCTTTACGCTCTTTGCGCGGATACCCCCATCAACTGGCAGCTTACCGGTAATGTTTTCCTGAACTACAAGCCGGAAGGTGATTCCGGCAGCACGACGCAACCCCTGACCCAGCGGGATGGAACGAACGAGCGGTACTTGTTGGTGAATGAGAAGGCGTTTGACAACTGGCAGAAAGACAAACGGCTGGAACTCTATTACACGGATGGAAATCTGTGCCAGGAGTATGAGATTCTGTGTAAATGGGAAGGCCGCAAGAAAACCTACCAGCTGGTTTACGCAGCGGGCCAGCAGTATGGAATCGTTGAGAGTGGCTATACCCAGCAAGCGCAGTACAAGGAATGGACCGAAACGTACCATGTAGCGACCTTCACAGCCAGCGGAAGAACGGTACGGTTCGATAGGAATTCCCGGGAGAACTTCATCGATCCCACCCGGCATAGCGCAGAGCAGAATTCTCAGGTTCTGGTGCTGCGGTTTGGAAGTGCGGGCCATACCATCACCTTTACCGGAAAAATCAAAGACATCGGCCTGAACACAACCAAGCTTCCGGCAAACGCCGTGGCAACCGGCAGCGATGCCTACAAAGTCACCGAGTCCATGTACCTGACCAAGAGCGGTCTGATCGTTAATATCAAGGGGGACTTTGCCTCCAAGTTTGACGGCAAGGTCTACACCTCCACAAAGCTTATTGCGGAAGAACTGGGCAAGCTGGCGGTAAGCAAAAACCTGACCGGTGTCAACGAAAACGGCGAGACCATCTATGTGGACAGCCAGAACCATGTCTATGTAATGAACCATCAGGGCCTGTTCCACTGCGCCGAAACTGACCACACCATGACGGAAGCGGAGACCCTGGGTATCCTCTATGAGGTTCAGCCTACGCAGAACTCCGGCCCGAAGATTACTGTTCTTAAAGGACAGAACATCACCCTGGAACGGCTGACAGACCACATTGCCCACGACATCAACAATATCAGCACCACCGGCAATTGGCGGTATGACGGCACTTTCTACTATTCCGCAGACGGGGAAAACGGCTGGACGGCGATTCCCGAGGGGAACGTTCAGGTCAAGAACGGCGTGATCACGGTTTCCTACTTTGATTCCAAGGCACAACGAAATGTTGAACTTCGGATTTACAAGGGACCGGCGCAGGACGACCTGAAAGAAATCACATTCATGGAATTTGCCACCTATGACAAAGACGGCAACCCCGTCTATGTCAAGGCCGGTTCCGATGGCTCCGTGGTCATGGTAGGCGCACCGGCAACGCAGAAGATTTCTACAGTGGAAAGCGGCACCGACTATACGGTCAAGAACATTACCGCCGGAGAAAATGTAGAAATCCGTGTCAATGACCCCAATGGTTCCCTGTTCAATGGCAATGATGACCCCCAGGCCCCCTGCGTGGTAGCAAAGGAGAAGGCCACCATCATCTCTGCCGGCGGCGCAGGTTCCATCGGTACGGAAGACAAGCCGCTGAACATCCAGGCCAAGGAAGTTGAGTTCCTGAACCAGGATATGGAGCAGGTCATCGTTAAGGATACCTATGTTTACATCGACCAGGGCGGCACCAGCCTGGATGGAAATATTGTGGTTGACGGCGTGATTTGGAAGCTGGAAACGGCAGACGGCAGCGTGACCGCAGCGGACAAGACCCTGACCGTGAAAAACGGTGGTACCGCATCCATCCTGACCAACAAGGAACCCACAGCAACCAGCTCCGGCAACGTGGAACTCAAGACCATCACTGTCACAGGTACGGACAGCACCTTGCAGGTGCAAGCACCGGGGGCTGTCAAGACCGAAGCTCTGACAGTCACCGAGGGCGGCACAGTGGACATTGATGCCGGAACCATCCACGTGACCGGCAACGAAACCGTCACCGGCGGCAGCACCGTTACCAAGACCGCCGAGGGCAATATCACCGTAGATGGCAACCGAGAGGTCACCGGCAGCACCCTGACGGAGACCAGCACCAACGGCTCCATTGCAGTGGGCGGTGACGAAACCGTCACCGGTGGCAGTACCGTCACCAAGGATGCCAAGGGCGACATCACCGTAGGCGGCGACCAAAGAGTCACCGGCAGCACCTTGACGGAGACCAGCAGCAACGGCAGCATTGAAACCAAGGGCAATGTGACCCTGGCAGACAGCGAGGCCCACCTGACGGCCCACAAGGATCTGACCGTTGAGGGCAATCTGGCGGTCACCGGCGGAACCCTCAAGGCTCAGGCGGAGACCGGCAGCGTGACCCTGACCAAGCTGCGTACCTGGCAAACCACCACGGACTTCCAGGCGGGAGCGGATATGCGTTTTGACGACTGGATGTCGGCGGAGAGCAAAAACACCGTTTCCGTAGGCGGTACGTTCGGGGTCCGGACTCAGGGCGGCACCAGCTTTGAAACCTATGAGCAGGGTTACGGAAACCGGGCATTCGTAAAGTATGCGGATACGGATAACAACACCAACGCGCTGTTCAGCCTCAGTGCCGGTAGCGTGGGAACCAAGGACAATTGGCTGGTGGTGGATATTCCCGCGGAGCTGACCATGAAGCTTCCCAAGGTGGGCGACCTCTATGTGGATGTCCTGGAACTGATCGTGGCACAGGAGCAGTCCATGAAACCCATTTGGATGACCCAGGATGATTTGCTGCTGGATGGCTACTGCATCACCACCCGGGATAACCCCAAGGTCAATGAGTTCCCGGGCCGGGATCCCGAAACCGGAAAAGAAGGTCTGGTGGGTGACTATTTGAAGAACATCTCCACCGAGACGGCAGAAACCACCTTTAAACTGCCAGAATCCGCAGACCTGGCCCACCGCTTCACGGCAGGTGGCCGCAATCTGGAGGACATTCTGGACGGCGTGGCGGTCAAGTCCATGATCGGCGCGGAACTGGACAGCAAGGCCCTGGCGGGCATTCTGGGAGACCAGAAGCGGGAAGAGCTGCTGCAAAATCTGGGAATGCTCAACGGCCTTTCTCAGGAGCAAAAGCAGAGCCTCCTGAACCCCAACCATGCGGAAGCGACCATGAAAGCCATTCTGCAACAGGGTTCCGGTGCCGTGGATGCCATCTACACCGCTCTGAAAACAACGAATGCCGAAGAACAGCAGAAATTCCTGGCACAACTGCTGGACATCCAAACCGGCGGCAAAACCGACAAACAGCCCATTGAAAACCTGGACCGGCTCATTGGAGAACTGCTGACCGATGAGGAATGGGAAGAACTGTTCCAGAAAGCCATTCGGGAGCATGAAACACCCACTTCTCAGGATACCGGCGAAACAGAACCCCGCGCGTTCCATGGGGAAATCGGTGTCAGCACAGGCGTGACCACTCTTTACAATGACGGAGATATTCACCTGGCCGTTACCGGCACCAGCGACCTCACCGCCGAAAACATCAAATCCGAGCGGGGAGATGTATATCTGGATGTACAAAGCGGCAGCATCCTTGCCGCGGGAGACGGACCCCATATCACCGGCGAAAACATCCGTCTGAACGCCAGCGGCAGCATCGGCACCCAGGACAAGCCCATAATCACAGAGCAGGTGAAAGAAGCCCCCGGCGTGGTGGTCAATGTTCTTCCCGGGTCCCAAAAGGTTCACGGCGAGATTTCCCTGGACGCACAGGGCCAGAAACGCTTTGTATGGACCATGGATGTAGACCTGGTTTACGACTGGGTACGGCTGGATGACCTGAGTGCTGCCAAGCGGCTGGATGCCAACGCGCAGAACGGCAGCATCTATGTGACGGAACAGACCGGCAATATGGGCCTTGGCAGCCTGACGGCAGCGGACCATGTTTCCGTCCAGGCCCCCGGCATCCTTGCCGATACCCGGACGCCGGAGCAAAAGGCAGCGGGTACGCCCAACATCCAGGGTACCACCGGCACCCTCCATTCGACGGATGCCCAAATCGGCACGGAACAGGCACCTATTACGGTGAAGATCACGGACCATCTGACGGCCTCGGCGGAAGAGAACGTAAACCTCAAGTCCCAGGAAGACCTCTATGTAACGGCTGACACCCAGAATGGCAAGCTGAACATCGATGGAGATCAAAACCTGACCGTTGACAACACGGCAGCCAGTGCCAACGGCAGCGGCGATATGCCAGTGGGGACGGTTACGGCAGGCGGCACAGCAGAACTCCGCGCAGTGGGAGACATCCTGGGCGCAGAAGACCGTTCTTTGGTTTCCGCGGATCAGATCATTCTTTCCGCAGGTGGCAGCATCGGCTCCCCCGAAGACCCCTTGCGGGTGGATACCGCCAGTGGCAACACCGGCTCCGGTACGCTGACGGCCACCGCCAAGGACCGCATAGACCTGGAGGAGATCACCGGCGACCTGACCATTGACCGGGTGGTTTCCGGCACAGATACCGTCCTTACGGCTCCGGGCAGCATGACCGATGCCAACGGCAACGCCACAGCGGAGGCGGCAGACAGCCAGAAGAAAGCGAATGACGCCAAGAATCTTTCTGATGCTGCTCAGGCAGAGTCCTCTGTAAGGGATCAATACGCCTCCGCTCTGGAACAGACCGCGGCCCAAAAACAGGCCCTGGCGGCACAAGCCCAGAAGAAACTGGATGAAGCCCAGAAGAAACTCCAGGATACCTTGGCAGCAGACCCTCAGGCCGATGTTACGGACCTTCAAAATCAGCTGGAAAACCTGCGCAAACTCCGGGATGCCCACAAGGCCGTGGCAGACCAGGCCCGGAAAAATGCGGAAGATCAGCGTGCTTTGGCGGACGCGGCGGCCCAGAAAGCCCAGAAACTTCTGGATGAGGCCCAAAAGGCCCAGACGGATGCAGATAAGGCCCTGGAAAACGCCAGAAATACGCCACCCTCGGTGCAAGCCGGCGGCGACCTGACCCTGAACGCGGGAGGCAGCATCGGTGAAGAGGACAACGACCTGGATACCCAGGTGGGCGGAAAAACCAACCTGAAATCCGGCGGCAATGTAAACCTGTCGGAGCAGGGCGATATGCACCTGGGCGAGGTACAAAATCCTGAGAACGCGGAACTCCGTCTGGACAGCACCGGCGGCATCACTTCCGACTCCGTGCTGGGCGGCTCCCACCTGGAAGCCAACGCACTGGGCGGCAGCCTGGACGTGCAGACCGATGTGGACGGCATTTCCGGCACAGCGGCAGAGAATATCACCGTGAACAATGCCGGAGACCTGGAAATGGGGGATTTGACCGCCAATGGCCTGGTCAACGTTAAAGCCGGTGGACACCTGACGGCAGGGACCGTTCCGGAGGGAACCGCAAACATCACAGCGGGTACCCTGCACCTGACCGCCGGGACAGGCAGCTCCATCGGACAGGAAGAACACCATCTGGTGGTGGATACGGACCGGGTTTCCGCAAAGGGTGTGGAAGTATATCTGGACTTCCTGAAAGATGTGATCATCGACCATATTCAGGGCGACCGTGTAGACATCGATGTAAATGGCGGCGTAGGAGCCGGAGACGGTGTTCCGGAACACATTACAGCAGGAACTCTGGAACTGGACGCACTGGGCGATATTGGTTCTGAAAAGAGACCCCTCATTATCCGTGTACCCGGCGATGTCCATATTAACAGCAGGTTTGGCAGCATCTTTGTACGGAATATTTACAGCGTTGCCATGCAGGCCCTCATCCGTGGATTTGGAAACATCGTCAGCGACAGGGACTTCCGATTCATGCCCTACGGCTTTGCAAGACTTCGTCCCGAAACCCTGGCAGGGGAGACCCTCACACTGAAAGAGGTATGGGGTACCCGCAGCGTTACCATCACTGGACAGAGATTGGAAGAAATTCAAGGCGATGTCCTCTACATCTGGGCGTTGGAAGCCGACGGCATCACCCTGACCCACAGTCTGCGACATCTGCACCTGAACCGGGCAACCATCCAGTCCATGACATCCCAGGGCTACAGATGGCTCCTGTTCCGTGTAGGAAACAGCCTGGTCCTGATCCACCTGGAAGCACTGTCAGATGGGGACTATCTCATCACCCTGGACCCCGAAAACCAGGAGATCCCCCTCAGTGCCGAACTGAACGAGACTCCCCTGACGGTACCCTCCGAGGAAATCTTCAGCGCAGCCCTCACAGCCCCCTTAGACAGACCGTAAGGCTTCTCCTCGGCAACAACCAAGCAAACTGCCCCAACCTCCGCAAGGAGGTTGGGGCAGAATATTTAGATGGGTTCGAATTACGGTGGAGGAAGAACGAATGTGTTCCCGAGTGACAGATTTCGATGGCTGACTTTGCGAAGCAAAGTCATAGCTTACAGTCAGTGACTCGCACTTGCCGTGGGGACAAATAGTTGAACATGGACACATCACGCCAAGAGAACTGCCCAGCACAAAGGCGCTCATACGCCTCTTGGGAAGAGATAACTGCAGCATTTCCATGAAGGGTGCTGACAGAAAGATGGTTGTCTACCTTGTAGAGGATACCGCCCTCTGCCACCCAGCAGACCAATTCACCATTGGTAAGCACATCGTCCTCTACTACACATTCTGCCCGAAAAGTGTACCTTCCCGCGCTCTCGTCCGCGGTGACAAAACTGGCCGCATCGGGGATATCGACGCCCAGCTTGTCCAGAGCGGCACGAAGGTCGTCCTCTGTGATCGCTCCACCCTTTTCGCTGTATCGTTGTTTACTGTCCACGCGATAATCCGTGTACTCGTAGGAGTGATCATTGTAACACACCCACAAGGCATAGGTGCGGTGGTCAGAGTAGAAAGCTCTGCTGTCATAGTAATCTACATCGGGAGTACCGAATCGAATTTCCGCTCCCTGTCGCCCAACAAATTCTGACGCAAAGGCATCGCAGTCCTTCCTTGTGAACGGCTCCGTCCGGTACACTCCGGACGGTCCGGGCTCATTGGACAAAGAACATTCCTGCACCCATTCGATTTCCTTGGTCTTCGCGTTGTAGATCGGACCGTCCGCAAGGTTGCCATAGGGCCGGAAATGATAGGTGAGGAACACACCGGCCAGAGCAGCGATGGACAGAACGGGAAAAATAACATAGACTCCGGCGGTTTTCCATTGTTTCCTCACCAAGCTGACGAACAGCATACAAAAGCAGTACCCCAGCATGGCCCCCAAAACATTGCATATCAGATCGTCCACATCGGCCTGTCCACGACCAAGGACATACTGAAGCAGCTCGATCATAAGAGATGTGCCGACCCCGGCGGTCAGCATCCAAAACCACCGTCGGAAATGCTTTACCGCAAGAGGAAGCAGTACGCCCAGTGGAAGGAACATGGCGATGTTCAGCAAAGGGTTTAGCCAAATTTGCAGGGTAAAGTTATTCCACGCCTCCCAAAACGCCAAAAAGGGAAGGAGCTGGACGCCCGTTCGCATACTATCCATACGGTTCATTAAAGTGATGGCAGCAAGCCCACCCAAGTAGCACAACAGAAGGAGAAAGGCGACAGCTTGCCCTTTCGGAAAACATTTTCCTTCTCGACGGCACTTCAGGTTCAGCATAACAAGAATTACTGCACCTGCCGCCAAGCCGATCAAAGCGAGGGGAATTGCATTTCGAAAAAAGGCAACACCGCACAATTGCGTCCGCGCGCTTCGGCGGATCTTTTCCGCCAATTCCGCGGTTTGGAAAACTCGAAATATGTCGCAGCCGTTGGCGTCAAAGACGCCTTACTGATGCGGCATACCCCTTGAGCGTGTCAAACAAGTTTTTGACAGTCTGAGCCCCTGCTTTCATTCTGAAGCAGGGGCTTTTTGACGCGTTTTATGGGTTTACCGGAAGGCGGTTTCCGGCATCAGTGCTCGGCGCCGCCGACCTTGCTGCAAATGTCCTTGTCGTTTTCTGCGATCGCCGCGATGGCGGCCTCCAATCCTCTCACGATGTCTGCCTTGGACAGAGAGGGCACGTCGCGCTTTTCGATCACTTGCTCATGCAGGAAGGGCACATGGACAAAGCCGCCGCGCATATTGGAAAATTCCTTTGCGATGTGATAGAGCACACCATACATCAGGTGATTGCAGACATAAGTCCCCGCCGTGTTGGATACGGCGGCCGGGATGCCGGCCTCGCGCATTTTCTGCACCATGGCCTTGATGGGCAGAGAGGAAAAATAGGCCGTGTCTCCGTCCTCAAAGATCGGCGTGCCGACGGGCTGATTGCCCTCGTTGTCAGGGATGCGGGCGTCGTCCACATTGATCGCGACGCGCTCCGGCGTGATGCCGAACCGGCCGCCCGCCTGACCGATGCACAATGTGACATCCGGCTTTTCTGCCTGCATGGCCTCGTAGACGGTGGCGATCGATTTTCCGAACACCACGGGGACGTTCAGCTTGATGATCTCCGCACCGGCAATGGTGTCCTTGATCATGCGCACGGCCTCCTGAGAGGGATTGACCGCTTCGCCGCCAAAGGGATCAAACGCGGTGATAAGGATCCGCATAAATGGTTACCTCCTTGTGCAAGATTTTGTACTGCCGGGTCAGAATGCAAAGAAGTACATCAGGAATACATGTACGATCAGCATGAAAATGGCAACCGGTACCTGCGATTTGATGATCGCGTATTTGTTGCGCACCTCCAGAAGGGCGGCAGGCATGATGTTAAAGTTTGCAGCCATGGGCGTGCAGAGCGTACCGCAGTAGCCTGCCGTCAGACCCAGCGCACCCACGACCACCGGGTTTGCACCCTGCATGATCAGGAACGGGATGCCGATGCCCACGGTAATGACCGAGAACGCTGCAAAGCCGTTGCCCATGATGATCGTGAACAGAGCCATAGCGACGCAATAGATCAGCGAGGCAATGAAATGGTTCCCTTCCGGAATGATGGCGCTGACGCCGGAGGCGATGACCGTTCCGACACCGGCAGCGGTAAACAGCGCACCCAGAGCGGAAAGAAGCTGCGGCAGAATGCCGATCGTACCGATGTTGTCCATCAGGCGCGTGCCGTCGATCACGGCATACTTGGGGCTGCATTTTACAAGCAGCAGCACGGTGATCAGCGCGCAGATACCGGAAAGACCGATGGCGTTGTTGGAGGTCATCCACTTGAGCGCAGCAACCTTATCTCCCAACGTGGCAAACACCACCGCAAAGAGCGCAAGGCAAAGCGCGGGAATAAAGATCTTGTAGCCAAGCTTGTTGGCATGGGCGCGGACTTCCTTCGGGTCTGGCACGTTGCTCTTGGACTGCACAACGCCTTTGCTGCCCGTGAGCACGGCAAGGATCACGACGCAGACGCCGGTGATCCACTTGGGGAGCCAGTTGCCACCGATGAAGGTAAACGCAAGCACGAACCAGAAGATGGCGGTCGTTGCTTTTTTGCGGCAATCCGCATCGCGCATCGCTTTTACGCCAACGGCCACAAAGACAAGACCGATCAGCGTATAGAAAACTTCACCAAGAATCTGGGTAAATGTCATCGCTTGGCACCTCCTCCAGCATTCATCATTTTCTCGATCTTCTTATCCAGCATCAGGTTGCGGACAATGCCGACAAGGACCGAAGTCACGGCGATCGGAATGGACCATGTCGCGATCTGCACGGCGCTTACGTCAAAGCCCTGCTCGACCAGCGTGGCAACGATCAGCAGCGTACCGGACGCGCCCATGAAGCAGTTCTGCGCATAGAAGTTGCCGTAGTTCTCCGCTGCGGCACTCGCGCCGCGAATAACATCGGATACCTCGGGGGTGACTTCGCCGTATTTGGAAGCAGCGCCTTCCGCCATCGGCACGACAACGGGGCGAACAAACTGCGGGTGGCCGCCCAGACGAACGGAGAATGCAGCGGCGAGCGTACGAATCGCCTGATAGATCAGAATGACGCGGCCCGTGGTGGCGTTTTTGATGCTGCGGATGAAGTCGATTGCCTTCTCCTTCAAGCCGTAGCGCTCACAAACACCGATGACGGGCAGGGTTAGGACGAACAGCGTGGCAGTTCTGTTGGAGATGAAGGACTTGCCGAGCGTATCGAAGATTTCCATAGGCGTCATTCCGGCAACCAGGCCGGTGGCAAGCCCCGCGATGACAACTGTAGCGATCGTGTCGAATTTGATGGCAAATCCGATGATGACGATTACTACTCCAATGAGCTTCAGAATTTCCATGTTTTTCCTCCTCTTTGATTAAAATCACCATATTGAAACAGTTTCCTGTTATGGCCCTAACAAGGGGGCGCTGGCGCCGGCGCACGTCCGCCGGTCAAGGTCAGCTTTTGAGGCAGCTCTTTTCCACAACAAAGGAGCTTTCCAGCACGCGTGTAATAATGCGCTCGGTCTCCTGCCGGTCCTTCTGTGTCAGTTCCATCAGCTCCTCCAGTGTCCATGTGCTCTTTTTCAGAAGCGCCTTTGTGTAAAACTGCAGCTCCTTCAGAAGCGACTGCATCAGCAGCGCCAAAAGGACAAAGGGAAACGAGAGCAGTGTGCGGAAAAACGTAAAATAGAACTGGATCTTGCCGTCGTGAAAGCAGATCAGGAAAAAAACAGCCGTGATGCTCAGCCCAAGCAGCGCGGAATAAAACATGATATCCAGACCCGCCGGGCGGTACCGCACGATGCGGATCGGCTGGTCAAATTGGTATGCAGCATTGCGCGGCTGCGGTTCATTTTGTGTTTTTTTCACGGTGGAGCGCCTCCTTCTTTCAGAATGGCGGAGAAAGAGCCGGATGAGATGGCCGACTGTGAAGTGTAATATATATTGTATATTTTGACAGAAAAATGATTTCGTGTCAATGATTTTTTCGCTTTTTTCACACGAGGTATTGTTTTTTTTCATATGGACGCGCTTGGTGTTGATTTCCATGCGTATTTGCAATAGACTGTATGTATAAGCTGAACACGACCCTTCCGTGACAAACGAACGCGCTTCTGACCGAGCCATCCGCTTCGTGACAGCGAGTGCGCCGTTCGGGCTGCGGATGGCTTTCTCATCTGAGGTGCTGCTATGAACATCGAGACTGGTATTTCCATCATCATGCACGACTGGATCCATGTCCAGCGGGATGAGCTTGTCCATTTCATTACCGACGAAAGACACATGGCTGAGGCCGAGGCCATGAGTCGTTGGGCGCGGACGCACAATGCGATTTTGAAGACCACGATCATTCCCTCCCATTTGGTGCAGGACGGGGAACTGGTGGAGAAAATGGCAGAGGTGCTGTCTTTTACAAATGTCATCATCGGCGCAACGGATTACTCTTTTATCACCACAGACGCGGTTCGGCAGGCAACACGGCAGGGGGCGCGATTTTTGTCCCTGCCGCTATCCTGTGCGGACGGAAGCTCTCTTTTGGAGCAGGATTTTATCGCGATGGACACCCGCTGGGCGGCTCACGCGGCCCGAAGGCTGCTGAAATACATCAATGCGGCAGATACGATCCGTGTGACAACGGCAGTGGGGACAGACCTGCGCTTTTCAAAGGAGGGACGCAACGGCAGGTATTTTAACGGCGTAGCCTCCAAAAAGGGAGACATTAGCAGCGCCAGCTTTGAGGCATATATCCCGATCGTAGAAACACAGACCGAGGGGGAGCTTTGCTTGGACGCCTCTATGGGATATCTCGGAAAAGTCCGCGAGCCCTTCGAGGTTACCTTTCGCAGCGGACGAATTTTCTGCGAGGGGCAAAAAAGCTCGGATGCGGCGCGCCTGTGCAAATATCTGGAGGAGTTTCACGATCCGCAAATGTACTTTAGCGGCGAACTTGGCATTGGACTGAACAAGCTCTCGCAATGCCGGGGCGTATCGTATATTGAAGACGAGTCTGCCTATGGTACATTCCATATCGGCTTAGGACGAAATCTGGCGCTGGGTGGAAATCAGCAGGCCGCAGGACATTTTGACATCATCACCTACCGTCCGAGTATCTATGCCGACAGCGTTTGCATCATGAAGGACGGAGAAATTGCCGTGTAGCTTACGAGAGAACAATTAACGCACGGCCTGCCTCCTCAGACACCGCCGCGGGCGAGCCTTCGCGCATTGTAGAAAAGGTCAAAGAAAAACGAGGTCGCGGCGACCCCGTTTTCTTTGACCTTTTATGCTGGACGATCATGTATGCGTCTTGCGCAGCAGCGCAGCGAGCTTGGCGATCAGCTCCACGGAGCCGACCGAATATCCGGCCGAGGCAAAGCGGCAGTCGGGGTATTCGCCCGTCAAAAGCAGCAGCGGATAGTCGCCCGGCTCCAAAAATAAAAAATGGTTCCGATAAAATCATGCACGGTAATCTTTCTCCCTTCAATAAAATCGTATGCGAGCGAAGAAACACGCCGAAAGGCGCACAACTCCGCCGCCTGTGAGGATGCGAAATTCCTATTCGGAACGGTTGGAATGACAGCTGCAATGTGTATCTTGTATTTTGACCAAAAGGTTGGTTTCTTGTTCTTTTGCTTATGAATATAATACCTCTTACGCTTTAATATACCTCGACGTCCGTCCCGCACCGATACGCTTTACCGAGCCGGTCTTAACCATTACCCCAAGGACGGCTTCGATGGTCGTGGGGCTGACATCGGGGAGCATTTTGCAGATATCAGCTTTGGAAAGCGGGGTCAGGCTGTTCAGAACGGTCGCCTCCACACGGGTCTTTTTCGTGATCTTCTTACCGTGTACCACAGCAAACCGTTTGTCCAACTCCTTATAGCACATATAAAGCGTGGAGAGGAAATTCTCGATAAAGGGGAAATAGGAGTTTTCATTCGTTTCCCATCCGGCAGAGGACTGCCGCAGGGCTTCATAATAATACGCCTTAAAGTTGTTGATCTGCTCCTCAAAGGACACATATTTCCCGGCGTCAAAGCCGTTTTTGTATAACAGCAGCAGTGACAGCAGACGGGACATTCTGCCGTTGCCGTCTCGGAACGGGTGGATGCAGAGGAAATCTAAAATTACGCATGGGATCAGAAGAAGCTGATTGATATTCGCCTCGCTTCGGGCAGCCAGATAGGCAAGCTCCAACTGCTCCATTGCCTTCGGCGTTTCACTTGCAGGTGTGGGATGGAAACGGACACGGCGGTTTCCGTCAGCGTCGATCTCCAAAATCACATTATCGTCCGTTTTGTACTGCCCGCCGTACTCATAGCCCGCAAAGCTCATCATCATTTCGTGCAGCCGCAGAATATCATGCTGCCGAAAATCGATATGCCCATAACCCAGATGGATCTCATTCAGCGCATCTCTGTACCCGGCGATCTCCGCCTCGTTGTGGTTCAGCGGGGCACTGTTCTGATTGACAATAGCGGCAATACGCTCATCGCTTGTAACAATGCCCTCGATAGCATTGGAGCTCTTGATCGACTGTATCTTTGCGACAGCTTCCAGTTCCGTAAAAATCTTCGTGTATTCTTCCCTGCGCATGCCTGCCATGGTTTTCAGCGCAGTTATATTTGAAGTCAGATTCACAAGATTTGCAGGCAGCAGCCCATTATTCAAAAAAGAGTAATCAAATTTTCTCATACAGCGCCAACCTTTCTGCACCTAAATATAACATATTATATGCAGAAAAGCAAGCACGTATTGCTGATAGCTGCACATAATCAAGATATGATATGTGCAGCTACTCATGTTAATCACAATATAACGAAAGGAATTGAGATATCCAATGACAGCAGACATAGACCTGTGGGTAACGGCGACGATCCTCAGAGAGCTGCGAAACAACGGACTGATTACACAGAAAGAGGCTGAAAAGATCCTTTCCCGCGTTGCAAAACAGACCGGCGCTACACTTATTATTTCTGTCTGAAAATGCTCATGTTTCAGTAGCTTTGTGAAAGGTGTTGTGGTATTGTGTGTTGCTGCAGAGGGAGGTGAACCGGCGCATGGCACAGAAAAACACCGCGAGAGTCATAACGATAGCGGCAACAGAACAGCCGCAGGATATACGGCTGAGAGTTGCAGCCTATGCCCGCGTCAGTTCATCATCTGACGAGCAGCTCAATTCCTTCGCCGCTCAGAACCGATACTACACAGAACTCATATCCAGCAAGGACAACTGGCAGCTTGTAGATATCTACGCCGATGAGGGCATCACGGGCACATCAATAGAAAAGCGCGATGACTTCAAGCGTATGCTCCGTGACTGTGAGCGCGGGCTCATAGACAGGATATTCGTAAAGTCCATATCCAGATTCGCCAGAAACACAACAGAGTGTCTCGAAACGGTGCGCTCTCTGAAAGCTCGCGGCGTAAGCGTGTACTTTGAGAAAGAAGGCATCATCACCGGCAACAAGACCTTCGACCGCCAGACCC
>ERZ857882.553-NODE-553-length-47496-cov-9.663435_pt1 | contig 47496 bp, 39 predicted proteins | sample MGYA00519697_ERZ857882 | MGnify/ENA primary metagenome ERZ857882 (study PRJEB31778, sample SAMEA3449373) | human gut metagenome | biome: human gut; feature: human-associated habitat; material: faeces | place: United Kingdom | collected 2010/2012 ...
ATTTCTTATATTATTAATTAATAACAATTAAATATTACTGAAATTTTTGTATTTTTTTTGTATTATAAAGACTCTAAGTAGAAAGCAATTCCGCTCCTACTTAGAGTCTATTTTATCACTTTAAATTTTTAATTGCTGTGCGTCGATTTTTTGACGCTTACATTTTTTTATTTTTTTGTCTAATTATTTTAAGCTTAAAAATTCTTCAATTTCTTCTTTATTATCTCTAGCGTATTCTCTTATTACTTTTAGGTTCACATAAAGTGGTACAGATATATTTTTTCTTTCTAATAATGCATCTATATTTTTTATTAAATCATCAGCACTAGTTATTAAGTATTCTTCTCTATCAAAAACTTCTTTTTTATCTTTATCAAAGGAAATTAAATCTCTATTGACCTTAGTTAGTCCTACGAACTCAGATTTTCCACCTTTATTAATCCACCTAAAGGTTCCTAAAATTTTAGTTATCCCTATTTCTTCTGGAGATTTACATAAAAGTTTTCCTCCGTTTTCTTCCCATAGTTCTCTATTCATAGCATAAACTATTGTATCAGTAAAACTTTTTCCTCTTATATCTGACCAATCACAGGATCCACTTCCAGTTGGTACTAAAAGTCCAGCACTAGATTGAGCAACCCTATTTTGTGTCCAAAGCACTAAATAATTATCACTTGTAATAGCTATGGTGCTTATTCCAATTTCATTATTCATAATAGATGCTGTAATATCCTTTAAATAATATCCATCTTTCCTTTTTATTACTGGCATAAAATCTTCAGCTGATGCAATTAATTTATTGTCTTCATTAGATCTTAATTCTTTTCCTGAAATTATATTAGTTAAATATGTGTCATAGTAGCTTCCTTTATGGCAATAAACTTTTTTTTCATTAGGATTTATCTTTATATCTGCAGAAATACATAATTTCTTCTCATTAAAAAACATCTTTCCATAAAAATTAGAAAGCCTATAATTGAATTTTAAAAATGGAAGTAAATCATCCTTATTCTCTTTTATAAATCTTTTTATATTCCTCTCCATATTTCTAGATTCTTCTAGCTCAAAATTTCCTTCTCTTATATAGTTATCTAAGCTAGTGCTTCTAACTACTCTTTCTATTTTCCCTGAAGGAAGAGTAATATCTTCTATTATGTAATCGCTAGTTACACTGTTTTCTATTTTTACTTCTTTATATACTTTTTCCTGAAAATCTGACTTTATATATCCATATCTTAAATCCATACTATCTTTTATTTCAGAAATAATATTATATAAATCATATATAAATTTTATTATAGTTCCTAAGAGAACAAATATTATTGCTTTACCATTATTATTTTCAATAAATAACTCATTCCAACTACTTATTAATGTATAAGTTGATGTAATAAATAGTAATAAATCTATAAAAACTATTATTACTTCCATTCTCTTTATTTTAAATAAGTATAAATTATAATCTATAAAATTTTTAAACATATCCTTCCCCCATTGTTAAAATATGATTAATCTCTTTTATTATAATTTTTTTCATTGGCTTTCTCAATTTTTATTTTTAATATTTAGCTATATTGATTAAAGATAAGAAAATGTCATTAAAAATAAAAAAATAGATATTTTACACTCATTCATTCACATAATAATATTTTAAACTCTTTTACTTCTAATTTTTATATTAAATACATTAATATATCCTACTACTAAGAATATAATTAACCTAATAAGATTTGCAATGGCTGCCCCTATGCAGAACCCCATTAATCCATATTTATTCATTAGTATAATAACAAGAAATACATATGTAATAGTATATATTCCTTGAACTATACTTTGCCATATAATAGGACAATATTTTAATATCATTGGTTGTATTAAATTCCCCATAATCATTAAAATAACTGATAAATTTGAAATATTATAGAATGGTTTCGCTTGCAAATAACTATCTCTATAAAGTACCTTAGTTATTATCGGTGTTATAGGTATTGATAAAATATAACTAATTCCTCCAAACACTATGATTACTGAAACCATTGCTGTAAATAGTTTTCTTTTATTTACTTTTTCTATTTTAGATATATATGTTAATATAATTGAACTTAAAGGTTGTAATACTATTCCTAAAGTCTTCCCTACAATTGATGCAACAAAATAAATACTTACATTTGCTGCTCCTAAAATAGGATTTATTATTAATCTATCTAAATATAGTAATAAATTAGCCATAGTATTAGATAATGCTAACTGAATAAATTCTTTTTTCGTTTCATTATATAGTAATGTCTTTTCATAATTTTCATTTTTAAAGCTTGTTGTTAATAGTGCAAAGATAAATGCAGCTATTTCTCCACATAAAAATACTATAGGCCAAATGCTTATAAAGCTAAATAATACTATACCTATTACATATCCTATTGCAGTAATTACCATATGTAATAATATATATGTATAGTTCAAATCTATTCTATAGTAAACATTCATATATACTCTATACATAGTAAATATTGTTACAAGAATTAATGTTATACTTTCTATTACAGTTATTTGACCTTTAAAAATAATTGATATTAATATTATTGAAATTGCAATAAATATTTGTGATATTAACAAAAGTCTTCTGAAATCACCTTTTTTACCTAGTTCTTCATGTTTGTGTTGCTTTAATAATCTAATATTATTTAATGAACTTCCAAATATAACTCCTATAGCATTTGATAATCCAATTAACGTTAATAAGCTCCCAAAGGCTATGGTTCCCAATCTATTTGATAAAAAAGGATAAATTATTATTTGAGTAATCCCTGTCATTATAAAGGATCCTATTATATTCAAAGATAAATCTTTAATAATTTTTAATTTACTAATTCTTTTATTCACAATTATTCACCTATACTATTCTTTCATATCAGAGCTAGAAAAATTAGTAAATGGGAATTTTACTGGCATTCCTGTTTTCCTAGACTTATAAGCAGCTAAAATTATAGATAAAGGTACTATTGCATCTTCGCCGCTTACATAAGGCTTTCTGTCTTCATTTACAGCTTCAATAACATCTCTAAATAAAGGAGTATGTCCCTTACCATAAACGCTGTCTATTTCTACTTGCAGCCCCTTCTTAACAGCACCTTCATCTTCACCTTCAAATCTCCAAGTCTTAAGTTCATTTGCAGCAAGGCCGCCTATTACAACAGTTCCATCAGTACCAAATACACTTAAAGTCTCCTCTAAGTTCTTTGGATATACAACTGCACTACCTTCACCTATTCCCATAGCCTTTAATGCTAGTACTAAGGCATCAGTTCCATTTCCTACTGATATTGCATGTTTAACCCCTATATAATCTGCGAATTCTTTTTCAAAATCTAATACTTTTTTTCCCATTATGTAATTAGCTGAAGATAATATTCCTAAAGTGGCTTCATTTAATTTATCAGCTAAGGACTCATATTGAGCTTTTAAATCTATTAAAGGTATATTCATAGTTATACGCTCCTTTATACTTTAATTATTCTATCTATTTTTAATACTATATTCATCAGGTAAAGATAACATTAATATTAATGATATTCCTAATCCTGATGTTAATATTATTGTTAGTAATGCACCATTAGTTAATAAATATATAGGGATTAAAGTAATAAATAAACATAGTGCTTTATCCTTATCTTTACTAATATTATCTATAAAAATAAATATCATAGCTAGTATAATAGTAAATATAATCATTCCTATTAGTCCCCAGTTCATATATGAATCTCCTAAAAAATTTGTATTTGCATTAACAGAAGCGCTATTAAAATACTCTAACCCAATTAACTTATATGGACTGAGAGCATACGGATATTCAACAAACCTTTTAAATATGCTATGAGAAAAATTCAATAATCCATGTTCTGAAAAAAATTCATAAAATTTAAATGGTAACTGTGCAGGTATAAACAATAGTCTATGACTTAATATAGCTAATAAATTTATTTTATCGAAAAACATTGCAATAATAGAAATTATTTGTAAAATTTCAATTGAAATAATTATTTTGTATGAACTAATCTTTCTTATAAATGCAATTACGATTAAAATACAAAATACTTGAGAGAAAAATAAAGTTTTTGAACCATTAGCCGAGAATAACCATATTTGTAATAACAGAGAGATTATTATTCCAAAATAATTTTTTTTCCTATAACTTATTCCAAACCAAAATAAATTAATAACATTTCCTTGCCACTGAAATAAATAAGAAAAAATAGATGCTGAATTATTTAAAATTACTCCAAAATTATCTCTTAAATCATAAATATTATTTAAATTTAACTTTATTGAAAAACCAACTTTTGAATAAAGCCATATAAAATTAATTATAGTTATAACGATTGGAATAAAAATAAATAGAACTGACTTCCTTTTAATCTTACCTAATTTAGGTAAGATAATATTTAATGATGTAATATTAAAAAGTAATATAAAGCATATAAATACAGTAAACATAAAAATTCTACTATTATTCATAAGTCCATAAACCGAGCACATTGGAATAAACATTATACTATGTAAAATTATATTATAATACTTAGATATTTTCCTTGAATTTAAATTTAAAAATACTACTGTAATAATTAAATAAATATATGATTCAATAAATTTCATTAAATTAATATCTAAGTATGATCCATAATATTCATAATTAGGACTAATATAATATACATAAATATAATCAAGTGTTGCCTTAAATATAATACAGCAAATTAAATAACTAATTTTATTATCAATATTTTTTATCTTACTTATTAGTATCACTCCTTATTTGCTATAAAACTTAGGGTCATTCCAAAATTTTCTTTGCTATCATTGTGTATGAAAACTTTTCCTGACCAGCTCTAATAGAAATTTTTGACATTTCATTCATCTTATTTTCATCATGTATAATATAATTAATTTTATTTTCTATTTCATCTACATTATCACTTTCTAAAAATAATACATTTCCATCATTTAAATAATCACTCATTGGCCACTTTTTAACAATCAATGGTAATCCACAGTATATAGCTTGTTGCCATAGCGCTGATTGTGTACCTGGAAATACTGCTATATCGCTAGCTAAATAGTAATTATATATTTCTTCTGCATTTATCCATCCAACATAAGATGTTTTATTAGAACTATTTAGTAATGGTTCAATTTCATCAGCATATTCTTTTTCTATACTTCCAAAAATAATTAATTTAATATTTTCATCATTTATATTATCTACAGCATTAATTAATTTATCTATATTTTTATCCTTATTTATTTTTCCACCACTAATTATTACTTTATCTTTTATTCCAATATTAAGCTTTGCCCTAATATTTTTTCTAATTAATTCTTTATCATTGAAATTTACTTTATCATCGTCTGCACCTAAATAAGTCATTTCTATATTATGCTCTTTGATATTATATGTATCTTTTACAAACTCTTTTACCCATGGAGAAATACAATAAAGCTTATCTATATTTTTTTCAGAATGTTTAATTACACTTTTCCAAATTAATTTATGTAGAATATTTCTAGATAGTTTCCCTTTTCCACTATTTCCATAATCGGAGTGAAAATCTACAATTAACTTACATCCTTTTCTTTTTTTGTATTTAACTAATGTTAATAATGATAATGATTGTGCTCCATGTAAATAAATTATATCTGGATTTTCATCCTCTATTGTTTTAAGCAAATTACTATGAATAACCAATCTATTTAGAATATTTACTTTACTCTTTAACCTTATAATTTTAACTCCATCTATTTCATAAGGTACTGTTTTATTTAGATATTCATATTTATTTTTTAAAAAATTAGGAAATATATCTCTAGATCCTATTACAACAGATTCACATCCTAAATTTTTAGTATATTTAGGTAATATGTTTTCGTGATATCCCCAATTATCTATATATGGTTGCTCTAAACATATATATATTACTTTCATAATTTTCTCCCACTTATTGTATTTTTTTGATTATGTCATCATACATATTAATATAATCATTAAATCTATCATATTTATTGTAATTCTTAATAGCTCTATCTCTACATTTCAAATTAAAGTCACTATTTATTTCTTGAATTTTATCACATAGCATATCTAAATTTCCCTTTTCTACAATTATCCCAGTATCTTCATCAATACTTTCCACACTTCCTCCAGTATTAAAAGTAATAACAGGAGTTCCACAAGCAAGTGCTTCTAAATTAGTAGTAGGAAAATTATCTTCTAATGTTGTGTTTACAAATACATCTGCTAAAGAGTATATTTCTGCAAGTTCTTTTACATTGTTTGTTCTTCTTATTCCTATAACATTATTTCCTAATAATTTTTCCTGTTTTTTATTTATGCCAACCATAATAATTTTATATTTATTATCTAACTTATTCGCTAACTTAAGAAAATAATCAAAGCCTTTACGCCTAGTCCATTCACTGGCTACTCCTAAAATAATAAATTTGTCTTCTATATTATATTTTTCTCTTAAATTGCTTTCTATTGGTTTAAAAGCCTCTAAATCTATTCCATTATTTATAACTTTAATTTCATATTGGGATAAAAATGATTCTTTCACTAACTTAGCCAACCAATTTGAAGGAGTTATTATAGTCATATTTTTTATTCCACTAAATAACTCTTTTTTCTTTTTAAAATTCCATCTTGAATTATCAATTAGTAAGCTACTTGGATATTCTTTTTTTTGAATACAATTATTACATTGACTTTTCCATTTATGGCATTGTTCGTACTCAAAATATGCACAATGCCCTGTAAATGCCCAGCAATCATGTAATGTCCACACAATTGGTTTATTAATTTTCTTCAAATAATCAAATAAAATTTCTATATTTAAATAATATCCATGAATATTGTGCAAATGAATAATATCAGGATTATACTCATTTATTTTTTTTATTAGTTCTTTAGTTGAATTTTTAGAAGCAAACCCCTGTTTGTCAAAAATTCTAGTTTTTGCTACATGAATATAATTATCTATGTCTGAGCCTATCTTTATTGTTTTAACTTTTTCTGCACAATTTCCTCTACCATACGCAATAATAGATTCATGTCCATTTTCTTCTAATGTTTTTAATAAATCTACAGCTATTCTTCCAATACTTCCTGAACCACATACAGTATTTATTTGTAATACTTTCACTAAATCGCCTCCTAAATACCTGTATATAATTTTATAAATTGATATTAGAAAATAAATCTACATATTTATCTATGGAATCTTTTTTTCTTAAATTATGTTCTAAATATTTTCTTCCATTTAACAAATATTTTTCACTATTATTAATCATATAAGCTATATTTTTTTCTATTAACTCATAATTTCCTGGCTCACAACATATGCCACAATTACTTTCTTCAATTAATAATCTTGCTTCTGACCCTTCTTCTAATATACCTAATACAGATTTTCCAGTTGCCATTACTCCATATATTTTACTTGGTACTGATACTCCTTTTATTCCCTTTGCATTATTAACTATATGAATATCAGCTGCATTTAAAGAATATATTAAATCTTCCTTTTTTTGATATGGAATAAATTTAACATTATGCAGGCATTTATTTTCTGCATATTCCTCCATTTCTTTTTTTACAGCTCCATCTCCTATAAATGCAAATACTATATCTTTATTATCTTTAAATTTTTCTATTACTTTTAATATATTTATTAAGTCATAATATAATCCGATATTACCAGAATACATAAAAACCACTTTATCTTCTAAATCATATTTCTTTTTAAAATTAATAATTTTTTCATGTTTACTATCTAAAGGATATATTTCTTTTTCATCAACCCAATTGTTTATTACTGCAGTTTTTATACTATGCTTTTCTCCAAATCTTTTTTCAATTGTTTCAAGCATATCTCTACCAACAACTAAAACAGTATCTGATTGACTACATGAATAATTATCAATTTTTCTAGCTAGTTTAATCAGTAATTTGCTTTTACTATACCCTATGGCTTCTACAACTTCTGGTGTGAAATCCTGAATATTATATATTAATTTAGCTTTTTTTATTTTTTTTGCTATTACACCTAGTAAGCCACCTATTATTGGTGGTTGTGATATTGCAAAAATCACATCTTGTTTTCCTGATTTTAAAATTGCTACAATTGAGTTGAAAAAATAACTAATCATATATTTTAATCTAGATAATTTATTATTTTTATCTACTTTTGGAACCCATACTCTCATAACATTTATATCTTTGTATTTTCCAAAAAAAACTCTACCTTTTTCATATTGTTTTTCTGTATTACCAGAGTATCCAGGTATAGCTGCTAATACTGTTAAATCAAATTCATCTTGAATCTCTTCCGTTAATTCTTTCATAAGTTGAGCACCAGATGCTATATCAGGATAGTAATAATTTACTATCATCATAATTTTTCTTTTCATTTTTCTTTTCCCTCTTATATTTGCTTATTAACAATTTTCTAAAAACCACTTATATGATAAATTAATACCTTCTCTTAATTCCATCTTGTATTTCCAGCCTTGGCTTTCTAGTTTACTTACATCTAATAGCTTTCTTGGAGTTCCATCTGGCTTTGTAGTATCCCAAACTATTTCTCCTTCATATCCAACTACTTCTTTTATAAGTTCTGCTAAGCCTCTTATAGTTATTTCTTTTCCTGTTCCTATATTAAAGAAGTCATTTCCTTCATAGTTTTCCATTAGATAAACACATGCATCTGCCATATCTTCTGAATATAAAAATTCTCTAAGTGGTGTGCCACTTCCCCATACTACTACTTCTTTTGCATTATTTATCTTTGCTTCATGGAATCTTCTTATAAGTGCTGGCATTACATGAGAATTTTCTGGATGAAAATTATCGTAGGGCCCATAAAGGTTAGTTGGCATTACACTTATAAAGTTTGTTCCATATTGCTTATTAAAATATTGACACATCTTAAGCCCAGATATTTTGGCTAATGCATATGCCTCGTTAGTTTCTTCTAAATATCCTGAAAGTAAATATTCTTCCTTTATTGGTTGTGGACACATCTTAGGATAAATACATGAACTTCCTAAAAACATTAACTTTTTAACTCCATATTTATATGCATTACCTATAACATTATTTTGAATTTGTAGGTTTTCATATATAAAATCTGCAGGATAAGTTGAATTTGCATGTATTCCTCCGACCTTTGCAGCTGCTAAAAATACATACTCTGGTTTTTCTTCTTTAAAGAAATTTTCAACAGCTATTGAATCCATAAGATCTAATTCTTTATGAGTTTTCCCTATAATATTTGTATAACCCTTTTTCTTTAATTCTCTTACTATAGCAGAACCAACTAAACCTCTATGTCCCGCTACGTAGATTTTACTGTTATTTTCCATAATTTCACCTTCTTTTACTTAGTAGCTGCAACTTCTTTTTGTAATATAAATTCTTTAGAGCTAACTCCTGCTATCTCTTTCATATCTGCATCTACCATCATAGAAACTAGGTCCTTAAAACTTACCTTTCTTTCCCAACCTAATTCTTTTTCTGCTTTACTTGAATCTCCCCATAAAAGTTCAACTTCTGCTGGTCTAAAGTATCTTGGATTTACATCTACTAATAATCTTCCAGTAGCTTTGTCATATCCTTTTTCATCTACTCCAGTACCTCTCCACTCTATTTCTATTCCTACTTCTTTGAAGGAAAGTTCAACAAATTCTCTTACAGTATGAGTTTCATTAGTTGCAAGTACGTAGTCTTGTGGCTTTTCTTGTTGAAGTATTAACCACATTCCATATACATAATCTCCTGCAAAGCCCCAGTCTCTTTTTGCATCTAAGTTTCCAAGTGATAACTTCTCTTGCTTTGCTGCCATAATTGATGCAACAGCTCTTGTTATTTTTCTAGTAACGAAGGTTTCTCCTCTTCTTGGGGATTCATGATTAAATAAAACTCCATTACAAGCAAATAAATCATAGCTTTCTCTATAATTTACTGTTATCCAATATGAATAAAGCTTTGCAACTCCATAAGGGCTTTTCGGATAAAATGGTGTTTTTTCACTTTGTGGAGCAGTATCTGGAAGTCCTCCAAATAATTCTGAAGTAGAAGCTTGATAAAACTTACATTTAACTCCTGTTTCTCTTATAGCATCTAGAAGTCTTAAGGTTCCAACTCCTGTAACCTCAGCTGTATATTCAGGTACTTCAAAGGATACAGCTACGTGAGATTGAGCTGCTAAATTATATATTTCACTAGGTTTAATTTTCTCTATTAATCTATTTAAATTTGAAGAATCAGTTAAATCTCCATAATGTAAAAATAATTTTTTATTTCCTATTTCAGGATTTTCAAACAAATGATCTATTCTTGAAGTATTTATACTTGAATGTCTTCTTATAATTCCATGTACTTCATACCCCTTTTCTAATAATAGCTCTGTTAAATATGAGCCATCTTGTCCTGTTATTCCAGTAATTAAAGCAACCTTTTTCATTTGCAATCCTCCATCATTTTACGTCTTATACAATATGTTTTAATTCTTTAACATTTACTACATTAGACTTTTGTCCAATGATTATTTTCCCATCATTTTTAATTACATATACTTCTTTGGATTTTTCTAATACTGAATAATCTATTGAAATCACTTCCGTATTTTTATATTCTTTATTAATTAAAGCTTGTAAATCTTCTTCAACTTTCTTCTATCTTTTGAAGTGCTTCAAAAGTATTAGGTGAGTATTTTCTTATTTCTTTTAGAATATTTTCTGCAGTCCAAAGGAACATTCCACCATTCCATAAATAATTAGCTCCTATAAACTTATCTTAATATCAATTCTCTTTATTCCAAAAGTGATATATATATCTTATATCTTTTATTTTATATCCAAATTTTATATAGAAATTTAATGCATTTATATTTTCAATTTGAGTACCTACATTAATAATCTTGAAATTATTTTTTAATGCATATGAGTCTAACTCTCTCATTAATTTCTTTCCTAAGCCATTGCCAATATACTCATCATTAACACAGATAAGTTCTATAATTAATTCTTGTTTATTCTTTTTAGAAAATAATACAAATGCAATAACTTCTCCATTAAAGTTATAGGTTATAAAATATTTATCTTCTCTATTAAATGAATTTTTTACCCATTCTTTATAAACTCCATGTGCCTTTTCTTTAGATATATTTTCATCATTTAAAAATCTAGAATTTTTAAATGCTCCATCTACTAAGTTTAATAATTGTTCATTGTAGGGTTTATTATTTTCTAAATGGATATTTTTCTTGTATGAAGTTATTTCTGCCAATTCAATATTTTTTGTTAAACTTACATTAACATCAGCTAAAAATGCTTTTAATCTACTACCTATATAATTATTATTAAAAGAATTTCCTATTGCATTTGTAATTGTGATAAATTTGTATTTATCAATATACTCTTCTATATGATTTATATCATCTTTATTAAGTTTTTTTTGTATATCAATACGTGCACATTTAATATTAAAATATTGCGTATCCCATTCTAATTCTCTTGTATCATATCTTTTTTCGTTCATTACTGCTTTTTTTTCCTCATTATCCATTTATAGCACCTCTGAAGCTTCATTGTTGTTGTTCTCTACAAATACACCATCTCTTTTAAATACAATTAAAATAGTCTTTAATATTATTTTTATATCTAATAAAAAGCTGATTTTATCAATATATAAAATATCATTTTGGATTCTTTCTTTCCATGAAATAGTATTTCTGTAATATGCTTGTGATAATCCTGTTATTCCTGGTCTAACTTCTAGCTTTCTTGCTTCATTCCCACTATACATATTTTTATGTTCTGGCAAATCAGGTCTTGGTCCTATTAAACTCATATCGCCCTTTATAACATTCAATAATTGTGGTAGTTCATCGATACTAGTTTTTCTTATAAATTTACCTATCTTTGTTAATCTTGGGTCATCTATGGAATTGAATGTAGATCCATCAGCTCTTCTTATATCAGGTGCATTTACTTTCATCGATCTAAACTTATACATTTTAAATACAACACCATTCTTTCCAAGCCTAGGCGCATTATAAAAAATAGGACCCTTATCTTCAAGATATATAAATATAGAAATAGGAATAAAAAATATACTTATAATTATTAAACCAGTCGTAGCTAATATAATATCTAACATTCTTTTTATATAATTTTTATACATTATATCTAACCTTTCTCTTATTATTTCACTATTTCTTTTAATCTATTCCTTATAAATTTTTATCTCTTCTACATTATATCTAAGGGTGAAAGTTCCATATTAATTATTAACCTCCCCCCAAAGTAATAATTCTTATTTTTAAATTCAAATATCTAATTACTCTTATATAGTAACTGCAACCTCATCCTTCTTTTTTTTATAGGTTGGTACTATTTCTTCAAGCTTAGAAATTAACTCTTTGTTATTATCTTTCTCTACTATTTCATAAAGTTCTTTAAGGCTTTTCATTAAAGCATCTATATTGGTGAATGTTGGTTTACCAACAAATATTTTCTTGTGATTTGTATTACTAAGTCCTTCTTCACTCATTAGTAACTCTTCATAAAGTTTTTCTCCAGGTCGTAGTCCTGTAATTTTTATTTTTATTTCTTTGTTAGGTTCATAACCTGAAAGTCTTATTAAATCATAGGCCAAATCATATATTTTAACTGGTTCCCCCATATCTAATACAAAGATTTCTCCACCTTTTGCAAATGCTCCAGCTTGAAGTACTAATTTTGCAGCCTCTGGTATAGTCATAAAATACCTAATAATATTCTTATCTGTTACAGTTACTGGCCCCCCATGAGAAATTTGCTTTTTAAATAATGGAATTACTGAACCATTACTTCCTAATACATTTCCGAATCTTACTGCTACAAATTTAGTTTTGCTAACTTTATCATAGGATTGTATTATCATTTCGCATATTCTCTTAGTTGCTCCCATTACGTTAGTAGGATTAACTGCTTTATCAGTGGATACTAATACAAATCTTTCACAATTATACTTATCTGCACATTCAACAGCATTTAAGGTTCCAAAAACATTATTTTTTATTGCCTCCATAGGACTATCTTCCATTAAAGGAACATGTTTATGAGCAGCTGCATGAAATACTAAATTAGGACTATATTTTTTAAAAACTTGTTCTAATCGTTTTTTATCTCTAACAGATCCTATTAAAACTAGCAAATTTAAATTTGGATATCTATGCTTAAGTTCATTTTGTATATCGTAAGCATTATTTTCATATATATCAAATATAATTAATTTACTTGGATTAAATTTAGCTATTTGTCTACAAAGTTCTGAGCCAATAGAACCTCCCCCACCTGTTACTAAAACAGATTTATTGTTTATATAATCAGAAATCCCTTTCATTTCTAGCTCTACTGGCTTTCTCCCTAATAAATCCTCAATATCAACATCTTTAATTTGACTTAAAGCTACATTACCATCTATTACAGAGTAAAGACTAGGTACTATTTGAACCCTGCATTCTGTTTTCTTACATATATCAAGAATTTCTTTTTTATCTTCTTCATTCATAGAAGGTGCTGAAATTATAATAATTTCTATCTTTTTTTCTTTACATACTTTAACTATGTCTTTTCTAGTACCTTCTATCTTTACACCTAAAACACTCTTTCCAACCTTGTACACATTATCATCTATTAATGCTAATGGATTGTATTTACTATTCTTATTATTTTTCATTTCTTTAATTACTAAGGTTGTTGCTTCACCAGCTCCAATAATTAAAGTATTTTTTAATTTTCTTGAATTAGAGTTACTATCTACTATGTTGGTAAATCTACCATATATTCTAAAGGATACTCTAAAACCAACTATTGATAAGATTACAAAAATACCTGACAATATGTTTACTGCATAAGAAAAATCAACTTTTAATAAAACTGATATTATGCTAGATAATATATTTCCAGTAATACAAGCTCCTATAACTAATACAAATTCATCTAAACTTGCATAGTTCCATATGCTTTCATATAGTTTAAATAAATAAAAGCTTATTAAATATATAATTATGAAGATAATTGATAGCTTTTCATAATCATTTACTAATTCAACAAACACTCCATAATCATATCTAAAATAAATAGCCAGTATATAAGATAAATTTATAAGTATTGCATCTATCAATACCAAAATATACTTCCTATATTTCCCCAATTCCTTCATTAGCTCACCTCTTTACTTTTAAACTTATCTTTTACTAAATATACTTAATAATCTTTTTTTTTCTTTTATTGAATCCCCTATAAATTCAATTTCATCATCATTTAAAAGTCTTTCACTTGAGTCCCTTAAATAATTAAAGTAGTTATTATCCATCTCCTTTAGAATCTCAATGCCTTTACTCATATTAGGATTTCTTTTTTCATCTCTATGAGCATCAGATCCAAGAAAGCTATATATCTTATTTTTTAAGAAAAGCTCTGCTGTTTTCTTAACTTCTTTTCCAAAGTCTCCAGTTATACTTCCTATATTTAACTGAAATAGAAAACCTTCTTCAACAAACTCATTTATTAAAGAAGGACTTTTCATAAACTTAATATATCTTTCTGGATGTGCAATAACAGGCACTATCCCTTTAAGCTGTAACTCGTATAAAATATCAATTACTTCTTTAATAGAAAAGTTCCTCATATTAAACTCAATTAACATATATCTAGAATCGTTAATAGTTCCAATAAGCTTATCTTCAAAACTTTCTAATATTCTTTCGTTGAAATAAACTTCTTGCCCACAATAAATTTCAATATCTAAATTTTCTTCTTTAGATAAAACTTTTAATTCTTTTGTTCTTTCTTTAACTTGATTTATAGGTACTTCATAGTATCCTGGCAAGTAATGTGGTGTTAATACTAACTTTTTTGTACCACCTTCTACCGCTTGTTTTAACATATTAATGGTCATATCCTTAGATTTAGACCCATCATCAATTCCAAAAATAATATGAGAATGTAAGTCAACCATAGTACCACCCCCAATTTTCCTTTTATTAATAGCTTCAGTAAAGAAGCTTTTCACTATAATTATGAATTGATTTTACTTCTCTCCATAATAATATTGATATTTATTTCTACTTAAATCAGTTCCATTTAAAACTGTCCCTATTATATTTGCATTTACCTTTTTTAAAAGATTGATTGCATTATTAACTGATTCTTTTTTTGTTCTTTCAGCTCTAACTACTAATATTGTTCCATCTGCTTTAGTTGATAATATTTGTGAATCTGTAACCGCTTGTACTGGTGGAGTATCTAAAATTACATAATCAAAGTTTTCTCTAAGTTTTTCCAATAAATTCTCCATAGACTTTGACGAAAGCATTTCAGATGGATTTGGAGGTATTTTACCTGAAGTTAATAAAACTAAATTTTTATTATATCTATGCATTACTTTGGATAAATCTGATTTTCCTATAATCACATCTGATAAACCAGCTAAATTTGATACTTTAAATTTCTTATGTATACTAGGTCTTCTTAAATCACAATCAACTAATATAACCTTTTTATCTCCTTGAGCCATACATAAAGCTAAATTACCTGCTGTAGTAGATTTTCCTTCTCCAGGCTCTGAACTGGTTATAACTATAACTTTATATTCCTTATCAAATGATGAATACTGTATGTTTGTTCTTAAGGTTCTATAACTTTCTGCTGCTATAGACTTCGGTTCTTTTTCAACTATAAACATAACTTCCTCCTAAGATTCCTTTACTGTAGGTATTGATCCAATTACAGGAATTTCAAATTCTCTTTCTAATTGTTCCTTATTTTTAAAGGTATTATCTAAGAATTCTAATAATAATGCTAATCCAACTCCAACCATCAGTCCTAGTAAAAATGCTATTGCAATATTCATTTTCTTATTTGGACTAACTGGATTTTCTGGTAATTCTACTGTTTCTATAACTTTAATATTTCCATTTGGTACTAATTCCTTAGAAGTCTTTATAAACTCATCTGATATTCCCTTAACAATATTTTTTGCTTCATGTGGATTAGTACCCTTATATTTAATTTGCAATATTTGTGTATCTGAAACTGTAACCACTGTTAAGTTTTTTAATACTTCTTCTGCATCTAATTTAATATTGCTTTGCTTTAAACCTCTTGAAACTAAATCTTTAGTTTTTATAGCTTCAGAATAAGTCTTCATAAGCTTTTGATACATAAGTACATCATTTTGACTGTAGCTTTGGTTTTCACCTTCCTCTTTACCTACAAAAACTTTAGTGCTTGCTTCATATTGTGGTTTAATAATAAAAAAGCTAAAGACTGCAGCAATAATAGTAGTGATTAATGTAATTGATACTATCATTAGCCATTTTTTCTTTAAAGCTTCAATAATCTCATCTAATCTTATTACTTGCTCTTCCATTTTTCTCCTCCCATTCTTATTTCCTCATAACTTATTGAATTTTAAATGCTTCTTTCAGCAATTATAATATTTTCTTTTCTAATATTTACTAAAATTTATACATATATTTTACATTACCTCTACAATTTTCGATTATACCATATGCATTTATCTTTTTAAAGAAAGAATCTATACATATTCAACCATTTTCGACCAATTATACTATTTATATGGATTTTATTTTTATTTTCATTTTATTTTTCCACTATTTCTTATATGTATGTTAAATATAGCTTTATCATAATTACAAATATAGGTAATTTTTGTATTTTGTAGAATTATATGTGTAGATTTACTCATTACCTTAAATTAGAAGTATGGAATTAAAAAAACAAATAAGTAGTTTTAAAATTTATTAACTTTTCAATAATATCTAATATAAAAAATTCTCAATTTTTATTTTTCATGGGTACTTACTTTATGAAAGATATTTTATTGGAGGTTATATTTATGGATGATTTATTAAAGAAAGCAAAAAATAATGATAATTTTGCTAAAGAAGAAATAATTAAGATGTACTATCCTTTAATTATTAAGGAAAGTAAAAGGGTATTTTTAAAAAATAGAAGTTTTGAGGATTTAATACAAATAGGAATTGTACATTTGTTAAAGGCAATAAATTTATTTGATTTATCTAGAGGTAGTAAAAGTTTTACCTCCTATGCTCTTTGGAGTATAAAAAATGGATATGTTAGTCTTATAAGAAGTGAAGCTAAATATAATGATGAAATTAGTTTAAATTTACCTCTTTATAATGCTCCTGATATTGAAGTTTCGGAGAGTATAATTGATGAAACTATAGATATTGAAAAAGATGTTGCTAATTCTATAGTATATTCTAATATTAATTCTGCTTTAAAGAACCTTGATTATGAGGAAAAGGATATTATTATTTTTCTATATATTGAAAATTCCTACCCAAACCTTTCTAAATATGCAAGACTTAGAAATAAGGATTATTATTATTGTTCTTGTTTAAAGAAAAGAGCATTGAATAAGCTTAAAATTCTACTAAGGGAATACAAGTAAGAAATGTACTTTTAAAAAATGTAAAATGAGTAATAAAAATCCACAATTAAAGAAGAAACTCTGCTAGGAGTTTCTACATTTTGTTGAAGGGAGCTGCTAACACAGCCCCCTAAAATATATTTTCTATAAAGTGCTTAATTACAAGTTAATAATTAAGTAAACTAACTTTCAGTTTTTTTATTATTTTATCTTTTATATATCTAGCTTTATAGTATTCTAAATTATTTTCTTCAGCATAATCCTTTAAAGTTTTTCTTTCAATATAAAGATCTTTTAATAAGCTTCTCTCATCTTCCTCCAATAAGCCTATAGCTTTTTCTAAATATTTTTTACCTTCCTTATTAATATAATCTTCTTGTATATTTGTATTCTCATCTACTATTTCTTTAATATCTATTAATATTGAAATTTCTTTTGATATTTTCTCTTTAAAATACACTTTTGTAGCTTTATCTATTTCTTTATATATAGTATTTCTTACAATTTCTTTCACATAACTAGGAAATGAGTCACTTAAAGTTATATCAAATTTATCTACAGCTTTTATTATTGCAAGTATAGTAAGTTGCTTTATATCCTCATCTTCATAGCCATAAATATAAAAGCTCATAGCTGTATTATTAATAAGAGGTTTAAAGTTTTTTATTATTTCTTCTAATGAGTTTTTGTCTCCTTGCTTTGCTTTAATAATTAAATTTTTCATAAATTTATTAGTAAGGATTCCCTTACTCCCCTCCTTTCCGTTTTTTCATTTTAATTATAACAAACATACGTTCTTACATCTATTGTTTTTTATCGCAATTTTTGACATTATAATGATAATTATAGTCAATTTCGGTTTTTATTTTTATGCTTTTAGATTATACTAAATATATTGATACTTATTTTCTTTGGGAGGGATATATTTGGAAAATAAAATTAAATTAATCTGTATAGATATGGATGGTACCTTATTAGATAATAATCATGTAATAAGTGAAAGAAATAAAGAAGCCCTAAGAAAAGCAAAGAACCTTGGTGTTACAATAGCAATTTCTACTGGAAGATTATTTTCTTCTGCTAAATACTATTCTGAGTTAATTGGTATAGATACTGCTGTGCTTGCTTCTAATGGAGCTTATATAAAGACTAATTATAAAGATGATACTGTAATAGAAACTCCTTTATCTAAGGAAACTGTACTAGAAATCTATGATATAGTGAAAAAATATGGATTATCAGCAAACTATAATAGCTGGGATACACTTATTAGAGAAAATAAAATTCCAGAAACTCATACTTATTATATTATGAATAAAAATTTGCCAGAGGAAAAGAAGGTTAAGTTTTTAATTGATGAAGATAACCTTCCAAATACTCTTAAAAATTTTAATGGCAATATATTAAAGAGTATAGTTATTGAAGACGGACATAATAAGGATAATCTTTGGGCAGCTAAAAAAGAATTAAAGGAAACCTTTGGTGATAAGCTTCATGTAGTTAGTTCAGGTACTAATAATTTTGAAGTAATATCTGGAACAATATCCAAGGGAATTGCAGTTAAATACTTAGCAGAATCTCTAAATCTTAAGCCTAGTGAGGTTATGTGTATAGGTGATTCTGAAAATGATCTATCTATGATTAACTATGCAGGCATTGGTGTTGCTATGGGCAACGGACTTGATATGGTTAAGGAAGAAGCTGATTATGTAACTGACACTAATAATAATTCTGGAGTTGCAAAAGCAATTGAACGCTTTGTTTTAATGTAGAATGAAGAGCTTCTTTGCTGACGCAAAGAAGCTTTTCATTCTTTAATTTTTCACTTTTTCATTCTTCTATGCTTTTTGCATTGAATTGTATTTTTCTAAGAAAGCAACTAAATTATTTACTGTTGCCATATCGCTTTTTTCTAAGTCTGTTGGTTGAAGCTTTATCTCAAAGATATCTTCTATTTTTAATAATACTTCAATAATTCCAAGTGAATCTAATAAACCTGCTTCGAATAAGTCCAGGTCTAAATCCTCTCTTATTTCATCTGTTCCTGTAACTTCTTCAAAAATATCTAATACTTTTTCTAACATATAAATTCCCCCTGTATTTTTTATCTAAAAAGCCATCCTGAAAATAGGAATAGCCCAAAACATGCTACATTGAAGTTAACTGCAATTTGTAAATATTGAAACCATTTTTCTTTTTTATGCTTCTTATAATACTTCCATTTTCTTTGAATTATATCTGTTAATACTAATACTATTCCTTGATATAATCCATATATTATATAAAAGATGCTTAGTCCATGCCATATTCCCATAACTAACATAGTAATTATTTGTGCTACATGAGAGGCTGTAAATCTACTTTTAAATCTCTTTTTTCTCATGGAATTTAATACAATCCTTGAATATAGATAATCTCCAAACCATTTTGATAAGGATATATGCCATCTTGTCCAGAATTCCTTCATATCTTTGCTTAGGAAAGGTTTATTAAAGTTATCTGGAGTCTTTATACCTAATATATAGCTTGTTCCAACAGCAAAAGAGCTATAGCCTGCAAAGTCAAAGAATAAATACATACTATAAGCATACATATAATTTAATCCATTTAGAAAGGTAATATCTGCTGGAATTTTACTCATCCACATAGTGTTGATTATGTATGCTAGAACAAACTTGTATCCTAATCCAATAATGATTTTTCTTATTCCAATATATAAGTAATCATCTAAATATTCTTTTTTCTCTATAGTCTTATTTAAATCCTCTTCAAATCTTCTATATCTATCTATAGGCCCTGAACTTAAGGTTGGAAAGAAAATTATAAAATATACTAGAGTTATGAACTTAACTTCTTTTATTGCCCCATCATATATTTCTATAATCATTTGTATAGCCTTAAAGTTTAAATATGATAAGCCTATAAAGCCTATTGGTCCAAACTTTGTAAGCACTGATGTTTTAGTAATTATTACAGGTAGCATAGATGCTAATAATGCTAAGTAAAATATTATCTTATTATCTGTTTTTCTTCTGATAAATAAATAAGAATATATTACTGTGAATTCTCCAACAACGAACATAATAAATAAAAGCATATTATACTTACCAGTTCCAACTATTATTCCCACCATAAGTATTGATAATAGAATACCGTAGTACTTATTATTCTTGCCTTTTATTCCAAGTATTATTGCTGGTATAAAGGATAAAAGTAATATATATAAGTATAAATAATCTCCGTACTGTGCTAATTTCATTACTTAAATTCCTCCATAAGCTTCTTTCTATCTATTTTCCCATTTGTATTTATAGGGAATTCTTTTATTACTTTTATATTTCTTGGAATCATATATGATGGAATATATTTTTTCAATTCATCTTTTATTAATATTGAATTTTTTAAACTACTTAATCCATTATCTTCTTTTAATGTTACAAAAGAAGATAAGTGTGATATTTTTTCATCCCTATATACTGGTAACACGACACAGTTATTTATATTTGAAACTTTTCTAAGATTGTTTTCAATATCCTCTATTTCTATTCTAAAGCCATTTAACTTTATTTGAAAATCCTTTCTACCACAATAGTATAAGATTCCATTATCATAGTAAGCTACGTCACCTGTTCTATATCCCCTATAGACTTCTCCATTTACTAGTTCATTAAAGAAAACCTTATTGGTCATTTCTTCATTATTAAAGTATCCCTTACTAATGCTTTTACTTAATGCTAGTAACTCACCTTTTTCTCCTGGTTTAACTTCCTCATTTTTATCATCTACAATTTTTAATATTCCCCCATCTAGTGGATATCCAATTGGAATAGATCTTTCATCTTCTAGCATTTCTTCAGTAACATCTATTGCTGATAATAATACTGTTCCTTCAGTAGGTCCATATCCATTTATTATTCTTACGCCTTTAAATCTTACCATTAGTTCTTTAACTAATTTTTTAGAAAGTACTTCTCCTGCAAAGAAGAAAGTTTTTAAATTAGGCATTAAGCTGCTATTAAAATTCATATCTCTAATGCATAGTTCTGCTAATGCTGGTGTTGAAACCCAATACTTTAAATTTGATTCTTTTAAATTCTTAAATAAAAGTCTAAAGTCTTCTAAAGTATCTTTTGATAAACTATTTAATATTTTTCCATGTATTAATCCTAAATATATTGGTATCACAGATACATCAAAGGAATAGGATACTTGATTTAGCATAACATCTATATCATGATTTAAATCCATATATTTACCAAACCAATCATTAAATGAATCTAAATTATTCTTACTTATTTGTACCCCTTTTGGCTTTCCAGTACTTCCAGATGTAAATAAGATATATGCATTTTCATTATCTTTAACCCAATTTTCTCTTGATACAAAATGTTGTTTGTGATTTTTAATTATTCCTTCTATATCACTTTTACTATATGAAGCTTCTAAATTTTCTTCTGTAAAATTAATCACAACCTTGGCTTCAACTTCATTAATTACTTGTTTAACTCTTTCTATAGGAAAGGTTACATCTAATGGAACGTATGCTCTTCCTGACTTTAATGCTGCTAGCATTAATACTAAAATCAAATTATCCTTATTACCATATATAACAATAGGTGATTTATCTTGTCCAAATTCATTAATTAAATATGTTGCCATTGAATCTGACATTTCATCTAATTCTTTATAAGTTAATTTTTCTCCATCGCAAACTACAGCTAATCTTCCTAAGTCAGAATATTTTTTCACATTATCTAATAATCTCATAATTACTCCCCTTAAATCATTAAAATTGATTATATATAAATGGCAAATCCTTAAGTGTGGATAGAACAAATATTAAAAATATAGAAATAAGGATTATAGTTAAAATTATACTATCTATAAGCTCTTTCTTATCTTTCATTAAAGTACTTATACATTTCTTCATTTATATTTAACCATCCCTTCCATCCTAAATGCATAACATCATACATATAGTATTTTTCATATTCTTTATTTTGTAAATTTAATGTTTCAAAGTCATACTCTTTAGCTATGATTTCTAAAGTATCATAAAATTCGGTTCTTTTTTCCTTACTGAACCCTAAATAATCATAATAAAATCCATTTACTGGCATTAATATTATTAATGGTTTTATATTATTATCTTTGCAAATCTCTAATAAAAACTTATAATCATCTAACTCTTTTGATTTTAGTAGGTTAATATTTTCTAATCTATTTTTTAAGCTATCATACACATTTCTTAAGTTATTATCATAATAATCATCATCTACATATATATCATTATTAGTAACCTTACTTTTACCTTCATCCTCTGCTTTTTTGTACTCATTTTCCCAATTAATTTCTTTTATATTTTTCTGTGATTTATTAGATAAATTTTTTAATAATTTAATTGATTGAACCTTATCTTTTATATCTAACATATAATTTTTAAATTTATAATATGGACTTAAAAAAGTTAACCCAATTTTTGATATAAGGTTATCTCTATAATATAAATTGGCATATACTCTTTCTTCATTATATTCTCCGCTACTTCTTAGCAAATCAGAAATTCTCTTAGCATAATAGATTTTATTCTCTTTCTTTATTTTTTCATTATTAAAAAAATCGTAGAATTGTTTTTCTGAAAAGTTTACTAAGAAATCTTCAGATTTAATTCCAGGTTCATCATTAAACCATTGAGATGAAATAATAATTGCAATTTTATCATCGGCACTTATATCTTGAATATTACTTATTATAGTTGCATGTTGAAGTGATTGTGTATAAGCTCGTCCATATATACTAACATCATATTCTGCTCCACTAAATGGAAATATATTAGTAGGTAGTTGATCTACTGGTGATGCTAATTCCGATGAACCTAAAATCATTAAGTCATTTTCTTTATGCATTTGGTCCTTAAGTACTCCACCTCTATCTCTTATAATTTCATTGTAACTATGCTTTAATGAAGTTAAATCTTTACTTTCTACTAATTCCTTGTATTTTTTATTAATTGCTATATTAAATATATTTATAAATAAAAATATAAAAACTATTGGTATCAAAAAAAACTTAAATTTCTTCATATAAAACTCCTATCCTGTTTTTTAAATATTTACTAACTATTAAATATTTTATCATAATTTCCCAAATATACCACTATAATATAAATATTTTTAAAACTTTTTAATTATTTATTAAGCTTTTAAAATCTTAATTACCATATTATAATTCTATAGAGGTGAATTTACTAATGAAAAAATTATATAAGATACTATACTTATTTATAGGCAAAAAACTTCCTAATTCTTATGCTAAGCTTTCTTTTGGTTCAAGAAAAATAAGATATTTTTTAGTTAATAACTTTGTTAGTAAAATAGGAAGAAATGTTAATATTGAATCTGGAGCTAATTTTGATTCTAATATAACTATTGGTAATAACTCTGGAATAGGAATTAATGCATTTATTCAAGGTCCAACCTACATAGGTGATCATGTGTTAATGGGTCCAGATGTTCAAATTTATACTAGGAATCATAAATATGATAGAATTGATATACCAATGTATGAGCAAGGTGAGTCTGAAATAAAGCCTGTTACAATAGGAAATGATGTTTGGATTGGTAGCAGAGCTATAATATTGCCTGGTGTAACTATTGGAGATGGGGCAATAATAGCTGCTGGAGCAATAGTAACTAAAGATGTAGAACCTTATGCCATAGTTGGAGGCAATCCAGCGAAAGTAATAAAATATAGAAATAAATAAATTATAACTATTTTATAGTATAAAAAACTCCCCTTTCAGGGAGTTTTTTGCTTAATTCTATATTCTACATTTTTCATTTTAAATTGTGCTTTGCACACTAAAGTTTATGAATCTTTTCTCTGTTATTAACAACATTTTTTGTTGCATTTCTTGTATCGTAAACTACTTTTGATCTATTTACTATTTCTTCATAGTCATAAACTGTGTGTCCAGTAGTTATAACTACTATGTCTGATTCATCTATTACTTCTTTCCAGTCTACTGAGTAATAAGTTTTGCCTTTATACTTAGCTGTAGCACAGAAAGGATCGTTAACTATAACTTCTGCGCCATTCTTTTCTAATAATTCTATTACCTTAAAGGATGGTGATTCTCTATAGTCATCTATATCATTCTTATAAGCTAATCCCATAACTAATACTTTTGATCCATTTAAAGCTTTCTTTTGCTTGTTTAGTATCTTCATGATATTTTCTAAAACGAAGTCTGGCATAGAATCATTTATAATACCTGATGTTTCAATAAGCTTAGTATGATAATCGTATTCCTTAGCCTTCCATTCTAAGTAGAAAGGATCTAGAGGGATACAGTGACCACCAAGTCCTGGACCTGGGTAAAATGGCATAAATCCATATGGCTTAGTTTTAGCAGCATCTATAACTTCCCATACATCTATTCCCATTCTGTTACAAAGAATAGCCATTTCATTTGCTAAACCTATATTTATATTTCTAAAAGTATTTTCTAATATTTTTTCCATTTCAGCTACGGCTGGTGAAGAAACTCTATGAATTTCTCCTTCTAATACATTTTCATATAAAGCAGCTGCAACTTCTGTACATTCTTCAGTACATCCACCTACTACCTTTGGAGTATTCTTAGTATTGTAGTGCTTGTTACCTGGATCTACTCTTTCTGGTGAGAATGCTAAGAAGAAATCTTTTCCACATTTTAATCCACTTTTTTCTAGGATTGGTTTTAAAACTTCTTCTGTAGTTCCTGGATAAGTAGTACTTTCAAGTATTACTATCATTCCCTTATGAAGGTACTTAGCAACATTTTCTGTTGATTTTACTACATAAGATAAATCTGGTTGCTTATATAAATCAAGTGGAGTTGGAACACAAATACATACTGTATCTACATCATTTATAAAGCTAAAATCTGTAGTTGCTCTTAAAATTCCTTTTTGTGTTAATTCACTTAATTCTGAATCAACAACGTCTCCAATATAGTTTTGTCCTTTATTAACCATATCTACTTTTTGATCTTGAACATCAAAACCTATAGTTTCATATCCAGCCTTTGCTTTTTCTACTGCTAAAGGTAATCCAACATAACCTAAGCCTACTACACCAACTTTTGCCGTTTTATTATTAATTTTTTGTAATAATTCGTCCTTTAAAACTGACATTATTTTTCCTCCTAAACATAATGGAATAATTATTTTAATTTACTTATTATATATTGAACTTGCTCTTCATTTAACTCTGGATATACAGGTATAGCAAAAGTTCTATGAGATAAATACTCTGCTACTGGCATATCCCCTTCTTTATATCCTAAGTTTTTATAAACCTTTTGAAGATGTAATGGTACTGGATAATAAACCCCTGTTGCGATTCCAGCTTCTTTTAACTTTTCTATTACTTCTTCTCTATTTTCACTTTGTAATATATACATATGATAAACATGCTCATTATAATCTTTTGCAACTGGAGTAACTAAAGCATTATTTTGTAAAGCTTCATTATACGCTTTAACTATTTCTCTTCTTCTAGCATTCCACTTATCTATTTCTTTTATTTTAACATCTAAAATTGCTGCTTGAATAGCATCTAATCTAGTGTTATATCCAATTAAATAGTTATAGTACTTAAGTGGATTATAAACTGTGTCGTTAGCACTTTCAGCTTTTTGAACTTCTTCTTCTATATTATTAAGTAAGTTATAAGCCTTTTGACCATTTTCTCCACTTCCATGAGTTCTAAGGGCTCTTGCGATAGTAGCAATTTCATCATTATCTGTAACTATCATTCCACCGTCACCAGCACAGCCTAAATTTTTAGTTGGGAAAAAGGAAAAACATGCTGCATCTCCAAGCGTTCCTATTTTTCTTCCTTTGTACTTACCACCTATAGCTTGGCATGCATCTTCTATAACCATTAAGTTATGTTTCTTAGCTATTTCATTTATTTCATCCATATCTGCACTTTGTCCAAATATGTGTACAGGCATTATAGCTTTAGTCTTTGAAGTTATTTTTTCTTCAATTTTTGTTGTATCTATATTAAAAGTATCTTTATTTACATCTACAAATACTGGAGTTCCTCCTACTGCTGATATTGCTTCTGCTGTTGCAAAAAAAGTAAATGGAGTCGTTATAACTTCATCTCCAGCGCCTATTCCAATAGACTTTAAAGCAAGTACTAAGGCATCAGTGCCATTACCAACTGATATAGCATGCTTTACTCCAATGTAATTTGCAAATTCTTTTTCAAAGTCTAATACTGTTTTGCCCATAATATAATTAGCTGATGACAATATTCCTAAAGTAGCTTCGTTTAATTTATCAGCTAATGATTCATACTGAGCCTTTAAATCTATTAATGGTATATTCATAGTTATACGCTCCTTTATTTTCTAATAATATAAAACTAACATTAATATTTTACCACAATAATTAACATATACAAACTTTATAAAAAAATTAATTATACTTTTAAAGAATAAAATGGTAAAATAATATTTATAATTTTTAAAGGAGTGCTTAATATGAAAGATACATTTTTAAAGTCTTATTCAATCCTTAATAATAAGCTATATTTTAAGATATTATATCTTTTTACTACTTTTTCTTTTATTACAGCATTAACCTTCATTCCAGGAATTAATATACTAACCAAGCTATCTATCTTATGGGGATTAGTTCTTGTTGTAATAAACTTTTTTGAAATTATATTTAAAGTTAAAAAAATTCATTGGATAAATATTACAACTTATGTTTTCTTAGGCTTAACATTAATACTAACTTTAGTTTTTTATCCATCTACTGAAAACATAAAAGTATGGGTTATTAACCTTATGTTATTGACTGTGTTTTTTTCCATTGATACATCAGAGAAAAAATCTAAATTAAGTTATGAATTTAATGTTTTAGTTTACTTTTATCTTTTACTAACCTTTATATTATCTTCTATATCTTTGGGTATGATTTTATTGGAAAAAGAAATTAAAATTATATTAGAACCAATTTGGTATGGAGTAGAAAATTCTATAGTATATACTGGATTATTTAATAATGAAAATGCATTAGGAATCTCAGCTGGAATTGCATTTATCTTATCTATATATGCTATTTTTAAAACTAAATCTAAAGCTTTTAAAATTATTATGACAGTTAATTCTATACTTCAATTTGCAACAGTTATAATTTCTGGTGGAAGAAGCACTTATTTAGCTATCTTAGCCTTAGGTTTTACATTTATTTTTGTTTATAATAGAAATATTATATTTAGAATAGCTTTAATATTAGTTCCAATATTCGCAGGTGGTACTTGGTTATTCTTTAATCCAGACAAGATATATAATATTATGCATGGTAGAGAAGTTCTTTGGGAAACGGCTTTTATACTTATTAAAAAATATCCATTTATAGGTATTGGTACTTCTAACTTAATACCAATGATGGATGAATTTAAAACAGATTACTTAAGAGGAATTGAAGGTGGTGGCCTTCATAACATATATATACAGTTAACTACTGTTAATGGTATATTTTCATGTTTAATAATAATAGCTCTTATAGCCTCAATATTCTTATTTTTAAATAAAAAAATAGAAAACTTAAATGGTAAAAGTAAGATTAAATTCACTATTTTATTAGCTTTATTTTTAGGAATTGCTTTTATTAATCTAATGGAAAGTACTATTCTTTATAATGTTAGCTTTATTTCTATAATATTTTGGTCCTTAGGCGGATATTTAATTTCTATATTAGATAATGATAATTAGAATAAAAGGTTGAATCAAATTTTTCTTGATTCAGCCTTTTTAATTATAGAATTTCTTTAACTTCTTTTATTAACTCTTCTGCTACATATTTAGCATCTTCTAGTGCTAATGTACTGTATACTGGAAGAGATATTTCATTTTCATATTGAGCGTAAGCATTTGGATAATCTTCTATTTTATATCCTAAATTCTTATATAATGTAAACATAGGTAATGGTTTAAAGTGAACATTTGTTGAAATTCCTTTTTCACCTAATCTTTGAATAAGTAAATTTCTCTTTTCTTCATTAAATCCTTTAATTCTTAATGGATAAATATGATATGAGCTTTCTGTACCATCTTCAAATTCAGTATCTGGTATTATGGCAAAGTCTTCTTTTTCTAATATTCTTGTGTAGGTATCAAAGATTTCTTTTCTGTACTTAAGCATACCTTCATATCTACTTAATTGAGCCCTTCCAATAGCAGCATTTATATCTGTCATATTACATTTAAATCCATCTGTTATTATATCATATTCCCAAGCTCCTGCTTTCATCTTTGATAAAGCATCCTTTGATTGCCCATGTAATGATGTAAATTTAAAATCTTGTAATAAGTTTTCTCTTCCAGTAAAGTTATTGTCATTATATGTTATAGCTCCACCTTCAGCAGTTGTAAAGTTCTTAACTGCATGGAAAGAGAAGGTATGAAAATCGCATTGACCTCCAACTCTTTTCCCTTTATACTTTGCTCCAAATGAATGGGCTGAATCTACTAAAATAACTATATCTTCTCTGTTTTTTTCTTTTAATATACTTTTTATTTTATCATAATCACAAGGTATTCCCGCAAAGTCTACCGGCATAATTACCTTCGTCTTTTCAGTTATTAAGTCACTTAACTTATCATAATCCATAAAGAATGAATCTTTTGCTAAATCACAAAAGATAGGCTTTATACCTCTATGAATTGCTACACTTGCAGTTGCTGTATATGTGTAAGGAGTAGTTATTATCTCATCTCCTTCTTCAATACCCAAAACCTTAAGAACAAGTTCCATTGCAGCTGTTGCACTATTTAATGCCACTGCCTTGTTAACCTCACAATATTCTGCTAACTCTTCTTCAAATTTAGCTAAAGTAGGTCCAGAAGTTATCCAGCCTGACTTTAATACTTCCACTACTGCTTCAATTTCCTTCTCAGTAATATCTGGAGGGGAAAAAGGTATTTTTTTTGTATTATCCATGTTATTTCCTCCTATTAAATAAATATGAAATCATATTTATCCTTATTATACATCAATTTTTCTTATTTGTATCCTTTATAAAATAATTAGGCCTTTTTTTGGATTCAATATATGTTCTAGCTAAGTATTCTCCTATTACTCCTAAAGCTATTAATTGTATCCCACCAATAAAAGTTACTATACAAATTGTAGATGCGTAGCCTGGCATATCAATTCCATATATTAATGTCTTAATTAAAGTCAATAGAAAGTAAATAAAACTAAGGCTTGATATTATAAGTCCTATTAAAGATGATATTTTTAATGGTGTTGTAGAAAATGATACTATACCTTCCATAGCATATTTTAATAATCCCCAAAAAGACCATTTTGTTTCTCCAGCTATCCTATTTTCACTAATATATTCTATCCACTTAGTATCATATCCCACCCATTCGAAAATACCTTTGCTAAATCTATGATATTCCTTAACTGATAGAACAGAATCTATCATTTGTCTTGTCATCATTCTATAGTCTGTTGAACCTGGAACTATATTTATATCTGAAATCATATTAATAAATTTAAAAAATTTTTTAGAAAAGTATTTTCTAAATTTAGCTTCACCAATTCTACTTGTTCTTTTTGTTGCAACTGAATCATATCCCTCTTCTATATACTTAAGCATTTCTGGAATCAGCCTTGGAGGATGCTGAAGATCTGCATCCATTAAAACAGCTAAATCACCTTTAGCATTTTCTAAGCCTGCTAAAATAGCTGCTTCTTTTCCAAAGTTTCTTGAGAAAGATATATATATTATTCTATCATCCTTTTCTGCTAAGCTTATCATTTTTTCTAAGGTTTTATCCTTACTTCCATCATTAACAAAAATAAATTCGAAATTATAACCATGAATTAAGTCTAATACCTTGCAACATTCTTTATAAAATATAGAAATAACTTCTTCTTCGTTATAGCATGGGACAATTATACTTAAAGTTTTGCATTTTGATTCCATTTTCTTCTCCTCCATATATAGAAAATAATAATGCATAAGAATGTTAAGAAGCTTATAACTACACTAATATACATAATATTAAAGCTGTATATCATATTAATGTTGTTTATTCCTGAATCAAGCTTTAAAGCTATAAATCCTCCATTAACCTTATAATATTCTACAGGAGTGTCATTGACTTCTATTTGCCAATTATCATCATATGCTATTGGCAAAAAAACTAATCCATCTTCTTTTAGTTCTATATTTGCCTTTAATCCTGTGTTACTTTTCTCTATATTATCTATATTTATATATTGTGAATTGTCATTGTCTACAATATAGCTTCCATCTATAGAAACTAATTGAGCCACATTAACTATATTATCTGGTAACTCTAAGATATCTCCTAAATTTAAATATCCTATATATATTTCATTATAATCTAACTCTTCAGCTCTCAAATTAGGAAAAGTTGTGCTTTCTCCTACTATATTTCCATTAACCTTAAAACTTATATTGCTTATTTCTGTATCTTTAGGAACCTTAATATAATAATCTCCACTTTTAATAATCTTAATTTCTTTTGAAGTTACATCTTCTATAGTAATATTATTTTTATTCAAATTAAGATTCTCTATATTTTGTAAATAATTATCTTCCCCTTCATCTACATATAAATATTTATATAGCATATTATCTTTTTCAATAACTGATGGAGGCAATTCTCCAGTTACTATTGTATCTAACGGATAGAATTTAAAATCTTCATTGTCTACCTTATATATATAATATCCATAGGCTTCATCTATAAGCTCTGAATTTCTATAAGGACAATATTTAAATTCTGTTAAATAGTATTTAGTTGAAACTAAACTACTTATTATATTTCTTCCTTTAAATTCATTTCTTATAGTATTTTTATTAGTAGTAGCAAATACATTACTCATATCCTTATAACTACCATTAATAAGGGAATGATATCCAGAAACACCACTTATATTACTAGCTAAATATATATTCCAAGACCAATAAGTATCTCTTATTTCCACTCTATTATCTGCTCCATAATTATCTTTCATATATTCTAATACATTAGAATATCTAATTCTTACTTCATTTTGAACTTCATTTCTAGGCTTAAAAATATAATATAAATTAGCTGTTACTTCAAAAAGTATAAATATTGTTAGAAGATATATTATCTTATTTTTATCTAGCTTTATGAAAAATAGAAAAATACAATAAATTACTATTAATGCTAAGTTAATTAAAATAACCTTTTTAGACTTTGATTGATAGCTTGAAAGTAAAATAATAATATCTACTAATCCCATAGCCAAAATTGATATCTTCAGCATTTTGTTTTTATCATAAAGTAACTCTTTTATTACTTCAAAGAGAATTAGTGCTATATAAATATTTAAGAATAAATTATATCTATAATTTCCTCCTGCTGGCATATATCCTAAATTTAATAAATAAATTAATTTATCACTAAATACAGCTAATATAAGTAAAAATATATGCACATAATATAGCTTTTTTATTTTTTCTTTACCAAAAATAATCCAAGGAATGAAGGTAATCATACCTATTAATGTTATATTTGTATTACTTGGAGACATAGTAAAACCAACATAGTTTTGTGTAAAGAATGAAATAACATTTTTTATATTATGTCCAAACTGAATTGTATTACCAACATCTTTTGAAGAATTATACATTAATAGTATTGCAGGTATAAGAACAAAACTAGATAATAAAACTGATAATAAGGAAGTTATTATCATATCAAATATAAATTTAAATATTCCTTTATAACCTTTTATTATTATAAATCTAATAATTGCATAAATAGCTATATGTGGAATTAATATAGCTGCTAAATAATAGTCTGATGATATAAAGAAGAATAAAGCAACTATATAAAATAACTTTTTATTTTCTCCTATTACCTTTTCTATTCCTAATAAAAGTAATGGTAATAATATAAATGTATCAAGCCACATTATTTGATAATTACCATAAACTATAATGTAGTAACTAGATATATAAATTAATGTTCCTATCCATCTGAAACTTTTAGATGTAACTTTTTCAAAATATATTGAAGCAAAATAGGACATAAACATCATTTTTAAAGTCATAAACATTGGTAATAATATTATAATTGGTACATTTTTAAATAATTTAAGAATTATGTTAAATGGGCTTAGCAAATAGTATATTGTTAAAGCATATGTACTATCTCCTAAGGCTATATTCCAATTATAGACCCAATCTTTACTAAAAATATTTAAATAATTTTTAAAATACTCTATAAAATCAATTCCTTGATTATATAAATCGCTTGATAATATACTTCCTTTTATCAAATACATAAGATAAAAGGTCATAAAAGCTATACCTAAAGAAACTCCTAAGTCTTTACATACTTTTTTCACTACATTTAATCTCCTTATTACTTATCTTTATTTAATAATGCTTTTCTAACTAGTAAGAAATTCACAGGAATGCTAATACTGTAAACTAAAAATGGTGAAAATGCTTTATAAATTCCAATAAAGTTAAAGAAATTCAATAATATCATTTGTAATCCATAATTAAATCCATGAGCCAATAAAAACTTTACTCCCTTTTCTTTATTAGGACTAGTTTTAAATGTAAAGTAATTTGATAATATAAAATTAAAAAATAAACTTATTATATACCCTAGTGTAAAAGCTATATTTGTCCCAATAAAATTATATCCAATTAAATAGACTAAATATTGTATAAGTGTTGCTAATACACCTACTATTCCAAATCTAATTATTTCTCCCATTTGCCTTTTATTTAAGATTTTCAATTAAAATCCTCCATATTCTTTAATTATTTTTTATATCTTATAAATACTTTTTTATTATAACTTATTTTCAAAGAATTTTTAATAATAAAGAGATGACATTTTTTTATGCCATCTCTTTATATTTTTTATTCTTCACTTTTACCTACTCCTGAAAGTATTAAGCCCTTATTATGGTCTAATGCCCAGTTAATACCCCAGTCATTTTGGAATATAAGAATGTTTCTATCCTTGAAGTCTTTAACTCTTTTAGCATCAGATGTTAAGTTTAATTTTTCCATATCTATATCTTTATTTTCTATCCATCTTACATATCTAAATGGAAGTCTATCCATCTTTATATCAACGTTGTATTCATGTTTTAATCTGTATTCTAAAACTTCAAATTGAAGTACACCAACAACTCCAACTATTATTTCTTCCATACCTACGAATGATTCTCTAAATACTTGGATTGCTCCTTCTTGTGCTATTTGAGTAACACCCTTAACGAATTGTTTTCTCTTCATAGTATCTACTGGTCTAACTCTAGCAAAATGTTCTGGTGCGAAGGTTGGAATTCCTTCAAATTTAAACTTCTTAGATGGTGAACATAGTGTATCTCCTATTGAGAATATACCTGGATCAAATACCCCAATTATATCTCCTGCATAGGCCTCTTCTACTATTTCTCTATCTTGAGCCATAAATTGTTGTGGTTGTGAAAGTTTAATTTTCTTACCACCTTGCATATGATAAACATCTTCACCTTTTTCAAATTTACCAGAGCAAATTCTCATAAAGGCAATTCTATCTCTATGTGCCTTATTCATATTTGCTTGAATCTTAAATACAAAGGCAGAGAAGTTCTTATCAAATGGATCTATTTCTCCAACATTTGAATGTCTTGGAAGTGGTGCTGTAGTCATATCTAAGAAATGTTCTAAGAATGGCTCTACACCAAAGTTAGTTAATGCTGATCCAAAGAATACTGGTGTTAATTCTCCAGTTCTAACTTTTTCTAAATCTAATTCATCTCCAGCTATATCTAAAAGTTCTATATCTTCCATTAGTTTATCATGAAGGGCATCCCCTAATATTTCTCTAAATCTTGGGTCATCTACTGAACCTTCAACAGCATCTACTGCACTTTGTCCGTGATTTCCTGCTGAAAAGGCAATAATTCTGTTGTTGTCTCTTTCATAAACTCCCTTGAACTCTTTACCTGAACCTATTGGCCAGTTCATTGGATATGTCTTTATTCCAAGCTCGTTTTCTATTTCTTCTAATAACTCAAATGGGTCCTTAGCTTCTCTATCCATCTTATTTACAAAGGTAAATATAGGCATTTCTCTAAGAGATGCAACGTGGAATAGCTTTCTTGTTTGATCTTCTATACCTTTTGCTCCATCTACTACCATAACTGCGCTATCTGCAGCCATAAGAGTTCTATATGTATCTTCTGAGAAGTCTTGGTGACCTGGTGTATCTAATATGTTAATACAATGTCCTCTATAATTAAATTGCATTACTGATGACGTAACTGAAATACCTCTTTGCTTTTCTATTTCCATCCAGTCGGATACTGCATGAGTTGAAGCCTTTCTAGCCTTTACTGAACCTGCTAGTCTTATAGCTCCTCCATATAATAAGAATTTTTCTGTTAATGTAGTTTTACCTGCATCTGGATGGGATATAATAGCAAAGGTTCTTCTCTTTTCTATTTCACTTATATAATCTGCCAACGGCCTTTCCTCCTTGAATTTCAAATTAAATTTACTTTAGTTTATCTCTTTTCTCTAGTTATTCATTATACCCTAAAGTAGCACAATTTAAAATGATAATTTTTAATACACATAGTTATATATTAGTTTATACTCAATATTAAGTTTGGATAAATATAAAATTCATATGAAAACTCCTATAGGATTTTATGTGCTAAAGAAAAATGCCTAAGGGGAATTTCCCCTTAAGCATTTCCTCTTAGAATTATCCTCTGATGCATCCTTACATTATTTCTTTACTCTTTTTTCTTTTTATAGTTAATCCAGCAATTGCAACTAGACTAAATGCTAATCCAAATATTAATATATTAATATTTGTGTTATCTTGTGTTTTTGGTGCTACTGGAGGCTTTGATGTGTTATTACTACTAGTATCCTCAGTCTTTTTAAGCTCCTTATTCATTGCCTTTGTAATATTAATAAGAGCTTTTAATACTTCATCTACTTCTTTTTCTGTTGCATTTTTATCATTAATAACTTTGTCAGCTGCTTTTAGTGCTTCTTGATATTTACTCCAGTTTTCCTTTGAATGATTTCCTTCTTTATAATATGCTAAGACTTCTTTGTAGAACTTTTCTAGCTTAGATTTATCTACCTTATTAGCTTCAGGCTTTTCTATATTTATAAGCTTATCCTGTGCACTCTTAAGAGTTGATAAAGCCTTATCTATTGCAGATTGTGTTGCTGCATTTTTATATGCTTCCTTAGCATCCTTTAATACATTTACAAAGTTATCTTTTTCTTCTCCATCTTTGTATTTATCTAAGTCTATCTTTTCAGCTGCTTCTATTGCCTTTCCTAATTCATTTCTATTAACTTCTTCTGGAACTTGTAGTAATTTTAATGCTCCTTGTGCCTCTGAAAGATTTTTAATAACAATATCAATTTCCTCTTGTGAAGTAGCATTATTAATTAAATCCTTTGCTGCTGCTAATGCTTTTACAAAAGCATCTTTCTCTGCTCCATCTTCATATTTAACTAATTCTATCTTTTCAGAATTTGTAATAGCTTCTTCTAATGCTGTATAATCAAAGCTATCTTTTTTAACAGTTACTATAGCTTCTTCACTTAACCCAGCTGCATTTGTTATTGTTATCTTAGAAGTTCCTACATTTACTCCTGTAATAACACCATTTTGATTTACTTTTACAATATTTTCATCTGAAGAACTCCATACAATACCTTTTAGAATTGTATTCTTTGGACTTTGTAGAGTCATCTTCACTTTTTCGCCCATATTAATTGTTAAATCTTCTAATGTTGCTGTATCTGCAACTTTTTGTATACGGATTGGAGCAACTTCTGTTATTACTGCAAAATCACCTCTGCCATTTTCTACATATATTTTTATTGTTTTTGCATTTACTTCTTTACTAAGCCTAGAAGTAACCCATGCTCCACCTTGAGTTTCTGCATCTGAAAGTGTTATGGATTCTGAATTCTTAATGACATTTCCTTCTGCATCTAAGATTTCATATCTGTATTTTTGTATAACACCATTACTTCCATTTACTCTTTGTTGGAATTTAAAGCCTTCAATTTCTATTGTTTTTCCTAAATCTACTGTTAGGATAGCAGGATTTTCAGAACTAACTGTAAAGCCTTCTGACCAATTGGAGTGCCAGTAAGTAGAAGAGCTTCCATCTGTAGCTGCAGAGGCTACTCCACTTCCTTCTGGTTCTCCTGTTGGTTGTTCAGTGTTTGCAGTAGAAGTTATTTCAGGGAATTCTTCTCTTGGAATATCTATTACAACTTCATCTGAAATTTTCATTTCAAATACAACTTCTCTTTCCTCTGGAAGCTTTGCTGTAATAGTTACATTTCCTGCTCCTAATGCCTTTATAATATTAGCTTCTTTATCTACAACTGCTATCTCTTCATTACTTGAAGTCCAGTTTATTTTATCTAAACTACTACCATAAATTTTAGCTATTTCACCTTTATATAGATTTAAGCTTGAAAGTGTAACGGCAACAGCCTCTTTGTCTTCTTTAATTACAAGATTGTCAAGAACAAAATCTGTTTGTCCCATAGGACCACTTCCTGCTTTGCTTCCACTTTCATAAAGACCAATCCAAGTTTGTCCACTTCCACTTCCTATTACTTGCATATTAACATGTTTTGTTTCTCCTAAGGCCTGTGCAAGATATTGGTCTGCTGTAGGAGCTGTGTAATTTTTTCCATCTCCAATTACCATAGCATATGCTTTATCTGGTCCTGATTGATAATCAAATTCTACATTATATACTTTACCTGCTTCAAAACGGAAGTTTTGTGGTAGTGTTTGATAAATAATTCCAGTATTTGCTCCATGATGCTTTAATGACCAATTTCCTGAAATTACATCATCAATTACTCTTCCATTCCAGCCTGCTTGTGTATATGGTTCATGTAATTGTGATAAATGTGTTACTGGATCTGAAATACCTTGTGCAGAACTTAATACAAATGGATATAAGCCTTGTACTACTGTTTCGAAATCTTGTTTAAATGTTCCATCTTTTTGCAAGTTATTTAAAGACTTCTCTACTATACGAATATCGTCAACATAAGTAGAACCTTCTCCAATTTCTCTTGAAATAATTAAATCTGCAGTTTCTTTTTCTGCTGTAAATGAAACTTGCATACGTTGCATTTTACTTCCATTCTTTTGATCAGATTGCACATAGTTGTTTAAAATAGAAGCTTCAGTATAATTAGAAACTATCTTATCTCCAGCATCTACCTTAATAAATGCCTTTGCATTACTGTTATTTTCAACGTATATTTCTGCTACATATTCAGTACCCTTAGTTAGACCTGAAATAGTAGTACTTACATTTACATCTTCTGTAGGGCTATTAAATGCTAATCTTTGATCTCCAGTATTTGCTTTTTGTATTACAATTGCTTCATTTTCTATATCTCCTGTCCATATATGTGAAGATAATTTTTCTCCAACTGCATATCCATTAAAGCCTGGATCTACTACGTAATCTAATTCACCAAAATGATTTTTCAGCTCTTTAATTTCTGCACCTTTTACTAATATATATGCTGTAGCAGCCTTAGCATCTAAGCTTATAGCTCCATTACTTACTGGAATATTTACTTCATTTATACGTCCTTGATCTGAAAGCTCATACATTACAACATTTCCAAGATTTTGCCATCCCTCTGGAAGTTGCCATGTAGTTTTTCCACCATCTAAATTCCAGTGATATAATTTTTCGGATCCATTTTCATCTGACCATGGTAATAAGTAGGTAACATCATTTAATACTACTTTTCCATTTAAAGTTATTGTACGTTCAATATTATCATCTTGTCTTTGTGCTTCATTTCTTGTTACAACAACTTCGTCTCCTGCATCATTTTTTAATTTAATTTGTTTTTCATGATTTCCTACAGGTGATTTTCCTTTTTCATAATTCTCCCAATCTGTTATATAGTAATGTTGTAAGAATTTAGTAGGTAAATTTTGATTAAAGGTTTGTAAAATATATCTATTGAAATCTTTATCTCCACCCCAGCCTTCAAAGCCATATAATCTATATCCTCCAAGCAATGGATTATCTGCTGTTCCTCTATATGATGGGTAGTTTAACACTTGAGAATCTCTCTGATCATTTCTTATGAAACGAATTATATCACTATTAAAGCCTTTTGCACTTGCTCCACCATAAGCTGCATCTGTAGACCAGTGTTGCCATGTAGAATCATATTCTCCTACTCCACTAAACTCTGTTGAGAATCTCCAGCCAAGTGAATTGATTTCTTTTACTACATTTCTTGTTTCCCAGGTATCTTGATACCATACGTCTAGATAAATGAAGTCCATATTATCTTCACGTTTTTCAGCATCTGCTTTAATTTCTTCCTTGCTTGCAGTTACTTCTCCTTTTGAATTTTCTACTGCTAATGGCCATTCTCTATTATAAAAGTGAGTTCCATTAATACGATCATATAATTGTACAAGACGTTTCCATCTTGCTTGGCTTGATAAATCCCAAAGTTTATCAATTACATGTGATTGGTCTAGCCATCCCCAACCTCTTGAAAATGGTTTTGCTAACATATCTTCATTAAATGAAGCTGCTTCTGGATATGCTTCTTGTGCATTTATATGAATACCAATTTCAGCATTGTAGTCATGGGCAATTTTAATTAAGCTTTGGAAATCCTTTACTCCCCCCTCACGTTCTGCAATATCTGCATATTCTGAATTAGCAGAGTCATGTCCTTCATTACCATATCCTTTTAATAAAATTGATTGTGCAAGGCCATCTGTTGCAAGATATACCTTTTTAATATTATCAGCTGTTGTTAAATATGGATTAGATGCCATACTTGCAAAATTCATAACTATACGATGATTAACAACATCTTTTACAACTTCTGATTTATATGGAACATTCATAATATCACGGAATGCAAGTGCTCCATCATTCCAATCAATATCTCCATCACCATTTTCGTCTGCTGCAATAGCTACCTTTGTACATGGTAAATCACTTACTGGATACGCTTCGTATCTGCTAGCTGCAGCTTGCCCATTCTTATCTCCTAATTCATAATACCAAGCTGCACTTGTAAGGCTTATTGTATCAGCGCCATTATTCCTAACAACACGTTTGTCTCCTTCAGCTTCTGAATTACTAAATAGACCTGCACTTAACCTCCCATTTGTAAGGAAGCCATATAAATAGGAATCTTTTTCTGATGGAATAAATCCATGTTCAAAGTCTATATAAGAATCCCCACTTACTGTAGTAGTTGTAGATGCTTTTGCACCTGCAAAATTAGCACCTTCTTCTACTGCATCTATTGTTAAAAGATTTAATCCTGGTACATCAATTGTTTTGATTTTAGCAGAGCCTTCTGCCTTCTTTATATCTATTACTTCCCATGTTAAATCATTTTCTTTTACGCTAATTTTTACTTTCATCTCTAAATTAATATTGTTTTCAGTATTTTTAACATCCATTGAATATACTCTGGAGTCCTCTGAATTTTCTATAGCTATCATAGTTGGTTCAATTTTAACACCATTAATTGCTATGCTATTAAGATTAGTTTCATTGCCACGGAAATATTTATTTTTTACTTCCACTCCATTTTCAAGAATTTGATATCTAGCAACAATTGGAAAGCCCTTCCCAATATATACTTTCATTTTATTTGATGCTATAGTATCATATTGTGTTAAATCTATAGCTGACTTTTCTTCTAATATAATGTCTATTTTATTATCTTTGTCTTCAATATTTACTTCTTTAGAATAAGCTTCATAGCCTGCTTTTGTAGCTGCTATATTATATTTTCCTATTTCTAACCCATCAAACTGATACCTACCATTTGCATCTGATTTTGTTGACTTTGCTCCTATACGTACAACTGCATCTGAAATTGGATTCTTATCTTGTGTTAATACAGTTCCTGATACAGGTACAAGTTTTGATATCTTTTCTTCAAATTTTTGCCCTTGTCTTTCTGCACAAAATACCCAATTATCATCCATACAATTTATATTATTGTATTTTACATCTGCAAAAGAAATTGTTGTTGCTCCATTTGTTTTTACACCAAATCTTCCTTTTCCAGCATTCTTATTGGCAAATTGAATTAAAGATTGATTCGTAACTCTAGAGGTAACTCCATTAACTGTTACTGATAAAGTTTCGTTGCTTAATGATATAGACATTTGTAATTCTTCACCTTCAACAGGTGCAGGAAGTCCTGGAATAGCTGGATAAGAACCACTTCCATCTAAATTATATTGGTAATACCACTTACTAGTAGCATCGTATCCAACATATAACCAGTTGCTATCGTTTACATAACTATAAAAAACTCCCCAGTTATTACTTGGCTTTATCTTTAATGAAATTGCTCCTGAATTCTCCATCTTCTTATCATTATCTAATAATAAAACTGGTGCATTTGCATTTGCATTACCATAAGAATGTCCACCAACATTGTTAGAACCCCCTGATAAGACAAACCATTTTTGTCCTTGTTCAGATGGTACTTCCTCTTCTTCTCCTGGAAGTTTTACTGATGGTTCCCATATTTGTCCTGCAAGATTATCTTTATATAATATCCATGAATTATAGTTACTATCTCCAACTAATACGTCAGAAAAATATATGTCAGTATATTCTTCTTGATATCTAGCTCCTCCAAATCCTATTTGTCCCTTTTGATTCTTTAAACTGATAAATTCAGCTGTATTAATTAAAGCTTCTCCACTTTTTCCACTTGTCTTATTTTCTACCTTTAATTTAAGTCCACTTTCTTGATATACTGCGCTAATGCTTACAATATCATCTTTATTTAATTCTGGTAGACCACTAACTGATGGATATCCTGAACCACCATTTTTATACTCTATAAACCAACCTGTTGCTCCATCATATCCAACATATCCCCAATGATTATCATCTACATATTTTGTTACAAAACGAAATCTTGTATTATTTTTAGTACTTCCTATTTTCATCTGAAAGCTAATTGACTCATTTGTAATATCTTTTTTATCTGACAATACAAAAGCCTCTGGGGTGGCACTCCCAAAATGACCATTTCCATTACCACTTCCTGCCTTTAAATGTGCCACCATTTTTATTGCAGCTAAAACATGCAATGATGGAAATATGCATGTACAAAATACAGTAAGTGCAATTAATGCAGAGCAAAACCTCTTCACACTTTTCTTTCTAATACTACCCATTACTTACCTTCCCCTTTTTTAAATTTATAAATATCCTAGATTTCTATTAAATTTCTTAAGGCCTCCCTTCACAAAATTATTTTTATCTCAAACCTTGCATATATCATCATAAGTTCTTAAATATAATTATTTAACTTTATAGCTTCTAGATTTCAATATGAATTTACTTTTTATGAGTTTTGAATTTCTAATATGCTACAAATTATATAATATATTCATCTTTTGTGTATCCAATATATGGTTATTATATTACACTATCTTCATCAATTATATTGTTATATTGTTTAAAAGTTATAATATTTTGCTATATTAATACCCCAGGGGATTCTTTCCCCTGGGGTCTAACAATTTTCAAATGCATAATGTATAATTGATAATGAACAATTATTGAAATAACTCAGAGAAGCTGAGTTATAAAAACTATAAATTCCGAAGGAATTCAATCCTTAATTTTTTCATTCTTTCATTTAGATTTTGCGAATGCAAAAGAGAAACTTCATTTCTAAATTCCGACTCTGGAGGAATTTACTCCTTAATTCTACATTTTACATTCTACATTCTTCATTTCCCTAACGTTCCACTTAACAAAGATTAAAAGCCCAATACTTGCTAGTACCGTCATAAACAATATTAGTCCTATGGGTACTCCAAGCTCTATAATTTGTCCATATAATAATTGCCCTGGAGCTACACTTATTGTTGCAACTGCCACTGAAAAGGCAGATACTCTTCCTAACATATCCTGTGGTACTTCCTTTTGTATAAAGGTTAGTGTTAAAACATTTGATAAGGATAGTGACAGCATAATTGCCATGCCACCTATGGCAAATAAAGTAGCTAATGTGTAGTTACTTGCTTTAATGCTAGTTAATGTGGACATTACTATAATGCCTATTATCATTGGAAAATATGTATAGTGAACTTTTTTAATAGAAAACATATTTGGTTTTAATGTTATCCATAGTCCACCTAGTATCATTCCTAATACGCATATACCTTCTACTATTCCGTATACTTGTGAAGGTAGTCCTAGAAATATATTTATAAAGTAGGGTGCAATTATCGATAGTATTGGCACTAAGAATATATTGCATAAGGCATAGGAAGCTATAATTCCAAGTATAATTTTCTTTTCCTTCTTTAAATATATGAAGCTCTTTTTCATATCTACAAATGAATTCTTTATAAATGCTAGAGAGAATATTTTTTCTTCTTTTATATTCTCTTCATTTATTTTATTTATTTCATTATCTACATCCATTTTATATATTTCATTACATTTTTTATCTACTTTTACCTCTGTTTTTACATCTGGAATTTCTAAGAATAATTCCATTATTGCTGATAATAAGAAGCTTATTGCATTTATTATAACAATTGCATTTATTCCTACTAATCCATATAATACTCCTGCAAATATTGGGCCAACAAAATTTACAACTGATCCTACTTGATTTATTATTCCATTTGCAGATGTAAGTTTATCTTCTTCTACAACTTGTGGTATTGCTGCTGTTACCGCTGGTCCATATAGGGTATAGCAAATTGATAATACAAACATAACTGTAGCTACTATTAATTCATGATCTCTACCTTGTAATAGTATAAAAGCGTATATTCCTATTAATATTGAGCAGAAGAAATCTAAATATACCATTATCTTTTTTCTATTTACCTTATCTGATAACATTCCTGCAATAGGTGCAAATAAAATATAAGGAATAGTTGATATTGCTAATATATTTGCAAAGGTAGCAGCACTACCTGTAAATTCTAATAAATATAAAGACATACTAAATCTTTGAATGGCATTTCCAAATAGAGATATAATTTGCCCTATTACTATTATTATAAAGTTTTTATTTCTCATGCTCCCTCCCTTAGAAGTTCATAATCCATGCATATTGGATATAGTCCATTTTCACTTTTTTGAAGGTTAGCTTCTATTCCGTAGATTTCTTTTAAATTTTCCTTATTAATTACCTCTAGTGGCTTTCCTTCACAAATAATCTTACCTTTTTTAAGACCAATTATATTATCTGCAAATCTGCAAGCATTATTAAGCTCATGTAACACTATAACTACTGTAATATTTTTTTCTCTATTTAATTTTTGAAGTACTTCTAAGACTTCAAGCTGATAAGACATATCTAAGTAAGTTGTTGGCTCATCAAGCATTATTATTTCTGTTTCTTGAGCTAAGGTCATAGCAATCCAAGCTCTTTGTCTTTGCCCCCCTGATAAATTTTCAACTTCTCTATCAGCAAATTCAGAAAGTCCAGTTTCTTTTATTGCCCAGTCAATAATATCTTTATCATGACTATTAAGGCCACCTATGATTTTTTGATGAGGAAATCTTCCATAGGCTACTAATTCTCTTACTGTAAGCCCGCTTGGACAAACTGGTCCCTGTGGAAGAAAAGCAACTTCTTTAGCTATGTTTTTTTCTTTTATCTTTTTTATATTTTTGCTATTTATAAATATATCTCCACTTTTAGGCTTATTAATTCTAGCTATAGTCTTAAGCAAAGTGGATTTTCCACACCCATTAGCTCCAATTATTATACTTATTTTACCCTTTGGTATTGTTAAGTTCATATTTTCAATTATAGTATTGTTTTCATAAGCAACACTTAAATTATTTACACTAATAGCTTCCATAATTATTTCTCCTTCATCATTAAATAAATAAAATATGGTACTCCAAATATTGATACTGTTATCCCCACAGGAATTTCAATTGGTGAAAATAAATTTCTTGAAACTGCATCTGCAAGAAGAACTATAATAACGCTTATAATTGCTGATATCACTATAAACTTTTTGTGATAAGGACCTACCAGCTTCCTTGCAATATGTGGAGATATAAGTCCTAAAAAGCCTATATTTCCTGCAAAGGCTGTAGCTGTTCCTGCTAAAATAACTGCAAAGCTCAAAAACTTTTTTCTTTCTCTGTCTATATTTAAACCTAGTGAAATAGCTAGTTCATCTGAAAGACTTAATACATCTAATTTTTTATAATTTAATAAAACTAAGATAAACATGAGTGTAACTATTGGTATTATTACCTTTGCATAACTCCATCCTGATCCCCAAAGACTTCCTGATGTCCAAACTAAAACTCTATTGTAATCTCCAACTCCACCTCTAAAAGTAAAGAAGGTAATAAAGGCATTTAGTCCTGCATTTAATCCTATACCTATAAGTAAAAGTCTCTTTGGCCTTATTCCGTTTCTACTTGATAGCATATATATTATAAATGAAGAAACTGCTGCTCCTATAATTGCCATTAGAGGTAATACAAATATGGAAAACTGTCCAAGCTCTGCATAATAATTTCCTGTTTGAAAAGTAATAAATATTACTGCTGCAACAGCTGCTCCAGCATTTATTCCTATTATTCCTGTATCAGCTAAATCATTTTTAGTTATGGTTTGAAGTATTGCACCTGCAGTTGATAATGCAATTGCTACAAATACTCCAACTAGTAATCTTGGAAGTCTAATACTTAAAATTGCTGTATTTTGAAGTCTTGTTCCATTTCCAAGAAGAGTTTTAATAACATCTAAAACTGATACCTTATATGTTCCCCAGCATAATGTAACTGCAAAAGAGATAACTAGTAAAATTAATAAAATTGTTAATGTTATTTTAAATTTATTTTTTTTCATTATCCCCTCTCCCTTCTTGCAACTGCTATGAAAAATGGTATTCCAATTAAAGCTGTAAATACTCCAATTGGAGTTTCATATGGGTCAAATAACATTCTTGCTGCAATATCTGCATAAGTTAGTAAAACTGCACCAAGCAAAAAGGAACAAGGTATATTTCTTCTGTAATCTTCTCCTAGGATTTTTCTAACTATTTGTGGAACTATAAGTCCAACAAAGGCTATGTTTTTACCAACTGCTACTGCTGCTGCACACATAGGTATCATAACCATAAGAGTTGTAAATCTTATTTTTTCTGGTTTTTCACCAAGTCCAATTGCCACATCATCTCCAAGATTTAATATATTTATTTTAGGTGATAATAAAATTGCTATAATAAGTCCTATAATTCCTACAAAAAATACTAATTTAAAATCTGCCCAACTAGCATTTCTAAATCCACCTGACACCCAAAATCCTATCATTTGAGATTGATTTGATAAAAGTCCAATTATTGTTGTTAAAGAAATAAAAAATGTACTCATAGCTGTACCAGCTAAAAGAATCTTTGCAATTGAATTATTATTTGCTTTTTTAGATATAAATCCTAAAACAATAATTCCTGTTATTAATGCTCCTATAAATGAAGCTATCATTACATTTTTCGTATTTATTGCAATTCCTGTTGCATAAAATATGGCTATTACTAAAGTAGCTCCTTGGCTTACTCCTAAAATAGAAGGTTCAGCTATTGGATTTCTAGTAACACCTTGAATCATTGCGCCTGTTACTCCTAAAATTCCTCCTGTTAATAATACAGAAAGTGCTCTTGGAATTCTAACATCTCTAACTAACATAAGTTCTAAGGTTTCACTATAATTAAAAATACTGTCAAAAATGTCTGAAAAACCAATATGAACTGATCCTAGCCTTACAGCTAGAACCAGTCCTCCTATTAAAAGTAACAAACTACATATTACAAATATTGCTGTATGTTTCTTACTTTGTTTCATTTAACATGTCACCTATTTCATTTACTAATAATTCTCTTCCAATTGAGCTATATCCTTGGTTAAAGTATGGTGATGAATCTAATATTACAACCTTTCCTTCTTTAACTGCAGGTAAGCTATTCCATATTGCATTGCTTTGTAATTGTGCTAAGTCTTCTGCTGTTGCAATTGCAAATATATAATCCGCTTTAATTGATGCTAATCCTTCATAAGTTACAACTGGAAGGCTTATATCACTTTGTTCTGGCATTCCTTCTGGTTTCTTAAGTCCCATATCTTCATATAAAACACTACCAAATCCTGCTCCATCAAATACGAAGAATTGACCACCACTTGCTAAGAATGAAAGATATGTAGTATCTTCACCATATTCTGATTTAATCTTTTCTCCAGCTTCCTTTGCTTTTGCTTCATAATCTGCTAACCATTTGTTTGCTGCATCTTCTTTATTAAATACTTTTGCAAATGCCTTTACATCTTCTTTCCAATTTAATGCTTCTAATTGAATCATAACTGTTGGTGCAATTTCACTTAATTGATCATACATCTTTTCTTGAACTGTTGATATAACGATTAAGTCTGGGTTTAAGTTCATAACTGCTTCTACATCCATAGTATCTTGCATACTATATCCTAATATTTCAGCACCCTTTAATGTTTCTTCTAAATATGAAGGAAACTTAGTGTAATCATAAGCATCACTATTAGCTGTTCCTATAACTTTATATCCTAAAATTGATAATATATCACTATTTCCACTTAAATCTACTATTCTTTGAGGCTCTGCTGGTATTTCCACTTCTCCTCTAACGTCTGTAACTGTTACTGTCTTTTCTGAAGTTTTATCATTACTTGTACCACCATTAACTCCGCAACCTACTAACATTACTGCTGTCATGCATGTAGCTACTAAAGTCTTTAATATATTTCTTTTCATATTATACCTCCGTCATATTTGGTGTTAGTGTAAAGTTTTTACACTACTTTTTTTCTATTTTTCTTTATATATCAAGG
>ERZ857882.563-NODE-563-length-46892-cov-3.740141_pt1 | contig 46892 bp, 27 predicted proteins | sample MGYA00519697_ERZ857882 | MGnify/ENA primary metagenome ERZ857882 (study PRJEB31778, sample SAMEA3449373) | human gut metagenome | biome: human gut; feature: human-associated habitat; material: faeces | place: United Kingdom | collected 2010/2012 ...
CAATACCCCCCTATTTACATTCTCTTGGACGAAATTTATTTCATGGATGTTTCATGATATTATATTAAAATAATCGTATATTTCCCCACACAAAACAACCAAGCTAGTTACAAGCCGGTAACTCTTTGAATTACCGACCTGTAAGACACTTGGTTTCCCTCACATAACTAATCTATTATTACCTTATGACAACCTATCATTATTAAAAAAATCATCTCTGCATGTTGAAAAATTATTCGATTTTTCAACTTAATGACTTAAGGAAGTTTTCAGCTTTCAAAAATAGTATATCCCCCTATTACCGTATTGTACAAAACTCACATCTTATTGTATATTCTTATTCTGTTGAATGGTCATGCAATCACGGCTTAATCTGTGTTATAGCAACAGGATTATACCCAACAAATAAACTCCCTAAAATAACCAGGTTCGTTACAGGACGATAACCCATCGAGTTACCGCCCATTAACGAACCTGGTTACCGTCTATTAACGAGGCTCGTTATTGCACTATAACGAGCCTCGTTACAAATTTCTGACCGGTTATCTCTTTTATTCGATTTCCGGCCTGTCACCTCCCCCTTTACTAACGGTAAGCAGTATGGGGTATTCGATTGTACGGGGTTCCTTTAGCAGAACAGCGCTATTAGAGAATTGTGTCACAATACGAAGCGTATAATTTCCATCTGCCAAGTCGGCGGGAACACGTGCAATGACCGTCTTCGGATCATTCTGTGTCAAACGGCGGGTAACCGGGGTTGCCACACCTTCCGCATTGACAAAAAAGACACCGACACCTTCAGCCTCACCGGCCACCCGGATACGTTCGCCGTTAATCAGCACATCGTCACCCGGAGTAATCGAACCATCCGTCAGGTTGGTAAGCGTATCGGTTACCAATCCGATATAAGCACTGGTTTCTTTTACTTCCAACACTTCCACCCCTACATTCTGCAACGCTTTACGCAACTCGGCTGAGGGAACAGCCGTGACAGTAATTTTATGTTTCTCCGGGTCAAACTTAGCCGTAGCTCCAATCCAAGAACCGATTATACGCGGAGTCAATTGGCAAACCTGCGTAAGAACGCTCGTACCCTCCTGCAATGCTTCGCGGACAATACGGTCGCGCTGGTTTATGATAGACAACAGCGTGTCGTATTTGATTTCGGATCCTTCATCGATAATACGCTGTGCAATATTTTCATTGCGTAACGTTTTCCCGACAGTAGACACTTCCGCCGTATAGTCGTTGTCTACATCCTTAGTCAAGAGATTGGGTCTTAACCATACTTTCCAAATTTTTTTGATTATTTCCATGATATATAATTTTAACGAGGGGAGCGTCGTTGCTCCCCCGGTTGGTTATCAATCTATTCCATTCATGAAATAGATTGCTGTTACATCTCAAAAGTAGGTGTTATAAACAGGACACAATTGTACAATACTCATATATTCTTGTACAATCTTATCCTACACTCAATAATCAAGTGCTATTTCGTGTGCCGGAGGATTTCCATCCACCCAAAGTTTGATGTTCTTTTTCCAGCGATTTACTTCTTTATGCAAATCCTTGATCGTTTTAATGCTAACCCCGTTTACCTGCAAAATAACATCACCGGGGCGGCCTCCCGCCTTATACAAAGGTGATTCCGTTGGGACATCAATCAAAATAACGCCTTTGATATCATCAATACCGGCAGCGGATTTTTCCGTGTCTGTCGTCATGTTTTTGATTTTCGCACCCAGCCATGTTTGAACTTGGTCATTGGCGATGCAAATGGTCTTCTTCGGAAGGAGAGGTTTGTCATATTTCCGATGCGCCTCTATCGCTTCTTCCCTGTACTCAGGAACTGTTGCCCCGAAATCATCCAATGAAAATTCTTTAAAGCCTACTTTAAATGCCGGAGAATTTTTTTTCAACTTAAAGTTATTATGCTCCATATCCTCGAATAACGGATCCGCAGCAATGGAATGGACATCTAATCCCTTGCCTTTCCATTCTTTCAAAGTCATTTTGGGTGAAAAACCTTCAGCTACCGAACCTCGCAACGCAAATGCCACGGCCTTTTTCGTCACTAATGAATAATATAAATTATAATCATATTCTTTCACCTGGGTCGGTTTGCAATGAATGCCTTCAAAGACAACATCCGATTCCGTATTCACATAGATATTATTCTTCACTACATCTTCGGGGGCATCAAAACAGACATGTTTTCCCGGAGGAAAATTCCCTATACAAATATTATTCTCGACTATCCTATAAAACCCTTCCCGCAATTTAAAACTACATCCTAAAGTCAGGTTGTTATATATATGGAAGTTAGAAGAGCCATCATCCAAATCAATACCCCATGAATGTGTATCTACCGTATGTCCGAAACGATTATGACGAATAATTGTTGTTTTATAACTATCCAAGCGGGAACGTTCTTTGGCGTGTTCATGACCGGACTTCTGTATACCATGCATTTTCATTGTCCAGTGACGGTCACGCCCCCAAGAATTGAACGGACCATGATCGGCAGTAGATAGTACCGTATGAAAGACATCATTGTATTCAATTACATTTCCTCCCCACGAGCCGTCATTGATACAGATTCCGGCACGAGGCAAATCATAAATGGTATTATGGCTGATCGTATTCTCCGCACACATAGACAAGAGGATACCGGCTGCCTGTTTTTCCAACTCACCAATACGTGTAATCAAATTATTGTCTACCTTACAATAACGAGGATAATTATCCGTTTTCGGCCCCGGAGCGAGATCCGTACTTTGCTCAAATTCACGATAAGGTTCTTTCCATATCGGATATGATAATATATATCCCCACTTTTGAGTCAAATCTTTCACATTGATTTCATCCGTAACATCACACCAGGGAGAATCACGCATGGCATCCCGACTACCGACAAGAACAATGCCATTTGCTTGTAAATCTTCAAAACGACAGCCTTCTACTGACGAATAACGGTTATAGTTGCTCAATATAACGCCATTTCCTCCCAACTGTTCAAACCGGCAGTCTTTTATTTTACAATTTTCCGTTCCTTCTAATGAAACAACAGCATTACGATAAATCGCATAATCACCGACAGGAAGATGCTCCAATGTCAAATACCATGTCGAACGTGTTTTCTCAAACTGAATATTCTTAAATGTGATATGCTTAACTGGATTCGAGAGAGAACCTTCCATTCGTATAATAGTTGAATTTACCGGAACTTCAAATTGTAAAGACCGGATATCCGATACATCTTTCAACGGATAATAATACAGCTTCCGGTTCAATTGATCATAAAACCATTCACCGGGAGAATCCAATTCTTCAAAGACATTCTCAACGAAACGATCCTGTTTATGCAATTGTGCCTCATTATACATCGTTGTCGTATTGGTGGAAACCAACTGCAAATGGGGTATATTATTCTTTACATCCACCAACTGGTAATGCATGCTTCCCCATTTACCATGCTGCATGCCATGTACGTATGCACCTTCCGGAGATTTCCATCGGGCAACCCGTTCCGAAGAGATACAATCGGAAGCCACACCGCCAAACGGTCGTTTTCGAGGAATAAAATTCGGGTATCTAGCCAAAGGCATACTCTCTCCATTTACCCACATCATACGGGGAGTAAAGCCTTTCTCATTCTTCAGTTTTGCATCTGCCACCCAAATGGAATCATTATACGTTTTCCATTCAACCTGAAGAGGTAGACTTCCCGAAAACACGACTTTCTCATCCGGATAAGCCTGATAAATAATCGGATATTCTTTACTACCGGAATCTTCCGAATATAGCACAAAAGGTTCCTCAAAACGATAAATCCCCCCACGAAGAAAAACGGAAAAGCTCTGTTTCTCTCCTTTTGACCGTAACTGTCGTATCAGATTTCTCGCTTGTTCCAATGTTTTAAGAGGACTTTCAATTGTTCCTCTATTTGCATCACTTCCATCAGGAGATACATAAAGTTTTGTCTGAGCGGATAAATGCCAGATGCTTGCCCATAATAAAAGAATTGTACAATAAATGTTTTTCTTCATATACTTACCTTTTTGAGAGCAAGGAAAATTTTCCTTGCTCCTTTTTATCATTAATATCCTTCATTTTGTGTCAAACTTGAATTAAGAAGTCTTTCCTCTCCTGGAATAGGCCACAAATAGCCTTTAGAAGCATTCCAACTGGTTTTCAACACATTAGTAGATGTAAACTTCCACTCTGCCGGATTGGATGGATTTTTTAAATTTTGTTTATCATATCCTTCCAAGTTATTGGAAAAAACAACATCTGCAATTTTCCATCGAACTATATCAAAATACCGAAGACCTTCACCAGCAAACTCCACACGTCTTTCATGTCTAATCTTTTCACGCATTGCTTCTTTTGTCAGACCATTTGTCAATACAGGTTGATGCGCTCTCTGTCTTACTTGATTTATGGCATTGTAAACACTGCTTGTCGGTCCTTCTATTTCATTTAAAGCCTCTGCATACATTAATAATACATCTGCATATCTAATAATAATAAAATTAGTTCCTGAATTATTATTGGTATTATCCGTATAATCAGCAGATTTTTTTAATCTCATCCCTGTGACAGACAAATCATTTGCTGGAATAAAAACAACTGGGTTTCCATCAGAATTTAAAAGACCGTCCTTTATTGCTCCTGGTAATAATATAGTCGAAGAAAGACGGGAGTCTCTATCCTTAAATGGATTTTGAGAATCAAAATTACTACCATCTTCTGTAACCATCTTGCCTGTGTTCATTTCAAATTCATTAGCCAATGATAAAGTCGGTAAATACATATCCTGTGTTATAATATTGGTATTTCTACCGGATCCCATTATATCTTTCAAATATCCTTTATCGAAAATAACCTCTTCATTGTATTCATTTTCTTCTAAAAACAAACCTCTGAAATCCGGGAATAATTTATAGACACCTAATTCCATACATGCTTCGGCAGCTTTCGCAGCTTCTTCATATTCCGAAAAGAATAATAAAACCCTGGCCTTGAAAGCTAAAGCAGCCCCTTTTGTCACACGTCCTATATCGTTTCCAGTATATGAAACAGGTAAATATTGAATAGCATAATTCAAATCTTCTATTACTTGTTGAAACACCTTCTCTCGTGTATCACGAGCCGGACACAAGTTCTCTGATACAGAAGGATCTGTCAACACTAAAGGAACATCACCAAACAAAGCGATCAAATCATAATAATAATAAGCACGGAAAAATTTAGCCTCAGCAACAAGTCGGTTACGTGTTCCCTCACTTATAGAAGAGACACTTATTCCATTTACAGCCAAATTGGCATTCCCTATCGCTTTATAGTTTTTCGACCAACGGTTCTTGGAATAACTATCAAAAGCCTGAATATCTCCTTGAATAAACTTTTGTCCACTTCCTCCCACTTGGGCTGCACTATAGACATCATCCGTATATTCATCTAAAAATGTATAATCTTGATAAGAAATCGGATTATACAATGATGTCACCAACAGTTTACACTCCTCTTCATTATTAAAGAAATTATCAGGTGACAACGAGACCAATGGACTACGTGACAAGAAATCATCACATGAAAACAACATATTTATCAAAAACAAAAAAACAATTGCTCTTTTCATAATTCAATTATTTTAAAAATCTATTTGAACTCCAATAGTATACGATTTAACTTGTGGATAAGTATTAAATCCGCTTCCGGCTATAGGCCTTTCCGGGTCATATCCTTTAAATTTAGTGATCGTCAATAAGTTATGTGCAGAACCATATAACATCAAATTCTGTATACCGATACGAGATATTATATGCTTAGGAACATTATATGAGAGTGACAAACTTTTCATCCGAAGATAAGATGCATTTTGAACAAAAAAATCAGAGGTTTGTGACTTAAGTTTATTAACCCACAATCTAGGCATTGATGCATTCGGGTTTTCGGGTGTCCACCGATCCCTCCACCAAGTACCAGTCGTATATCCCCAAGTAAACGGCTCAAAAACAGCTCCACTACAATAAGCATCAACACCTTGTTCTCCTTGAAGTAATGTAGATAACGAAAAATCTCTCCATCGCAAATCCAAATGTAAAGAATAGCTTAAATCCGGATAAGGATTTCCAATAACCACTCTGTCATCCATTGTAGTCACCTTACCATCTCCACCCTGGTCTTTATACCACAAATCTCCTACTTCCGTTTTAATAATTTGTTGCGGAATCTTCTTTAATTCATCTTCACTACGAACAATTCCCCCCACTTCCAAACCATAATAGGCCATAAAAGGCTCACCTTCCGTAATAATGCTTACTCCTGAATATTGTGTACCGATTTCGCCCATATCCAGTACTTCATTTTTAAAGTGAGATAAACCTAGATTAGCTGAGAGAGACCAATCCTTTCCTATATTTGTAGCATACTGGATATTAAAATCAAACCCCATATTTCTGACTTTTGCTACATTTCTCCAAGCAGGATTTGACACACCTGTTGTAGCTGGAACCGGTAATTGCCTTAATATATCAGAAGCTGTTTTGGTATATACGTCCAATTGCGCATTGAACTTATTTAGAAATCCTACATCTACACCAACATTGGCCTGTGTAATCGTTTCCCAAGATATTTTTTTATCAGCCAAATACGTCAGAGAAGCTCCTTGAATCAAGGTATTATTAAGAATAGCATTAGAACCCATACTTATTAGATCTGCAGCGGCATAATTTGACACATTCTGATTCCCCAACTTACCCCAAGAGGCCCTTAACTTTAAATTATCTAATTTATTCACGTCTTCCATAAAACCTTCTTCTGTGATTCTCCATGCTGCCGAAAAAGAAGGGAAAAGCCCCCATCGATTTCCTTTTGCAAAACGACTGGACCCGTCATAACGAACATTGGCTTCCAACAAATATTTATCTTTGTAATCGTAGTTCAACCGGGCAAAACCGGAACGTAATGCGTATTCCCAAGCATCACTACCATTTGTCGATGTTTCCACATCCCCCATTACTAATTCCGGAAAACTATTACTTATCAAGTTACTCCGTTTAGCATTGAACTTTTTATATACACTTTCTTCTTGTGAATATCCTGCCAGTATCTTAAAATGGTGAGAATCGGCTATATTGAATTCATAATCAGCAAAGGCATTAATCGTTGTGTGCAGATTATTTGCATAACTCCGTTCCACAGAAGAGGCACCCCAAGAATGAAAAACATTCGACCAATAATAGTATCCTTTCACAGAGGGTAAAAAAGAATCAAAATCTACAAGTTTATACTTTGCTCCGAATTCAAATTTCAGATTCAAATTTTTAATCACCTCATAACTTAGTAGTGCTTTCCCGTTCATATCATAGTTTGTTTCCTTATAATATGCACCTTGATCGATTGCAGCAAAATATAAACCCGAATAGGAACCATATACTTGTTTTGAAGGGTCTGCCGGATCGTCATATTTCAGTTGCATATACGGAGCAGCGTCATCCAAGGCACTTCCGGAACTATACTTATTCAGTCCGTCATCTCTTTTACCACGGGTAAAATCCAATAAGAACTGAACTTGTAATTTATCATCTTCCAAGAAATATGCCTGAGTATTTGACCGTATATTTATTCGATCGAATGATTGTTTATAACGAACGCCTTCCTGATACATATAGCCTAAAGACAAGAACGAAGTAATTCTATCACCACCTCCTTTCATGGATAAATTATGAGTAGTAACAGGTTTTGCACCACCATAAAACAAATCACCCCAATTCGTATTTTTATAACCATCTTCTGTTCCTTCTTTAAACTTTTGCACATCTTCATCTGTAAACATTTTAGCTAATCCGCAGTTTTCCAATGCCTCATTATAAAGAAGAACATGTTCATACGTATCAAATGTTTCTGGAATACGAGTTGCTTTCTGAAATCCAACAGATCCGTTATAACTTAAAGTGATTTTTTCATTCTTCTTGCCTCTTTTGGTTGTAACAAGTATCACACCATTTGCAGCACGGTTTCCATAAATTGCAGCAGAGGAAGCATCCTTCAATACTGAAATATTCTCAATGTCCTTTGGATCTACTGCATTTATATCACCTTCCATTCCATCAATCAAAACCAAAGGATCACTGTTATTCATAGTACCTACTCCTCTAATACGAACTGTAGCTGTATTCTTACCAGGTTGTCCTAAATTTTGAGTAACAAAAACTCCAGGTACTTTCCCTGCAAGCATAGAACTAGAATTATTATAAGCCAAGACAGGCGTATCATCCAAAGCAACGCTAGAGACAGCTCCTGTTAAATTCGCCTTCTTCTGTGTACCGTATCCAACAACAACGACCTCATCCAATGCTTGATTATCTTCTACCAACTTTACATTCACCACAGATTGTCCTTTTAACGAAATTTCTTGAGTAAGATAGCCTATATAAGAAATTTGTAAAATCGCATTTGAGGTTGTCTCCAACGAAAAACGACCATCCAAGTCTGTTACAGTTCCATTAGTCGTTCCTTTTTCTACAATATTTGCACCAATAATAGGGACACCATTTGTATCTGTTAAAATACCTGTGACCGTTATCTTCTGCTGATTGAGTATCTGAACCTCTGCTTCATTTTTTGTGTTTGCCTTTTTTACTATGATTTGTCGTCCTATAACGGAATAAGTATCATTGGTTCCGGCAAAAACTTCATGAAGGATCTTTTGAACCGGCTGATCATGAATATCTATGGATACTTTTCTGTTCAGGTCTATCTTTGTACCTTGATAAATAAAAATGAATTCGCTATTCTTTTCGATATAGGAGAATACATCCCGTACCGATTTATTTTCCATCTTTATCGTAAAGTCGATTTCATCAGAGTAACTTCCAATAAAATTGGCAGAAACGTTGCCTGAGAAACACAACAGACAACCACCTAAATATATACTTTTTAGATAATTAAATCTTTTAAATTGGGAACTCTTCTGTTTTTTCATACATTTGTGTGTATTTTTATGGTAAAACTTAATTAATACTTTTTTAGGGCCAGGCAATATGCGGGTATTGTCTGGCTTTTTAACAGATACATCTTTTTCTAGGATAGATGAATTTTCTTTTTTCTTCTCGTGTACTTATTTCATAGGCTAACTCATTTTAAGGTTAAACATTTTTATTGAAAAACCCGAATACTTCCATCCGGATTGATTTCATATTTAATATCCAGTAACTCCGTAAGAATATTTAAAGAATTACTTATTCCACTTTTTAAATCCAATTTTCCGGAAACCGGTAATAAAGCAATTTGTTGCTCATAATCGATGTGGATACCATAATAACGTGACAAGCGTTTAAATACTTCCCCCGCTTTATGTTCTGAAAGCAACATGATATAATCTTTCCATGAAATATATTCATTTACATCCACGACATTCACAGTCGAGACTCCTTTTGCAATAGAATATTTCTCATTTGGAGAAATTATAGTCTTCTTCTTATTGTTGTCAACCTCCACACTTCCTTCAACTAACACGACAGAAGCTATTTCATCGTCTTTGTAGGCAGAGACATTAAAAGTCGTACCCAATACTTGTACACATAAATCTTTTGTTTTCACAAAAAAAGGTCGTCGGGAATCTTTCGCTACTTCCAAAAAGACTTCCCCTTCTACAAGGATTTCCCTTTTTTCTTTCTCAAATTCGGTAGGATAAATAACATGGCTTCCAGAATTAACGTACATAAATGTACCATCAGAAAAAGTTATGGTAGCCCTTTTCCCTTTAGGAACAATAATATGATTAATATTCTGTTTAATAGGATCCAAAGTCTCTTTTACGGTCTTTTCTTTATTTACTTGCAGACTTTTTTCCTTGTATTCCAAAGAAACTCCATCAGAAAGTTCCATTCGATCATTTTGGGTAATCAAGGTTATCTCCCGATTCTCTTCCGGTATACTATCATTCAGCATTGATATCACTAAAACATCTTGTTTTGACAAATCGGAAGAATAAAAATAACTTATCGATAAGGATAGTATCAAAAATGATACAGCTACTACAGAAGATAAATAAATAAATCTCCTTTTGGATTGTTTTTTCAGGACATATTTAGCCTTCAGTTCCGACAAAGAATCTTCAATCTTTTGTGGATCTGTTTTCTCCATATCCTGTATACTTTCAATTAATGCTTGTCCGGCATTTTTGAAAATTGTTTTTCGTATCTTATTTTCTGATTTATGCATATCCTTTTTACATCTTTCTATTATATAGAGAGAGAAAAAAGGAAAAGGTACTTGTCGAATACTGAAAAAATTTATTTTTTTATCTGGAAAAATAATTTACGCAACTGTACGAGTGATTGGCACAATCTGTTTTTACTTGATTGATAATTGATATACAACACATTAGATATTTCTTTATGAGATAACCCCTTTACATAAAAAAGGTACAATACTTCTTTTTGTTTAACTGACAATTTTTGATATGCCAATAACAGATCCTTTAAATCATCTTTAAAAGAATCCTTTTCTTCCGTTGCAGTATGCAACATTTCCGGTATATCATCGACCAAGACAAAATCATAGCGTTTACCTTCCTTCTCTAATGATTTTAACAAATTGTTACGAAAAGATCTAAGCACATACGCCTTTACCGAAAGAGGAACTGATAAGTTTTTAGATTTCAACATCAATTCCATAAATAAATCCTGGATACAATCTTGAACCAGTTCCTGATCCTGTGAAAACTTACATCCATAATGCAACAGTAATGAATAGTATCGTCTATATAATTGATCAAAGGCATGTTTATCCCCATTTAAATAATGTACCCACAAAGATTCATCAGTCGACCCCACATTGTCGATCTGCTTTTTCGTACTAGAATCAGGAGAACGAGCATCTTTATCAATTTTCATGTCTGTAAACATAGCAAAAATGACTTTTATTACTCCAAAAGTAGTTTTTGCCTATATTACAGGATTGAACAAATCACATTTATTCTTGTACAATCTTATCCATATTGATTAAAAAACACATTTTCAGTCATTGATTCCTACCCCAAACAGAGTTTGTTGTTTTTCTACTTCCTTTACTTTCAATTGGTTTAACTCTTTACGCAAGCGTTCGTTTTCCCTCTCCAGGTCACTCTTGTTTACAGAAGTATCAACGAATGAACGAGACAGGCCGGAAAAGTTCCACTCTTTTTGCGAAAAGATTTCCCGTTGTTCATTCGGTACACTTTCAAACTCCAGTACACCCTCCAAAGGACGTGCCTGACCCGGATTTTGTATGGAAGCTATTATTTTTATCTTTCCGGATGCCGTTGTCGATTGCACGAGTACCGGAGCTGTACCCCAAGTCACTTCACAGGGATTATTCCCTGTCGAGACATCTCCTAATAACCGGCCTTCACCTTCTATTTCAAACCGGATAACAGAGTTGTTCAAACGTTTCACCATTCCCCGTTTATCTACGATTTCGGCAATGACAGTTACCACATCGGAGCCATCTGCTTTCAAAGGGACTTGCTCATTGTCGAGACGAAGAGAAATATGATCAGCCTGACCGGAAGGATAACGTTTATGGCTTACCACTACTTCACCGTCGATCAACCCTTCTGCCAATAAATAGGCATCATCCTGCTTTCCGGCACGTGCCATCGCTTTCCATTCCATAAAATGAAAGACATTCTCAAATGTTATAATCGGCGAAGGCATACCTCTATGAGAAGGATCTTTTTTGTAACTATATTTTTTTCCACCTTTGAAAACAGTTAACCGTACCTCATCGCAATTGGAATACACAGTCACATCTTCCGGTGAAAAAGGAGTAAGTTCATGCGCAATGTAAATCATCGGTCCGCTATCTGCTATCAGATCACTCTTTTCCGGAGAACGCTGAGCCATAAACATATAATAAGATGTTTTCGGCTGACGGAAAGCATCCATAATCCCACCATAGAAAGGATCAGCATGATAACCTCGTTGGTGATCGAACGAATGCCAGAAACAAGCACCGACAATCTGGTTCGGCTTATTGCATATCGTCTCGTAACATAAAATCGGATAATCCTTTAAATAAAAAGGTTTCGCATAATGTTCTGCCTGCAGCAACATAGGAACTTCTCCCCAACCGCGAGCCACACGGCTATCTGAATTTTGGGCATTCCAATCATCCACATTATCTCCCCATTCACGAATGAAATAGGTTTTATCCGTGCGCAATTTAGACTCGATAGGACGTAGCAACAAAGAATAATAATGGTCTCCAGCCGCCCCATGGTCACACGCTGCGATACTGTAAGGATAAGGGTATTCTTCTTCACAAATCTCCAATGCTTTCTTTGCAAATTCCTCTGGATAGTGTGTTTCATTTAAGATCGGTTCCCAGAAAAACAAAGAAGCATGATTGCGATGAATGCGGATCATGTTACGTATATCCGAATAAACACGTTCTCCAAAAATGGGCTCTTTGTTCCAAAATTGCCAACCCGGAACTTCAACCAAAGCAAACAGGCCAAGTTCGTCACAAGCATCCATAAAAGCAGGATCTATCACATAATGGGTACGAATAACCTTCAAACCTGCATCACGCAGTTTCTTGGCATCTCGCCATTGCATGGAGTTGGGTAACGCGTTTCCGAGAACAGCAAAATCCTGATGACGGTTTGTACCCATTAACTTTCCTTCATAAGGCTTTCCGTTTATCCAAAGCCCGTCGATCTTTTTAAATTCAATGCTCCGAATCCCAACACGTTGGCGATATCCATCTATTACTTTTCCTTGTCTGTCTTTGACCATTATATCTAAATCATACAGATAAGGATCATCCGGACTCCACAAACGGGGCGAATTAATCCGCATCGAACTTATCGCATAAGAAGCCTTTCCTTTTCCTACCGATATTTTCTTCGATGCCTGTTTGACTATTCCTCCCTGCCTGCCTTTCAACTCAAAAAAAACAGTAAGATTTTCTCCTTTCATTGAATTATTACGAACATGAGCCTTCAGATTTATATCTGCACTCTTTTCCGACACATTCGCATACGAGACAAATAAACCGCCTCCTGCCACTTCATCTTCATAATTAGCATTAGTGATAAACACATCATTATGTGCAATTAACCAACAATCACGGTAGATACCTCCGAAATAAGTAAAGTCCAACATATTTTGAGCTTTACCGACAGGATAAAGAGGATCATCACTATTGTCGGCTTTTACCTCTATTATATTTTCTTCATCCCATTTCAGGATATTCGTCACATCTACTACTACAGGCAAATATCCCCCATAATATTCCTTCAGTAGTTTACCATTCACATAAACTTCGCTTTTACCCATAATCGCCTCAAAATGAATAAACAATTGTTTCCCTTTCAAGCGTTCGTCCGGAGTAAAACGTTTACGATACCAAGCAACTCCCTGATAATTGGCACAACCACTAGCATCCAATGGCAAATACTCCAAACCATGTGGGACAGATACAACTTCCCAATAGGAATCATCAAAATCAACAGCATAAGGAGTTCCCGATACATCTCCTTTTATAAACCTCCAGGCCAAATTCATGGAATAAACTTCACGCCCCGTGTTGGGTAATTCATAAAAACCTGCCGTTGAGAATCGGGGCTGGTTCTGGGCAAACAGTTGAACTGCCCAAAATAAGAAGAAGACTAGTAAAAATTCTTTTTTCATTCGATATTATGTTGAATAAATCATAGGTATTATTCCCAATTAAGAGCAAAAGTAGTTTTTACAGATATTATATCATTGAATAAATAACACCTATAGTTGTAAAATCTTATCATTTAATCATAAAGCATGTAATATCTTCCCGTGTAACAGTTTTGCAACATCAATGTAATATTTACTTCAAAGCGTCTTAACCCATTTTTAATACATATTACCTTACTTTGCACTCAGAACAAAGAGGTTAATGACGTGAGAAAGTTTTTTGAAAAAATTGTAGAAGGAGGATTATTAATCAGCGGAGGTGTAACCAGTTTCACGATTCTGCTGATTGTCTTTTTTCTTTTTAAAGAAGCATCCGGCCTATTCAACAGCCCGGTAGTCGAAGAGGGATACGTGCTTGCCGTGAATAAGAGTAACGATGTGAGTCATCTGTCACCGGAAACAATCATGGATATTTTTGATGCCAAAATAACCAACTGGAAAGAGGTTAACGGCAAGGATGAAGAAATCCTGGTCTTTCGTTTTTCCGACCTGACGCAATATTACAGTGAAGAAGAGTTGGGAGATGAATTTCAGTACGTTCCTAATAAAATCAGCGAACTCGTCAGCAAAGAGCCGGGAATCATCGCATTCTTTCCTCAGCAATATCTGGCAAAAGACTTCGGGGGAACCGTTCTTCCCGAAGAGAAAATATCGCTTTCCGACTTCTTCGCCGGCACCAAATGGTACCCGACCTCTGCACCTGCTCCTATCTTCGGGTTGATCCCCCTGTTGCTCGGAACATTGCTGGTCAGTATCGGCGCCATTGTTCTTTCGCTCCCTTTCGGTATTGCCGTTGCCATCTACCTGGCAGAAATCGCAAATAAACGGACCCGGGAGATACTGAAGCCGGTTATTGAATTGCTGGCAGGGATTCCTTCGGTCGTATACGGTTTCTTCGGATTGGTCGTAATCGTTCCGCTCATACAGAAAGGGCTGAACCTTCCGGTTGGAGAAACAGCCTTTGCCGGCAGTGTCGTTCTGGCCATCATGGCGTTGCCGACCATTATCACGGTTGCCGAAGATGCCATGCGCACCACGCCGCGTGCCATGAAAGAAGCGAGTCTGGCCCTGGGAGCAACCCAATGGCAAACAATCTATAAGGTAATCATCCCCTATTCCATATCCGGTATCACATCGGCAATTGTCCTGGGTATCGGGCGGGCAATCGGAGAAACAATGGCCGTCCTGATGGTAACAGGAAATGCGGCCGTTATCCCGACCTCCTTCTTTGAACCCGTACGGACCATTCCGGCAACCATCGCGGCAGAACTGGGAGAAGCACCCGCCGGAGGAGCTCATTACCAGGCATTGTTCCTGTTAGGGGCAGTATTATTTATCATTACACTACTGTTAAGCATTACGGTAGAATACATTTCATCCAAAAGAAAAATGTGATTAAGCTATGGCACCTGTTCAAAAGTTAGGCAATGTTGACACAAAGAAACGGACTTCACAGAAAGTTGCGTTCGGTATATTCACACTTCTCAGTTATCTGGTTGTTGTCATTCTTTTCCTTATTCTCGGTTTTATCATTATCCAGGGAGGAAAAGTAATCAGCTGGGATTTCCTGACGGAAGCGCCGGCCGACGGGATGACTGCCGGAGGTATTTTCCCGGCGATTGTCGGAACACTTTATCTGGTATTGGGCAGCAGCCTGATTAGTTTCCCTATCGGAATCATGAGCGGCATCTATATGAATGAATATGCGACAAACGGAAAAGTCATCCGTTTTATCCGGATTATGACCAATAACCTGAGCGGTGTACCGTCGGTTGTATTCGGACTATTCGGAATGTCCCTGTTCGTCGTTACCCTGGGGTGGGGAGACTCCATCATCGCCGGTTCGTTTACCCTGGCACTGATGTCTTTACCACTGATTATCCGTACAACGGAAGAAGCCCTCAAAAGCATCGACGATTCTTTCCGACACGGCAGTCTGGCACTGGGAGCAACCAAGTTACAGACCATTCGCAGGGTTGTATTACCGATGGCTTTTCCGAATATCATTACCGGATTAATCCTGTCTATCGGACGTGTATCCGGCGAGACGGCTCCTATCCTGTTTACCGTTGCCGCTTACTTCCTGCCCCAACTGCCGGGAAGCATCTTCGACCAGTGTATGGCCCTGCCCTATCATCTGTATGTTATTTCCACCAGCGGAACAGACATCGAAGCCTCGCGTGGAATGGCCTACGGAACGGCTCTGGTACTGATTGCAATCGTATTAATCGTAAACTTACTGGCCAATGCGCTGAGAGGCTATTTCGCCAGAAAAGTAAAAATGAACTAATCGCATACACCCAATACAAAGAATAAAACAACAATATTATGATAAAGATTGATGCTCAGAATGTAGATTTCTATTATGGCGATTTTCATGCCTTAAAGAATATATCTATGCAAATTGAAGCAAACACGTCGGTCGCCTTTATCGGACCGTCCGGTTGTGGTAAATCCACCTTCCTGCGCTTATTCAACCGGATGAACGACCTGATACCCGACACGCACATGGACGGAAAAATCGGGATCGACGGAAGAGATATTTACGGTAAAGGAGAAAAGGTCGACCTGCTCCGGAAAAATGTAGGCATGGTATTCCAGAAACCGAATCCTTTCCCGAAAACAATCTTTGAAAACGTTGCCTACGGGCTCCGGGTAAACGGGATAAAGGACAATGCTTATATCGAAGAGACTGTTGTCAAAACCCTCAAACAGGTTGTTCTTTGGGATGAAGTAAAGGATAAACTGAAAGAATCGGCTTTCGCCCTGTCCGGCGGCCAGCAACAACGTCTGTGTATCGCCCGTGCATTAGCCATATCACCTTCCATTCTTTTAATGGACGAACCGACTTCAGCACTGGACCCTATATCGACCGGTAAGATAGAAGACCTGATACATGAACTAAAAAGCGAATATACTATCGTAATCGTTACCCATAATATGCAACAGGCTGCCCGTGTCAGCGACAAGACCGGGTACTTTTATCTGGGGGAACTGATAGAGTTCGATAATACACGTAAGATATTTACCAATCCGGAAAAGGAATCGACTCAGAATTATATTACGGGACGGTTCGGGTGATTGAAAATTAAGAATTAAAAATTGAACGATTATATATGAAAGTCATAGATCAGGAGATTGCCTCCTTAAAAAACAGCATCAGCGAGATGTGGGCATTGGTCCACCAACAGTTATATAATGCCGGCGAAGCCATGCTAACCGGAGACAAGGAACTGGCCTACAAAGTAATCAGCCGCGAACGCCGGGTAAATGCGTTCGAACTGAAGATAGACAGCGACTGCGAAGATATCATTGCCCTATATGCTCCCGTTGCCGTCGACCTGCGCTTCGTTCTTGCCATGTACAAAATCAACACGAACCTGGAACGCTTGGGAGACTTTGCCGAAAGTATCGCCCGTTTTGCCGGAAACCTGCCGGAAGGTGTTCCCGTCGACCCACAACTGATAAAGGATACCCGGGTGGAAGAAATGTTGCAGGAATTGCTGAGTATGCTTACACTCAGCCAGGAAGCATTCGAAAAAGAAAGTTCTGAAATTGCATCACGCATCTTCCTGAAAGACAACCTGATCGACGAGATCAACCATAACTCGACCAGGATCATTGCCGATTACATAGAAAAGCATCCGGGAAGTGCCCTGGTCGGCCTTTACATGGCCGGAGTCATCCGCAAAATGGAACGCTTCGGCGACCACTGTACCAACATCGCCGAAGAACTGATATTCTATCTGGATGCCAAGGTAATGAAGCATATCGGAAAGACAGAAAATTAAAATAGGCATAAATAAGATTTGTGTTTTACGTTTCTATCTTGTAATATTGTATCCGTTAAAGGGAGCAATATCTACAATACTATCGTGGAGATTCATGAAACAGAATTAATAGCCGGTTTGAAAAGTGGGGAAAGCAGAGCCTACCGCACTTTATTTGACAACTATTATCATCTTCTATTCCGTATTGCCTGTCAATATGTAAGGGATGATACAGTAGCCGATACCATCGTCGGTGATGTATTATCCCATATATGGGAAACACGCGAATCACTCCATATCACCTCTTCACTGCAAGCCTATCTGGTCTGTTGCATACGTAATTATGCAATCAATTATCAAAAGAAATTATTTGCAGACCGGGAAATCAGTATCGACGATTACGAAGAATACCCGGAAGCAATTCTTCAGGGACTGTTCCTCTCCGATGAATATCCGTTGGGACAATTGCTAGAAAAAGAACTCAACGAGCAAATACTCCTCGAAATCAATAAACTTCCCCGCGAAACCCGGCAAGTTTTCATCTTTAGCCGGATCGAAGAGTTGGCTTACGACGAGATCGCAGATAAAGTCGGCATCTCGGTTAACACAGTCAAATACCATATTAAACAGGCCCTGTCTACCCTCCGTACCCGTATGAAAGGCTATTTATCTTCCATTTTGTTCTGATACATTTCAATCCAAAATCATTTTTTTGAAAAATATTTCATTTTTCACTACCCTCGCTCTACCCCTATGTTGTCTTTAGGATAAGAAGCATAAAAATGGATCAAAATAAACAACAAGAATACTACGACGAGCTGATCACCGGTTATCTGAACCGGTCACTTACTCCTGAGCAGGAGAAAGAACTCAGCCGTTGGGTCGCAGCAAACGAGTCTCATAAAAAACATTATTATGAAATGACCGAGCTGTGGCTATCTTCGTATGACAAGCAACATAAAAACGGAAGAAAGAACGAAGCCGTATACCGACGTTTTGCCGAACAGGCCGGATTCAGAAAACAAAAATATCTGTTCCTACGGGAATATACCCGGATCGCAGCGGCTCTGCTGGTCGGAGTTTTCCTGGGTACTACCGGATTATATCTGTTCAACCAGTCTAACAAGCAGGACGAGCAGGCAATGATACGAACCATTGAAGTGCCGCTCGGTTCACGAAGCCGCCTCCAACTGGAAGACGGAACCATAGTATGGCTGAATGCCGGTAGTAAATTCAGCTGTCAACCCGGATTCTCACAGAAGAACCGACAGGTCATACTGGAAGGAGAAGGTTATTTTGAAGTGGCCCGTAATGAAAAGCTGCCGTTCATCGTCAATGCAAAAGAAATCGATGTGAAGGTACTGGGTACAAAATTCAATGTCAAAGCCTATTCCGACGATCAGGAAATAGCCGTTACCCTGGCTGAAGGTTCTGTAAACATGATAGACAAAGCAGCCCCAGCCAATTCTGTCATTATGGTACCTCAACAGCAAGCCGTTTATAGCAGACTGACCGGAAAGACAGAAGTCAGAAAAGTTTCGACGGACGCAATCTGCCAATGGACAACAGGAGCCCACTTCTTTAATGAAGTCAGTTTTGAAGAAATCGCCGGACAGTTGGAAAAAGCTTTCGACGTAACCTTCATTTTCCGAAATCCGGAACGTCGGAAACTTCGTTTCTACGGAGAGTTCCGCAGCACGGATACGCTTAACGACATTCTGACGATTATGTCTTCCAGTGAGAAATTTACTTACAGACGAAATAACAATATCATTGAGATATATTAAAATAGTTGATAATTAAAAAAGAAAGGAGAATCACGAAAAGAAAAAAAGAAAGCACAAAAAAGAGCCGGAAAATGTTCGCACCATTTCCCGACTCACGAGTTCATTAAAACTTAATAATTAAATTCTAATCACATTACAAAAGTATGGAAAACATTCTTTATAAAGAAAGAAAAATCACGCTAATTGTTCGCAACCGGTTCTATGTATCCTGGTTATGTATGATACTTTTCGCAACAAGTATGCAACAGGCGTTCGCAGCATTACCACAAAATCAAAAGATCACACTGGATCTTCAAAATGCCACGATAAAAGAGGCTTTTGAAACAATCAGAAAACAGAGCGATTACATTTTCTTCTTTGAAACCGGCGACGTGGATACCCGGCAGAAAATCAGTCTGCAAATAAGCAGCGAATCCATTAACGATATTCTGAATCAGGTACTGAAAGGAAAAGGCCTGAAATATGAAATCAAAAACAAACACATTATCATCAAACCGGACAAGACACCGCAACCGGCTCAATCCTCCCGACAGTCGGGAACGATCAACGGCGTTGTTACCGACGAAAAAGGGGAACCGATCATCGGAGCCAACATCATGGTCAAAGGGACCACGAACGGTACAGTCACAGACCTGGACGGTAAGTTTGTCATTCAGGCTTCTCCCGGCGATATCCTGGAGATCAGCTATATAGGCTACAACCCTTTGCAGATAAAAGCCGGCACACAAACTTCCCTCTCCATCAAAATGACGGAAGACACACAGAACCTGGAGGAAATAGTTGTCGTTGGGTATGGTACACAAAAGAAGTCAGACCTGATCAGTGCAATCACTTCAGTACGCGGAAAAGAGCTGGCCGAACAACCGGTTCCCCGCGTCGACCAGCTATTGCGCGGACGTGTAGCCGGGATGCAGGTCGTTCAGTCAAACGGAACACCGGGAGCCTCATCGAGTATCCGTATCCGTGGCGGCAACTCACTTTCCGCTAGCAACGAACCGCTTTATGTAATCGACGGTTTTATCGATGCCGGAGACCTGAATTCCCTGAATCCGAATGATATCGAATCCATTGAAGTACTGAAAGATGCTACATCCACTGCCATTTACGGAGCCCGCGGTTCAAACGGTGTTATCCTGATTACGACCAAAAGGGGAAAAGAAGGTAAAGCACAGTTTGACGTGGAAGCATCCTACGGCTGGCAAAAGTTACCTAAAAAGATAGACTTGCTCTCTACCGGAGAATATGCTTCTTATCTCAATAAAATTGCCCGAATGAACGGGACCACGGTTCCTTATGACGACCCGTCCAAAGTTACAGGCGTAGACTGGCAGGACGAACTATTCCGCACAGCTCCTGTATATAATGTAAACCTGTCAAGCAGCGGTGGTACGGAAAAGATCAAATACCTGATCTCGCTGAACCATTTCGATCAGGATGGCATCATGGTCGGTTCCGGTTTTAACCGTACGACTTTACGTACGAATGTAGATGCGGAAGTCAATCCCTGGTTCAGTCTTGGCACAACAGTCAGCCTGTCACGCGAATTCAGCGATATATCCACACTCCCGAGCGATTATTCACTAGCCGTTTACGGAATAGGCATGTCACCTATCGGAACGGCATTCAATCCGGACGGTTCGTATAATTATACCGAACCCAGCCGCCCGCTCGGCCGTAATCCCCTCGCAGAAGCCTTGCTGCCTACGGATGAAAAGAATACCTATTACGTACTGAACAACTCTTACCTGCAATTCAAGATAGGAGAACATTTCACCTGGCGTTCTACATTAGGTATCAAATGGAACTACTGGCGTGAAGATTATTTCTCTCCGCGTAAAGGCTCTTATCAGGAAAAAACCAACAGTGCCAAGGCCACTACCTTGCAAACACAGGACTTGCTGACAGAGCATACATTGACCTACACACTGAAAAAAGAAGTACACTCATTTTCTGCCCTGGGAGGTTTCACCGCGCAAAAAGGCTACGATAAAGGGTTATCTACCGAAGTCTCGAACTTTGCCAATGATATCACCGGATTCTATGACCTGAACTCCGCCCAACTGAAAAACTCGGTCAAATCAGGTTACCACAACTGGGGATATATGTCCTGGCTTGGACGTATCAACTATTCTTATGACAATCGTTATCTGCTGACAGCCGTAGCCCGTTACGACGGATCATCCCGTTTTTCTCCGGGAAACAAATGGGCATTTTTCCCTTCCGTTTCCGTCGGCTGGAGAATTACGGAAGAAGATTTCATGAAAAGCCAACAGGTTGTGAACGATCTGAAACTCCGCCTCAGCTATGGCCGTGTCGGAAACCAGGCTATCGATATCTATTCAACCCAGTCGCTCTTCTCATCCGGCAGCACGATCCTCGGAGGCCAGGAAGTCGTAACTTACACTCCGAGCAAAGTCCCCAGCAAAGATCTTACCTGGGAAAAAACAGACCAGTTCGATGCCGGAATCGATTTTTCTTTTTTCAACTCCGTCCTGACCGGTTCGCTCGACTATTATCATAAAAAGACCAGCGACCTGTTATGGGAGATATCCGTTCCTTCCTACATTGGACAATCCACCCAGTTGCAGAATCTGGGATCGCTCTCCAACCAGGGAGTTGAATTATCATTAAATGCTTCCCTTATAAACAAGAAGGATTTTCAGTGGGATATGAACTTCAATATCTCGACCAACCGCAGCAAGGTACTGAGCCTTGGCCCGGACCAGGAAAAACCGGTAGGAGAACATTGGGGCGGTTATTACAGCAGTATCCTGAAAGTAGGATCACCCGTCGGACTGTTTTACGGTCAGGTATACGAAGGTGTACTGACCCAGCAGGATATCGACGCTGGAAATCTATCCGCCCGTCCGGGAGATCCGAAATTTAAAAATATTCCCGATGATCCGAACAACTCTACCGTTATCGGTAATGCCAATCCGGATTTCTTCGGAGGATTAGGCACAACAGTAACCTATAAAGGAATATCCCTGAACGCCTTCTTCCAGTATTCGGTAGGCAACGATGTGATGAACCTGAACAGTGCCTATTTCCTGCCGGGTAATGCCAACGTAAACTGCTATCGCGAACTGGCAGAGAAGATGTGGACTCCTGAAAATCCGGATACAGACGTTGCACGTCCTGGAAACAGTTACATCTACTCCGTCGATTCACGTTTCGTAGAGAACGGTAGTTTCCTTCGTCTCTCTTCGCTGACCCTGGCGTATGATTTACCCCGCAACCTGCTGCAATATATCGGCCTAGCCTCAGCCAGAGTATATGCAACCGGCAACAACCTGTTCAATATCTGCAACTACCGCGGATACGACCCGGAAGTCAGCCTCTACTCCACCAGCCCGATCCTGAAAGGATACGACTGGGGACAATATCCGATGAACCGTTCATTCTCCATCGGACTTAAATTCACTTTGTAAACCTATAAAATGATTGAAAGATGAAAAAGTATAATATCCTTCTGATTTTATTTATCCTGTTCACTACAGCCTCCTGCTCCGGATTACTGGATGAAGATCCGAGAGGAGACGTTGCTGGTAGCAACTTCTTTACAGATGAAGAGAATGCTTTATCAAACATAAATGATCTCTACAATGCCTTCGGGGATGCGAACGTATATAGTCGCCAGGCAATGATCGTCATGGAATTCGGGACAGACCTGGGAACACGTTCCCCTAGCGATAACTGGCCGACACTCGACCCGATAGCGACCTATACACACGATGCTTCCGCCCAACGTATCTGGTGGGTATGGCGGGATAGCTACAAGTATATCCGGAATGCCAACCTCTCGATCGCCAGTATAGAAAACATGGATGCTTCCCTGTTCAAACATGCCGGAAAAGAACGGCTGCTGGCTGAAGCACGTTTCATCAGGGGATTCCTTTATTTCCACCTGACAAACTTTTTCGGCGATCTGCCGGTCATCACCGAACCTGCCGAGGATTTGAATTCACTGTTGCATCTTTCACGCACACCCGCCAGCCAGATCAGAAAAGAGATCGTACTGGCAGATATGCAATATGCCGCCGACCATTTACCTGAATTCGACGAGTACAGCAGCAATGATGCCGGACGTATCAGCCGCAGTACAGCAATCGGTATGATGGCAAAGGTCTACCTGTTTGAAAAAGATTACGCCAAATGCGCCGAACTCTGTAAAACTCTTTATTCGGAAGGTAAGCGGGGTTTACTGAACCAGTATGCCGATGTTTTCGATTCAAAATACAACAACAGTAAAGAAAGCCTTTTGGCTATCCAGTCACTGATAGAGAAAAAAGAATCGCCGGCACAGACCACTTGTTACGGTGATTTCACAGAAGATGACGACAGTCCGTATAACAATGGCAGTGCCATTGCCCCGTTACTGCCTTTTGCCTCCTACTACGTACCGAAAGAAGACCAATGGTATGATACGGAGAATGACAACCGGTGGGGTTTCAATTTCCGCCTGGCTTCCGAATCCAAATATAAGGAGTTGATAGATGGTACAGGCACATCAGCCAAACACCTCGGTGCCGGTATTAAATACAAGGGAGAGATTGTCCGTATGCCATATATCGTCAAATTCTGCGATGTAAACAACCGCCGTCCAGACCGTTCGGGTACATCGCTAAACTTCCCGATCCTGCGCTGGTCGGATGTACTGCTGATGTATGCCGAAGCGCTGAATGAACAGGGAAATACAGGCGAAGCATTCACTTACATCAATGAAGTCAGAAAACGCGCCTATACAAACAAAGACAATACCCTCAATCCGGGTTGGGAGCTCAAAGGACTTTCACAAAGCGAACTGAGAACGGCAATCCTGAAAGAACGTGCATTAGAGCTTTGCTTTGAGGGACACCGTAAATTCGATCTTTCCCGTACCGGGACACTTGAGGCGGCGATCAAGGGTGTCACTCACCTGGATGATATCGAATTTCTATTCTCCGAGGCGTATTATCCCAAAGAAGCAGCCCGCAACGTGCATAGCTGGCATCGCCTGTTCGGAGTACCGACAAGTGAGATAACATTAAACAGTAACCTTCTTCCCCAGAATGAAGGTTATTAAACACCATTCTTATTTATGCTTAACAAACTAATTTCGGGTATATCTCTGATAACCCTCTGTTCTAACATAGTAGCGCAAAGCCCCGGACAGGGGCTGGCCTACTATCAGTCATTCGATAACCCGCAACCGGAAGCGATCCGGATGGCAGAAATTGCGACGCGGGATTCATCTTCCCTTTTTCTGGTACATACATCGTCTTACAGTGAAGGACTGAAAGGGAAAGCCCTCGACCTGACAGATGAAGTCGCTTACCGTATTCCCCTTTCCCTGACGGCAAAAGATTGTCCGTCTTTCGACGACGGCCGTTCTTTTTCCTTGCAGGTCTGGGTTAAAACCAAGCCGGACGCTCCTTTAGGTACACCGATCATGACAAATGCCACCACCAAGGAACCTACCGGCTGGTGTATCGGCACACAGGAAAACGGAGCCTGGTACCTGAGCCTGAATGACGGAAAAAACAGTTACACCTACCAACCGACAGCACAGCGTCAGGCGATCAATGACGGAAAGTGGCACCAACTGACAGTCTCTGTAGACAAGACAAAGGGAGAAGTATGGATGTATCTGGACGGACGCAATGTCGCCATTTATCAGATCGAAGGATTGAAATCACTTGAAAGTAAATTCCGGACGATTATAGGAGGAAGCGACGAAGAGCAAGACTGGGAATGCCGGGGGGAATGGATGGCTTTCAACGGAAAAATCGATGAAGTGAAAATGTGGGATCGCCCGGTCAGCAGCGCGGAAGTACGAGAGAGTTACAAGCAGTTCTTTCCTTTATCCCCTCTTTATCCGTCATACAAACCCGACCGGTTAAAAGTACAGGTCTGGAATATATGGCACGGAGGACGCCGCTTTGGTAAACAGGTCGGTGTAAACCGCGTCATCGAAGTATTAAAAAAGGAAAATGCAGATGTGATCGGTCTGATCGAGACATACGGTTCCGGAGCAATCATTGCTGATTCCCTGGGGTATTATTTCTATCTGATCAGTTCCAATCTCAGCATCATGAGCCGTTATCCGATAGATGAAACGATCCAACTGTTCCGCTCATTCAATTCAGGAGGGGCACTCATCCGCATAAGTGAAGAACAACAGATTGCTTTCTACGATATCTGGCTCCATTATCTACCCGATGTTTCGGACCTGAACAAAGGAAAAGCAGCCGTAAAGAAATATGAAGAAGATGAAGCACAAACCCGCATCCCGGAGATCAGGGAGATTCTGAAACAAATGACTCCCCACACTGCCCAATCGGCAGAAACCCCGGTCATATTGGTCGGTGACTTCAACTGCGATTCGCATCTGGACTGGAACGAACAGGCACGTCCCACCCACCTGGGCGCTTTTGCCAAACTGGAAGTATCCAGGCAAGTCCTCAACGAAGGTTTTACGGATAGTTTCCGCCACCTCTATCCGGACGTTCTGCTGAATCAAGGGGCGACCTGGTCTCCCCTCATCAACCTGGGATCCAAAAAACTAAGCTGTCTGCCCCAACGTATCGACTATATCTATTATAAAGGAGACAAACTTATCCCGTATCGTTCGGAAACCCTCTCCCATCATCCCGTAGGCTGGCCGTCAGACCATGGAAGTGTCGTGACATCATTCTACTTAAAATAAAAGGCAAACTGCAAGTATTGCATATCACTACTGTCTTCTTTTCATATCACAGTTGGATTCCGTTTGTTTCACAGATGGATTTCTTTTGTATCACAGCTGTGATATGAATAGAAGATCAAGGGAAAATCACTCTACCCCGGAACAAAGTCATTGTATGTCCCAGGCAGCCGGCTAGACCCCAAGGGTAATTTTACTTTCCGGCCTTGTTCTTTTGAATAAATGCAGTAGGGATCATTCCGAACTCATTCTTGAAGACACGGGTGAAGTATGACTGGCTCTCGATACCAATCCGCTCCATCGTTTCACGGATAGACAAGTTTTCCTCTATCAGTAATGTTGCGGCCTTTCGCAGACGGTAACTTCTGATGAACTCGACGATCGATTTATCCGTTAACGATTTGACTTTCGCATAGAGTTTACTCCGGCTCATCGATAACTCGGAGGCAATGTAGCTGACATCCATGTCCGGCTGGTCGATACGGCTCTCGATAATCTCGATCAGACGGCTGATAAATTTATTATCCTGCTGGTTAGCCGCCAGTTCCCGGCTGTCAACGAAATAATTCCGGGCATAATGTTCCTTCAGGTTTTGCTGTTGCCTGAATATATTCTGCACAGTCAATTTCAGAAGTCCGAAATCGATCGGCTTTTCAAAATAAGCATCCGCACCGGAATCCAACCCTTCCATCTGATTCTCTAATCCTCCTCTGGCTGTCAGCATAATGAACGGTATATGGGAATAGTTCATGTTTTCCTTTATCTCCCTGCATAAAGTGATTCCGTTTTTTACCGGCATCATAATATCACTGATGATAAGGTCGATTTCCATTTCTTCCACTATACCGGATGCTTCCGCCCCATTCCCGGCCTCGACAATTTCAAAAGAAGCACGAAGATGCCCTGCCATCAAATCGCGCAAATCCTCATTATCTTCCACCAAAAGGATTCGTTTCCTGTCTCTCAACAAGAAAGATTCCTGTTTATCTGATTCCTGATTATCGAACCGGAGTTCCGGTTCGATAAAATATGACATTGTCATATTTTTCGCTGATGCTTCATTTTCCAACAGTTCCGCAGCATCATACATTTCTTTATCCAGAGGAAACTGCACAAGCATTTCCGTTCCTTTGTTCCGTTCACTATAAATAGAAATGGCTCCTTTATGAAGCAATACCAGGCTTTTTACCAATGCAAGCCCGATTCCGGAACCGATATGAGCCTCCGTATCATCCGAATCGACTTTATAGAAACGTTCAAACACCTGGGCTATAGATTCGGCAGAGATACCGACGCCTGTATCCTTGACCAGAATACTGAAAGTCCGAACCAACCCCGGATTAGATTGTATTTTATAGCTGTTTTTAAAACCGGACCGGAAAGGTTCCTTATCCAGCCGGGTCTCGACGACAATATGCCCTCCGTTGCCTGTGTACTTGAAAGCATTGTTCAATAAGTTCATGATTACTTTCTCCATGATCTGTTCATCGAAGTAAACAGACGCAGATAAAGCCGGATCGCACTGAATCGTGTAGTCGATCTCCTTTTGCAAAGCATACTCCTGAAAATCAGAAGCAACCTCCTGAACAAAACGGTTGATGTTGGACAAATGGACCTTCAGCTTCATTTTTCCGTTCTCCACCGTCCTGAAATCCATCAGTTCATTAACCAGATTCAGCAGGCGGCGGGCATTACTGTTCAACAACCGGATATAATGATTGTTCCCGTACTGCTGTTGCATATGCTCGACAGAAGCCATGATAAGAGACAACGGAGTTCGGAAATCATGGGAAATATTTGTAAAGAAGCGCAGTTGAGCCTGATGGTTCTCTTCCTTCTTCTTCATTTCCAGAGAATCCATATAAAGTTCCAGTTTCAGTTTTTTCTGATGATTGTAGTAATATAAAACAGTTCCTCCCAAAGTAAAAAACAGGAAACCGTAAATCGTATACGCCCACCAGCTAAACCAGGGAGCCGGCAACCTTCTGATCCGGATCGTTGTCGGAACATCATTCCATACCCCATCATTATTGGATGCCATCACTTCAAATGTATAACTACCCGAAGGGACTTTGGCATAAGACACGATCCGGCTTGTGGCATCGATCTCTATCCAACGCTGATCGTATCCCGCCAGCCTGTATTTAAACCGGTTCTTCTCCGGTATCAGGTAATTATCGGAAGACAACTTAAAACCAAAATTTATCTGGTTATAATCCAAAACGATCTCTCTGGTGGTAGAAATCGACTGGTGCAACGGCGAACCGGTTGAATCAGGTTTTACAATCGCATTGTCTATATAAAAATCGGTAATAATAGCAGTCGGTTTAAATTCACTGAGCAACACTTCTTTCGGATTGATAATTGTAAAGCCGTTAGTCCCGCCAAAATACAATTCACCGTTTTTCCCTTTCATACAGGCCTTCGGATAAAATACGATCCCCTGTATCCCGTCTTTTTTATCAAAACGGAAAAAAGTATTTTTCTCTATATTATATTTAAACAGGCCGTTATCCGTACCCATCCAGAGATCGTTATCATCATCCGTACAAAGACTGTAAATAGTGGATACGTCATAGCGTAAAATATCGTTGACGGAATAAAACCGGTTATTCTTCACATCATATCTAACCAACCCGCTCCCAACCGTTCCAATCCAGACATTCCCTGTTTCATCCAGACATAACGCCTGTGCCCTGAGGCTGTAGGCCGAATCCGGAGCAATTTTCCTGTACTCTTTAGTTCTGACGTTCATATAGTAGAGTTCCTCGTTATTGACTACCCATAAATCATCACCTTTCCCCCGGCAAAGATCCGAGATGGAACTATTGTTGTTGTCCCTTTTCGACATATAATGAGTAAAACGGTCCGTAGCAAACGAATAGAAAGAAATACCGGTCGACTGATAGCTGATCCATAGGCCGGAATCAGCTTCCAGTATTATCTTTCTCAAATCGTTGGTCAACATTCCGTTGTCCGAGCGATAATCTTTATTGAATCGTTTAAAAGTCGAGGTTTTGTGAGAAAAGCAATCCAGTCCTCCCCGGTACATGGCAACCCACAGGTTCTGCGACGGGTCAATGACCAGCGATTTGACATTATCGTAAGTTAAACTGTTTCGCGACGGATTATGGGTATAATACCTGAACTCCCCCGTTTTCTTATTCATCCGGTTGACACCGCCTCCTTCCGTAGCAATCCACAGGGATTCATCATCCTCAGCAAAACCACTTACCACTTTATGGTTCAAACCGTTTTCACGGGGACTGAATGTACGGAAACGGGATGTTTCCTGAAAATTGAGATAACATAATCCACCCGAGTAAGTACCTATCCAGACATTTTTCTGGGCATCTTCTTCTATCGTCCATACCGAGTTGCTGGGCAAAGTAAAAATATCCGATTTTGAATTTGTGAAATGGGAATATTCCTCCGTTTCCGGATTCATGATATATAATCCTCTCTGAGTACCAACCCAGACATAACCGTTTTTATCGACATATAAGGTTTTCGACGGAACATATTCGTTATTCAGCGTACAAAAAAAGCTGTAGTGGTTAATAATGGACAAAGTCTGATAATCCAGCTTATACAGCCCATAGCTTTCGGTCAGCACCCACAACTCAATTCCATGTTTTTTTATTTCGATAATTGCCTGATTATCCGGAAGCGCACAAATTTGCTCAAAAAGCATTTTATCATAGTCAAACCGGTATATCTCACCATTGGACGTTCCGGTAATAAGTTCATCCTCATCAGCACACAGGATTACGGCATTATACAATAAACCTTTTTCCGACTCCATTCCGAAAAAGGTCTTTTTCTCCACATCGAAAATGCCCAGGCTGGCACTTATCAGCCAGAGGTTCCCCCGGGAATCCGTTTTAATGTTCATCGTATTCGGCTTGAACATTCTTTTAAAAGAATCGGTAATCTTATCGTAAACGAAAAGCCCTTTATTGGTTGAAACGAACAAATGTCCGCGGGCATCCAGTTCCACATCCCGGAAGTACCATTTATCCGAGGTATCCAGCATCCTGAAATAAGAATAATATCTTTTAAACTGGTAACCGTCAAAACGAAAAAGATCGTTCTCCATGACGATCCAGATAAAGCCGTCACTATCCTGCTGAATAGACTTTACCCCATCATAATAAAAGCCACCCTCAGGCGACAAGGTGTGGAATTTGTAGTTTTTTATATTCCCCGCCAGAGCCGGTAAACTGAAAGACAGGCAAATAAATAGTATCAGCTTGTATAAAGTATGATTTTTTCTGAATCTAAACATCGTAATCCCTCATTTTGTATAGAAATAAAACTCCCCCAAATATAGGATATTCAGGGGAGAGTTCTTTATTCAGCTTCGAAAAATATACGGATGTAGCCTTTTTTTGACTTTTCATTCAGACGGATTCCGATACGGGAAAACTCAGGACCGTTTTCCTGTATTTTTTCCGGGATAATGGTATATCCTTTCGGAGATGATACTTCTATTTTTACATTGGCTGTATGTTGCTTACCTGACAGTTTTATTGTATTGTCTCCCTTTTCCTGCCAGTCGACCAGTGTCGTAACAGCAGATTCAAAAGAGCCGGCCTGATCCAATTCGAAACGATCTTCTATCAGCAAACTACCTTTTCCGCTACGGTCAAACACAAATTTACGGGTATATGATTTCAGATTCGGACAATCGTAAGCACTCGTTAAGTCCAAGACATATTCATCACGGGCAGCCGTAAAATCCGTTCCGATGGTTTCTGCCCGGTATTCTTTTCCGGCTCCCTGTAACGCCTGGTCTATCACTGCGACAGGATGGCCGAAAGAGGAAATCGACTTGAATGTATACCGTTTATCCGTCCACATCGCACCGGCATAATGATAAGGACCTCCCGGATCACCCGCCAGTGTCTCATCTCCTATGATAAGAGAATAACTTCCCACATCATTATGATTGTGATGTTCGGCATTATTTCCGCCCTTCAGGGCAACTCCCATCGAATGTGCTGTTGGATTTTCCGGACGACAAATCAACACACCGGCTTTGTCAAAGAACATTCTGATCGGTTGTTTTCCGGCTGTCTTTGCTGCACTTTCAGCATGGCTGGATGTCTGTAAGGCTGTATTCGGGAAAAGTAACATCGCAGTAAAAACCGAAGGCCGGAGCTCCCGGGTATCGATCTGATCATAAGCAGACAACCCCAATCCCAGATTATGGTTACAATACCATAAAATCAGCGGAGAGACAGTCGTTCCGATCCGGCAATCGGCAAAAGCCGGATAAGCACCGTTGATAATTTCGAAATTGATGCCATACATCGCTATCTTTTTCATCTTTTCACTCTTGAACAAGTCTATAGTGCCTTTGGTGCGCTGATACAACTGTTCCCGTAAAATGATGTAATGCTGGAACCCGTAATTAAAATATCCCAACCCTTCCGTACAATATCCGTCGTCCGTATATCCCAGCACACTGTTCTGTGAATAATATTCGGCTGCGGCAACAAACAGGGCACGTTCCTTCCTATCTTTTATAACCCCGACAGCAGCACTGGTAACCCCTGCCAGACAAACGGCATTCCAGTTATTCGTATTATTGAACCAGTTAAAAGTATATCCTTTCCCCGTTTGTAAAGCATCTTTAACCGGATTGAAAGCACGGACATACATGGAGTCTATCACTGCCTGCCTGACCGGTTCACTGATCTTATCATCCAAGAAATAAAGAGTCTCTGCCAACTCATGGACAAAAGCTGCCGCAGCCAGGTCCACTTCATGTTTTTTCCCGTAAAACACGTTCAGATACGTATCGTGGGCCGGAAGTATCCAGGAACGATGAGAGATCAGGTCTTTTAGGGTCGATTCTATTTTAGGGACAAAACGCCCTTTATTCTCCATACATTCAGCCCAGACCAACGGTGCCAGACGTGATTTCCGGGCATTCAGCATTTTCTCGCCGGGAGGCCTGACCCCATTCTTCGAAAATTCCAGGTAAAGTTCATCATCCCACGCCGGCATTTCCGTATTCAAGACCTCCTCAGCCTTTTTCAATACAGAAGGATAGTCAATTTTATCTTTAATCTTTTCCCACTCCGCACGGTTGTGATAGGATACGCCAAAACCAGCAGGTTCTTCCTCCAGGTAACCGGCAATTTCATTGATCCGCTGCCGGTTATTCTCTTCAAAAGGAACACTTTTCGGTACTTGCGCAGCCAAAGCAAAAGGCTTCTTTTCTCCGGGTATCAGGCAAACATCTACACACTGCCGGGTATTTGCCGGAACTTCAAATTCGAATCCAACAAAGATAGTTCCTTTATTGGAAGCATCATACTCATGGGGAGATTCCGTACTCCAGGTCCTGCTCTTTATCGCAACCGTCCCTTCTGCTTGTATTGTCAGTTTCTTTCCGTCCATGACAAGTACAATGGTATGGTCATCAATGATCTGAGGGGTAGCGGCTGTCAGCAGATTCCACCGGATCGAAGCCGCCTTGTCATTCGTCCGGATTTCATCACGGATCAGGACATATTCGTTATTGATAATCCCGGCACCTCTTTTCAGGCTACTGACTTCCGTTTGGTATAAAGACGTAAGATCCATTGAAACAGACATCAGTCGGTCCTTCTCTGTAATATTTTCCACCGGGGCATGTCCTGCTATGATCTGTTTCTTTCCATTTACAGTCAATGTATTATGAGCCATATTGTTATAGCGGAACACATCCCAGCGGGGAGATTCCTGCGTCATATTCCACAGGTCAATACCTTTCGATTCCAGCGAATGATAATCCTGTGCCCCGAAATCCATTGCCCACCGGATGCCATCCGACTCCATCACAAAAGAGCCTATATCCATATGTCCATGGCTTTCTTTCGGGGTTCCTCCCTTCACACCCAGGTAAATAGCGTTATCCGATTCCCAGGAAGTCCGCATAATAGCAAGAGCACTTTTACCTTGTCCCGTATACATCCGTTCGACAGGAGTCGTGACGTCTTTAAACGAGAGATCCTTACTCCATATAAGCAACATGGGGAGATAACGGTCTTTAGTCAGACTGGGATCTTTTCTGACTTCAAGCGTTTTCAACTTATCCAGTTCTCTCCAGATAAGCGAAGGGGTATTCGTCTTTCCGGCAAACCAATACATAACCGGATTCACGACTGTGGAACTCCCGTTATCGGCAAAGTTAAAACATTGTAGACTGGCATGTTTTGATTCTGCAACACGTTCCAGCGATTTTGTGACAGCCAGTTTATTTACTGCTTTGGCAGTACCTTCCATATGTTGCATAAAAGAGGCTGTATTTAAAAATCCGGGGGCCTCGCAAAGGCCAAAATCCTTTTTCCAGATTGTTTCCAGCAGATCAATGAACAACACATTATAGGTCGTCCCATAAATCCAGTAACCGTATCCTTCGGGATAAGCCCCGTTATTCACATAGACGGTCATCGGTTTGCGTATCGACTCCAGGGCACGGTTTATCAGAGCTGCAGACTCCTCCGGTTGTAATTCATACAAGGCGAGTGCCCCAAAAGTAATGCCTCCATTACAAACCTGGTTCCAATTGTTATTGCCACCCAGCCAGCCATTATATTGTTTTTCCAGCGATGGCTTCAGACCCTTCTCCCTGATTGCTGCGGCAATCTGTTTCCTCGATTTTTCAGACAACCGGGGATATAGCCAATCATATCCGATCGACACGGCAGAAGTCATCTCCGCCACATCCAAAAAATGACTGGGATTCCAGTCTGACAGACCGGCCATTGCCAGCAACTCTTTTTCCGCCCGCAGAAAATAGGTATCCTCCTGCGTCAGACGAAAAGCATACGACAGGTAAAGAATCCTCCGGATAGCTTCACGCGAAGTATGTAAGATTCTGCGCCCTTTCTGGTTACGGGTAAGGACCGGTAGCGGAAGCATCCGGTCGCATTCCTGTATAATCTCGTTGTGCAAGGTTTGCAACAGAGGCTCGGAAGATATCTTATCCTTCAACAGTGTTTCTTCTCCCTTGGTTAAAAGAAGACGGGGGTGCTCCGGAACAACCTCATGCGAAGAGATCCCGGATAATGACTGTGCATGCAAGACTACCGGCAAAAGCAAGGCGATCAATAAGATATACTGTTTCATTTTTTCTCTATTTGGGTAACTGAATAAAAAGAAAGTGTACCGGTCTCGTAGGACATACGGAACACTTTCCATAATTTATTATTTCAACTTATACTCCGGATAAGCGTCGACCACATGCATAATGCCATTGGTCGGCTGCAAATTGGAAGTCACTACCGAAACGACCTTTCCCGAATTTACCACGTCATTGATCCGGACTTCAAACTTATTTTGTGCATCATTATTCTGAGGTCTCAGGCTCAGATACATGATTGCATCCGGATTCATGGTTTCAACTTTTACCGGTGTAGTTGTCAGATCCAGAGAATGATAACGTCCCTTTACAATATATGAATTCAGTAATGTCTTAATATCTTCTACTTTCATTGCCTGCAAACCGGAATAACGTTGATCTTTTAAATAACTGGTAAACGCCACATCGTTCAACAGAATGAAAGTACGGTCACTGGTTTCATATTCCTGCTGGTAACCGGCCAGTGTAATTGCGTCATACAGCAAAGACATATCCATATTTTTACGGCTTTCAATAAAAGCATAGGCCGACATATCCATAGTCAGTTCAACCGGACTGTATTCATATTCAAAATTCTTTTGCAGATCAAGTCCGAACAGGTTGCATGAACTGAATATTGAAGCCATGAAACAACCTGCAATTAGTTGGAATAGTATTTTTTTCATATCTGTATCTTTTTAATAATTACCATTTTGAACCAAATTCGCATTTTCCAGAATATTATTATAATATACCGGCCAGTAAAGCTGCCATTCATCTGTAAAGCGGGGGCATACGTCACCTGTTTGCGCTTCAATGTAATTTTCAAAATAATCGTTCATCACTTTCATCGCCCGGCCTGTACGGATCAGGTCAAACCAACGGCGTCCCTCACCCAACAGTTCCAGCTGCCTTTCCTGAAGGATAGCATCCTCCATAGCCAGAGTCCGGTCCGAAGCATTTGTAAAATCGTCCATCGTCTTCAGTGACAGTCCCGCCCGCTCACGGATCATATTCAGTAATTCCAGTGCTTCTTCCTGTCTCTGCTGCTTATTCAGCGCTTCCGCTCTCAGCAATAGAATATCAGCATAACGGTAAAAAGGAACATACTTTTCATTTGCTTCAATCACACGTTCACCCGGTTGCCATTTCCAGATGGATGCATCGCCATTCGGACTGGATATGTGGTTGGATGCATAGACAATCGTAGTATCGATCGTCTGATAACGGCGAAGGTCCACACGATATTCCTCCGTATTCCACAAGTTCTTCACTCCTTCCGAAGGTATCATCTGCGGAGCAGCTGTCCGGCACATCATATAGATAATCCAGTTCTGTTTATTATTCTGGTAAGACCATTTCATTGTCCAGATGTTTTCGCTGGTAGTACCGTCTGCACAAACCTGGGCAAATTCAGTCCCTTTGAGAAGCGAATAGCGTTTCAAATCCATCAGTTTCCCGGAGTAAAGAATTGCTTTGTCATAGTCACGCATCCACATGGCGTAATCGGTATAAAGGGCATACAAGGCACCGGGATTGAAACGGAACACATCATTCTGGCCTTCGTCCACTAATTTCACAGCTTCTTCCAGGTCTTTTCCCACCAGGTCCAACACTTGCGACTGAGGAGACTGAGTCGGTTTTTCAACATCAGCCAAAGATAAAGTCGGCTTTTCTACCAACGGGACATTTCCCCATATTCTCGCCAGATTGAAATAACAGAAAGCACGTAAGAAATAAGCCTCAGCCAAATAATTATCCTTCTTAATCGCAGTCAGTCCCTGCACATCAGGTATATAATGCAAAGCATAATTAACAGTAGAGATAGATTTATACCACACATTCCAATCAGCAGAGACATGCGATGAATTCAGTTTATTGGTATTGGCGGCATAGGTAGGCATACTGCTGGAAACCGTTGTTCCCACAAAGTTATCGGAGCGCATCTCAAACCAGGTCATATAATTACCGGCACTGTTCTTATTATAGTTTGTCTGGAAATCCGCATAAACAGAATTCAATGCGGCACGGACATCATTATCAGTCTGCCAGAAAGTGGAAGTTGCAATATCACTCACGGGGTCCACATCCAGAAAATCATTCAGGCAAGAGGTGAACAAAAGAGTCGACAAGAAAACTGCATATATCTTTTTCATCTTCATATACATTTAAAAGTTAACATTTACTCCGAACAGAATATCTTTTGCCTTCGGATAGGAGTTATTATCATAACCTACGGCAAATCCGCTGCTTGGTAATTCAGGGTCGAAACCGGAATAGTTCGACCAGGTAAAGAAGTTTTGCATCATAGCTGATACGCTCAATGATTCAACACCGATCTTTTTCACGATATTTTTAGGCAATTCATAAGCCAGACGGATATTCTTCAAACGGATATACGAACCATCCTCGATCCAGAGACTGCTGGCAAAGCGGGTATTATCCATGACTGCCGCACCATTTGGTTTCGGGAACTTGGCTATATCGCCGGGAGCTTTCCATGAATTAGCGATATTAGCTGGGTTACCGCGGGTGATAGCCGACCATTTATGTTCCGAACGGCTCTGCTCGTAAGCATTGAATACATCTCCGCCTATGGCAAAGGAGAAGAACAAAGAAAGTGTGAATCCTTTATACGTAAAGTCGTTATTGAAACCTCCGATCACGTCCGGCTGTCCGCAACCCAGTACCTGACGGTCTTTGGCATCGATGATACCGTCCTTATTGACATCGTCCCACATAACATCACCGCCTTTGAAAACATCACCGGCTGCCGTATTATAACGATACTGTTTGATCTCGCCGTCATAAGCCTTGCCATCCAGTTCATAGCCGGTAAAGCGGTCTTTTTCATCAAATATCGGAGTAAGCTGTTTCCAGTCGGGGGTAAAGGCATTCGATTCATCATACGGGAAAATAGCATTAGCTTTCCATCCATACATAGTTCCTACCGCATATCCCTTATCCAGGATATATACCGTATTGATAAACTGTTGTCCGCCCTCCGGAATGGAAACGATCGTATTCTTATTGAACGAAAGGTTCAATGAGGTATTCCACTGGAAATCTTTCGTTTTAATATTGGTTGAATTCACCGTTATTTCCCATCCTGTATTTTTTACATCGCCAATATTCTGATAAGAACTGCTGAAACCGGATGTTTGCGGTAATTTAACCTGATAAAGAACATCTGAAGTCTTTTTGTTATAATAATCAGCTATCAATCCGATTCTTCCGTCCAGGACAGAGACATCGAGACCGATATTGTACTGCTGCGTCTGTTCCCATCCCAGATTCCTGTTCTCTAACTGGTTCGGATAAATACCCGGCATATCCGCATAGAAATTTGTTGTGTACAATCCCAAAGAAGAGAAATTTCCGGCAACCTGGTTACCCGTTACACCATAACTCAGTCGTAATTTGGAATCGCTGACTACCGGTTTCATCCATTTCATAAAAACTTCATCCGAAAATCTCCATCCCAATGAAGCTGACGGGAAAAAGCCCCAGCGTTTATCCGTACCGAAACGGGAAGAACCGTCGTAACGCAAGTTTGAATTAAACAGGTACTTACCTTTATAACTGTACGAGATACGTCCGAAGAAAGAAGCCAGCCGGTTCGCAGTCCAGGTCGCTTTCGTATTGGTCATATCCACACCACCATAGGCATTTGAAATTTCAATGGCGTCACTGATATTATCGACAACGGCCAGTTTCGTCATTTCCGTTTTAAATTCCTGAAGACTGAAACCTCCCAACACGGTTAACGCATGGTCTTTATTGAACGTTTTATTATAAGTCAGCACATCTTCATGTGTCCAACTGGTTTTCGTATCGTCCTGGTTGGTCGATTTACGACGTCCGTTCACATCCAGGATAGCCGGACGGAAGCTCTGGTATTTCTGTAAATTGATACTACCGGCAATACTGGCTTTAAACTTCAGTTCGTCCAAAATCTTGTATTCCAGAAACTCGTACAGGTCCAGATTGTATATCTTATAATTATTCTTTCCGACCATACTTTCAGCCAAAGGATTACTACGGCTTGCCAGAATCGGGGTATAACTGCCGTCGGGTTCTATCACATTATAGTTGGCAGGACGCTGAAGGAGACGCGACCGGGATTCACTGGTCGACCTGCGCTGGTTGGAAATAGTCAATGCCAGACGATTACCGATAGTCAGACGCGGAGTCGCGTTGTAATCGGCATTGATACGAGTTGTCAAACGTTTATTAAAGGTGTTGACCTGAATACCCTGCTCTCCCAGATAACCTGCACTGACAAAATATTTCAATTTCTTTTCCGCACCGGAAACGCTGACATCCACCTGGTTTGTCCACGCATGCCTGAACAACAAATCCTGATAGAAATTGTCAGCAGTCATGGACGGGTTCAAAGAGTCGCGGTTGGCGATCGTCGTATAATTGCCGTTCAGGAAATTACGTAAAGTTTCATATTGGATACCTTGCAAGCGGCTCATCTGGGCCAGTTTTTTACCTATCCGTGACTGTTTCAATGAATAATTGGCAGAAACTTTTGCTTTTCCTTCCTGTCCCTGTTTGGTAGAAATAATGACAACACCATTGGCAGAGCGGGAACCGTAGATGGCAGCAGAGGCGGCATCCTTCAAGACCTCGACGGATGCTATGTCACGCGGATTGATATTATCGATATTCGAAACTTCCATTCCGTCAACAATAAACAACGGATTGGAGCCGCCGTCACTCAAAGTGGAGGTACCACGAATACGGAATGTAGCGGCAGTACCCGGTTCGGAAGTACTCATAATATCCAGACCTGAGACTTTCCCCTGTAGGGCAGACGCAATGTTTACAGGTTCATTGGACTGTATATCCTTATCACTTACAGAAACGATAGAACCGGTAATATCCCTTTTCTTCATCGAACCGTAACCGACAACGACAACTTCATCCAAAGCCTGGGAAGATTCTTCCATACTTACATGGATAATTTTCCGGCTATTGACATTGACCGTTTGTGTATTATATCCCAGGAACGTAAATTCCAAAACACCGGTAGCCGGCACCTGGATCGAATACTTACCGTCCATATCGGTCATAGTACCGGTTTGTGTTCCCTTCAATACGATATTGACGCCGGCCATCGGACCCAGTTTGTCGGTGACTGTACCGGTGACTTGTATATTCTGAGCAGAAAGGACAGTCCCAATGCTAACAAAGAGCAACAGGAGCAAAAACTGTCTGTATTTATTAATGTGGTTCATTGTATACTGAATTTAAAGTGATTATTCTTGTTTCGTTGTTACAGAGACCGTATAAGTGGCAGTCTTCTTGCCATCTTCCGAAGTGACTGTGAATTGAACAGGTTCTGTAAAATCATAGGCCTTTCCATCCGGTTTGTCAAACGAGGCATTAAAAGACTCCGGAGAAAGTTCAAATTTCGGAACCAGTTTTGTCAGATCTGTGTTTGCGGGCACCACAAGAGTCGCAGTTTTGTTATTCTCATTACAAACCGCTTTCACCGGTTCTCCCGTTTCCGGGTCTGCAACAGCAGGGATAGCAACAGAATACAATTGACAGGCCGCATACTTGTACGTCATATCCAGAACCACTTCATAAACGGCTTTTTTCCCGCTTTCCGCTACAACCGTATATTCAATGAGACCAGCGGAAAAATCGACAGCCTCCAGGCTTTTGGGAGTGACACTCGTCCAGGGAGCCGCCACAATCTCCGGACGAATCTCCTTCAGGTCCAGATGTGAAGGCAGCTTCAACGTAATTGTTTTTTTACTCTGGTCGATAGTAGCAATGTGCTGTACAAAAACATTGCCTCCGTTCTGGGCAGGGTTCAATGTAAAGCGAACAATACTACGCATGTTGGATGGCGGATAATCACTAAGATCTTCACTGCCACAACCAAAACCGATAAAGATAAGGCACAGAAACGTGCTTAAATAAATACTTAGTTTTTTCATGTGTCGAATACAACTAAAAAGGTTAAACATCTATTATTTTATTTTTCTCTCTCTGCGAATTTATACATCTCGGATGCGACCATCAGAAAAGCACCGCTGCCATATTCCTGGTTATCCGCTGCCTTTACATTTTCAGGACTAGCGCCGATAGCCTGTACATATCCCAATTTCCCGTTTTCATCTATACACTCCAGCAAGGCAGTCCATGCCCGGCGTACTTTAGGCATATAAATATCCCGAGACAATAATCCGTTATTAATTCCCCAGATCATGGCATAAGTGAAAAATGTGCTGCTGCTGGTTTCTTTTACGGGCACTTCTTCCGGATCCAGAAGACTCGCACGCCAGAGTCCGTCCGGTTGCTGAACAGATGCTATTTTTGTTATCATTTGCATATACAGTTCCTCATAATCCTTATAAATCGGACTCTTTTCCGGAATCAGCGATAAGAGTTGGGCCAACCCGCCTACCACCCAGGCATTTCCCCGTCCCCAGAATACTTTCTTTCCATTGGTTGTCAATGCATTGAAATAACGCTTGTCCCTAAAGAAAAGACTATCGTCTTTACTATACAGAAAATCAGTTGAATCCCAATACATTTCTTGCAGATAGTCGTAATATTTACCATCACCTGTTATAGTAGCCAAACGGGCCAGCACCGGCGGTTCCATATATAAGGCATCGCACCACCACCAATCGACACGACCGGGTTGAGGGTCAGCGATCAGACTATCTATTGCTTCCTGTATCCCGTGAATCATCTTCGGTTCCTTCTCTGCTTTATAGGCATCCAGATAAGCCTGCCCACAGGCCAGATCGTCTGCATGGCGGTACCGGCGTCCTCTTTTCCAGTTCCATCCATCCGCCCATTTCTTTGTCTGTTCCAGATAGGCCGGATCAGCAGTTGTCTGATACGCATACATTATACCGGAATAAAAGACAGAACGGGCCCACTGTTCCTGTTCCGCATTTATATCTACCGGATGGTTAACCTGCCATCGGAAAACATCGAGCATTTTCTCTTTAATAAATGCTTTTGAATAAATATCTTCTTCAGCCGATTTCTTTTCTCCAGAAAAAGAGCAGGAACAAAGCTGGATTGTTAATACACTGACAAAAACAAATTTCAATTTCATGATTTGCGATTTAGGTGATTTCTAGTCCAAAAGTACAGGGATAAGGAAAAGGTCTTTTGTCCGAATAAGCATCCTTTTGTCTCTATTTGCCTTTTACACAGGAAAAAGCAGAAAAAAACGATTTGCACTAAATTTGAAGACAAATGAGCAAAAACTCTCTTATTGCCATATTACCCGTTTATATATATCTTTGCACCCCAAATCAACAAACAGAAAAAGATTCATGAAACGACTGACTGTATTTTGCCTGTCGGCCTTGCTGACGGGAACTACTTTTACCGCTACTTCGCAGAAGACGTTAATTCCTAACAATACGGAAGTATTCAAACTGTCGCTCGAAACTCATGGTTCTTATAACGAAGCGCTTTCCGGGGAAACCGAACGCGACCGTTTTCTGTTGAATGATTTCAAGGTGGAAGCGACCGGCACCGTCCTCCCCTGGCTTTCCTATGCCTACCGCCAGGTGCTCTGTTACCGGAATGAATGGGTGCGTGCCAACGGATTCGGTTCTTATATCGAGAATGCGTGGGTGAACTTCCAACTCTCCGAAAAATTCTCCGTCACTGCCGGAAAGCAGGATGCTGCCTGGGGTGGTTTCGAATACGACGAATATCCTTATCGGATTTACGATTACAGTGATATGAATGACTGGATGGAATGCTATTTTACAGGAGTCGCCGTCAGCTATGAACCTACCGGAACACAGGAGATCTGTGTACAAGTGACGAACGGCAACGATAACCGCAGCAAATCTCCTTCTTTCTATAACCTGGGATGGAACAGCAGCTATCTGGATGAGATGTTATCTCTTCGTTATTCCGTTACGGCCGGACAACAGGCCAAAGGGAACTGGATGTGGATGGTATGGGGCGGACAGCAGGTGGAAGCCGGAAAATTCCTGGGATATTTTGATGTGATGTACACCCGGGGCAAGATGGACCCGATGGGATTGCTGGCCGAGCAGTTCGAACCCGAAGACGAAGAAAACGAGGCTTCAATAGGAAATACGAGTTATCTATCGCTGGTCGCCCGTTTGAATTATCAGATCCATCCGAAGTGGAACCTGTTTGTAAAAGGGATGTACGAAACTGCATCCGTATACAAGGCTAACGGCCCTTACGAGTCGGGTAAATACCGTACCGCCTGGGGATATCAGGGAGGGGTCGAGTTCTACCCGATGGGAGACGACAACCTGCATCTTTTCATGACAGGTACCGGACGGGCTTACAACCTGACAGAAAAAGCAAAGGCGTTCGATGTCTTTGCAGAGAACACCGGACGCCTTTCCGTAGGGTTTGTTTATAAGATTCCTTTATTTTAAAACTGTAGCAACAACGAATCTCCTGCCTCCATCTCTACTGTCAACATACCGTCAATAACCGGTAAGGAGGCTGGTTTCTGATTCATTTTAATACTCATATTAGAAGATTCGGCAGGCAGTTTGATGCGGAATGTTCCCGGAACAACGGCTTTAAGTCCGGCTTCCGTCATTTTTCCTTCTGCCCATTTAGCTGATACTTCGCCACCACCCTGAACTTTGAGTCCTTTGAAACTACCGGTCTTCCAGGCTGTAGGCAAAGCCGGAAGCAACTCGATATTTCCGGTCTGGCTCTGTACAAGCATTTCGGCAATCCCGGCACAACCTCCATAATTGCCATCGATCTGGAACGGCGGATGCGCACAGAACAGATTCGGATAAGAACCGCCTCCATTCACCATATTCGTCGTTTTTTCCACACAGGGACGCAGCAGGTCGACCAACAGTTTATAAGCATGGTCGCCATCATGCAAACGTGCCCAGAAATTGATCTTCCAGGCCATCGACCAACCGGTACTCTTATCACCTCGTGCTTCGAGTGTCTTACGGGCAGCTTCCGCCAGTTCGGGGGTATGCTCCATAGAGATTTCATTTCCCGGATAAAGTCCATACAGGTGGGAAACATGACGATGATGCGGTTCGACTTCTTCATAGGGTTCAAGCCATTCCAGGATACGGCCATCCTTACCGATCGTGGTTGGCATCAGACGGGAACGCTTATCCGCCAGTTCCTGACAAAAAGCAGAATCAATTCCGAGGATATTGGCTGCCGCAATCGTATTGGTAAACAGCTCACGGACAATCTGATTATCCATAGTCGAACCGGCACAGATATGTATAGCTTTGCCGTTCGGCATACGGTAAGCATTTTCAGGCGAAGTGGTAGGAGCCGTTACCAAATAATTATTTCGCGGGTCACGAACCAACATATCCGTAAAAAATAAAGCAGCACCTTTCATCACCGGATAGACCTCTTTCAGATATTCTTTATCCAGTGTATATTGATAGTGGGTAAACAGATGTTCGCATAACCAGGCGGCAGACGTATTGGTCGCTCCCCAGGAAGGATGTTCGCCCGGAGCAGTAAATTCCCATACATTACCCAGGATATGTGTCACCCAGCCACGTGCATTATAAAAGACTTTGGCTGTACGTTCTCCACTTTCTACCTGCTGTTTCGTCCACTCGATCATCGGGAGATGCAATTCGGAAAGGTTCGTTACTTCTGCGGGCCAGTGATTCATCTGGAAATTGATATTCAAATGATAGTCGCCGTTCCAGGGAGTATTGATCGTATTACACCATAATCCCTGAAGATTAGGAGGCAATGAACCGGTACGGGTTGACGAGATCAGCAGATAACGTCCGAACTGGAAATAAAGGGCCCCCAGCGACGGATCGTTCTGATCCTCCTGGAAAGCATGCAAACGTTCATTGATCGGCATCTCATCCCTTGCGGAACGGCCCAGGTCCAGATCGACCCGATCGAACAGGGAACGATAGGCATTGACATGCTCCTTTCTCAAGGTGGAATAATCTTTTCTTTCCGACTCGGCCAGCAAAGAGAACAGTTGGTCTTCAAATCCTTCGTTCTTATAATTAGTCGCCATACTCACCAGCAGGATGGCTTCGGAGGCATTCTGAACGGTCAATGAACTGTCCCCGGGGATCAGAGAACCGCCTTTAGGCAGGAGAACCCGTACACGGGCGCCATATTTAATACCTTTCATTTCCAGCGTATCCACGCCGTCCGGCAATTGTCCTTTCATCAGCAAGTCCTTTCCGTCGACCGACAAGGCATAATGTTCGGGACGGTTCATCCCCACCGTAAAGTTAAGCGCCTTATCGGCATCTGCCATCAAATGAACCACACCCAGATCACCGGAGAAAGAGGTAAACGACTCACGGCTGTAATTCACTTTTCCCTTGCGGAAAGAAGTAGAGGCTATCGCATCGTTCAGATTCAACTCACGACGGTAAGCGGCTACGGAATCGGAACCGTCTACATATACATAATCCAGCACCAGATTTCCCAGCAACTGGTAACTACCATAGGGAACATTGGCACCCTGTCCTTGACCGCTACCAGCCCCTTTACAAACAAAGGTGCGATACATCAGGTCCTGTGCTTCGTCGTTTTTCCCTTCAAAAAGCAGACGGCGTATATTTGCCAACGACCAGACGGCCTGCGGGTTATCCGTATCCTGTTTGCTTCCGGACCACATGGAAATTTCATTCAACAGGATGTTTTCCTTATTGATTCCACCGTCGGGCATCATTCCCAGCCGGCCATTTCCCAATGGCAGAGTTTCCTCCCAGATGCGGGCAGGTTCATCAAAGTGATAAGCGATCTTATTGGCTGTTTTTACTTCTGCCATATCACAGGAAGCCAGCAATACCAATAAAGCAACAATAGAAGGACGAATTATTTTCCGTCCTATTTCCTTTAATCGAATCAAGTTCATAGTATTATTAATAAAATTATAATTCAAGCGGTATCAGAAACTTTGCATGTCACACAGCCTCTTATAATAGCCTTTCAAATCCAGCAGTTCTTCATGACGGCCACGTTCAACGATCTCACCTTCATGCATCACACAGATCTCGTCTGCATTACGAATCGTGGAAAGACGGTGGGCAATAACAATCGTAGTACGGTTACGCATCAGGTTTTCCAATGCTTCCTGCACCAGGCGTTCCGATTCCGTATCCAATGCGGAGGTTGCCTCGTCGAGGATCAGGATCGGCGGGTTTTTCAGGATAGCGCGGGCGATACTGATACGCTGACGCTGTCCGCCGGAAAGTTTGCCGCCCCGGTCACCGATATTGGTATTATAACCGTCTTCGCTCGCCATGATAAACTCATGCGCATTTGCGATACGCGCGGCTTCCTTCACCTGTTCCAATGTCGCTCCTTCCACTCCGAAAGAGATATTATTGAAGAAGGTATCATTGAAAAGGATCGCTTCCTGATTCACATTCCCCATCAGGCCGCGCAAATCGTAGAGGGAGGCATCGCGGATATCCGTTCCGTCAATAGTAATGCTTCCCTTATCCACATCATAAAAACGTGGCAGCAGATCCACCAGCGTACTTTTACCGGAACCGGACTGGCCAACCAATGCGACGGTCTTTCCCTTAGGGATTACCAGGTCTACACCTTTCAACACCCAGTCATGCTGGTATTTAAACCAAATATTGTTATATCGTATTTCCTTATTCAATTCTATCTTCTTAGGATCAGCCGGATCATTGATATTACTTTCAGCTTTCAAGATCTTATCGATACGATCCATAGAAGCCAGCCCTTTCTGGATGGCATAAACAGACTTACTTAAATCTTTCGCCGGATTAATAATACTATAAAAGATAACCAGGTAATAAATAAATGTGGAGGCATCGATCGTGCTATGGTTACTCAGGATAAGCGTACCTCCATACCAAAGAACGATGGCGATAGTAGCCGTTCCCAGAAACTCACTCATCGGATGCGCCATCTGCTGTCGGCGATAGATACGGATGGTGGTCCGACGGAACCGGTCATTACTGCTCTCGAAACGAGCCTGTATTTTCTTCTCGGCATTGAATGCTTTGATAATGCGCAAGCCGCCTAAAGTCTCTTCGATCTGGCTCATCAAGCCGCCCCATTGTTGCTGACCTTCCAGCGATTTACGTTTCAGTTTCTTCCCTACCTGTCCCATCACATAACCCGCCAAAGGCAACAGTACAAGGACGAAAACAGTCAGCTGCCAACTGATAACGATCATACCGATCAGATAGATAATGATCAGGATCGGATTCTTGAACAACATATCCAGGGAACTCATGATGGAGGTCTCCACTTCATTCACATCGCCGGAGACACGGGCAATGATGTCCCCCTTGCGCTCTTCCGAGAAAAATCCCAGGGGGAGTTCAGTAATTTTCTTATTGATCTGGTTACGGATATCACGAACAACCCCTGTACGGATAGGGATCATCGTAAAAAAAGCCATGTACATCGTACCCACTTTCAGGAACGTAGAGATAATAAGGAAAGCACCTAAAACGATCAGTGTAAATGAGCCTCCCTCTTTTTCAATCAGGTCGCTGACAAACCAGAAGAAATTGTTCTTTATCAGTTCGGGAGTACCTTTCCAGCTTTCCCAGGTCCAGGGATCAAACACCCAGGCTTTATAAGAATAAACATCATCATTCAGTTTGAACAATATATTCAATATCGGAATAATCAGGGCAAAAGAGAACAGATTCAGTATGGCGGATAAAATATTGAACACAATGTTCGACACCATATACTTCTTATAAGGAGGCACAAAACGCCGTAATATGCGTATGAAATCTTTCATGTTTATTTAGTTCGATTGGATTTGGCGCGCAAGTTACTCATAAAAAACAG
>ERZ857882.568-NODE-568-length-46561-cov-11.140950_pt1 | contig 46561 bp, 43 predicted proteins | sample MGYA00519697_ERZ857882 | MGnify/ENA primary metagenome ERZ857882 (study PRJEB31778, sample SAMEA3449373) | human gut metagenome | biome: human gut; feature: human-associated habitat; material: faeces | place: United Kingdom | collected 2010/2012 ...
CCTTGATATATAAAGAAAAATAGAAAAAAAGTAGTGTAAAAACTTTACACTAACTTTATTTGATTGGGGAAAGTATTATGAAAAAGATAATAAAATAATGATACCTATTTCTGTTCAAGTACATCATTCTTTTGTGGATGGATTACATATTGGTCAATTTGTGGATAAATTACAAAATTGGTTCGATCAGTTCTAAATAGAAGAAAAAATGATGGGGAGATAAAAGTGGGAAGGTTGAAATTATTTATTATACTATAGAAATATAAGATAATACTAATTGAATTACAATTCTTATTTGAAAAAAATATAGTAATGGGAACTCATGCATTAGATGATGTTCAAGAAACAGTTAATTCTTTTTATACCTTTGATATGGTATTAGATAAAATAGATGAAAAACTTACTTTAGAAATGATAAAAGAATGGCATGCTAGTTTAATGTATAGAACGAGATTATATGATATGGGTTTAGCAGGAGTATTTAAAAAATATCAAAATAGAATACTTGGTGATAAATTTGATACAGCTAATCCATGGGAAGTAGAAGATAAGTTAAATAATATTATAGAAAAGTTTTATAATTTAAACATAGTTACAATTTATGATATAGCAAGCTTCCACTTTGAATTTGAATGTATAAATCCATTTCAAGATGGTAATGGTAGAATAGGCAGATTTATATATCTAAAGCAATTATTAGATAATAGATTAGAATTAAAATATATGAATGGTGAATCTGTGGACGAATACAAAAGGGCTTTAGAAGAATCAGCATCTGGTAATATAAAACCATTAGTTGATTATATAGAAAAGCAAAAGAATTTTATTAAAGAAAATGAAAGAATGTTTTAAGTAAGTAGGATTGGACATTATTTAGTTTTATATTTAAATAAAACTAAATAATGTCTCATAATGTGTATAATTTTCAAAAAATGTTTCTTCTATATAGAGTTAAAAGCTTTATTTATATTAATTTACACCTATGATAAGTTACAGATTTTCGACATTTAAAAAATTATAATCTTTTAAATAAATATTAGCTCTTTCTATTCTTTTGAATTCATAATCTAGTAAGTCATGGGTATCTGAACCAACTGTTACCTCTATATCATATTCTTTAAGTAATTTTTTCAATAATTTTATATCTTCATTTGAGTCTACTAGAAAGTTATAGTAATGATCAGAATAGGAATTTATATTAAGTTCCCAAAAGATATTATTGTTTTTAATAAACTTTAGTATTTCTCTAAGACCTTCTTCTAAATTACTATATCTATTAGCAAATTTAATTAAATTTGTATGGGCTAAGCCAACTTTTATTTTAAAATTATTTATAAATTTAGATATATCCTCTAAGGATATAGACTCATTTAAATACTCAAGATACTCTAAAAGAACATAATCTAATTTATTCATATAATTATAGTTGATTTTATCTAAATCTTCAAAAGGTAAACAGTTAATTTCAATGCCTCTTAAAACTTTTATTTTATGGGCAAATTTATTTTTAGATTGTGTAAGTTTATTTATATACTTATTTAACTTTGAAGGTGAAATAGAAGGACACTTACCAGTATAATAATGATCAGTGATACCAATTGCACTTATATTATGATTAATGGAATTCTCTATTAAAGCTTCTATATTATTTTTACCATCTGACCATATAGTATGGTTATGTAAATCTACTAATTGATTTATACTCATAAATTAAACTTCTCCTTTTATCCTATAATACTTTATAGATTAAATTCAAATTAATTATGCAATATGAAGGAAAAAGCAAGGTTCACTTCTTCTAACATAATGCTCTTCTAACATTTGAACATGAGATATAAATTTTTCATCATCAAAATATTTAGCATGTGAATGGCATATCTTCACACAACATTGACACTTAATACAGGTTCCAGGAACAAGGGTATTATCAACAAAATCAATTGCTGACATTGGGCAAGCCTTTGCACAGGCACCACAATTATCACAAAGCTCCTTATGAGTTTTTGGCTTTGCCTTCAAGAAGTTTACAGGATTATTATCTACACCTAAAGGAGTGTAATAAGTAACTGCTGGATGTTCTCCTGGAACTTCGACTTTTGATAAACCTTCACTATTTATAAGATATTCTGAGGCAGTCTTACAAAAGCTATCTATTAGTTCTAAATCCTTAGCATCTGGTCTAGATGTTCCAATATTTGATGAAAAAGCATGAACAGTTGCAATTGCAGCAGCAGAAAAAGGAATAAATCCATTAGAAGATAGGATATCAGTAAGTTCAGAAAGTGCATTATCAAAGCTTCTATTGCCAAAAACAACTATAGGAATTGCAGGCGTATTTGTTCCAGAAAAAGCACTTGTGATATAAGGTAACATTTTGTTAGGAATTCTTCCAGCATAAGTAGGAGAGGCGAAAATAACTAACTCTTCTGGACCAAAAGAATGAGTAGCTTGTCTATTTTGAGGCCTAGTGTAATTTACATAATCGACAGGGACTTGCAATATTTCTTGTATATTTTTTGCAATTCTAGTAACTACTTTTCTTGTATTTCCAGTAGCACTATAAAATATAACAGTCATATGGGTAATTCTCATAAAATACTCCTTTCCATAGAGATTTAAAACTGTGCTTTTAGATACAGCTTTTATAATTGATTTTTTTTGTTAAAATCCCTATAATCCTTTCGTTTAAATGTTTACATACATTATAACAAGGAGAAAATATGTGGTCAATATATAGGTAGACATCCATCATAGATAGAAGGTAATAAAAATATTATAAATAATTAAGTAAATTACAAAAAATATACATGTAATATATTGACAAATAAAATGTGCATATATAATATATAGTTATACGATATATAGAGAAGCTATATATAGCTATACGATATAGCATTACTTTATAGAAACAGATGGAGGTGAATATATGAAGATAAATTCATTAAGTGAACAGACATTTTATATCCTTTTATCATTATTATCTGAGCCTTTACATGGATATGGAATTATTAAAAAAGTAGAAGTTATGAGTAATGGCAATATTGTATTAGCAGCAGGGACATTATATGGTGCAATAGATAATTTAAAAAAATCTAAATTAATTGAACAGCTTAAAACGGAAGATATTTCTAAGAGGAAAGTTTATAAACTTACAGAAGATGGATTAGATATATTAATGAAAGAGTATGATAGGCTAAAACAATTATGTAAAATAGCAGAATATACTATTGAGAAAAGGGAGGAGTAGTATGCTAAGAATAAGACTATATTTGGGGAGTAAGTCAGTAGAAAATTATTTAAATAGAAAATCAAAAAGAGGATATCAATTAGATTGTATAGTACCATTTGATTTATTTGTGCCATTAAGATTAGATGCATATAGATTTGAAAAGACCACTAATAAAAATAGAATTTATAAAGTAGATTCAAGAAGTGTTAGTAAAGATGATTTAAATGATTATATACAATTATTTAGTGACGATGGTTGGAGAATATTTAAATTTAATTATTCAAATGGTTATTACAATACTGACTATATTTTTTATTCAGATGATACTAAGAAAAAAGATATATTTTCTAATGAAGAATCTATAAGAGAAAGAAATAGAGACAATGCAAAAGCTGGTTTATTTAAAGGAATAGTTTTATCTTTAATATTTATAATAGGAAATAGTATATTACCTGCGCCACTGAGAGAACCTAATACATCATTATTTGGATTTTTACTACAAAATATATATATTGTAATTGCAATAGTAATTATTTTTATTTCATCAATAAGATATTGGAAAAATAAATAGTAATAAAGAATATTAATATAAATAAATTAGTGAAGAACATAGGAGGATAGAAATGGCTATTGAAAAAGTAAAAGAATATTTTAAAAGTTTAGGAATTGAGGAAAGGATACAAGAGTTTGAGATTTCAAGTGCAACTGTTGAGCTTGCGGCAAAAGCTTTAAATTGTGAAGAAAGTCGTATTGCTAAAACATTATCTTTTCATGTTGGAGATAAGGTGGTGTTAGTTGTTGCAGCAGGAGATGTAAAGATTGATAATCCTAAGTATAAGGCTCAATTTGGAACAAAAGCAAAAATGCTTTCCTTTGATGAAGCAGAACCTTTAATTGGGCATGCTGTTGGAGGTGTTTGTCCTTTTGCTGTAAATGAAGGCGTAGAAATATACTTAGATGAATCACTTAAGCGTTTTGATACTGTTTTTCCTGCTTGTGGTAGTTCAAATAGTGCAATTGAACTTTCAATTAAAGAAGTGGAAGAATACTCACAATATATTTCTTGGGTAGATGTATGTAAGATTCCTTAAAATTTATAGTAAAACAAATAGCTAATTTAAGGGGGCTGATAGTATTATGAGTTCTTTAGAAGAAATAAATATTAAAGCAAGATCCTTTGTAGTATTTAAACAATTATTTCAAGATGATGTTATGAAAGCATTTACTGAAATGATTGATTTTAAAGAAAAAAGTCTTGGGGATAAAATTCAAAATTATAGTAATTTTGCTAGTGAGCTTTTTAAAAGAAATGAAAATTTCACGGATTACATATGGCAACTTATTATAAAAGATGAAAATCTTTATGTTCATAAGATAGCTAAGAAAGAAGAAGTTTCAGATATGCTTAAAGAGTGTGTAAGACATGAGCTAGAAGCTTTACAAGAAATATCTAAAATATCATCAAAGGATATTAAAAAAGAAATTGGATATGATATATTCCTGCCAGAGTGGGAAGTTAACTTAGAATATAATTTTAATGAAATGTATAAGGATAGAATGGATAATTTATTTACCTTAGGATATGGTATATATTGTAATAACATTATGTTTACTTATAATAATGGTGAAATAATTCCTGTAAAAAATCCTGATAATATAAGGTTAGAAAATCATATTGGATATGAAAGACAACGTAAGAGAATTATTGATAACACATATGCTTTTCTAAAAAATAAACCAGCATCTAATGTTCTTTTATATGGTGATGCAGGAACAGGTAAATCATCTACTGTTAAGGCTATTGTAAATGAATATGCTTGTAGAGGTTTAAGAATGATAGAAGTAAGAAAAGGAGATTTGCTTAAGATTCCAGAATTAATAGATAACCTTGCAAATAATCCATTGAAATTTATTATATTTATTGATGACTTATCCTTTGCAAAAAATAATGAAGAAATTGGAGCTTTAAAAGCAATTCTAGAAGGTTCTGTAACAACTAAAACACCTAATGTAGTTATATATGCTACTAGTAATAGACGTCATTTAGTTCAAGAGTCATTTTCAGATAGAAATGGAGATGATATTCATATAAATGAAACAATACAAGAGCAAATATCATTATCAGATAGATTTGGATTAGCTATTTGTTTCTCAAAGCCTGATAAAAAAGAGTATTTAGATATTGTTCATGGTTTATTAAAAGAATATAAGGTGAATAATATTGAAAATGTTGATATACTTGCAGAACGTCATGCTTTAGAAAGAGGTGGACGCTCAGGTAGAACAGCTCGTCAGTTTGTAGAGCAATTAAAAAGTATGGAATAATAATTAATAAAATTATTATAAAAAACTTAATTTCTTTCTTTTTATAATGTAGTAACAAAATCACTATCAAGTAAATATTATGTATTATATGTATTATATATATGTACAAAAGAGGAAGGGGCTTAACAATGAGGTGTGAAGAAGAACAAAGAGTTAGATGTGAAGAAGAGGTGCAAAGACACGTTCATGAATTTCTTGGTAGTACAAAAATAGTTGAAGAAAGAAATGATGAAGAGCATAATCACCGTTTTGCTGGAGTTACAGGAGAAGCAATTCCTTGCAAAGATAGTAGTGGAGTAGAAAGTCATGTTCACAGAATAGTAACTAGAACAGATAATTTTAATGATCATTTTCATGTTATTGATGTTACTACAGGACCAGCAATACCAGTAGGAAAAGGTACAAGGCATGTACATTATGTATTTGCTTGTACAAGAGAGAGTGATGGTCATAAGCATATGTTCAGAGTGGCAACTTTAATTGAAAATCCAATAGGTGATAGCGAATATTGTTAATCTTATTTATATGATAAATAACAAAATTTATTATTTTAGAAAAATAATATTAAATTAGATAGTTATATAAAAAAGTGTTAAATGCATAATTTATGTAAAACTATTTAAAGTATTAAAAAATTATGGAGCTATTGTATTAGTAGATCAGAAATCTACTAAGGATAGCTCCTTTTTTGTTACTTAAGATTTAGTATTTAAAAGAGCTATATCTAATTATTTTAAGTTAATCAGACATAGCTCAAAAATCTATGCTAAATAATTTTTAATAAAATAATATCTAAAGGGATAGATTTTACTATCTATACTTTTTTGAGTTTTCGTAAGTGTTTTTGCACCATTTAAAATGATCTTCATAAGAATATTCTTCTTCTCTTTCTTCATGCTTTCTACAGCATCTATCTTTTTCATCTTTTTCTTCTTCTTTTCTATAGCATTTACAGAAATATTCATCCTTTTTCTTTTTATCTTCATAACAATCTTTATCTTCTTTATGCTTTGGAGGACATTTGCAGTAGTCACGATCTTTTTTATCTTCATGACATTCTTTCTCTTCCTCTTTTCTATAGCACTTACAACAAAGTTTGAAAGAATCTTTCTTTCTATCATCCTCACATTTTTTTTCTTCATGGTGTTTTATAGGACATTCACAGTGATCTTTTTCTCTTTTATCTTCGTGGCAGTCTCTATCTTTCTTCTCTTCTTCTTTTCTATAGCATTTGCAGAAATATTCATCTCTTTTCTTTTTGTCTTCTTTTCTATCATCATCCTTACAATGATCTTCATCTCTTCTCTTGCAGCATCTATCTTTCTTATCATCTTTTTCATCATCAGTATAGAAAACCCAATTATCATTTGAATAACTATAAGTCATGCTAATACATCTCCATAAATATAATTATATTTATACATTGATAACTACAATGCACATATTCTATAATATGTAGATTTGAATATAATTGTTACAATCTATTATATTCAATTTAAAATATATATTTTTACTCTATAAAGTTTCTAGATTTCATTCTTTCCATATTTACGAATAGACCCATGCCAGTCTTTAGTTTCTTAAAGCCAAGATTTTCATAAAAACCTTCTTTACCAGGTGAGGCATAAAGAATAAAGTTGCATGTAGGAGTATTATTGACTATATTCTCAATAATTAATTTACCTATACCAAGACCTTGACATTCTGGTAAAATAGCAACATCATATATAGCTGATTGACGAACACCATCTGAGATTGCTCTACCAAATCCTATTAATTTTTCTTCATTAAAAATAAAAACTACAGTATAACTATTTTCAAAGGATTTTTTATGAAATTCTTCATCAACAAAAGACATTCCAGCTGCTTTTAGAATATTTCTAACTTCCTGCCAATTTATATTAGTGCAATCTTTTTTTATTATTATATTCATAATATTCTCTCTCTTTCAAATTTAAAATTAATATGATTCTAACATAAATTCTAGAATAGAAAAATTTATTTTGGAATTTTTTAGAAATAAATTTTACTACGTATGTAATAGGCGAGGAAGATGATTCCTAAAAAATTAAAATAAAAAAGGAGAGGATTTTAAATGGCTTTAATTCAAAGACTTATTTCATCAGACAAGTATAGCTTAAAATGCCCTTATTCAATGACACCAAAGGGGATATGTATTCACAACACTGCAAATGATGCTTCTGCATCAAATGAGATTTCTTACATGCAAACTAATACTAGTTCTACATCTTTTCATATTGCTGTAGATGATAATGAAGCAATTCAAGGTCTACCACTAAATAGAAATGGTTGGCATGCTGGAGATGGAGGAACTGGTGAAGGTAACAGATATTATATTGGAGTAGAAATCTGTTATTCAAAATCAGGAGGAGACAGATTTATAAATGCAGAAAAAAGAGCAGCAAAAGAAGTTGTAGCCTTACTAAAACAATATGGATGGACAATAAATAATGTAAAGAAACATCAAGATTTTAGTGGTAAATATTGTCCCCATAGAACTCTAGATATGGGATGGAAAAGGTTATTAAATATTATTCAAACTGAAATAGATAACGTAAATTCACCAATACCTAAGTTATATAGGGTTAGAAAAACATGGACTGATAACGCTTCACAAATTGGAGCATTTAGTAATTTAAAAAATGCAAAAGCCTATGTAAATACAAATCCTGGGTATAGTGTTTTTAATAGTTCAGGAGTAAAGATATATCCAACAGGCACTATAGTAGAGGTTCTAGAGTAAAGTGAGTAGTATTTAGTTAAAGGATTCAGTTTTAGCATAGGATAAAGAAAAAATTAATTTCTGATGGAGAGATAGCCAGTAAGATTTTTTTATTAAATTTATTTAATTTTTAAATATCATTTTTTTATATTTACGAGGATTAACTCCAATAATATTTTTAAACAACTTAGAAAAATGTTGTATATCTCCAAGGCCAACACTTAATGATATATCAGTCAATGAATTATTAGTAGTATTCATCAAATCAATTGCTTTATTAATTCTATAAATATTTAAAAATTGACCTATTGTTAGGCTAGTGGATTCATAAAACAATTTACTTAAATATCGTGAAGATATATTAAGTGAGTCAGCAATATCAGATATTAATATTTTTTCAGAATAATTTTGTTTAATGTAATCTAAAGCAAGAAGAACATATCTAGGAACTCTTGATGATTTAGAAGGTGAAAATAAAGTAGATATGTTTTCTTCCTTTATAAATAGTATAAATAGTTCTAATAAACGTAAATTGCATAAGGTTTCTGAAAAGGAGTTTGAATCATTAATATCATTAATAATCGAGTATAATAGTGGAATTGTATTGCAGTTACCTTTAAATTTATAGTAATCATTTATGGAACATAAAATAGAAGATAAATCTATATTAAGTTCTTCTTTATTTATTAATAGGGAAGCAAGTTTATAAAGATCAAAATGAATATGAATAAATTTACAAGTTGAATTTGAGTCTAAATAAAAAGAGTGAACAATATTTGGAAATATAATAATAATATTCCCTGTTTCACCAACTATAGTTTCTTTTCCAATATCCATTTTACATAATCCTTCTATAAAATAATAAACTTCTGCATTTTCATGTATATGTTTGGGGAAAAAATAAAAATTGTTTTTTTCTTGAATATTTGCACTTTGAATTATTCTATTATTTATGTTTATTGATGAGAAAGATAAATTTTTAAAATTCACTTGATTCATTTTAAACCTCCTAACTTTATTCTGTATTAGACAAGTTTAATATTAAAAATGACTTTATTGAATAAGAGAAAATGTAAAAATGTTGATATAATTACAGATATAGTATAAGTCTTTAATAAAAAAATTACAATAACTATGAAGAGGAGAAAAAAATGAATAAGAAAAAATTTTTATTTATATTAATAACAATAAGTATCCTTTTAATAATATCAATTTTTTTTATAAGAAGTAGGAATAGCTTAGGAATGGAAATATCGGGTGTTGCAGTTAATGAAAATCAATACATAAATGTTATGAATAAACAGAAATACTCTATAAGTCAATATTTTGCAGAAAAATATGATACAAAGATAACTAATGATTTTTGGAAAGAAGATTTTAATGGAGAAATTCCATATAAGATTTTAGCAGATAAAACTATAGAAGAATTAGTAAAAATTCATAGCATTTATAATATTGCTAAGGAAAAAGGTTATATAGATTCAGAAGAATACAAAGATTTTTTAGCAAGGCTTAATAATGAAAATAACATAAGAAAAATTAATGTAAAAGAAGGAAAGCCTATATATGGGTTATCAGAATTTACAGAGGATTTATATTTAGAATATGAAATAGATAAGATTCAAAAAGCTTACTGTAATGATTTAAGTAATGAAGGTATGGAAATACCTATAGAAGAATCAAAAAAATATTATGATGATAATAAATCTTCTTTGTTTATTAAAAATGATGATTTTGAATTATCTTATGTAAAGGTATACTATGCTGTTTCAGACTTAAATGAAAAAGAAATTAAAGATATAAAAAGCCGTTTGCTAGAAATAAGTAAAAAAATTGATGATAATAACTCTCTAACTTCATTAGCAATAAATGATGAGATTTTAAAAAAGTATTTATTTAATGAAACTGTATTATCATCAGAATTATCTTCAAAGGAAAAAGTTATAGGAGATGTTTTGGATATAGCTATGGGATTAAAAGGAGGTGAAATAAGCCAAGTAATAGATGAAAATGGATGTATTTATTTAGTTCAATGTATTAATAGAGTGGATTATGATTATATACCATATGAGGAAGTAAAAGAAAATATTAATAAAGTTTTACGTGAGCAACATTACGATAAAATTATTAATGAAAATGCTAAGAAATTAGTTATTAGTAATGATATAAATAATATTTATGAGTTTACAATTAAAACATTAAATGGGAGGTAAAATATGAAAAAGAAAAATTTTATTAGAATTATTTGTTTTGTATTATCCTTAGGAATGTTTAATTCTGCATTTACAAGAAATGCATCTGCTATTGAAGAGGTTAACAGAACTTATGGAAGAGATTATTATATAAGTAGTATTAATGGAAATAATAATAATGATGGAACTACATCAAGTAAAGCTTGGGAAACATTAGATAAAATAAATGATATAGAATTACAACCTGGTGACAGAGTATTATTAGAAGCAGGATCTGTTTTTACCAATGGTTTTTTACACATTAAAGGTAGTGGCTCACAGGTGGCTCCAATTGAAATTGATAAGTATGGGGAAGGACAAAATCCTAGAATTGATACTAATGGACAAGGAATATGGTATCAAGATTATGGAAAGCAATTAGATAATCCAGCTCATAAATCTAAAGGATATGTATCTTCATCAATATTATTATATGATGTAGAGTATATTAATATTAGAAATTTAGAAATTACTAATAAAGCACTAGATATAGATGCAAATTATAATAGTGTAAATGCAATGAATCGTACTGGAGTTGCAGCTGTAGCTCAAAACAAAGGAACTATAGATCACATTTATTTAGATAAGTTAAATATTCATGATGTTATAGGAAACGTTTATGATAAACATATGAATAATGGTGGAATTTACTTTACTGTATTTAATCCTAAAAATGAAGTACAAACAGGAATAGCTAGATATAATGATGTTAAAATTGAAAACTGCATTGTAAATAATGTTAATAGGTGGGGAATTGCAGTTGGATATACAGCATATAGTAATAAATTTTTAAATTCTGAAATATCAGATGAAACAATAGCAAAGTATGGGGCAACAGGTGTTAAGATAAGAAATAACTATGTTAAAGATGCAGGTGGAGATGCTATTACAACAATGTACTGTGACAGACCTATTATTGAATATAATGTTTCTGATGGAGTTGCAAAACAAATTAATCCAACTGATTATTCAGAAACAAGTTTCGGAAGAGTTGCAGCAGCAATTTGGCCATGGAAGTGTAAAAATGCAGTGTTTCAATATAATGAAGCTTTTGATACTTCTCCAAACCAAGATGGACAAGCTTGGGATGCAGATTATGGAGATGGAACAATATATCAATATAACTATAGCCATAATAATGGTGGAGGAGCTGTAATGGTTTGTGGATCACAAGCAATTAATACAGTATTCCGTTATAACATTAGTGAAAACGATTTATCAGGAGTTTTAAATTTACCAGGAAATCCTACAGCACATATATATAACAATACATTTTATATGAAAGAAGGAATACCTTTTATTCGAACAGGAATGACAGGTGGAGTAGCTGTTGTAGAAAATAATATTATATATAACTCAGGAGCTGCTAAAGCTGAAGATTGGACAAAGGGAAATACTACTGTAACTTATAGTAATAACTTATACCATAATTATACCAATTTACCAACAACTGATAGTAAAGCTATTACAGCAGATCCTAAGTTTATAAACCCAGGAAATGGACCAACTAAGTATACGGGAAAGATTCCAGGCAGTAGTGAAAAAATAACTAATAATCTAAGTGCATATGAAGGATATAAATTAAGGGATGATTCTCAAGCAATTAATGCAGGTAAGGTTATTGAAAATAATGGAGGTTTTGATTTCTTTGGAAATAAAATTTTAGGAATCCCAGACATAGGAGCATATGAAAGCCCTATAGCTAGTGCTAAATTAGATGATAATGCTATTAAAGATAGTATATATATGATAAATGAAAGTAGTAAAACTATATATATACCAAGTGTAGATATTAATAAAACAACAATTAATGAGGTATTGTCAGGAATAGTTGTTCATAGTACAGCAAATATGAAGATTTTTAATGGAGATAATCAAGTTCAAGAAGGATATATTTCCGATGAAATGAAATTAAAAGTTATAGCGGAAAATGGTAATGAAAATGTATATGTAATTAAAATAAAAAATAATTATCAATGGGCTTTAGACTACACAGCAAAACAAGGTAATGTATGGTTTGCTCAAAAGAAAGCAAATGGAGTATATAGCAATTTGACTATATATGATCCTACTTACCCACAATGGAATGGAAATAATTATGGTGGTGTAGGAGTTGATTTGCCAAATAAAACAACTATACCAACAGAATCAACACATGGTTTATTAATAGATACTATAGGAACAGCTACACGTGAGCAAGGACATTCTATGGTCTATAGAGCACCTAAATCAGGAGTAGTAGTTTTATCTGTAAAAGATAATGAGCCATATTTACGTCAATCTGGAAATAGTGGTGGAAAAGTTAAATTAAGCTTTACTCACAATGGAAATGTAATAAGTTCATATGAATTAATACAAAGTTTAACTAAGGTTAATGTGGCACCTATGACAATTACTGTTAATAAAGGTGATTTTATTCGTATTGAAGCTCAAAATATAGATAATCCTACAAAACCATCAATACATGTTACGCCAAGTATTGAATATGTAAATACTGTCCAATAGATACAATAGTAGTAGGTTCTAAAATTAATTTCTGATGGGTAGATAGCTACCTATCAGATTTTTTTTATTTTAATATGTTTATCACAAGTTATTTACTAGTCGGTCTATAATTGATATAATAGGTGTTGTCGTACAATGTAACATGAATAATGAAAAATATATATTTTTAGTAAATATTTTTGAATTAAATCAATAGTTTTTACAGTCTATATCTTAAATAAAGGAGTTATAGCGACAAATATATACTTTGGAGGTAACTATGAAGAAAGAAGAAAAAACAGAACTTACAAAAGAAAAAATTATTACTGCAGCTATTGAGGAGTTTGGAACAAAAGGTTATGCTGCTTCTTCTCTTAATAGTATCTGTAAAAATTTTAATATTTCCAAAGGCTTAATTTATCATAACTTTGAGAATAAAGATAAGATTTATCTTGCTTGTATAAGTAAATGCTTTTTAGAAGTTATTAAATATTTAGAAAGTGAGAATATAGAAGGTGATTTGCATAGATATATGGAATTGAGATTTGCTTTCTTTTCAAAATATCCACTTTATGCACGTCTTTTTTTTGAAGCAGTTTTAGAACCACCATCAAAACTTATAAATGAAATAAAGGAAATTAAAAAAGGTTTTGATGAATTAAATAAGAAAATTTACAAGTCAGCATTAAAGACTTTGAATTTAAGGACTGGAATAACTGAGAAGGATGCATTGGAATATTATGAGCTCATGCTAGAAATGTTTAATGGTTATTTTAGCAGTTCAGCTTATGCTAACACAGATTTTACAATGATGATTTCTGATCACGAACAAAAGCTTAAAAAGATACTAAACTTTATGATTTATGGAATAGCGAAGGAGGTTGAATAAATATGTTTTTATTTATTATTAGATGGATTATTACTATAATTATTGCTTTTTTTATTGGGAAATTAGTATCAAAGTTAAAATTGCCATCAATTTTAGGATGGCTTATTGCTGGTATGATTTTAGGCCCTCATGCTCTTTCAATTCTTGATAACACAATTCTTGAGGCTGGATGGTATGAAAATATTGTTCATATTTTAGAATGTGTAGTAGGACTTATGATTGGAACAGAGCTTGTATGGAAAAAAATTAAGAAGTCTGGGGAATCAATTATCGTAACTACACTTACACAATCTTTAGGAACTTTTATTTTGGTATCACTTGTATTTGGAATTGTATTTTATTTTTCTGAAATTCCTATTTATCTTGCTTTAATTTTTGGAGGAATTGCGCTAGCTACAGCACCAGCACCAGCATTATCTGTTGTTAGGGAATTCAAAACAGATGGACCTGTTACAAAAACATTAATTCCTATGGCAGCTTTAGATGATATGGTTGGGGTAGCTGTATTTTTCACAACAATTGCCATTGTTGCGGGAAAAATTTCTGAACAGAAACTACCAGCATATATGATTCCTATTGTTTTATTCCTTCCATTAGTCATTGGACTAGCTACTGGATTTTTAGCTGGCTTATTATTAAAAAAGGAACGTAAAACATTAGACACTTTAGTGATTCTTATTGGAATGATTTTAATTACTTCAGGAATAGGATTTGTTTTTAATAATCATATTATGCCTAAGCCAATATTAAATTTTATGTTGATGGGTATGGCTTTTTCAGCTACATTCTCTAATATGATAACAGAAGATAGGCTAGAGAAGATAATGCATGATTTTAATCCTATTTTAGGTATTTCAATGATTATTGTTATTTTAAATCTTGGAGCACCATTGGACTATCACTTGATTCTTGGTGCAGGATTGTTTACTTTTATATATATTGTTACTAGAGCTTTTGGTAAATATTTTGGGGCCTTCTTTGGGGCAAGCATTACAAAGTCTCCTAAGACTGTGAGAAATTATTTAGGATTAACTTTACTTCCACACTCTGGAGTATCTCTTGTGTTTACAGGTATCGCAGTATCTGTTTTATCAGGACCAGATCCTAAATCAGCAGAAATTATTCAAGGAACTATTGCTGCTGCAGCCGTAGTAAATGAAGTAATTGCTGTTATAGTTGCGAAAAAAGGATTTGAGTGGGCAGGAGAATTTGGGAAAAATATATAGATTCTATTCAATAATAAAATAATAGTTAATATTAGGAGCTTAATATAAAATCACCACTTTTTATAATTAAAAAGTGGTGATTTCTTTTTTATTAAATTTATTTAATTTTGAAATAGCATTTTTTTATATTTACGAGGATTAACGCCAATAATATTTCTAAACAATTTAGAAAAATGTTGTATAATCTCCAAGCCCAACATTTAAGGCAATATGAATATGAATAAATTTACAAGTTGAATTTGAATCTAAATAAAAAGAGTGAACAGTATTGGGAAATATAATAATAATAATATTGCCTGTTTCACCAAATATAGTTTCTTTACCAATATCCATTTTAAACCTCCTCACTTTATTCCGTATTAGACAACTTTAACATTAAAGCTGACGTTATCAAACAAGAAAAAATGTAAAAATATTGATATAATTACAAATATAACATAAATTATAAGGCGAAAATTTATAATCATTATGTAGAGGAGAAAAAAATGAAGAAAAAAAATTTGTTATTTATATCAACTACAATAATCATCCTTTTAATATCATTAATTTTTTTTATAAAAAGTAGAAGCAACTTAGATATTAATATATCGGGTATTAGTGTTAATAAAAATCAATACATAAATGTTATGAATAAGCAAAAATATTATGTCAGTCAATATTTTGTAGAAAAATATGACGCAAAGATAACTAATGATTTTTGGAAAGAAGATTTTAATGGAGAAATTCCATATAAGATTTTAGCAGATAAAACTATAGAAGAATTAGTAAAAATTCATAGCATTTATAATATTGCTAAGGAAAAAGGTTATATAGATTCAGAAGAATACAAAGATTTTTTAGCAAGGCTTAATAATGAAAATAACATAAGAAAAATTAATGTAAAAGAAGGAAAGCCTATATATGGGTTATCAGAATTTACAGAGGATTTATATTTAGAATATGAAATAGATAAGATTCAAAAAGCTTACTGTAATGATTTAAGTAATGAAGGTATGGAAATACCTATAGAAGAATCAAAAAAATATTATGATGATAATAAAGCTTCTTTGTTTATTAAAAATGATGATTTCGAATTATCTTTTGTAAAGGTATACTATGCTGCTTCGGACTTAAACGAAAAAGAAATTAAAGATATAAAAAGTCGTTTGCTAGAAATAAGTAAAAAAATTGATGATAATAATTCTTTATCTTCCTTAGCTTTAAATGATGAAATTTTAAAGAATTATTTATTTAATGAAACTGTATTATCATCAGAATTATCTGCAAAAGAAAAAGTTATAGGAGATGTTTTAAATATTTCTATGGAATTAGAAGGAGGTGAGGTAAGTCAAGTATTAGATCAAAATGGTTGTATGTATTTAGTACAATGTCTTAGTAGAGTAGATTATGACTATATACCATATGAGGAGGTAAAGGAGAATATTAATAAAGTTTTACGTGAACAATGTTATGATGAAGTAATTAATGAAAATGCTAAGAAATTAGTTATTAGTAATGATATAAGCAATACTTATAAGTTCACAAGTAAAATCTTAAATGGGAGGTAAAGTATGAAAAAGAGAATACTAGCCAGAGTTATGTGTTTCACATTATCCATTGGAATATTTAGTTCTGCATTTATAAAAAATACCTCTGCAAATGAAAAGACTAATAGGACTTTTGGTAGAGATTATTATGTTAGTAGTATAAATGGTGATAATAATAATGATGGAAGTGCAATTAATGAAGCATGGCAAACATTAGATAAAATTAATGAAATAGAGTTACAACCTGGAGATAGAGTATTGTTAGAAGCGGGATCTGTTTTTACAAATGGATATTTGCATATTAAAGGCAGTGGCTCAGAAGAATATCCAATAGAAATTGATAAGTATGGGGAAGGCGAAAATCCTAGAATTGATACAAATGGACAGGGAATATGGTATCAAGATTATGGTAAACCACTAGATAGTTCAAGCCATAAGTTAAAAGGCTATGTATCTTCTTCAATATTATTATACGATGTAGAATATATTCATATTAGTAATTTAGAGATTACAAATAAGCCTCTTGAAAGAGATGCTAAGTATAATTATTTAAATGCTATGAATCGTACAGGTATTGCAGCTGTTGCTCAAAACAAAGGTACAATAGACCACATTTACTTAGATGGACTAAATGTTCATGATGTTATGGGAAATGTCTATGATAAGCATATGAATAATGGAGGAATTTATTTTACAGTTTTCAATCCAAATAATGAAGCAGAAACTGGGATATCTAGATATAATGATATAAAAATTGAAAACTGTATAGTAAACAATGTGAATCGTTGGGGAATAGCTGTTGGTTATACGGCTTACTGGGATAAATTCCTAACATCATCTATTTCGGATGAAATTATAGCAAAATATGGATCAACGGGAGTTGAAATTAGAAACAATTATATAAAAGATGCTGGTGGTGATGCTATTACAACAATGTATTGTGATAGACCTATAATTGAATATAATGTTTCAGATGGGGTTGCAAAACAAATTAATACAACTGATTATTCAGAGACTGGATTTGGAAGAGTAGCCGCTGCTATATGGCCTTGGAAATGTAAAGATGCAATATTCCAATATAATGAAGCCTTTGATACCTGCGTAAATCAAGATGGACAAGCTTGGGATGCAGACTATGGAGATGGAACAATATATCAATACAACTATAGTCATAACAATGGTGGTGGAGCTGTAATGATTTGTGGAATACAAGCCGTTAATTCTATTTTTAGATATAATATCAGCGAAAATGATTTAGCTGGTGTATTAAATATACCAGGAAATCCAGACGCTGAATTTTACAATAATGTATTCTATATGAAGGAAGGAGTTCCATTTATTCGTCCAGGTATGGCTGGTGGAACTGCAATTGTAAGAAATAATATTATTTATAATGCTGGAACTGAAAAGTCAGAAGAATGGACAAGAGGAAATAGTAGAGTAACCTATAGCAATAATATTTACTACAATTACACTAATGTACCAACAACTGATGCTTTCGCAATTACTGAAGATCCTAAATTTATAAATCCAGGAAATGGACCTACTCAATATACTCAAAAGACTCCAAGTAGTAATGAAAACATTACCAATGATTTAAGTGCCTTTGCTGGATATAAAATTGCTGATGACTCACCTGCAGTAAACACTGGAGTTTATATTCCTAGAAATACAGATAAAGATTTCTTTGGAAATAAAATTGGATTGATTCCTGATATAGGAATACATGAAGTCAATGTAAAAGATGAGGGGAATGTAAGGGTTATATATTCAGATATATATAAGATTAAAGATGAAAGTATTGATGGAATAGGAAAAAATACATCAGTAAAAGATTTTATAAGCAGATTTAAATATTCTAATGGAACAAAATTAGAAGTATTTAATGAAACTGAAGAAGTATTATTAAGTGAAAGCGAATTTGTGAAAAATAGATATATATTAAAAGTTACTTTTGCTGATGGAACAATTAAGAAATATACAATATTTGTTGAAAGAGAATTTTTAATATATCCGACAACTGGAATGACTGCAAATGATGGAAGTCATCAGACTGGAAATTCAAAAGAGGGTCCTGCTAGTTTTGTGTTAGATGGAGATTTAACTACAATGTGGCATACTAATTGGAATGGATGTAAAAGGGAAGAGGCATGGATAAGTATTGATATGGGGAAAGTTCAACCTATTTCAATGTTAAAGTATACTCCAAGAGGAAGTATTGCAAATGGAATAATAACAAAGTATTCAGTTTATGTTAAAGAAGACATAAATGATGAGTGGACCAAGATTAAGACACAGGACAATATATGGGAAAGAAGTACAGCGGATAAATATGCTTATTTTGATATTATTAATACAAGATTTGTAAAATTACATGCAGAGGAAAGTTATACAACTACAAGTAGTATTTATGCATCTGCTGCAGAGATAAGATTAGGTATTGAAAAAAATGATGAGGAGGGAAGATAATATGAAAAGGAAAATTCTTTCTATAGCCTTATCCTTCTCAATGATAGCTAGTATATTTAGTTCTCCAGTAAGTGCTAAGGCAGATATAAATGAAAGTGAAGTTAAGGGTACAACTTATTATATAAGTACAATAGACGGAAATGATAATAATAATGGATTATCAGAAAATAGAGCCTTCTATAGCTTACAAAAAGTTAATGAAATAGAATTGCAACCTGGAGATAAAGTTTTATTAGAAGCAGGATCTGTTTTTACAAATGGATATTTGCATATTAAGGGAAGTGGCTCAGAGGAAGCACCAATAGAAATTGATAAGTATGGCAATGGAGAAAATCCTAGGATTGATACTAATGGACAAGGAATATGGTATCAGGATTATGGGAAAAGATTAGATAATGCTAACCATAAGAATAAAGAATATGTATCTTCATCAATATTATTATACGATGTAGAATATATTCATATTAGAAACTTAGAGATTACAAATAAACCCCTAGAAAGAGATGCTAAATATAATCATTTACAGGCTATGAACCGTACAGGGGTTGCAGCTGTTGCTCAAAACAAAGGAACTATAGATCATATCTATTTAGATGGGCTAAACATTCATGATGTTATGGGTAATGTCTATGATAAGCATATGAATAATGGAGGAATTTATTTTACAGTTTTCAATCCAAATAATGAAGCAGAAACTGGGATATCTAGATATAATGATATAAAAATTGAAAACTGTATAGTAAACAATGTGAATCGTTGGGGAATAGCTGTTGGTTATACGGCTTACTGGGATAAATTCCTAACATCATCTATTTCGGATGAAATTATAGCAAAATATGGATCAACGGGAGTTGAAATTAGAAACAATTATATAAAAGATGCTGGTGGTGATGCTATTACAACAATGTATTGTGATAGACCTATAATTGAATATAATGTTTCAGATGGGGTTGCAAAACAAATTAATACAACTGATTATTCAGAGACTGGATTTGGAAGAGTAGCCGCTGCTATATGGCCTTGGAAATGTAAAGATGCAATATTCCAATATAATGAAGCCTTCGATACCTGCGAAAATCAAGATGGTCAAGCTTGGGATGCAGATTATGGAGATGGAACAATATATCAATATAACTACAGCCATAACAATGGTGGTGGTGCTGTAATGATTTGTGGAATAGAAGCTGTCAATTCTGTTTTTAGATACAATATAAGTGAAAATGATTTAGCTGGTGTATTAAACTTACCAGGAAATCCAAATGCAGTATTTTATAATAATGTATTTTATATGAAGGAAGGCGTACCACTTATTCGTCCAGGTATGACTGGTGGAACTGCAGTTGTAGAAAATAATATTATTTATAATGCTGGAGCTGAAAAATCAGAAGATTGGACAAGAGGAAATAGTAAAGTAACTTATAGTAATAATATATACTACAATTACACTAACCTTCCAACAACTGATGCTTTTGCAATTACTGAAGATCCTAAATTTGAAAATCCAGGAAGTGGACCTACTGAATATACTAAAAAGGTTCCAAATAGTAATGAGAAGATTACTCACGATTTAAGTGCTTTTGCTGGATATAAAGTTGCTGACGATTCACCTGCAATTAATAAAGGAAAATTTATTGCAGATAATGGAGGCTTTGATTTCTTTGGGAATAAGGTTTCTGGAACTCCAGATATTGGGATATACGAATCTAGTATAGCTTCTTTAGAGGTGTATTCATCTATATATAAAGTAAATCAGGATGCCCTTTCTATATCAGGAGTTGAGAAAGATATATTAGTAAAAGATTTCTTAAAGAAATTATCATATGATAATAATGCAACTGTAAAAGTTGCAGATAGAAATTCAAATATTTTAGGAGAAAATGATATTTTATCTGGTGGAAGTAAAGTGAAACTATCCTATAATGGTAGAACAAAAGAGTATATTGTTTCCGCTAATACAGATAATTCTATTAAAGACAGTATATATATGATAAATGAAAATAATAAAATCTTATATGTACCAAGTTTAGAGAATAATAAAACATCGATAAAAGAAGTGGTAGATGGAATTAGTGTTCATAGTACAGCTACTATTAAAGTATTTAGTGGTGATAATGAAGTTAAGAATGGCAATATGGAAGATGGAATGACATTAAAAATTATTGCAGAAAATAATTCGGAGAATTCATATTTAATTAAAGTTAAAAATAATTATCAATGGGCTTTAGATTATACTGGAAATCAAGGTAATCTATGGTTTGCTCAAAAGAAAGCAAGTGGAGTATATAGTAATTTAACAATATATGATGCTACTTATCCACAATGGAATGGTAATAATTATGCTGGTGTAGGATTAGATTTACCAAATAAAACAACTGCACCAACTGAAACAACTCATGGTTTGTTAGTTGATACTATGGGAACTGGACATGAACAAGGACATTCTATGGCTTATAGGGTTCCTAAGTCTGGAACAATAGTTTTATCTGTTAAGGATAATGAGCCTTATTTACGTCAAGCTGGTAATAGCGGTGGTAAAGTTAAATTAATTTTCACACATAATGGAAATGAAATAAATTCATATGAATTAATACAAAGCTTAATTAAGGTTAATGTAGCACCTATGGAAATTAGTGTTGAAAAAGGTGATTTTATTCGTGTAGAAGCACAAAATATAGAAAATCCATCTAAGCCTTCAGTTCATATTACCCCTATGATTGAATACCAAAATATAAATATAGTTGATACAGAAGCACCAATAAAGCCAACAGAAATAAAAGCAAATAATATTACAGAAAATAGTGTAGAACTTACTTGGACAGCATCAACAGATAATGTTGGAGTTGTAGGCTATGAAGTTTATAATGGTGAGACATTATTAGCAACAGTTACTGAAGGAACGTCATACAAAATCAGTGGACTTGAAGCAGCAAAAGAATATAATCTAATAATAAAAGCTCTTGATGCTGCTGGTAATACTTCGGAAGCAGGAACAGTAGTATTTACTACAAATAAAGAAAATAATAATAGCAGTAATGGTAATGAAGAAAAAAATAATGAAGGCTTATTACCACAAACAGGAGGAACACTACCAATTGGTACTTCAATTTTCTCTATTATTACGATTTCTTTAGGAATTCTACTACTAAAAAAGAAAAGATAATAAAAATATAGAAAATAGCTATTAATTAATAATGAGGGTAGATAAATATTAAAGTGATTTATCTACTCTTTTATTATATTTTATAAAAAATGAGCATAATAAAAAGAAAAAAGTTAAAAATTTCTGAGTATTTTATATAAACATACAAAAACTATATTTAAATAATTTTTTATATATAAAATAAAATATGCTATAATATAGTAGAATTAATCATGTAGAATTAGTTAACAAAAATTCCTAGAAAGATTCGGAGGTTAGAATTAATGAATAAAGGTTTAAGACTAGATTTATCTAAAGTAGAACCATATGTAAAATTAGAACAAGAACTATCTAATATGGAAGCAATGGTTAAAAGTGCACATGATACTTTAAAAAATGGAACAGGAGCAGGAAGTGACTTCTTAGGTTGGTTAGATTTACCGGTAAATTATGATAAAAATGAATTTGAAAGAATAAAAAATGCTGCTGAAAGAATAAAGAAAAATTCAGATGCTTTAATAGTCATAGGAATTGGTGGATCATACTTAGGACCAAGAGCTGCTATTGAAATGTTAAATAGCAATTTCTATAATGTTTTAAAAAAAGATAAGAGAGATACTCCACAAGTATTCTTTGTTGGAAATAATATTAGTTCAACATACTTAGCTGATCTTTTAGATGCAATAGAAGGTTTAGATATAAGTGTAAATGTTATTTCTAAATCAGGTACAACAACAGAACCTGCTATAGCATTTAGAGTATTTAAAGATTATATGGAAAAGAAATATGGTGTAGATGGAGCTAAGGAGAGAATATTTGCTACTACTGATAAGAGCAGAGGAGCATTAAAGTCATTAGCTGATGAAATGGGATATGAAACATTTGTAATTCCAGATGATGTAGGTGGAAGATTTTCAGTATTAACTGCAGTTGGACTATTACCAATAGCTGTGGCTGGAATTAGTATAGATGAAATGATGCAAGGTGCAGCTGATGCTAGAGAAGCATATGCAACTGATGATTTTATGAATAATGATTGCTACAAATATGCAGCAATGAGAAACATCCTATACAATAAAGGAAAGAATATAGAAATCTTAGTTAACTATGAACCAGGTTTACACTATTTCAATGAATGGTGGAAGCAATTATTTGGAGAATCAGAAGGAAAAGATCAAAAAGGAATCTTCCCTGCAGCAGTTGATTTCTCAACAGATTTACACTCAATGGGACAATTCATTCAAGAGGGTAGCAGAACATTATTTGAAACTGTTCTAAATGTGGAAAAAGCTAAGAGAGAAGTTTCAATAGAAGAAGCTAAGGGAGACTTAGATGGATTAAACTTCTTAGCTGGAAAAACTATAGATTTTGTTAATAAACAAGCATTTAAAGGAACTTTATTAGCTCATAATGATGGTGGAGTTCCAAATATGGTATTAAACATTCCAGAACTTAGTCCATATTACTTTGGATACATGGTGTACTTCTTTGAAAAGGCTTGTGGAATAAGTGGATACTTATTAGGAGTTAATCCATTTGACCAACCAGGAGTTGAAGCATATAAGAAGAATATGTTTGCTTTACTTGGAAAACCAGGATTCGAAGAATTAAAAGCTGAATTAGAATCTAAATTAAAATAATGAGAATTATAGTAGATGGAGATGCTTGTCCAGGCATCTCCATTATTGAAAATATTGCAAAGAAATATAAACTGGAATTAATAGTTTATTGTGATATTAACCATTATATATATTTAGAATATGGAGAAGTTAAGGTAGTAGATATTGGATTTCAAAGTGTGGATATGTATGTAATAAATATATCTAAAGAAAAAGATATAGTAATTAGTCAAGATTATGGAGTGGCAGCTATTGCTTTAGGTAAAAAAGCCTACGTAATAAATCCTAAAGGATATTATTATAATGAAGAAAATATTGATAGATTATTAGAGGAAAGACATATATCTCAAAAAATAAGACGTGCAGGTGGAAGAACCAATAATCCTAAAAAAAGGACAAAAGAAGACGATTTAAGATTAGAGAAAAACTTAATAAAGCTAATAGAAAGTAATATAAGGGGATAAACTGTAGAAATATAAATTACGGTTTATCCTTATTTTTATAAATAGATGACAAAATTCGTTATGTATTTTTATGGAATAAATGTATAATAATAATATGTAATATTGAGAAAAACAGGTGAGAGGGTATGAGTGATATAAATATAGTTTTTGATAAAGATAGTCCATCTGCTATAAATGAGGAAATTAACATAAAGGCAATTTCGGAAGAAGAAAATTTAGAGTATAAATTTTTAGTGGGAGTTCCTAATGAAAGAAGTTTTACTTGGAAGCAAATACGAGATTATTCTAAGGAGCCAGAGTGCCGGTGGAAGCCTGAAAGTCCAGGAAATTATATGATAATGGTTCAAACTATAGATAGGAATTCAGGTAATACTAACACTTTGAGAATGAAGTATAAGATTAATGATTTAAATGTCAAAGAAATTATTGAGGATGAAGAAATTAAAAATAAATTAATACAAGACGTAATAATTGATAAGACAAGTTTAATCCTTGGAGACAAGATTAATTTAGATATATTTTCTCCAGAGGATGAAGAAGTTTTATTATATAGGTTTTGGATTAAGGGTAGCCAAGGTTGGGAACCTTTAAAAAATTACAGTATAGAAAATAAGTTTACTTTTACAACTAGAAGGATTGGCGAAGAAGAAATATTAATAGAGTGTAAGAGACCTTCTTCAGAGAATAATGTAGATGATTTCACAACAGTTAAATTTAAGGTAAATAATCAACCAACAATTGAAATAACTTCTTTTAAGTGTTTATCTAACAATCTTTTAGTAGGTGAAGAACTTATTTTTAAAGTTGGAGTAAATTATGAGAAGTCTAGAACCATTCTATATAAATTTTTAAGAGTAGATTTAAATGGAAGAATTAATTGTATTCAAGATTATTCTACAAAGAATATAGTATCTATATCTGAGAGAGAAGAAGGAGAGTATAAGCTACTATGTTATGTAAGGGATATTTTTTCTAATAAGCCTTATGATGATAGAGCAGCTATGATTTATTCAATAAAGCCATATAAAGAAATTAAGATTAAAAGCTTTACTTCGGAATTAAGCTCACCACAATTGTGTGGAAATAATATTTTATTTAAAGCTTCAGTAAAGGGAGGCAAAGAACTTTTATATAGGTATATAGTAGAAGGACCAGTTGCTGAAGATAGTGGATATATAAGATCTAATAATTTTAATTGGGAAACTAAAGCAGATGGAGAGTATAAAATATCATTAAAAGTAAAAGATATTTCTTTTCATGGAGATTATGAAGATAAAAAAGAAATACTTTTTAAAATAGATAAAAAGGGTGAAAGACCTGTAAAAATTATAGATGTTAATGCAAGCAAAACTAGAGGATGTATTAAGGGATTTCCTATAAACTTAAAGGTAAAGGCAGAAGGAGGAACACATCTTAAATATTCCTTTGTAGTATATAAAGATGGGATTGAAAAAGAAAGAAGTGATTATGGAGTTACTAATTGGGTTAATTTTACTCCGGAAGAAAGTGGAGAATATGAAGTTGAAGTTAGGGTAATTGATAAATATTCTTCTAGAGAATATGATGCTCATGATTATATATTTTTCAAAGTAAAGGATTATCAAGAAGCAGAAATTGATTATGTGTTGTTAGCGGGAAAAGAAGCCTATTTAGTAGGAGATAAAATAGAAATTGAAATAATAACTCAAAATACAAAGAATACATTACTAAGATATGTAACTAAAATAAATGGACATGAAGTTGAAGATACAGGATTTATTGCTAGTAAATATATTAAGGTTAAACCTAAATGTCCTGGGAAATATACTTTTGATATTTATGCTAAAAATGTACAATGTAAAGAAGAATATGATGTGAAAAAAGAAGTATCAATTTATGTAAATGAAGCTATACCAATAACAAATACTAAGGTTAGCTTAGGATCTCATGAGATTTTAGTAGGTAAGGAAATAACCTTTGAAGCAACAAGTGAAGGTGGCAAAGATGTATGTTATGAATTTTATATTATGGAAAAGGGAAATTGGTTAAGGGTACAACCTTATAGTAAGAAAAATTATTATACCTTCCTACCATTTACTCCTGGAAATTATAGAGTTCTAGTATTAAGTAAGAGCTATTATAAAAATTTAAATTATGAGGACTATTTTGATTTAGAATTTCAGGTTAAGTCTCAAGAATAATATATTATAGACGAGATTAATAATAGTTATAATATTGAGAGTGGGGGAAAATAAAAATCTAATACTAGCTATTATAAAACAAGAATCAAACTTTAATCCTAATGCAGAGTCTGGTGTTGGAGCAAAGGGACTTATGCAATTAATGGCTTTTAATAGTGAAGCTTATGGTGTTAAAAATCCTTTCGATATTGATGAAAATATAAATGCTGGAGTTAAACATATTAAGTCCTATTTAGATAAGTATAATGGAAATGTTGAAATGGCTCTTATGGCGTATAATGCAGGACCAGGAACAATGGCAAGAAGAGGAGTAAATTCTCCAAGTGATTTGTATAAAATGCCAGAGGAAACACAAAATTATGTACCTAAAATTATGTCTCAAATAGTATAGAAATAGTGAATAATTAAGAAGTAAAAGTTATTGATATAATTTAAAAACTCCTAAGGGAGTTTTTTTCATAATTTTACATTATACATTATATACTTGTGTCTTTTCACTTTAAGTAATAAAATAATTCATAGTAGTTTAAAATATACTAAGAAAGAAGGTGCCTATATGGAAAGGCTAGATAAGGTTTTGTCTAATTTAGGTTATGGAAGTAGAAAAGAAATTAAGCAAGCTATAAGAAAAGGTCTTATAGAAGTAAATGGTGAATTAGTTAAAGATAATGGTATGCAGGTAGATCCTGAAGCTGACAAAATAGTAGTTAATGGTGAAGAGATTTTTTATAGAAAATATATTTATTTAATGATGAATAAACCTGATGGGGTAGTTTCAGCAACTGTAGATAATAGAGATGAGACAGTAATAGATTTATTAGAAGTTGAACATCAAGTGTTTAATCCATTTCCAGTTGGAAGATTAGATAAAGATACAGTTGGACTTTTATTACTAACTAATGATGGGGAATTAAATCATAGATTAATATCTCCTAAGTGGAAGGTAGATAAAATTTATTATGCAAAAATAGACAAGAAGGTAACAGAAGAAGATATTAAGAAGTTTAAAAATGGAATAACATTAGATGATGGATATGTATGTAAAGAAGCTAAACTTGAAATATTAGAAGCTACAGAAGATGGATCAGAAGTTATGATTACAATTCAAGAAGGTAAGTATCATCAAGTTAAGAGAATGTTTGAAGCTGTAGGAAAAACTGTGGTTTATCTAAAAAGAGTTGAGTTTGGAACTTTAAAACTAGATGAAGATCTAGAAGAAGGCGAATATAGAGAGCTTACAGAAGAGGAAATTAATATATTAAAAGGATTTTAACGAACGATTTGAAAAAATGAAATAAAATCATTCATAATTTAGATTTTTTCACATAATTATTTCAAAAAAACTTGCATTTTTAAGGTGTATGAAATATAATAGCTTTGCAAGGATAAATAAAAGGAATAAATAGCCCCCTTTTTATTTATTGCTTATTGCTAAAGCGCAACCTAGCCCCAAGGGTTGCGTTTTTTGTTTTGTCTAAAATGTAAATGTTTAACCATGAATAAAAACTAGCAAAATGCTTCAGATGAACTTCTACAAAATGATATAAAAAATTGATTAATTTTAATTTTGAATGATAACTCATATACATTCTTATAATAAAATTCAAAAATATTAAAAAATGAATTAAGTTATGAATAAAAACAATCATATAATGTATATTATGAATAAATAATTTCATATTTATTTTTAAAATAGAAATAAAATAATATAAATAAATTGTTTTTTGATACTCCATAAGGAGTTTACCAGGTCGCAAATAATTTCCATAATTCCGAGTGTGTGAGGAATTATTTCCTTCCGTATAGGAGGATATAGATATTATATTCTGGCGACTTGGAGCCTGCGACGGAGCAAAGAATATAATATCTATATCCTCTTTTTTATATTTAATATATCTATTTTGAGGTTATTTGGGCAACAATATAAAAGATATGTATGATATAATATGTTAGTAATAGGAAAGGAGTCTGTATAGATGGATTTAAAGTCATTACTTAACAAAGAACAATACGAAGGGGCCACTACTGTAGAAGGTCAAGTATTAATACTAGCAGGAGCAGGTTCAGGAAAAACTAGAGTTTTGACATATAGAATGGCTCATATGATAGATGATTTAGGAATTTTACCATATAAAATCTTAGCTATAACTTTTACTAATAAAGCTGCTAAAGAAATGAAAGATAGAGTTAAAGCTTTAATAGGAGAAAGAGCAGAAGATATGTGGATATCAACCTTCCACTCTACTTGCGTAAAAATACTTAGAAGAGAAATAGATAAGATAGGATATAAGAAAAATTTCACAATTTATGATACTTCAGATCAAAAGACGCTTATAAAAGAGTGTATGAAGTCTTTAAATATAAATGATAAAGATATAACGCTACAAGAAATAATGGGCAAGATAGGTAAAGCTAAGGACAATATGCAAAGCCCTGCAAGCTTTATGAGGGAACATGAAAGTAATTTTAGAGAAAAGAAAATAGCAGATGTTTATGAAATGTATCAAAAGAGACTTAAGGAAAACAATGCTTTAGACTTTGATGATTTAATATTTAAGACAGTAGAATTATTTAAAAGTAATAAAGAAACCTTAGAATTTTATCAAAGAAAATTTCAATATATTATGGTAGATGAGTACCAAGATACAAATAAGGTTCAATATGAGTTAATTAGATTACTTGCAGAAAGTCATAAGAATATATGTGTAGTAGGTGACGATGATCAATGCTTAGTTGAAGGCACTTTAATTGAATCTGAAAATGGAAAGGTAAATATTGAAGAGTTAAAAGAAGCTGATAAGGTTAGAGTTGCAGTTGGTAATGGTGAAACTAAGTTATTAGATGTAAAAAATATTTCCAAGAAAATTTATGAAGGAAAGATAGTAAAAGTAACTACTGAAAGTGGAAAAGTTATAAAATCAACACCAAACCATTTAACCTTTACTAGAGTATTAATTGAAGAGGGGAAATATTATGTGTACCTTATGTATAAAAAAGGATATGGATATAGAATAGGTCAAACATCTTCAATTAGAAGTAGAGAAAATAAAAAAGCTAGTGGTCTGGCAGTTACATTAAATGGAGAACAAGCAGATAAAATGTGGGTAATTAAGGTTTGCTCATCAAAAGGAGAAGCAACTTATTACGAAGAGTTTTATTCTGTTAAGTATGGTATTCCGAAAACGGTATTTAATTCTAGAGGAAGAAATATAACTTTAAGCCAAGATCAAATAAATAATTTATTTAAAGAAATAAATACCTTTGATGCAGCAGATAGATTAATGGATGAAGAGCTTTTATATAAAGCTTATCCTCATCATATAAGCTCTGCAGTAATTATAGGAGAAAGTTCAAGAAAGTTAATTAATTTAAGCTTTTTCGGTGGACGTAAGTCTGAAGAAAGAGGAATTTATTCACACAGAATAGGATTAAATTCTTCAGGAGAAGAAGATAAAAATAAATTTATTGCTGCTGGATTCAACGTAAGAGATGGCCAAAGAAAAACCTTTAGAGTAGAAACAGAAAGAGCTTTATATGATGATGCAGAAGAATTTTCAAGAAAGCTTGAAGAAGTTAATGATGATTTTGAAATAGTTAGAAAAGCTAAATTAACTGCTGATAATACCTTTAAATTTATGCCTATGGGAAGCTTAAAAGAAGGTATGGCTATAGCTACATTAAAGGATAATAATATAGTTGAAGATAAAATAGTATCTGTTGAATTAGAAGACTATTCTGGAAGTGTCTATGACATAAATATTGATTATGCAAGAAATTATATAGCTAATGACATTGTTGTTCACAATTGCATTTACCAATGGAGAGGGGCTGACATTAGGAATATACTAGACTTTGAAAAAGATTATCCTAATGCAAAAGTAATAAAACTTGAACAAAATTATCGTTCAAAGGGAAATATTTTAGATGCAGCAAATGTAGTTATAGTTAATAATGCAAATAGAAAAAGTAAGGTTTTAAGAACTGAACAAGAATGTGGGAATAAAATTAAAGTTTATAGAGCTTATTCAGATAGTGATGAAGGAAACTTTGTAGCAAGTCAAATTAATAAGATTAAGAAAGAAGAAAATAAAAGTTTTAAAGATTTTGCTATTCTTTATAGAACTAATGCTCAATCACGTATATTTGAAGAAAGCTTAAGAAGAAACGATATTCCATACAAAATCTTAGGAGGAACTAGATTCTACGATAGAAAAGAAATTAAGGATATGCTTTCATATTTAAAGGTATTAGTAAATCCAACAGATAGCATAAGCTTGAGAAGAATTATAAATGTTCCAAAGAGGGGAATTGGAGATGCAACTGTTAATAAGGTTGTTGATTTTGCTGATGATTATGAACTTCCATTATGGGATGCTTTAAATACAGTTAGAAATATTCCAACACTTACTGCAAGAAATTGTGGAGGAATTGAAGTATTTATGGAAATGATGGAAAGATTCGTAGATATGAGTGAAGTGCTTCCTGTGTCAGTTTTAATAGAAACTATATTAAAGGAAACAGGATATATAGCTGAATTAGAAAAGTCAGATGAAATAGAAGATAAGAGCAGAATTGAAAACTTAAAGGAATTAGTATCTGATGCTGTTGATTTTGAAAGAAGTAGTGAAGATAAAAGTTTATCTGCCTACTTAGAAAAGGTATCCTTAGTTCAAGATACAGATAAGCTGGAAGAGGAAGATGATACAATAGTATTAATGACTGTTCATAGTGCTAAGGGGTTAGAGTTCCCAGTAGTATTTATGGTAGGAATGGAAAATGGAATCTTCCCAGGAGTTGCTTCCTTTGATAGTGAATCAGAAATGGAAGAGTCTAGAAGGCTTTGTTATGTTGGAATAACTAGAGCTAAAGAACAATTATTTATGACCTCTGCTGAAGTTAGGAGACAATTTGGTAGAACTGTAGCTTATCCTCAATCTGATTTTATAGCAGAAATTAAATCAGAGTTAAAGGAATATGTATCAGCAACTGGAGGAGCACAAGAAACAAGAAAAGCAATGTTCAAACCAGAAAGTAGTTTTAACAATCCTCACAGCTTAAGAGGAAGTGCTATGAATAGACCAAGGCCAAAACCTCAAAGACCAACATCTACAGTTTCAGGAGATGAAGTTACTATGGGGAGAAAGGTGAAACATAGCAAGTTTGGAGTTGGAACAATAGTAGCAATTGCAGATACAGGAAGCGATAAAAAGCTAACTATAGCTTTTGATAGTCAAGGCATAAAGATACTTATGCTTTCATTAGCAAACCTAGAACTGCTGTAGTTTTTGCTCGTAAAAACTAGATGTAGAATTAAGAATGTAGAATGAAGAATTAAGAAAATTTTTCATTTTACATTTTGCATTTTTAATTTAAAAGTTGCATAGCAACTTTTAGAAAGGTGTGTTTTTATTTGGATAAAAAGAAAAGAATTGAAGAATTAGTTGATGAATTAAATAGATATGCGTATGAGTATTATTCATTAGATAATCCATCTGTTACTGATAAGGAATATGATGAAAAATATTATGAGCTAAAGGCTTTGGAAGAGGAAATAAATTATGTTCTTCCTTATTCTCCTACAGTTAGGGTAGGGGATAGAATTCTAGAAGGTTTTGTTAAGTATACTCATAGAGCTAGACTTTGGAGTTTGGATAAGGCACAAAGTATTGAAGAATTAAAGGCATGGCATAATAGAAATCTTAAATTTATTAGTGAAATGAATAGTAGGGGAGAAAATTTACCATCTCCAAGATATGTGCTTACTAAGAAGTTTGATGGATTAACAATTAATTTAACTTATGATGAAAATGGCATATTATCTTCTGCAGCTACAAGAGGTAATGGTGAAGTTGGAGAAGAAGTATCAGCTCAAGTTAGAACTATAAAATCTATTCCTTTAAAAATAGATAATAATGATTTATTTGAGATACATGGTGAGGCTATAATGACTACTGAAGCCTTTGAAAATTATAATAAAACAGCAGCAGTACCACTTAAGAATTTAAGAAATGGAGCAGCTGGTGCTTTAAGAAATTTAAATTTAAAGGAAACTGCAAAGAGAAATTTATCAGCATTTTTCTATGATGTGGGATATAAAGAAGGAGAAGCTTTTAAGACTTATGAAGAAATGCTAAAGTTTATAAAAGAAAAGGGTCTTCCAATGGATGATTATGTTAGATTCTGTACATCAATAGAGGAAATAGAAAAAGAAATTGATTATATTAGAGATATAAGATTTGATTTAAATTATGATATTGATGGAGTTGTTATAGCTATTGATGATATAAGAACTAGGGAGCTTATGGGATATACAGTAAAATTCCCTAAGTGGGCAATAGCCTATAAATTCGAAGCTCAAGAAGCTACTACAAAGCTATTAGATGTAGAATGGAATGTTGGTAGAAGTGGTAGAGTTGGACCCACTGCTATATTAGAGCCAATTGAGCTTGCTGGTGTAACTGTAAAGAGAGCAACATTAAACAATATAGATGATATAAGAAGAAAAGGTGTTAGAATTGGTGCTGAAGTATTTGTAAGAAGATCTAATGATGTAATACCAGAAATTATGGGAGTAGTAGAAGCTTCATTAGAAGGAACTGAAGAGATAAATGTTCCAGAAACTTGTCCTGCTTGTGGAGCACATTTAGTTCAAAATGGAGTTCATTATTTCTGTGAAAATACTTTATCATGTAAGCCACAAATGGTTAAAAGTATAGTACATTTCGCATCTAGAGATGCTATGAATATTGAAGGCTTTTCTGAAAAAACAGCTGAGCAACTATTTGAAAAATTAGATATTAAATCTATAGCTGATTTATATAGACTTAATAAGGAAGAATTATTACACTTAGATAAGTTTGGACCAAAGAAGGCACAAAATCTTTTAGATGCAGTTGAAAGAAGTAAAGATTGTGAGCTATATAGATTTATATATTCATTAGGTATTCCTAATGTAGGAGTTAAAACAGCTAAGGATTTAGTTAATAAATTTAAATCTATAGAGGGTTTAAAAAATGCAAGTTTTGAAGAGTTAGTATCAGTTCAAGATGTTGGAGATATAGTAGCTCAAGGTGTTATGGAATTCTTTAAAGAAGAAAAAGCCATAAATACTATTAATGAGCTTTTAGAACTTGGAGTTAATCCAAAATTTAAAGAACAAGAAATAATAGAAAGTCCTTTTCAAGGAAAAACAGTAGTAGTTACTGGGACATTAAAGAATTATTCAAGAGGCGAAATAAAAGCTAAGTTAGAACTTTTAGGTGCAAAGGTAGCTGGTAGTGTTAGTAAAAAAACAGACTTTGTAATAGCTGGAGAAGAGGCTGGATCAAAGTTAGCAAAAGCAATTGAACTTGGGGTTAGTGTATTAAGTGAAGAGGAGTTTGAAGGATTAATAAAGGGGTAGAGAGAAATGAAGAAGTTTAATGTTAAGGATTTATTTACACTTATATGTACAATAGCAGCAATTTCAACTAGTGTAATTATTATACTTACTTTTTTAACAACATATCATTTCATTAATAGTATGCCTATATTTAATTCATATTTTCCATTACAAATTGGGATATGTATTACTATGGCACTCTGGGGAATTAGATTTCTATTAAATAGGATTGCAAAAGAGAAATATATTTATTCAACAATATGTATAGTTATTTCAATTATTTCTTTACTATTTATAATAAACTTAGTTAAATAGAAAAAAATGGGGGCTGTGGCACAGCCCCCAATTAAATATATCTACTTAGCTTATTAATTGTGCTAAGATAAATATCATTTAATATATCAAAATTTAAAGCTTTTATATAATAGGCTTCTAATTCATCATGAATAATATGAGCATTAGATATTAATTTTAATGCTTTATCAGTGAGGTCATTAAACATATTTTTATCATATTCTATTTCTTCCCTATTCTTTTTTAGAATAGAGGAATAGCAAAAGTCTTCAATATTATAGGCTTTTCCATTAAAGGAGCAATTGCTAATTTCATTTTCAGTAACTATTGCAACTGATACTTCGGGAATCAGAATGTGCTCAATTCTTTCAGGATTAAATGGATCATGAAGATATTCTACGAAGTAGCCCTTCTTTTCAGCAAGCTTTCCTAATTCTATAAGGATTTTAGTCTTGCTAAAGCCAGGACCTCCTTTTAATATAAATTTGTGTTTAAATGGAGCAACTAAATCCTCTGTAAAGGTAATTATTCCGCTAGGTGTGAAGGCCGTTGCAAATATATGTCTTTCATTACCAAATCCAGACTTCTGCTTATTAAAAACTTCTTCCTTAAGACTATCAGATATAGTAATTATTTTACTATAATCTAAGGCCTCAGAATTTAACTTACTCCAATCATCATGAATAGGTTTAGCTGAAGAAAGAAATTTGTAAGCTCTTTGAAAGTTGTTGCTTATTTCTTTGTATACACTAATTAATTCTTTTTTATTTAAAGAAAGAGCATCATTATCTAAAGCAATTCCCATATTTATTATTTCATCAATAGCACCAGGATATATTGGATCCACCATATGTGGAGAAGTACCATCAAGCATAGCTATCTTTAATTCTGGTACTACAATTCCATCTAGAGATTTTTCGTCAGAAGAACAATGATTATATTCAACTGAATATCCTTTATCAAGAAAGAAAGCTGCTACCCTTTTCATTAAATAAGACTTTCCTGTTCCAGGACCACCCTTAATACAAATAATTCTATTGGCTTCTTCTTTATTTATTATATAGTTAAAAAAAGAATGAAAGCCTTTATAAGTATTACCTCCTAAAAAAATATGCCTTTCTTTTTTATAAGTCAAAAATTACCACTCCTAATTATTGCTGCAATAATGTTTCAATAATAATATATGTATATATGTTTAAAGTGTAACTATATAAATTTAAATTATATCTGACAACTTCAATATAATGAATAAATTTGCAATTCTATTTTAAGGCTATGTATAAATATTTCAAAAAAATGAATATCAAAATTCGACTTAGTATATATAAAATATTTACTTATAGTGAAAAATATAAGGTTTTTATAGTGATTATAATGAAAAATTATAATTATAAAAGAAAAATAAAAAAATTATAAAAAAGTATTGCATAAAAATAAAATATAGGTGTATAATTATGCTAATGTAAAAATAGAAGATAGGAATAAATAATCAGGGGGATTTAGATATGAAAAAAGGAATGTTAAAGAAGATATTTGCAATAGCTACTATTGGTGTTATGAGTATAGGATTAATAAGTTGTGGAAAAAAAGAAGAAGACAAGCTTACTGAAATTAAGAATAAAGGAAAGCTAGTTGTAGGTCTAAGTGCAGATTATGCTCCATATGAGTTTCATATAATTAATGATGAAGGAAAAGATGAAATAGTAGGTTTTGATATTGATATTGCTAAAGAAATAGCAAAAGATATGGGAGTTGAATTAGAAATCCAAGATATGGATTTTGATTCATTAGTAGCAGGTGTACCATCTGGAAAAATCGATTTAGTTATTTCAGGAATGACTCCTACTCCAGAAAGAAAAGAAGCTGTGGATTTTTCAGACATTTACTATGTTGCTGAACAAGGACTAGTAGTAAGAGCTGCAGATAAGGACAAGTATAAGACTTTTGCAGATTTAAAGGGTCAAAAAGTTGGAGCACAAATGGGTGCTATTCAAGAAGGTGTAGCTAAGGATAATATTCCAGAAGCAGATATTCAATTATTATCAAATGTTAATGATTTAGTTCTTGGATTAAAATCAGGAAAAATTGAAGGTTTAGTAGTTGAATTACCAGTTGCTGAAATGATAGTTAAGAATAATCCAGAATTAGTAGTTGGTGAAGAAACAGTTAAAGATTCAGAAGGTGGTTCTGCTATAGGATTAAAGAAAGATCAAAAAGCATTATTAGATTCTGTTAATGGTACAATTAAGAGAATTAAAGAAGAAAAATTATTAGATCAATTTATTGTAGATGCAAATGCATTAGCTGAAAAGCAAGTTGAAAATTAATAAGCAAATTAAAAATCAAAAGTGAAGTGGAGTTGTTAAAGTAGCTCTATAATTAAAAATATAGAATTATTGATGTAATTCGAAAGGAATTACCAAAAAAATATATATTTTAGAAACTCCTACAGGAGTTTCTTCTTTAATTTTACATTTTTCATTATTCATTTTATAATTTGTGAAAAATATAGATAAGGGGTGTAAGGTTTGACATTAGATTTTAGTTTTTTATCTGGATATATGCCATATTTTTTTGACGGTGTTAAGTGGACATTAATTATATCAGCAATAAGTGTATTATGTGGTGTAATTCTTGGATCTATTTTAACATTTATGAAAAGATCAAAATTTACAATATTTAAAATAAATCCATTAAAGGCAATTGCAACTGCATATATTGAAATAATTAGAGGAACTCCAATGCTTCTTCAAATTATGATAGTATATTATGCTTTTGATGAATTATTAGGAATAAACATGGCACCATTACCAGCTGGTATCATAGCTGTTTCTTTAAATTCAGCGGCTTATGTATCTGAAATAATAAGAGCAGGGATAGATGCTGTAGATAAAGGTCAATATGAAGCTGCAAGAAGCTTAGGAATGAGTCAATTTATGGCTATGAGACTTATTGTAATGCCACAAGCAATTAGTAATATTCTACCTGCAATAGGTAATGAATTTGTTACAGTAATAAAGGAGTCTTCAATGGCATCTGTAATTGGAGTTGGAGAAATTATGTATGCAGCTAAAGTTATTAGAGGTAAAACCTTCAGAGGCTTTGAGCCATTAATAGTTGCAGCAGTATTCTATTTTGTAATTACATTTACATTAGGAAGATTAATGAATTATATAGAAAGGAGAATGAAGGCCGGTGATCAACGTTAATAATTTACACAAATATTTTGGAGAAAATGAAGTTTTAAAAGGTATAGATGAAACTATTAACAAAGGTGAAGTGGTAGTAGTTATTGGACCTTCAGGATCTGGGAAAAGCACTTTTTTAAGATGTCTAAATTTATTAGAAGAACCTACTGATGGTGAAATTATATTTGAAGGCAAGAATATAACAGATAAAAATACTAACATAAATAAAATAAGAGAAAAGATGGGAATGGTATTCCAACAATTTAACTTATTCCCTCACAAGACAGTTTTAGAAAATCTAACTATTGCTCCTATTAATGTGAAAAATAAATCTAAAGAAGAAGCAGTAAAGAAAGCAAATGATTTATTAAAAAAGGTAGGCTTATTAGATAAAGCAAATGCTTATCCATCATCATTATCAGGTGGACAAAAGCAAAGAATAGCAATAGCAAGGGCTTTAGCTATGGAGCCAGATGTTATGCTATTTGATGAACCAACATCAGCTTTAGATCCAGAAATGGTTGGAGAAGTTTTAAATGTTATGAAGGATCTTGCAAAGGAAGGTATGACTATGATAGTTGTAACTCACGAAATGGGATTTGCAAGAGAAGTTGGTGATAGAATAATATTTATGGATGGAGGAAAGATAGTAGAACAAGGAACTCCAGAGGAAATATTTGATAATCCTAAGAATCCAAGAACAAAGGACTTTTTATCAAAAGTTTTATAAGATAACTTAAAAGATATATTAAATGGTTTATATATAGCCAGTTTAATATATCTTTTATATTTTTTATTGGAAGATTTAATATATGCTACATAAGTGAATAATCTCTATCCTTAAATAATTTATAGAAATATTTGTTATTCATATGATAGTTAAGAATATAAATTTATTATAAAATTATATAAAGGGAGTGATCACTATGAAAAAATATATTATTTCTTTAGATCAAGGAACTACAAGTTCAAGGGCTATAATATTTGATAGAGAACAAAATATAATAGATATAAGTCAAAAAGAATTTACACAAATTTATCCTAAAGAAGGATGGGTAGAACATGATCCATTAGAAATTTGGGCAACTCAATATGGAGTTCTTCAAGAAGTTATAGCTAAAGCTAATATAAGTCAAGATGAAGTAGCAGCAATAGGTATTACGAATCAAAGAGAAACTACAATAGTATGGGATAAGAATACTGGAGTTCCAATATATAATGCTATAGTTTGGCAATGTAGAAGAACTGCAGAAATATGTGATAGCTTAAAGGCTAAAAGATTAGAAGGATATATAAAAGAAAATACAGGCTTAGTTGTTGATGCATATTTTTCAGGAACTAAAATTAAATGGATATTAGACAATGTAGAGGGAGCAAGAGAAAAAGCAGAAAGAGGAGAATTACTATTCGGAACTGTAGATACATGGCTTGTATGGAAGTTAACAAATGGAAAGGTTCATGTTACAGATTATACAAATGCTTCTAGAACAATGCTTTATAATATAAAAGATTTAAGATGGGATGATAAGATTTTAGAAGAATTAAATATTCCAAAAGCTATGTTACCAGAAGTTAAAAATTCATCAGAAGTTTATGGATATGCTAATCTTGGTGGAAAGACAGATATAAAAGTTCCTATAGCTGGAATAGCAGGAGACCAACAAGCAGCCTTATTTGGTCAAGCCTGCTTTGAAAAAGGCGAAGCTAAGAATACTTATGGTACTGGATGCTTTTTATTAATGAATACTGGAGAAGAAAGAGTTCAAAGTAAAAATGGACTTTTAACTACAATAGCAATAGGCTTAGATGATAAGGTTCAGTATGCTTTAGAGGGTTCAGTTTTTGTAGGTGGAGCAGTAGTTCAATGGCTTAGAGATGAATTAAGGTTAGTTAATGATTCAGCAGATACTGAATACATTGCTACTAAGGTTAAAGATAATGGAGGAGTTTATATTGTTCCAGCCTTTGTAGGACTTGGTGCACCACATTGGGATATGTATGCAAGAGGAGCTATTTTTGGATTAACTAGAGGAGCAAATAGAAATCATTTAATAAGAGCAGCTTTAGAATCTATAGCATATCAAACGAAAGATTTAATAAATGCTATGACAGAAGATGTAGGTTATGAGCTTAAAGAAATAAAAGTAGATGGAGGAGCAAGTAGAAATAAATTCTTAATGCAATTCCAAGCAGATATATTAGAAGCAAAGGTTATAAGACCTATAATATCAGAAACTACAGCTTTAGGAGCAGCTTACTTAGCAGGACTAGCAGTAGGATTTTGGAAAGATAAAGAAGAGGTTAAGAAGTTTTGGCATATGTCAGCAGAATTTCAGCCAAAATTAGAATCTGACAAAGTTAATAAGTATTATAATGCTTGGAAGAAGGCTGTAAAGAGAACACTAAATTGGGAAGAAGAGTAAAAAGGGTTGCGAGAAAGCAACCCTTTTTAATGCATAATTAGAGAAATATTTTATAAGATTATAAGAATAAGAGGTTAAAATGGTTTATGAATGATAATGATAAAGATATGAATCAATGGAATGATATTTTTCTAAGAAAGAACCTAAAGCTCCAATAAGTAAAAGCTCTAGAAATAAAGTTTTAGATAAAGGAATTAAATGGCTTTGTGATGGGACTAAAAGTATTCTTGAATTTCATTTTTATTTTATCAATTATACTTATTATTTGATTTAGAGAAAAATATATTATAAAATATATGTAAATTAAATACATATTTTAATTAAAAAGGAAGGTGTTGAATGGATGATACAATATTTGATTATGGAAAAATATGCAAATCAATAGGGAAATAGGAGGAGGTAATGGGACAAGAATATACAGAATGGGAAATAAACAGATTTAGACAAAGATACTATGAAATAAAGTATTATATAAACCAATATAATTCTAGGATAGATGAGAATAATAGAGAGCTAAATAATATAAGAAAAAGGGTAAATGAATTACAAAAAATAAGGAATAATCTTAAAAAAACTAATAGTAAGTTTGAGAATTATATAAGTGCTAAATTAAGAAAATATGAAGTATTAAGGAATAATTTTTCAAATACAAAATTTGCAAAAGATTGTTCTGAAGAAATGTTGAATTTTATAAAAGGAAGAGAAACATCAATGGCAATACAAAATATTGAAAATGCTATATATGAAGTTTTTCTTAAGGATATGGATACTGCTGATAACTATTTATATTAAGGAGGTTAAGTAGTGGGGGAGAGAATAGAGGTAAATAGTGATGTAATAAAAAGAGAAATAAGTAATTTAAAAAGTGTAGTAAGTAATATACAAGCAGATAAGGGAATAACTAAAGAGAATAATGGAAAAGGCTATACAAAAGAATATATGGATATAGTAAGTGAAGGGTTTAATGGAATAAAGAATACACTACAAGGCTTAATAGAAAATACAGTAGTTTTATTAGAAAATATAAGTGATGGTTATATTGAGATGGACGAGGCAGCAGCTAAAAGAATTAATGAATTCACAAGTGAGATATTAAAGAAATGAGTAGTGTAATAAGGGACTTTTCACAAGAAGCTGTAGCCAATATAAGAGAGTTAATAAAAGAAAATGTAGATGAAGAAAAACAATTTTTCCTTTGGGACTGGATAGATGATACCTTTAAGATGGATGATTTAAATATATATGATTATCTTGATAATGTAAGTAAGTATCAAAGTCATATGGTAGACAAGCATAATATAAATAGTAAAAAATTTGATACAATACTAGATAGAGTTAAAAATGTAGATGTAAATTACGCTAATAGATTTAACAAGATATATGAGAATATGATATTATATAATAAAAAAATAGTAAATGTTGCTAATATGATATCACCAGAAGGAATAACAGTAAATAGTGATATTTATAATGGTGTTATTAATAAATTTAATGAAATCTATAGTGATAAGAAAATAGATTATTTGCAGTCTGATTTAGATGATTTAGAAAATGAAATGCCAGTAATAAGAGATATACCATGGTATGAAAAAGCACTAAATGGTGTAGGTGGAACATTAGTATCCTTAGCTAGAGATAATATAGAAGGAATAGCATTTATACCATATGGAATAGTAGATTTAATATTTGGTAGCAACTTAAATTACAACTTATCACAGAAGTTAGATAATGCAGAAGAATATTTAATAAAAAATGTTGTAACAGATAAGCAATCATACCATTATGGTAAAGCAGTTGGAAATGCAATATGTGTGGCTGAAGGTATTATATGTACAATAGCAGGAGCAATTATATTAGTAGGTGGAGTAACAATAAGTGCAGTTGGAACGGCAGCAAGTGCTACTGGTGCTGGAATTGTAGTTGGAGGAGTAGCAATAGCAATATCAGTACCAGTAGTAGCAGTAGGTACAGCAATTACAGCAGTAGGTGGAAATATGCTGCTTTCTTCTGCAGATAACTTTAAGGAGAATATATCAAAAGCTAAGGAAGTAAAAGTAGAAGTTGATGATCTTAAGCAGAAGGAAGATATTAAAAAACTGGATGATGGGCTAGATAAATCTGTTGAAAAAGTAAATTATGGAGATCATTTTACAAAGGTAAATAGAAAAAAGATATTAAAGCCAAATGTAAGCTATGAGACAATAGAAGGATATAAATATAAAACTAATGATTTTGGTGCAATTACTGAAGTAGAGGGAACATTGAAACTTGGTGATGGAAATAGAAATCCATATGCTCAAAGAATGGCTGGTAGTGATTATAGGCTTCCAGATGATGATGGTGGACATCTAATTGCATCACAATTCTTAGGATCTAGCGAATTAGATAATTTAGTACCTATGAATTCACAAATAAATAGATCAGGTGGAAAATGGTATAACATGGAGCAGGAATGGGCTAGTGCTTTAAAGGAAGGGAAAGAAGTTAATGTAAAAATTGAGCCAATATATGACTCAGATAATCTTAGGCCTATAAGTTTTAAAGTAAAATATACTATAAATGGTCAAAGAGCAAAAATTATAAAAATATTAAATCAAGCAGGTGGTTAGAATGGAAACTAAAAAAATGGGTGAACTATATGTAGATATAGCAAATAAGGTTAATGAAATCATTCCTGATAAGTGGGAAAAAATATGGTTATATGCTGAAGTGTTAGATGATTCAAGTGAGGTATATTTTTATTTTTATTCAAAAATTAGTAAAAAAATAATATATTCACATGATATTCCAAATAAATATAAAGTAAATAATGGAATATATGAAGATTTATTATTTGAATTATTAGATATAATTCAAGAGTTAAATTCAGAGTATAAACAAAATAATGAAAGTGTATGGACTAATCTTACATTTTTACTTGATAATACAGGAAAGTTTAAAATAAAGTATAATTATGATGATGTTTTGAAGAGTGAATTTACATCAGGTGAAAGGCAAATAATATGGGAATATGAAGTGTTAGGAGTAGAACCAGAACTAAAAGAATATAAAGAAATGATAAATAAATATTTAGAATCAAAAAATAATTTACAATAAAGAATAGACAATTGAAAAAAATATTTATAATAGGAAATTAAAAAATCAATAAAAATATATATTATTTTTATACAGAGTGTCAACAAAGTCGACACTCTTTCGTTTTTAGTGTGCCTAGCATGTGTAATAACTTGATGGTGAAAGTCCGTTGTGGGCTTGGTGTATTTTATACATCTGAAGGTAATCGAATTATCACTAAAAAGTCATCTATCAAAATATGACTTGTATGTAATTCTATTAGTCATTGCTGCCGCGATGACTGGATCGGTAAAGACTTCCTCCCATCTATCAAAAGACAAGTTTGTTGTTATAATAGTTGATTTTCGACCTGTCTTATTGATAGATTTGTAAATAATAATTCAGCTCCTTCCTTATCTGAAGAAATATATCCAAATTCATCTAAAATTATTAGATCATATTTTTCTAGTTTTGATTGAAATGAGCGTAAGCTTTTCGCCGAGCGTATCTCTTTTAACTGTGTAGCGAAAAGCACTCTATATCCACTTAAACAAGCTTTTATTCCTAGAACAATTGATATATGTGTTTTTCCTATACCACAGTTCCCGGATAAAACTACATTTTGACCTTTTTCTATGAAGTCTAGAGTGCTTAAAGTTCCTTGTTGCTTTTGAGCATATATAGGCAATTCAGTAACATCTAATTCCTCCCAATATTTTTTATATGGAAAGTTTGCAATACGTATTCTACTTTTTCTAAGTTGTTATTGCCTATAGTCATTAACAGCAGATGGAGCTAGTATGGTATATTCATCCTATAATAATTGAAAAGAAAATGCAGCAAAGATTAATAAGGGAAAGAAGCCAGAGATAGACAAAGGAAAGTTGAAGAAAGGTGTTGAGAAGTTAGATGAGAAGATAGGTATGAGGGTGTAAGTAAAGCTGATAGCATAATAGATGGATTAAAAGTCGTTAATGGTATGGTTGCTGGGAAAATACCTATTGAGGATTATCAATAGTTAAGAAAACTAAGTATTCACAACAAAGAAGCAGAATCTATTACATTAGGAAAATATAGGACAACAATAAATACGGATGGAACTGAAAATTGGAAGATACCAGGTCCAGATTCCTATAATATGATTGCTAAAAAAGATAATAGTATGTATTTCTATATGGGAAGTGCATATGATGATGCAATGAAGAAATATTATTTAAGTTACCAAGAAATGTTTGATTACTTTAATGTACCAGCATTAGATGAGGCTGCTAGTACTGGAAAAGTAATTAGGTTTACGCATAATCCGGAACTACTAAAATATAAGGGAAGTTTTACAGAACTTGAATGGAAGTATTTACAGGAAAAATATGATTATTTATATTTAAGAGAAGAAGGAGGAATTTGGTATGCAGAAAAATAATGCTCAAGATACAGCGAGAGAATTTATAAAAACAGCTAAAAAATACTTTAATAATAAGATAGATGGGATTACACTATACTCTGTTACTGATGAGCCATATAAAATGTTTAGCATAAAATTTTGTGTATATAAATTTTATATAGTAATACTTAATTATGATAGAGGGCATTTTGGATGTTCTATTTCTAGTGGGAATGACGCTATTTCATTAGATAGCAGTAAGGAATGGGATAATAATTGTGGCTTAGATGAGTTTTGGTCAGATATAGATATGCAACTAAGGCTAAGAATACCTGACAAATTTTTAGAAGCTAATGGTTGGAAATAGAATGAATAATTTAGAGGTAAATAACTGAATAAAAAAGAAAAATTAAAAATGTATTATCCTAAAATGCAATATGTGTGGCTGAAGGTATTATATGTACAATAGCAGGAACAATTATATTAGTAGGTGGAGTAACAATAAGTGCAGTTGGAACGGCAGCAAGTGCTACTGGTGCTGGAATTGTAGTTGGAGGAGTAGCAATAGCAATATCAGTACCAGTAGTAGCAGTAGGTACAGCAATTACAGCAGTAGGTGGAAATATGCTGCTTTCTTCTGCAGATAATTTTAAGGAGAATATATCAAAAGCTAATAAAGTAAAAGAAGAAGTTGATGATCTTAAGCAGAAGGAAGATATTAAGAAACTAGATGATGGAATTAAACAAGCTAAAAAGGATATCTCTAAAATAGATGAGGGTGTAAGTAAAGCTAATTCTAAATTATCGGGTAAAGAGGTAGATTTAAAATGGTTAAATGATAATTATAAGGCAGTAGAAATTAAAGGGACTGTAACGGTTAATGGAGAAGTTAGAGATATTTCAAGGCGTGTGTATCAGACAGAAATAGATTGGGATTATATACCTAAGGACCCACTAGCTAAAGGTCTAACAAATAAGGAGTTGGCATTAAAAGGTAGGTCTCCATATGCAGTTGATAAAAATGGTATTGAATCAAAGATAGAGTTACATCATTTAACACAAGTAGAAGCAGGTAGTATGGTGGAAATAGTCGCAACTACACATGATGAATACACTAAGATTTTACATGGTTTAGTAGAAAATGGAGGTAGTTTTAGAAACAATAGTATTTTAGATAAACAATATTCAAATTTTCTAAGAAAATATTGGAGATGGAGAGCTAAAAATTTATAAGAGGTGAATTAAATGAACAATAAAGTTGTTGATATGATAAATAAGTATGGAGAAGAAAATGATTTTTATGGAAGAATAAATGAAGATGATATTAAATTAGTTGAACACATGCTTAGTATAATTTTCCCAGAAGGCTATAGATGGTTTATACGTAATTATGGTTCTGGAGGAATATGTGGAGTTGAAATTCTAGGGATAGAAAATAAAGATGACTCATCTGTAATTTATGGAACAGAGAGGTATAGAAAGCTAGGATTAGAAACTGGATGTATAGTAATTGAAGATTTGGGAGAGTTTATAATGTGCATTGACACAAATGATAGAAATAAAATAATTAGATGGGATAGAGTAAATAAGAATAAAGAATATAGATATAATGATTTCTATGAATATTTAATAGATACGTTTCAAGAGGCAATAGATAATTGGGATTAAAACTAGATACAAAAATATGTTAGATTTAACTGCATAAAAATATAACTATAATAAGTAAAGTTAAAACAACATAGGTGACAAATAAATACAATTCATAATTTTAATAATGCAGTAAGAAGATGAAATGAACTAGCTGAAAGTTGAGTAGTCTAGTTCATTATTTTTTTAGTAGTTCTACAGACATAAGTATCTGATAAAGGATTTCCTAGCTAATTAAGTCTAGTGACTTCAGAAACCAGTAAATCGAGTATAGAAGATATGTGTAACCTGATGAGCTAGGAAAACCTAGGTTTAATAATTCTACCTGAAGGTTAAAGGAATTGATAGCAATAATATATACAGGATAGAATCTTTAGTAATTGAACAGATAACAGTATCTGATTAAGGACTCCCTAGCTAATTAAGACTAGTGACTTTAGATGCCAGTAAAACGAGGATAGAAGATATGTTTAGGTTGATAAGCCAGGAAATCCTAGGCTCAATAATTCCACTTAAAAGTTAATGGAATTGTGAACATAATATATGTAGTAGAAAAGCACTAAAAATAAAAAGAATTGAAATAGATAAATAAAATAAATAACTAAAAAATACAATGTATTGCACAAACTGTTATTGTTCCAGAAAATAATTTAAAAACTGTCCGCTAGT
>ERZ857882.574-NODE-574-length-46364-cov-7.755123_pt1 | contig 46364 bp, 43 predicted proteins | sample MGYA00519697_ERZ857882 | MGnify/ENA primary metagenome ERZ857882 (study PRJEB31778, sample SAMEA3449373) | human gut metagenome | biome: human gut; feature: human-associated habitat; material: faeces | place: United Kingdom | collected 2010/2012 ...
ATATAGTATATCATATCACTGCAATTATTTGAAACGTTTTATTAAGAAATAGTATGAATATACGGAACCGGGAAAGCCCAATTCTTTATTTGCGTATTTGACGGCTTCCAGAACGCCCTCTTGATGGCTGGGCAGCATGAGTGCCCTAACAGTCGGATCCATATTGTCCCAAGTATCTGGTATCGTTTCAAGTGTAAAATAGTTGTTACCAGAAGCAACAGAACCAGCAATATGAACACATTCGTTTTTAACTCTATCAAACTTGGATGGGATTAAAAGAATTACAATAACGATAGCAACTATTGCAACAGCAGCACCTATAACACCTAATTTCTTTTTTGATAATTTCTTTTGGGGCTTATCCACAATTTCAGCGGTGTTTTCGGGCTCTGCTGGATTGCTTCCATCTTCAACATGGTTTCCTTTTGCTTGCAGTGTCTTTGATAGTTTGTTAAGCAGCGCGAGTAATTTTTCCACTGGGCAACATCCTCTCTGTTTGTTTTTTTACTTTTTAATAGTAGCATATCAGTTCCTAATTGTCAATATTAAAAGGACTATCAGGAACTTATAAATTAGTACCATTCCCTATAAAATAAACATAAGGGGATGGTACGAAATGCTTGATATGAAGATTATAGGCGAAAACATCAGAACAGAGCGCAAAAGGCAGCTATTGACTATAGATAGATTGGCTGAAATGGTTGGGATAACTGAGAACTTTTTAGGGAAGATAGAGCGTGGCGAAAGTATGCCAAGTTTTCCCACTATGGACAGTATCGCTTGTGCGTTAGGTGTGAGTATTGATGTTCTTAAAGGCAATTACAGACATAATACAGAGTATCAGTATATAAAAAGTCTCATGGAAGTGAGTGGACTGTCACAAGAGAACAAAGATAGATTTATTGATTTTATAAGCACCAATATCAAATACTTCAAGTAATCGCAGTATTGAATTAAAATCCTTTTTTGAAATAGAATTCGGTTGGGACATGCCTACAAACCGCGATAGAATAAGGCTTTTTTGAACTTGTATCTATAATGAGCGTAGAAACCATAAAAAGTCCGGGCTTTTCCTCGAGAAGTGGTGAAGCCCGGAACTTTTTCTGTATTTGTGCAGATTCACGGAAACTATGGAATCGTGCGGAAGTATGAAAAAAGCGAGTGTTCTTAACAGCCTTTCAAATGCTGTAAGAACACTCGCCATGGTCCGAGTGACAGGATTCGAACCTGCGGCATCCTGCTCCCAAAGACACATGTAGAATTTTATCAACTTTTTTAGCTCCGTATAGAACGTTTCTGTATGTAAATAGCTGGTATATAGAACTCATATCTCCGTTGATTACAGCTGCTTTTTCTCTTGTTGTGGTCAAAACTGTGGTCAAAACCGCTTTCTGAGATTCATGGCGAACACTACGCTAAATCCAGAAAGCGGTTTTGCTTAACTTATTGTAGCTTAGAAAGAAGCTTGAATCAAGTCATTTCTGCAATAAAATTACACCACTGTAAACAAAGAATGATTTATTGCATATGGGTGGAAAAACCATGTTTCATTTATTATCTGGAATAAGATAATTCTCGATTAAGGATTGATGCAGTTCTGCGTATTTGGCGGAATTTTGTTTTGCGATTTTTTGGACTATTGCAGGAACATCAAGAGATACTAACTCTCCGTTGTCGTCAAATGTACAACAACTACCGAAATCTGACAATAATATATTTGAAAGATGGCGAGGAATGCCGAGTTTTTGTATTTCTATAAGTGCAGTCTTACATGTTCCATGCTCCATAAAAATTGCCCAATTTGCGCCAGCATTTCCTTTTCCGAGCTGCCTTTCAAGAATGCAGTAATAGTTTTCAAAATAGGTTTTGAGAGTAAACCTTATACAGGAATCAATCTCACTTATGGTTTTGTTGATTACAATATTAATATGCACTTTACTGTGCTTATCGAAAAACTCTAAATTGGGAGAATGATCTGCATTGTACCCATTTTGTATAGGTTGGCCTACTTGGCTATGAATATTAGATAAAATAATTTCATTGATTGACTTACTATTCATCCAATCACTCATGAGACTGGCGTAATGTCTTAGAAAATTGCGATTCCCATAAGGAAGTAAGGGATGGGTTCCCCCAGCTTCTTCGGTTTCCCAAGAGTAAACAGTACATAAGTGATTTAGAAAAGCAAGGCAGCTCTCATATGACGGACTAGGTAGCGCTATTAGTTTTGTATGGTCGCTTTTCCAGAGAGCATCCTGATAGGACACCCGGATGCTTGGAAATCTAGAAATTATGTCAGCTGGGATTTCAAGATTCTTCTCGATATTTAGGATATCCTTTACATGCTCTGGTTTTTTGCGCTGAAACTCATTTCGCAACAAGCTGGATCTGTCATCTGAGAAGTGGGAAAGAAGAACATTCGAGTAGCCTTTATACAGGCGTTGTTGGAAATCAGGAGTTGCCTTCCTGGTAAAGGGCTGGCTTGTTGCCGCGTTTAATATATTTTGGTAAAAATTTCCCTCACCAGTGATGATGTCAGAGTGAATTTCTTCAATGGCTTTACTTTGAACAAGCTCTAAACTTCTATCATTACTCCATCTTCCTTTTTTAACGGTCCATCTAACACAAATAACATTTCCACACAATTCTTGGGCGAGGCGACCTGCCCTGCCCGCAAGATTCCAGAAATCAATCGGACGAAAATCGCGGTTACCAATTTGGTTATTCAATATGAATATATTTTGTGCGGGCAGATTGACACCTTCAAGTAATGTGGATGTGCAAAAAAGATAATGTAACTCTCCATGTTCATAGAGCTGCTCTATGATATCTCTCACCTTTTGAGGGAGTTTTCCAAAATGAAAACCAACTCCTTTTCTGACAAGTGTGACCAGATAATACTCTGTGTGAATGAATGATGCTATTTCATCAGATGCTTTTTGTAGAGCAGGAGAATTCATATCCTCAAGACTATCGGCCATTTTTCTAGCACATTGTATTGTGTCATCAATAGTATTACAATATATCAAACTTTTATAGTGCTTAGAATCAACCCTTTCCGAGAAAGACTTAATTAGAGAATATAAATCCAATTGTTCATCAATAGTGACAGTTTCTGTCCCTGAAATGTCGGAAAACATGGTTGCCCTATGCGTAAGCAAATCAACAAATAACCGCATTTGGCAAACAGGTGTTTCGGCAATGACCATGGTTTCGGACGTGGATTTATTGAATAACTTAAGAAAAATATCTGTGTTTTTTACATTAGGAGAGGCGAAGAAAAGCTTGCAACTGTTGCGTTCTGCTAGAGATATTGCATGATAATAGATTACTGATCGAGTGTCATCACTTACTACTTTTTGCGCCTCATCTACAAAAACATATTCAATAGAAGGATTGGAGGGGGAAGAAAGATAATGAAGGAGACGCTCGGGTGTAAAAATAAAAATATAATGCTGTGTATTACTTCGAAGAAGTGCTGGAATGTCGGGACTGACACTGATAGAGTATCCGTTCGCATCCTTTAAAATGTCCTTGAATTTTTTAAGAGTTTGAGATACCAGTGCGCGCGTAGGAACCAAAAATACAATATTAGTACCACGCTTGTTATTGACGAGTATACTATTAATAAATGCTGTTAGAATAAAAGATTTACCAAAGGAGGTTGGCCCAGAAAAGCTAAAATGGTTTCGGTCTAATAATGCTTGAAAAACAGCAAATTGGGAATCAGTAAACACCTTATCACTATTTTGATCTTTGTTAATTGCCAGCTTAAAGTCTCTCTCAATGGCAATATCGAGTGGAGATTCAGCAGACATAGGGCTGTTTCCAGATAGCAGATTATATCCTGGAAAGTTACCTAGTCGGACCATGATACCCTTTGAAAAATATTGAAACTTAGGATTTGCATTGAAACTTGACTGCAAACAGCTAATTACTTTGAGTGCGATGTTTCTGTGTGATGGGGTTGAGGAAAGGGAAAGTATATCAGCGAAGGTGAGAAGATCATCTAGCTGTGAGGGGGCAAAACTTTCCGTTTCCCAAGACGGTATATCCAAAATATGCTGCCAATATACCCGTTCTGCAAGGCTAAACAATCCAATAAAATAATTATCGTTAAGAGCATCATTTGCCATTTCGTCTATTAGATTCATCATTGCAGTGCCCCTTCCAGTACCATTTCCTGAGTCGAATCCAAGTTTTCGAACGGCACTAAGTAGAAATAAAAGTTGTGTCCGTCAAGTTTTCGACGAGTAATTCTTGCATAAATTTCTGCAATGTTAGTGTTGACCATACTCTTAAGGTGTTCAAAAATCCAGTCCCGAAAATCAGCATTTCCAAGTTTCTTTTTCTCTACTGGAATATCTACGTTGAACAGTACAAAGACAGCAAAGGCTGTGTCGACATAATATGGCTGGTTAGCTTTGGGATAAATCAGGCTTTTTACAAAGGCTCGTTCTTCATCAGAGAACGTTTCGCTTAATAAGTGTGCGTTAATTAAGCCGCGATCAAAGGTGATACCTCGTGGCGAACCACTTGCATCATCTTTAATTGGTTTATTTTTGAAGTTCTGGATACTAGTAAGTGCTGCAGAAATGCCGGCCATCAAATCACTATATACCTTAGATTCACCAAAAATCAGCTGATAATTTTGGTCAGAGATTTTTAAGTAATGGACACCGTCAGCTCCATTGAAATACAGATTGGGATTTGTCTTTAATTCCATTTTTGTAATAATTTTGGGAGCTTTTAAATCTGTTTCCAGAAAAGAGAATAACATCAGCTCGCCCAGCTCACCATCGTTTGATGAAATTCCTCTAAATTTTTCTCGAACCATGCGAGAAAGACACATGGGTTTATTTTTATATTCATCCCATGTCCGCCTAGATAGGCAGTAATGCGCGGCGGCATCGCTCAATGAAAGTATCAGGTTATCGTAATTAAATGCATTTGCATCAATCTGCGGGCAATAAAACTTCAACGAATTGTTACCTGTTTGATCAGCTACAAGTAGGTGAAAATTGTCCAGATATTCAGAATCAACGGTTGTGGTCATCATTTTGATACTGTCGGTAGCCATATTGTCCCTCCACAAAGCGCGATTATATTTGTTATTATAACAGATAATCGATGCTTTTCAAGTGGATATAAAGGTGATATTGCATAATGCGTGAGACTGCCTCAGTTTGCCATGGGACGAATATAAAAATTTTTTGGTGGGTGTTTCGTTTTTTCGCCTCCGTCTCCTAATATATATATGAAAGGGTTTTGTGGAAACCGCATTCCCTTTCGTGTTCCTTGAAAACTGAATAGTGGTGGATCGGGTTAACTCCCTTTCCAAATGCCAGGTAAGTGCGCCGAGACTCCGGTTGTGTCCGGATAGCGATTGAACTTATACCAACCTGCGGACGAATACAGCAGTTCCCAGGGGCATATTGGCAAGGGCGAATGATAAAACACCTGTTAACAGCAGCCTGCAGAGAAATAGCAGGGTGATACCGGTGGAGGCTGAAAGCGTATGCCCCATTTGTTCACGTGGAATCCCGGAGCCGGACGATCATTCCGACTCAGATGCTGCGGGATGGCCTGATTTACTGCACAACAAAGTAGAAACTACAACGCCATAATCAATGAAAGACATTGGCGGCGCGTTGGAAATATGCATTGCCACGATGCAATGCTGTATTTCTGGTGCGCACCAGAATCTAAAAAAGGAGGGAATGGATGACAGAACAACAATACAAGAACTTTGATGACCTACCTATGTTCCTTAACGCACAGATCATTGCCTCTGTGCTGGGTGTCTCCCCGTCCAGCGCATATGAGCTGCTCCACGAAAAAGGTTTTCCGGCATTACGGATCGGAAGCCGCTTTGTGGTCCCGCGAGATAAGTTTCAGGAGTGGGTTGCGGAGAATCTTGGAAAGTAGCGTGTGAGATGGTTTACAGAGGAAGTCGCCCCAAAGATGCTATTCGCAAATACTTTCCAATGCCTAACACTATCTTTAACCTAAATCTGAATGCGGGCGAGATTTCCGTATACGCCTACCTCATGTTTTGTGAAAACCGGAAAACATACCAGTGCTATCCAAGTTTCGCGACAATCGGCAAGGCCGTGGGTATGAGCCGACCAACAGTAAAGAAACATGTGGATTCGCTGGTGGATAAAGGGCTGATTTATACAGAGCCGACATCTGTTTTTACAAAGGCCGGTAAAAAGTGGAATGGAAGTCTGCTGTATACGATTCGTCCTATCCAAGAAGCACAGGATATTCACTATGAAAGGCAGTTATCAGTGTTTGAGGAGATGCAAAAGCGCAGCCAATGTGAAACAAGGGGGCAATAGGACATCATTGGCTATATGAAAAACAGATGCAATTATTTAAAATTGAAAAGGAGATGAAACATGCCGATATCTGAATGGGAACGGCTTCATAGAGAGGCGGCCAGATACAAAGAAATGTATCCGAAAGGGACAAGAGTGGTTTTGGAACATATGGACGATCCATACCCGGCGGTCCCGCCTGGGACTAGGGGGACGGTTCAAGATGTGGATTCCATTGGACAGATTCATGTACATTGGGACAATGGCAGTGGATTGGCCCTTGTTCCGCAGGTCGATTCTTTCCGGAAAATGACCGAGGAAGAAATTGCAAGAGAAAACCAGGAACAAGCTTCTGATTCCTGTGAGGAGCGCAGCGGTATGTCACTGCTCATGTAGGGTGTGCCTCAGATGCGAATGGAAATAATCGAAAGATTCAATCAGGAGAATGCCCCATTTTATCTGGTGAATCATGGGGACAATTCTGTCAGCCTATGTCTGGAATTGTCTTTCTTATCGGATGAGTATATGGACTTTGGACAGTATGCGTTCAATGCGTATGCCAAAGAGATTGGCGACCCAATTACCAAAAACGGCTTCTATACTCATGGGGATGGGTATGAATGGGAAGCCGTTTTCCGAAAAGTGTATGCGGACGATCCCGCACTGGAGAATATTTCTTTTGACAGTGAGGCAGGCGGCTTTTTCTGTAACGGAAAAGACGTTGATGCGATGGTGTCCTTGGGGTCCCGTTTCCGACAGCTGGTATTAGAGCCGGAAAGATTCAAGAACATAGTACCGACAGCGCTCAGAGAAGGAGCCGCTCAAGAAGCATACAAGAAAGAAATGCAAAAAACGGTGGGTGGTTTCTTAGAGCTACACCCCACAGCAACGGTAGACCTCCTTATGGATGAAGGACATATTCGAATATCCCCGGAACGTGCAAAAGAATTGAAGCAATGTCAACATATCCAGATATACGATGGCACGGGTAACTGTGTAACGCTGCCGGCATCATATGTGTTGAATCAGAAAATTGCGTACAGTCAGGGAGCGAATAACAGCAACGAACGCTATACCGTTGTGTTGGAATCCCAGGAAAATAGTTCCCAGGATATGGAACTGAAGATTTGAGAAAGGAGATGGAAATGTCGAGAAAGACACTATCGGTTGAATTATCGAAAGAGGATGCGCCCGGTGGGCGCTTTTATTATGCCAACATTGACCTGCCTGTTGGGATGAAAGCGCTGCTGGATGATGCATGCCAACAGGCCCGGTTCCAGGTTGACAATTTGGGGTATCGGGAAATTACTGTTACCGGATGCGTAGATTTGCCGCAGCTCGCGGAAATAAGACTGGATTCCCCCACGCTGGAGGAACTCAACTATCTGGCATACCGGATTGGGCAGCTGTCGGAGATTGAACGAGTGGCTATGCAGGGCGTTGTTAAAAGATGTCTGGACGATGGCGCATTCGATGGCATCGTGCCTATTCAGGATATCATCAACATGACTTACGGACTGGATGAGCTCAACGTCCTTATAGATGTCGATGATGATTTTTCGCTTGGCAATTTTGTCCTGGATAACGATCTGGACGATGACCTGATCGGCCTTACAGAAAACGTACTGGATATGTTGGATATGAAGCAAGTGGGCAGGAGATTCCGAGAGCGTGAAGGTGGCATCTTTATCAGAAATTGCTATGTTTCTGCAGGTGAATATGAATTTCCCACCGTATATGACGGCAGAAACGTGCCGAAAGATATATGCTGTGAAGACGGTACAGTTTTCAGATTGGAGATTGGCCAGCACTCCGCGAAGCGTGCAGGCGGCACAGTAGAGCTGGCAGAATGGATAGCGTTGCCAATTTCGCCTGAACAGGCGGATCGCATCGCAAAAGAGTACGATGAACGCACCATCTGCAGCTGCATGTGCTATGGAATGGAATCTGCTATTCCACAAATATCGCTGGACCAATTCCGTTCAATGATGGAATTTGAAAAATGGAACAGTCTGGCAGCCATGATTCAGGCTATGTCGGAAGAAGAATTGGTGCGATACAAGGCAGTTCTGGTGTTGGAAAAACCAGAAGATGTAACGGGTTTGATTGACTGCGCACAGCATGCGGGCGAGTATGAGCTGGATATGCTTCTGAACAGCGAGAACGACTACTTCAGAGAGTACCTTGCCCAAATGCTTCCGAAAGAGTTTGATCCAAGGTGGCTAAACTCTCTGTACTGCATACCGGAAGGTGAGAAACTCCTCGGACGAGAAAAAGGGATGCTTACAGATTACGGCGTGATTTCCGGTAGAGGGTGCCATCTGTATGCGATGGTGCCCTTTGCGGATAATGAAAACCAGTGTGAGCAGGTGCGGGATGTACCGGTAAATTATCAGAAGAAAGGGATGAGTATGATTTGAAAAAGCGTTGGCCTATGTTTGCGCTTGGATGTGTCGGAGCTGTCACATTCTGTGTAATGTATCATGTTAGCCAGAATAAAAAACGCAGGATGCGCAGACACCACAGAACCCGGATGGCGAACTGAGTCTGCAAGAATAAACTGAAGGGAGGTGAAAAAATAAATAGTTTTATGTCCTGGGTGGGTGGCAAGAAGGCGCTCAGAGACGAAATACTCCCACGTTTTCCACTGGAGTACAAACGCTATATTGAAGTGTTTGGCGGCGGGGGCTGGGTGCTGTTCCATAAACCTCCTGGAAATGATTTCGAAGTCTATAACGATTTCAATGGTGATTTGGTCAATTTATATCGGTGTGTTCGGGAATATCCTGAACAGCTGAAAGAGGAATTGACGTATGTGCTGAATGCACGACTGGACTTTGACTATATGAAGCAAGCACTGCAAACGAAGGCTGATCTTCCTGATATCAGGAGGGCGGCCTATTTTTATGCCTTGATTCGTTATAGCTATGCTTCCGGGCTGGATAGCTTTGGTGGACAACCACATGCTATGTGGAAAAATTTCCCGCTTATCTCCATTGCGGCGAAGCGGCTCCAAACCGTTGTCATTGAGAATAAAGACTTTCAGAAACTGATTGAACAGTATGACAGGCCGGAGAGCTTCTTTTACTGCGATCCTCCATACTACAAAACGGAGTCCTGCTATAAGGGAGGAGGATTCGGGAGGAAAGACCATGCAAGGCTCGCGGATGCGCTATTTTCAATGCGGGGAAAGTTCCTGCTTTCGTACAATGATTGTCCAGAAATCCGAGAGCTTTATACGCACCCAGGAATTCACATAGAAGGAATCAGCAGGTTGTCCAATATTGCGCAGCGATATAGCCCCGGATGCCAGTACCCAGAATTGCTGATTTCAAATTACAACACTGAGGAGCGGTCCAACTCCATTGCGCAGATAAGTATGTTTGATGCAATGGAAGATCCGCAGACATTATGGAAAGAAAGGAATTCAAGTGATGAAAAAGACTGTGCCTGATGAACAGAGAATTCAGACGATCCTGGACCTTATCTGTGCCCTGGATGGAAGAATCATGAAGGTTGAGCGGGATGGAAATACCCTGATTGTCTATGCCAATATTCAATCCTATGAAGGGGCTGACAGCCCTGCGGACACGGATACGGATGACTACACAGACTACGCAGAGTGCTACCAGACCTGTGAGGAGTATAAAGCAGTCAGTACGGAAGATTGGCGATGCGTCAACTTCTGTACCAGATGTCAGAGCTGCATGCATGATGCGGCGTAAAGGAGGAATTGTATGACAAAAATTTATCGCATTCTGGGAAAGCGAGGAAGGGTTACGATCCCCTATGCTTTCCGTCAGCAGGTTGGTTTCGGTTTCAATGATGTGCTGAGCTTCACGATTCAGGAAGATAATTCCGTTTTGGTCAGGCGAGAAAAAATCTGCGATAACTGCGGTGGAAAAGTGACTGCTCAGGAAAAGGACGCGCCTGCTACATTGCTGGACTTCCTCGACAGCCTGACACTGGAACAGCAACGGGAGGCCGTGCTGCATTTGTCTGCAAAATGGGCCAGTCATGGCAATGTGCTGCCAATGAATATGGCAAGTTAATTGGAAGTGTATGATATTTTGTCCCCACGGGTGCCGGATGGCAAGCCGTGGGGAGTTTTAGAGAGAAAGGTGTGAATCGATGAAAGTCAAAGCGAGAATAGACCGCATGATGTCTGGGGAAAGAGTGAAGGCAATTGCTTCAGTGTCCCTGGACGGTCAGTTTGTTGTGAAAGGGCTTCGGGTAGTGTCCGGAAATAAGGGCCTGTTTGTTGCTGCGCCCCAGTTATCTTATAAGGCAAATGATGGTGGCGTTAAGTATTCGGATATCTTCTTCCCCATTTCCAATGCGGGCAAAACGGCATTGCAGGAGGCTGTCTTGAAAGCATACGATCGGAAGCTGGCCGAAGCGCAGGAAATGTCAGAACACGGAACCTGTACGCGAGAGGAATCCATGAGCATGCACCTTTAACTTCCCGTCTCTAACAAACACATTCCAATGAAAGGACGTATGTGATGGTAAAATACTTACGCAAAATATTAGCAATCGTCATGGTGTTTACATTGTGCGCTGGCCTGGTCCCGTATGTTTCTGCGGAGGAGAGCATCATCCCCACTACGGCAGAGGCCGTGCCAGAGGAGAGCGCGGAATCCTCAGCTGATGATTGGGTAGAAGGAACTATTCCTCCGGATGAGTCGGACAGCTCAGATTTAGATGACCGCATTCTGGGTGTAGATACTTATGCCTCCACCCAGAATAGCATTATGCTGTTCGACTTTGCCGACAACGGCGACTACACCACCCGGCTGAATTATCAGGTGTCCTGCACCTATAAGCCCAATGGTACGGACACCACCCGGACGGCTTATGTCAAGAACATGGGCTGGCATTTTGCCCGGTATGGCGGTGTTGCCCATGCGGACGAGCCGCTGTATTGCATCGAGCCATGGCGGAACTATGCAGCCAGCACCAGCGGCAACTCGGTAGACCGGGATGTGACGCTGAACGGCAGCGGCAGTACCACCGGCAGCAATGTGTGGTATGCGCTGCCTTCTGCCCGACGGGAGGCCATCGGGCTTATCCTCTTGTACAGCGACCAGCAGTGGGATCATTCCATCAGCGTTACGACCACCAAGAAGGACAGTAACCCCAATGTGCCCCTGCGGGTAGCTACGCAAATCCTGATCTATGAAATTGTCTGCGGCCTGCGTGACCCCAGCAGCTTTAACCGGAACAGCTCCAACGAATGCGGCACCTCCGGCGACGTGTTCTATGCCGCTGCCGCTGCCTCTGTGTCTGGGTTTACCTCCTGCTATAACAGTCTGGTCTCCGTGATCCAGTCCGCGAAGAAAATCCCCAGCTTTTGCGGAAGCTCTAGTAGCAGCGCCCCTACGATTCAGCTCTCCGGAGACACTGGCAGCGCCTATGATTCCAATGGAGTGTTGTCTTATTTTAGCTTTTCCAACGGAAACGGTGCCCGCTTTTCTAAGAGCGGCAACACCTTGAACATCACCAAGACCGGGGATATTTCCGAATCCACAGTGTTCACCGCAACCCGGTATCTGCCCTCGGCATCCAATTCCAGCTACAATATTTGGTATATGTCGGGGTCGAGCTATCAGACGACCATCTCCCTGTACAACGCAGGAAGCAGTGGATTGAATGCTTACTTCAAGATCAAGGTACCCTCTCTGGGGAACATCAGCCTGACAAAAACCACAGAGGACGGCCAGAATCTTTCCGGCTGGAAGTTCGGCGTCTATTCTGATTCTGCCTGTTCTAATCTGGTATCCGGGCCGTACACCACCAATTCCAGCGGCAAGCTGTCCGTAACGGGTTTGGCCGCAGGCACTTACTACGTCAAGGAATTGGGCAATACAGATTCCGGCATAGATGCCTTGTACAGCTGCGCCAGCACCAATCCCCAGCGGGTAACGATTACCTCCGGTGGGACGGCTTCGGTCAGCTTCTATAACAAACGCAATACTGGAAGTGTTCAGCTAGTGAAGAAAACCAATACGGGCGAAAATCTGGGTGGCTGGGAAATTGGCCTGTACACAGATTCTGCCTGCACCAAGCCTGTTTCCGGTTCTCCTTTTACCATCGGAAGCGACGGAACTGTGACCGTATCCGGGTTACAGCCCGGAACACTGTATGCCAAGGAAATTCCTACGGGTGATTCCTATTGGGGCTTCGATACAGCGGTGAAAACCGTAGTGATCCAGGCAAACCAGACGGCCAGTGTCACCTTCACCAATACCCACTATGGCCGCATTCAAATCGTGAAAACTACCAACACTGGCAACAACCTTGGCGGCTGGACATTCCGCATTAGGGATTCCGATGGAAAGACCGTTGGAGATTATACCACGGATGAAAACGGCTATGCCATTACCGGAAATTTGCCCCTGGGGCGCTATACGGTGGTAGAGCTTCCCACAGAGGATGCCTATTGGGCCGGAGAGCTGGGCTTCCACACAGTTTTGGTCACAGGCGGTAAGGATGCTGTGGATACTTGGCTGAATCGGGAGCAGGGCCTTGTCTGGATTTATAAGAAAACCAATACCGGTGAATCTGTGGAGGGGTGGCACATCACCATCTATTCGGATGCGGAATGTACCCAGGAGGTTGGAACGGTCATTACCAACGCCGAGGGCAAGGCCGGTCACTATCTCAGCGCCGGCACTTATTACGCCAAGGAAACCGGTGACGAGCTGGGACGGTTTGAGGATGAATACTGGATGGTGGATGAAACTGTTCAGAAAATCGAGATTCTGCCCCATAAGGATACGGAGATCACGTTTACAAATGTTCAGTATGGCAAACTGAAAATCCAAAAAACTGTGGAGGGTGACGGCAGTCTGGCGGGCTGGGCGTTCCGGGTAACGGATGCCCATGGGAATGCTGTAGAGGGTTCCCCCTTTACCTCTGGTGCGGATGGCAGAATTCTGACCGCCAATCTGCTGCCTGGGGAATATACCGTGGAGGAGCTGCTGCCAGAGGATTGTCTGTATCAGTGCAAAAGCGAGAATCCCCAGAAAGTTTCGCTAGTCCAGGGGCAGACAGTGGAGGTGTCCTTCGTCAATGCCCTGCGTCCTGGCACAATCACTGTCAAAAAGGTGGATACCACCGGAAGTCCTCTGGCCGGAGCCACATTCCTGTTGGAATGGAGCGAGGACGAAAGCACCTGGCAGCCCGTTCAATATTCCTCTGCCGTCACAAAAGGTGGCTGCTCTGCGGAGAACCTGACGGATGGCTCTCTGACCAGCGGTGAGGACGGTATTCTCCAATGGGATGGCCTGCATCCCGGCATCCACTACCGCCTGACAGAGGTAAAAGCACCGGAGGGCTTTAAGCTGCTCACGGAGGCGGCATTTACGGGGACAATTCCCACTGATACCTTGTCCGTAGAGCTGACCGTGGTCAATGCCCGGACCTTTACCATGCCGGAAGCGGGTTCTATGTCCGGGATGGCTATTCAGACGCTGGGCCTGACGGCTGCCATTGGCTGCCTGGTTGCCCTTATCTATCGAAAAAAGAAGTTCTGATATGATACACACCCCATACCATGCCAGGGATAAGCCCCTGGTTTTTTCATGTTCAAAATTCATAACCCAATCTCAAAATTACATTTAAGAAAGGAAACTGCTCTATGAAAAATATCACGAAAATTCTCTCCCTGTTTCTGGCTCTAACCCTGCTCCTGTCCTTCCCAGTGGCCGCCTCCGCCGCGGAGCTGGCCAATGTGCCGACCATCGATGAATCCAAAACCGGTTCCCTGACCATTTACAAGTACGACCTGACCAACGCCGAAAAGGACGGCGTTTGGGACTCCAGCTATGTGTCTACCGGTGTTTATGATGAAGCCGGGGTAAACAACGTCCTGGGCGGCAATGCTTCCTCCACCCTGGGCAACGGAGAAACCGGCTACGGATATGCCATCAAGGGTGTGGAGTTTACCTATGTAAAGGTCGCTGATATTTTCCAGTACGGCGAAACCGAAACTACCAATGGTCATGTGGAAGTTTTCTACGCTGTGGACAAGGCCAGGGGTGCGGACTTCCTGAAAGCCCTGGGCCTGACGGATGGAAAGAATCGGTATGAGAATGCGGATGCTCTGGATGAATCCAAGTATTTCTACCAGTCTGATGTGCTGGTTTCCGCTCTGTCCTCTGGCCTGACCGCCAACGCTACCACCGTCAAGAACGCCATGGAGCGCTACGCCGCCGCCAACGGTACGGCCATGCCCCTGACGGATTCCTACGGCAAGACCAAAGCTGAAAACCTGCCCCTGGGTCTGTATCTGGTTGCGGAAACCAAGGTCCCCGAAATGGTCGTTTCCACCACCGATCCTTTCCTGGTATCCGTCCCCATGACCTCCGTCAACGGCACCAACGCCAATGACGGCGGCACCCGCTGGATCTACGACATTACCCTGTACCCTAAGAACCTTACCGGCATCCCCTCTCTGGAAAAGACTCTGCGGGAGAGCAAGAACGACACCGGCAAGACGGACGATTACGCCCACACCGGCACCGCCTCCGCTGGTGACACCATTGACTACCAGATCGTTTCTACCCTGCCCAGCATCACTTCCGAGGCTACCTACCTGTCCTGCTATACCTTCATCGATACCCTGTCCGCTGGCATGACCTATACCAAGGGCGACGTGGTCCTGGAAATCTTCTCCGATACCGCCTGCAAAGACGCCGTGACCACCTGGAAGGAGGCGGACGGCTATTTCACCGTTTCCTATAACGATGCCCAGGACGGCAAGACTGCTATGACCGTAGAAATGACCGCAAAGGGTCTGGCAGAGATCAGCAAGTCCAAGGCTGTCTATACCGATACCAGCATGGTCAATTCCGGCTTCTCTGACTGCACCATGAGACTGACCTATACGGCCAAAGTAGACAGCGATAATTCCCTGGTGGTGGGCGACAAGGGCAACGACAACAAGGTTGTCCTGACCTGGAAGCGCACCAGTGAGACGTTTTACGATACCCTGGTGGACGATGCCCATGTTTATACCTACGGCATTGACCTTACCAAGCTGTTTTCCGATGGCAAAGGCGACTTCTCCAAGGTGGAGTTCCTGGTACAGAACAAAACCGACAACTACTATGTCCAGGCGAAGCTGAATCAGGAGGAGGGTGTGTACTATGTGACCGGACATACTGCCAACAAGGAAGATGCTACGCACTTCGTCCCTGTGAAAACCGGTGATACCAAGGGGCGGATTCTCATTAAAGGTCTGGAAGATGACACCTACACCATGACCGAAGTTCGCACCGACAACGGCTATGTGCTGCTGAAGCAGGATATTGAGGTTGTGATTTCCCAGAAGGAAGGCTCCGAGAACTGTACTATCTACGCCTCCGACGCTCTGGGTCTGATCAAGAATGACCCCCGGTATGCCCAGGTCATTCTGAGTGACGCGGATCTGAAGAACATCCCCCAGAAGCATCTGGAACACAAGCTGCTGACCGCCTCCGCTACCGTCAGCGGCAAGAATGTGAACATGACCGAGGACAACGGCAGCACCAATGCCGAGGCCCCTCTGACCGTGGTCAATGTTCGTGGTTTTGACCTGCCCAAGACTGGCGACAACGGTACTATGATCTTCACCATCGTGGGCATTCTGTTGATGGTCGGTGCGGCGGCAGTGCTGTACGCGGTGTCCAGTAAGAAGTCCGCATAAACGGAAAAGGCCGGAGGGGCTTTCCCCTCCGGCTTCCTCAAAAGGAACTTCTGGCGTAACGCACAGTCACAATAAGGACCTGCTTGTTTGCTTCATCGATGCGGTAAATAACAATGTAGTTCTTGACCATGAGCTGCCGGTATCCGCTGTTTGCAAAAGAGCCTGTGCGGCGTTCTGAACAACGATATGGCAGATATTCCAAGGATAGAATCTCAGATTCCAAGGCATCTACCATTTCCGCGGCAACGCCTGGTTCCAGCAGATTGCCCGCAATATAGGCGTAAATGTCATCCAAATCCCGCAATGCCTGATTCATCAACCGAACTTCGTATTTATCCAAAGTGCTTCCTCCGCAGGGAAGCCAGAGCGGTGCGGGCGTCGTGGGATTCGTGAGTTCTGGCGTATTCGGATTCCGCTCTCCCAATGGCAGCGTCGGTGGAAGCCGTGTCGATCAGATCTTCATAGGCTTCAATGCTCATAACGACCAGATCGCCGTAGCCGTTTTTCGTGATAAAGACAGGCTCCCGTTTGGCGTGGCAGATGTCGGAAATCTCTGTGGTATTCCGAAGGTCAGTGATAGGACGAATTTGTGGCATAGTGCCGCCTCCTTTCATGTCGCTATTATAGCATTATTATGTACAAAACACAAGCAAAATATAAGGGACGGAGGATGTATTGAAAAAGAAGATAATAACGATCTGTGCCGCAGTGCTGTTTCTCACAGCATTGGGGCTGACACTGTACCCACTCATTTCAAATTATGTCAACCAGAAATACGCCTCTGAAATTCAGACAGCATATCAGGAGCTTATCCAGCAGACGGATGATTCCGTTTTGCAGGAGGCAAAGCAAAGGGCCGTTTCCTACAATCTGGCAATCACCCCTGGTACAGCGGATGCTTACAGTGAAGAATCTCTGTCATCTGCCGCCGAGAATTACGACAACCAACTGGATATTGCCGGGAACGGCATTATGGGCTATGTGGAGATTCCCAAAATCCAGGTAAACCTACCCATATACCACGGCACGGATGCGGAGGTACTAGACCGTGGCGTGGGGCATTTGCTGGGAAGTTCTCTGCCGGTGGGCGGTGAAAATACCCATACCATTCTCTCCGGCCACAGCGGCATGGCAAGTCAGAAGATGTTCACGGATTTGGAACAGCTGACCCAAGGGGATGTGTTCTATCTGAATGTGCTGAATGAAACCCTGGCGTACCAGGTGACGGAAATTAACACCGTCCTGCCCTATGAAACGGACCTTTTGGGTATCGTTCCCGGCGAGGACCTGTGTACGCTCGTCACCTGCACCCCCTACGGTATCAACACGCATCGGCTGCTGGTGCGCGGCTCCCGGATTCCCTACGAAGAAGCACTGACTTTGGAAGAACAAAGTGTCGCTGTGGAAATGGTAGAATCTACATGGGAGCAAAACTATGCAAAAGGAATCATTATAGGCGTTGTCATTGCTTTGCTGCTCATATTGCTGTTTGCGTTCCTGCACACCATTTGGGGAGGGCAGAATAATGATGTGGCGTAGAGTGATCATGGTTTTTATAATCGCCATGTTTCTCCTTGGAGTAATCGTTATGCTCTACCCTCTTTTACATGGGGTGTTTGTAGATACCAAGATTTCTATGGACGCAAAGGAATTCCTTGATCAAAGGCAAGAAACAGCGGCTGGCTCGGGGCAAGAAAGCCAATCATCTAACGTGCCTCCAGATAAGACAATGCCATATCCAGAACTGTTTGCAGCTATGCAGACTTACAACGCACGGATATGGGAAGAAAGACAATCCCAATTGTGTGATCCATGGTCATACCAGCAGCCTAGCTTTTCTTTGGAAAAATATGGCGTAGATACAGATGCAATCGGCGTTATTTGTATCCCCAAACTCCAGCTGGAAATGCCGATCTATTTAGGGGCAACCACGGAAAATATGGCGAAAGGAGCTGTACATTTAAGTCAAACGAGTCTGCCTATCGGTGGGATGAATACCAACTGCGTCTTGGCGGGCCACCGAGGGTACAATGGGGCGGCATATTTTCGCTATATCACAGATTTAGAGATCGGAGATACGGTGACGATCACAAACCTGTGGGAAACGCTGATCTACTCGGTTGTGGATACCGAAATCATTGATCCAACCGATATCCAAAAGACCCTGATTCAGGAAGATCATGAAAGATTAACATTGCTTACCTGTCACCCATATGCTTCTGGAGGACGGCAGCGGTATGTGGTGTACTGTGAGCGCAACAAAGAAATGGAGGAAATATAATGAAAAAAAGATTTACAAGAGTGATGGTTATGGCGGCAGTGGTGGTCATGATGATGGCATTCATGGCGGTTCCGGCTTTTGCGACAAGTGCGGGCAATGTCTCCGGCGCAATCGAAAGCACCTGGAACGCGGCGCAGGGGCAGGTCAAGGATATCGTCAACAATGTTGTGTTTCCGGTTATCGATATGATCCTCGCAATCCTGTTTTTCGTAAAGATTGCTACCGCATACATGGACTATCGTAAACATGGTCAGTTTGAGTTTACAGCACCCGCAATTCTGTTTGCATGTCTGCTGTTTTCTCTGACGGCTCCCAGCTATATCTGGTCCATCCTTTGATCCTGGCATGGAAGACAAAATCCAGTTGTGTACTTCTTCCCAAGAGAATGAGAAAAAGTACGATGAAGTTGATCTGTGGCGTGAGAGCTACAAGGAAAACGTAAGGTTCGCACAGGCTAAGGAGATGGGAATCGAAACGTCAAAGCAGTGTCAGCAGAAAATGATGTGACGCAATACGATCAAACACATCAGAACGAGAAATTTCTGATTGGGAGGTGATGATTATTGTTTGATTGGCTGGGTGGCATTCTGTCTGGATTGGGCGACGCAATCGGAATTGCCTTTGAAAATGCGACAAGCGGTATTGTGGATTCTATCTGGACGGCGCTGGTACAATGGCTGTACACGTCCATTTATGACGCAATAGCGGATCTGTTCACAGGAATCAACAATATGGGGGCGGGAATCTTTACTCTGAGCTGGGTGACGGCTGTCGTTGACCTATTCCGGCTATTTGGCTGGGCACTGTTTGCCGCAGGGGTCGTCGTTGCGGTATTTGATATCGCAATAGAATCCCAAAGTGGCCGTGTAAATGTGAAAACGGCAGCACTGAACATTTTGAAAGGCTTCTTTGCCTGCGCTTTGGTAAGCGTCGTTCCGATTGAACTCTACAAATTCTGTGTTACTTTGCAAAATACATTTGCTGGCGACCTGACCAGAATATTTGCCGGATCACAGGCGGCATCCTTTGGCGAGTTTGTGGCGTTTGTTTTACGGACCGCGTTCCTATTGCCGGATACTGCTACTGCAGGGCTGAAATTGCTCTGCTTCCTGATTGCGTTTGCGTACTGCACGATCAAAGTGTTCTTCGCCAATATCAAGCGAGGCGGTATCCTGCTGATCCAGATGGCAGTCGGAGAACTCTATATGTTTTCGCTCCCACGTGGATTCGATGATGGGTTTAACCAGTGGTGCAAGCAGGTTGCGGCGATTTGCCTAACAGCATTTTTGCAGACAACATTGCTGTTTTTGGGAATGATGTCTTTCCAGACAGACATGCTGCTCGGAATGGGAATTATGTTGGCGGCCAATGAAGTGCCGCGGATCGCACAGCAATTCGGACTGGACAGTTCTGTAAGAGTGAACATGATGTCCGTATTCCATACTACCAGCACAGCTGTCAACCTGACAAAAGCGCTCACAAAAGCAAAATGACGGGGATCATATGGGGATGGCCCTAAAATGGAATCGTACAATTTTTGGGAGGAGGAATGTTAGTGACCCAGTATATCTACCCGCAGAACCTAAAGGCAAAGGCGAATCTTTGGCTGTGGGGCCTGCGGGATTTTGTGATTCTGAGTGTTGCCGTCTTGATATCCGTGGTGCTGGCCGTTCGCTCTAAAATGTTACTGCCGGGAGCAATCAGCATGGCCTATGGCGTATTGACAATTCGGGCAGATGATACCACAGTCCTGGACTACCTCGGATACGCGGTACGGTATTTTATAACAACACAACAAAGTTATGAATGGAGGTGATGCGGTGAAAAAGAAAAAAGGGATATCTGTGCAGGAAATGCTTGGTGTGCAGGCGTTTACAAAATACGGGTTGTTGACGGATCAAGGAGAACTCCTATTTTATCGAGTAGCTCCGACCAACATATCCGTTTTGTCTACAGCCAATATTGACATTAAAATCCGTCACCTGCAAATGCTCTTATCTGCCATTCCCGACTTGGAGTTTGTATGCACGGACAGCTGTGAATGCTTTGATGAAAACAAAGCATACCTGCAGTCTATCGCCAAGAAAGAGAGCAATCCGAATGTGCGAAAGCTGATTTTGAAGGACCGAGATATGCTGACAGGCATGCAGGCTGAAATGTCTACAGCCCGACAGTTTATACTGATCAAGCGGTGTAAGAACATGAAAGCCGAGCAGGTATTTGTTGCGATGAATCGGGTATTGAAAGCTGTTGTGGAACAGGGCTTTGAGGTGCAGCGGATGGATAAAGGTGAGATCAAACGGCTGGTGGCGATTTATTTTGAGGCATCTATGGATGGCAACCAGATGCCGGATGTGGATGGCGCACAATTCTTTGAGGAGGTGAAAGCGTGAAATACCTTGCCAAGAAGGAAAAGAAAAAAGGAAAATACCGTAAGGAGCGAGCGAAAAAACAGGCCGCAGTTGATACGGAAGAAATCCGTACAAAGGACTTTTTTGACTGTGTCGCTCCAGGTGTTGTGAAGTTCTTTGCGGATAGCTACCTGATTGGAGATTCTTACCGGAGTACCTGGGCGGTTAAGGAATATCCTCCTTCTACCGAGGAGCAGGCCATCCTTTCTCAGCTTGCTGAACGGAATGGTGTGACGCTGCGTATTTACCATCGTCTTGTAGAACCCATGGAGCAGCGGCAAATTGTGAACAATGCCAATCGCAAAAATCGACTTATGGCAGGAGATCACGACATCAATGAAGCCATCCAGGCAGAGGGCAATCTTCAGGACGTGGTTACACTGCTTGCGAATTTGCGTAAGAACCGGGAGCCGCTGCTCCATTGCGCGGTGTTCATTGAATTAAAGACCAAAAGTGCGGAATCCTTGCGGGAATTGCAGTCAGATATCGCAATGGAGCTGACACGCGCAAAGATCACGGTAGACAGACTGACCCTGCGGCAGAAAGAAGGATTTCTGGCAGTCTCTCCCTTTGGAAGTAATCGTTTCGGGGTGCAATATGAGCGAGTGCTGCCAGCCAGCTCCGTAGCGAATCTCTTCCCTTTCAACTTTTCCGGTAAAACGGATCCGAAAGGATTTTATATCGGCAGAGACAAATACGGAACCAATATTCTGGTGGACTTGGATCGCCGCAGTGATGACAAGACGAACGGAAACGCATTGATCTTAGGAAACTCTGGTCAGGGAAAATCCTATCTGATGAAACTGCTCATGACCAATCTGCGGGAATCCGGAAAACGGATTATATGCCTGGATGTCGAGAAGGAATATGAAGACCTGTGCAATGCGTTTGGCGGCAGTTATGTAGACTGCATGTCAGGCCGATTTATCATCAATCCGCTGGAGCCTAAGATGTGGAGTGAAGAAGATGACGCTGAAGAGGAGGATGATTCTGCTCCGGAGGCATTCCGACGTGCCACCCGGCTGTCTCAGCACATCGCTTTTCTGAAAGATTTCTTCAGGTCTTATAAAGACTTTACGGATGCGCAGATCGACACATTGGAAATTCTCTTGGAAAAATTGTATGCGCTCCACAACATCAGTGATAAAACAGACTTTTCCCAGCTGAAACCAACGGATTACCCGGTGATGGCAGACCTGTACGCTCTGTGCGAAAAGGAGTTTCGAGAATATGACCTTCGGCAAAAACACCTTTACACAGAGAATATGCTGCGGGAGGTGTGCCTGGGGATTCACTCTATGTGTGTGGGATCGGAAAGTAAGTATTTTAATGGCCACACCAATATCGTAGACGATATGTTTATTTGTTTCGGTGTCCGGGGACTAATGGATACGAATGAGCGCTTGCGCAACGCAATGCTGTTCAATATTCTCTCTTATATGAGCAATTCGCTGATTTGCGTTGGAAACACAGTTGCGGCAATCGACGAGCTATATATGTTCCTGTCCAATCTGACAACGATTGAGTACATTCGGAACGCTATGAAGCGGGTAAGAAAGAGAGAGTCTATCATGGTGCTGGCATCCCAGAACATTGAGGATTTCCTGATCCCGTCGATCCGTGAATTCACAAAGCCTCTGTTCTCGATTCCGACGCACCAGTTCTTGTTTTACCCAGGACAAATCAATCCCAGAGAATATATGGATGCCCTGCAGGTAGAAGAAGCGGAGTTCGAACTTATCCGATACCCGGAGCGCGGTACATGTTTGTATCGCTGCGGTAACGAAAGGTATCTGCTGCAGGTTATCGCACCGGACTATAAAATTGAAATGTTCGGAAAAGCTGGTGGACGTTAATGGGTGCAACGATTGGAGCGGTGCTCAAGAAAGTTGCGGTTGCGATCCTGACGGATGAGAAAACACTGAAAAAAGTTGGCATGGTTTTGTTGACCTTGTTTGTGGCACTCATTCTTCCGGTCTGTGCTTTTCTTGCATTGGTCAGCGGAAAAATAAAATTGGATGTTGGTATGTTGCAACAGCAGATCATAGAAAACCTTTCCTCAGAAGACCGCGCGATGCTGGAAAGCATAGAATCTATGATGGAAGAAATCAAATCCGCATTTACGGAAGCGGACATGCCGGAACGAGCGGGTGAAGCACAGGCCGCCTATATCATGGCGTTATATAACCAGTCCAAGGAGCCGGGATTTGTGTCCCGGCTTTTGTCCTGCTACCAAAAAGACGCAACAGACCAGCAAATCGTGGATATGCTGAACCGTACTTTCGGCTCTCGAATTACAACTGAGGAATATTCCAATGTTGCGTCCAACATCAGAAGTGCCTACATCAACTTAAAAGATTACTATGATCCAAGCAAGAAAAACAATCTGGACCTTGTGCAATGGGCAATTACCGCACAAGACTCCGGCTGGGGATATGTACTGGGTACCTATGGGCAAGTCCTGTCACGAAGTGCATTCGAGGCAAAACTTTCACAGTATCCGGATCAAATTGAACCATACAAGGACTTTATATTGTCACACTGGATCGGCAGGCGTACCGCTGACTGTATTGGGCTCATTAAAGGTTACTGCTGGTATGACGCTGCTTCGGATTCAATTGGCTATGCTACCAACGGTATGCCGGATATTGGGACAGAGCAAATTTATAATTGGGCAACGCAAAAAGGAAGCATCAGTACAATGCCGGAAATACCCGGAATCATTCTCTGGAAAACAGGACACGTTGGAGTATATATCGGCAACGGAGTTGTTGTAGAAGCGCTGGGCACCAAATATGGAGTGATACGCAGAAGTGTGTCCAGCGGTGGATGGTCTGGCTGGCTCATGCTGCCATGTATCGAGTATGTGGATGAGGCCGCAAAAGAATGACACTTAATGGAGGTATCAATGAAGACAAAAGCAATGTTCCTGCATAAACTGCCGGAAATGAAAACTCTGGATTGCGAGATTGAGAAAATTATTCCGCTTTCCCCCAGCGAATATGCGAAATTTTATCAGCAGCTTCTTGGGGACTATGATTTTATCACAGACAACAACGAACTCATGGGAATGAAGGATGGGACAGCATACTGCATTCTGGTAATGAACGAAGAATTGGATGAGGGCATTTTGGTCAACTCCGGTGGAAGCGGCTTTGCTAGAAATGTATCGTTCTTCCCAAACGTCAGTGCCTACCTGCAGGCGCAGAATCAGAAAATGACATTGCATGAAAAAGTGCCGTACTTCAGCAGCACGATAGCGGAGGAATCTCCGGATGCGGTAGTTCGTCAGGTCACACCGTTCCTGCTTGCGTATGGAGAAAAAGTCGAAAGGTATGTGGATGCCTGTGTCGTGCAGGCGCTGGATGGCTACGATGATCAGGCAAGCTATGATTTTTCCTATGCGGAGCTGCGGGATGGTTTTGAAGGTGGAGGATTGGACAAAGATGTTTTTATGGCTATGCTTCAAGCTCGCCCGGAAGTTGTAGATATGGATGTCCGGGGGGATGCGGTTGGCGTTGTCCTTTCGCTGGAATCCATTCAGGAACATGAAGATTCCAAGCGGCGAATCCTGACACAGGATGATGTTGTGATCATGCACGCAAAACATACATTGTGGCGTTACGATGTGGGTGGCAAACAGGCAGATTTTGTGGGATGCAGACTGTCCGGCCTGGACTTGCATGAGATGTGCTTTGATGGGGCTGATTTCCATGGAACGCTGATTGAAAATTGCAACCTGCGTGGGCTCCACGCAAATGACGCGGATTTTTGTGATGCTCGTATCATCAACTGTGAGGTTGCGGCTTTCTCTGCGGACGATGCAAATTTGGACAGCGCACACATTGAAAATTGTACCGTCGATGGCGAGCAGCCAGCTGTGACTATGTACTTAAAACAAAGTGCTGATGCCGCTGTGAGGCTGCCCCATGCCGAAAGCTCTGGAGAAAGTGTCAGTGAAATCGCCGGCACAGAAATTCAGTTCGGAGGTGTGTAATGGCGGTAGAAAAAGAATGGCTGAACTTCTTCCGAGACCAATATCCCGTCGGATCACAGATCCGTCTGCGTGAATTAGAGAATCCCAAAGGTGGATTCTTCAAAGGGCAGATGGGAACTCTGATGGAGATTGACGAAGACGCAAAATTTCATATCCAATGGGAAAATGGACAGACAAGCTGCTTGATTCCTGGACACGACTCGTTCAGTGTTCTTCCTCCGGAGCCTGTAACCCTCAAGTTGTATATGCCGCTTTGTGCGGAAGTGTTTCGGACAGACCCCTGGGATGGCCCAAGTGACGAGCCGGAGGAAATGTCGGATAGAGAGATATTGCGGCAGGAAGATGCCATCGTTGCCGCAATGGTTAGAAATCAGTGCCCGGAAGAAGCCGAACGTGGAATTATGCGCTGGTATAACCATGGTGATTCCGTTGACGAAAAAGTACAGTCCGTTGTGTTCACAGCAGAAGAACGTGAAGGAAAACTCTGGGGAGTAGCCCAGTGCAGAATTGTTGGAACGCTGTCAGATTCTGAATTGGAAACACTGAAGGAATACATTTCTGGACAGGCATCGGATGGCTGGGGAGAAGGATTTGAGCAGCGGGAGATTCCTACAAGTGATGGAGATATGTATGTGCATTTGTGGAATTGGGAGAATTGGGATATCCTGACAGAGAAAGAGCGATTCGGGCCCAAGTTTGCGGAAGGTCTTCCGGACCTTTGCTTTTCAACTCTGGCATCTACCGGTGAACTCATTTGCATAAAGCGTGGTGAACGCGGCTATTACCCTTCTGACTGGAGTACAGAAGATCGTGCGGAGAACAAAGCGTTGGCAGATTACAACAACGCAAGACTCGGCATCACGGATGCCCAGAGGAAAGCTATGGAGTGCGGCTCTATGAGTGGCTGGGATGTTCCAGGTGCAGACCCTGCTGCATACGAATCCCAGGAACAAACAAAGCAGGAGGTAACCATGGGAGGCATGCAATGAATCCACAGGAAAGATTTGTGAATGCGGTAAATGAAATTTTACGGCACATTGATTTCCCTGCGGTGATTCATTCCTGTAATAGCGGCAATCAGCAATTGGCAAAGCGTGTGCTTTGCCAATTGCACTGTGCCTTTGTGGAAGCCTATGGCACAGATTTCATCAAGCAGCCATCCGAGCAATTTGTGGATGTGCCTGTGGTGGTGCGTGGTCGGAGAAATGGAAACCTAACATTGGGGCTTGCCGTGCTGGATATGCATATGGCAGGAGAGCTGACACATATGGTTTTGTTCACGCCGGAGGGAGTTTCAGAACACCATTGCGTAAGGCACCAAAGTTTTAACCAGCGTAATTTCCTTAAAAACTTTGACGAGTTCGATTATTGGTACACACCTGAAATCGCGGGAGAGAAATATGTTAATTTCCATTTCCTCCCATCTCCTGTGTACTCGTTGCTGCGAGATTCTGTAGAAGCATATGGCAGCTATGATTGGAGATATGCTTAATGGCGCTGGTGGAGGAAACGCTTTTTGGCACTCAGGACAAAGTGCAGATCGCAATCGAACGGCTGCGGGCGTTTGAGCCAAGCGAGGGGTACTATGTTGCTTTCAGCGGAGGGAAAGACAGTCAAGTTGTGTATCATCTGTGCAAGGAAGCCGGTGTAAAATTTGACGCGCACTATAATCATACAACAGTAGATCCACCGGAAGTGATTTACTTCCGGCGAAAATATTACCCGGACGTTATTGTGGATTACCATGGCACAACAATGTGGAAGCTCATCGTCAGAAAAGGAATGCCTCCGACCCGCGTGGTACGCTATTGCTGCGATGAGTTAAAGGAGGACGGTGGCAAGGGACGTATTGTTGTTACGGGAGTTCGGTGGGAGGAGAGCAGCAGGAGGAAACATAGTCGTGGATTGCTTGAATTGAACAATGATACCAAAGCCATGGTGCGGCTCATGAATGACAATGATGATGCCCGACGTTTATTTGAAACCTGCACCATGAAAAGTCGCCATACATTGAATCCAATTATTGATTGGACGGCAGCTGAAGTGTGGGAATATCTGAATTCCCGAAATATACCACACTGCTGCTTATACGATGAAGGCTATTCTCGAATAGGCTGTATTGGTTGCCCTCTGGCAGGGCCAACACAGATGAAAGCGGAATTTGCAAGATACCCAAAATACAAGGATGCGTACATTCGTGCCTTTGAGAAAATGATTGTCAAGCGAAGGGATAACGGGAAACCGTACACGCAATGGAAAACGGGTGAGGAGGTTATGCAGTGGTGGCTATGGGAGGGCACCCGTTCTAAGACCGATAAAGATCAGATGAGCCTTTGGAACAGTACCGAAAATGTGACCTCTAGCTTGTAAAGCCGTATAACTGTATGATAAGGCAAGTGCGCCATTGAGAAGTATTGCAGATTATTGCAATACTTCTCAATGAAAAGCAAAGTTGTCATTGGTGTAAATTTGAGTGTACAAGGGAGGAACTGAAGCATTTGCGAAAAACCACATTAACCATTTCCGTCGATGAAGAAAAAGTGAAAGCGCTTCGGATTTACCTGGAGCGAAAAGACAGCAAGCTTGAAGATGAGATTGTTGAAATATTTGAAACGCTATATACAAAGATAGTTCCCGCAGGGGTTCGGGAGTACATTGGCATGGTAAATGGCGAGGATGGTGAACAGGCACCGGTTATAAAGCCACGGAAGTACCGGAAAAGAATTGTGGAGGATGACAATTCCATGGCTATCCCGGCAGCCCAAGTCGAGGAGCCGCTGGAAGAATAATCACAGCTGTGGGCCGCCTGGTGCCCGCGTGTCGGCTCTGTTCCGTGCTGGTGGAACACGGCCACCTAACACGGTGCTTTGGACGGTAAAACGAAGCAGAAACGGGATCATGCAATGACGAAAAAAGTTTGGGATTCGAGGGCAGAAATTGCGGTACGAAAGGTTTGCAGGAATAAGGGCTGGAGACTTTTGAGCCTCCAGCCCAAGGAACAGCGCCCAGCAACGCTGGTCGCATGCGGCTTTTTCGGATTTCAAAGTTGGAGACAACATAACCCCATTTTAAGGGCCTTGGGGACAAAACGGTGTATTGCCTTAGTGAAAAGCCAATTATTTTGGAGACTTTGGGGTTTGACACGCAGCTGTATGTTTGAATTTCCCCTATTTCCGAAATTAGGGAAACGGAGCGCAAAGAATCTTTGAGAGGAGGGTGCGATGGAAGAACAGAAGATAAAAATCACTGCCTATGTGCAGCCCAAAACTGCGGAATTGGTTGAGAAGCAGTATAAGTTTCATGGATGCAGGAGCAGGTCTGAATTTATTGACGCGGCGATACAGTTCTACATTGGATTTTTGAACGCCAAGGACTATAGTGGCTATCTTCCTAACATTGTGATCTCCACGATGAAGGGAGCGTTGGGATCTCTGGAACATCGGCTTGCCAATCTGCTTTTTAAGAATACAGTGGAGTTGGCTATCCTCCAGCACATCATTGCTGCCGCAAATGATATTGATGAGCGGACACTGCGAGAGGTCAGAGGAATGTGCGTGGATGATGTAAAAGCGATCAATGGCTCCTTAAATATTGATGATATCGTTCGGTTCCAGAGAGATTGAGGTGATCATGTGTGGCGAAGATCATCCTCAAATGGAGATATCTGAAACCGGGGACGAGAAATCATAATCAGAATTTGGTGAAGTACATTGCCAAACGAGATGGCGTAGAGAAAATAGATGACAGCTGGAAATCCCTTCCGGTATCCGTTCAGCAAAAGAAGATGATCGAGCAGCTTCTAAAGGATTTTCCGGATACTGCTGACAGCTATGAATATCAAGACTACTTACATGGCCCGACGCAAGGCAATGCTTCGGAGTTTATTACGCATAGTATAGAGGAAAATGTTGATCGAGTTGATACTCGTGAAAACTATGTTCAATACATTGCAAACCGTCCCCGTGTCCAGCGCTTTGGTTCCCATGGGCTGTTCACTGATGCGGATGTGCCAATCAATCTGAAACAGGTGGCCAAAGAGGTGGCAGATTACGACGGTATTTTGATGACACAGATACTGTCACTGCGGCGGGAAGATGCGGCCAGACTCGGATTTGAAAAGGGCGAAGTATGGCGAGATATGCTTCGAGAGCAGGCCGACGAACTTGCAAAGGCCATGGGTATCCCTATTGAAGACCTGCGATGGTATGCGGCATTTCATAATGAGGGACACCATCCTCATTGCCATATCATTTCCTATTCTGTGGGGAAAGAGCCATACATGACTAAACAAGGTCTGCTCAATTTGAAATCTGCTTTTGCCAGAGCGATATTCCATCAGGATCTAATTCAGATTTATGATACGCAAACCAGGTATCGCAATGAATTCAATGCGGACGTTAAAACTTTGGTTACTCAAATTGTTGCTGATTTGAATGAAAACCCTTACCGTGATGATACTGTAGCGCTGATGCTGCGTCAGCTTGCCGCAAGGCTGCAGGCGACCAAAGGTAAAAAAGTATATGGGTACTTGCCTGCAACTGCCAGAAATTTGGTCAATGCAATTATGGATGAATTGATGAAGGATGAAAGGCTTGGCAGGCTGTATGCACTGTGGTACGACCAGCGTGATCTGGTTGTACAGATCTATCAGGAAAGTGCAGAGAAGCGTGTTCCCCTATCACAGAATAAGACATTCCACGCCATCAAGAATATCATCATTCGTGAGGCGTTGAACATCTCCCCAGATGCACCTCTGATTTCTGCAGAAGAAATTGCCGCACAAGAGAATCAGGCTCCTATTTTTCCCAAAGTGATTCCGGATGCTGGAGATGAATTGCCCGTCGTATTACCGTTGGAGGAAATAGATATGACAGAGAACATACCAGAAGTGGAGTCACAAAATCACCGTACAGATGAAAACGATCCGTCGCCAATGAAGAAAAGTGGGAGCTGGTGGTCAGAGCAATACCAGGCGGCTAGGGAGTCCCTTTATGGGACAAAGGAGCGGCAGCCGGATCATGCGGAAGCACTTTTGCTCATGACGCGAGAGGCAGAAGCGGGCAATGGTTTGGCGATGTATGACTTAGGAAAAATGTACCTGTCTGGTTTGGGAGGCTGTATGGATGAAGCAATGGCGCAGCACTGGTTCTCTCGTGCTTATAATGCCTTCCTGCAAATGGAGCAGACAGACAAGAAGAAAGACTACTGGCAGTACCGAATCGGCAAGCTGTATGCGCTTGGGCATGGCATAGAACAGAACTATAAACAATCCGCGGAGTGGTTTGCAAAGGCAATGGCTTCCGGGAATTCACTTGCGGCTTACTCTCTTGGAGAGCAATACTATCGGGGACAAGGTGTAGAAAAAGATGATACTCATGCATTCAAACTGTTTACCATAGCGGCTGCGGATGAAAAAAGGCCGAATGCTTACGCACAATATCAGCTTGGAAAAATGTATGCGGCTGGGTGTGGGACTGCTGTAGATGCAGTTGCGGCTCAGAAATGGAATGCACTAGCGTATCAGGGATTTCTGCGTATCGAGCAGACGATGTCCGATGATAGGTTATATTATCGCCTCGGCAGCATGAATTTGACGGGCACAGGGACAGATGTGAATTTGAACTTGGCTGCTGAATACCTTGCAAAGGCAGTGAACTTGGGGAATGCAGATGCTATGTATGGTCTTGGCAAACTGCTGCTCAGAACAGATTACCCAGATAGAAATCCCCCCAAAGCCATAGACTACCTGACGCAGGCAGCGGAAAAGGAGCATGATTATGCCCAATACTTGCTGGGGAAAACCTATTTGCAGGGGAAAGAAACTCCGCAGAATACTTCGGAGGGAGTCCTCTGGCTGGAGCGATCTGCAGAGCATGGAAATCAATATGCACAGTATTTGCTGGGGAAGACATTGCTTCAAGGAGAGCTTATTGAGCCAAATTCTGAAAAAGCACTGGAGCTGCTGGAGTGCGCAATTGCGCAGAAGAATCCGTATGCGGCATTTTTTCTTGGGAGAGAAATGTTGTCTGGAGAACGGATACCTGTCGATGTAAAACGTGCTGAGGAGCTGCTGACAGCCGCAGCGAACGGTACGTTTACATCGGCGCAATATACGCTGGGCAAGCTTTACTTGATTGGTGATGCGCTGCTGCAAGATATTAAACGCGCATTGTATTGGTTGTGGAAAGCCGCAAACCAAGGGGACAGCTACGCTCTATATCAGCTTGGGAAGATGTATCTGTTCGGACAAAACGTCGATAGGGACGAAGAATTGGGAAAGAAATTACTGAGTGCCTCTGCAGAACAGGGCAATATTTATGCGCAAAGGATACTGGAGAGCTATGGGAAACAACCAATCTGTGCTATCTGCATTCGGCTTGCGTCCAATCTTGCGCAGACTTTTCAAGAAAGCATTGAGAAAGATCATAGGAATGTGAGTGAGATAGACCGAAAGCTGCGACGGAAGATTGCGGAAAAGAAGCAGGCGCATGGACAGAGAATCGGGTAAAAATCCCGTTAAAAACGAAAATATGCCAGGGTGTGCGTTGTTGCACACTCTGGCAAGCTTCCGTTTATGAATCCTATACTGTGTACTATTTTTTAGTACACAGTCGTCTCAAAATATATTCATGTAGTAGTTTACTCAAGGGATTGCTGTAGTCCCGTATGATTGAAAATTATGCATTAGGTGTAGAAAAATTATCGCTGTGAGGTTCAGTCGTAGTAAAACATAGGCCCAAGTTTGTATGGCGTTCTAAAGAGTGTAAGGCCCCTTTTATAAAACGCCATGACTCATTATAGTCATTACATACGGAAAATTCGGACTCGGAGATGAATTGGATGAACAACGGAAGGTTATTTTTATATTTCATTGAAAAATAAAATGCGTCGTGTTCTTTCTCGTCATCCGTGCTGTTGAGCTTTCCATAAAGTGCATGGTCTAGGTTGGAAGACATATAGAAAACAGAATAAGGGATTTTCCATACCTGAGAAATAGATGTTAGACGATTTAAGTTATCACGCTTTTGCCTATTACGATTTTCAATTCCGACTTTATTACATGTGCGTATATCAGTGGTTGAATAGTACGGTTTTGTAGCATCTGGGTCTTTAACAATGTTCTCGTCTGGAATATAGGCTCCGTCCATATCTACGATGTGGATAATCTGACGGAAATCACTTTGCTTAAAAGTGTGACCCGCATAGCTTTTTATCACATTCCCAATTTTTGAAACGATTGGAGTGCGCCCAAAATCTGTTGTAATATCGCAGTGCATGACCTCAACATGAACTTCATCTTTGTTGTAGAATTTTGAAAATACTACGCCGAGAGCGTCATCATCTGAGGGGCCTTCCACTATAACAAAGACAATTTTTTTACGTGTCATCTCGAATCCCCGCCTCTCTAAAGGCCATTGCAATTTCACTATTGTTTGTTGGTTCATAGACAGACTCGCTTTGGGAGCCAAGGACGATATCGCGATAGTAAAAGTCTCGGAGATTGTTGGTAGCCTTTACATTACACAAGCGAATATATCGGTTATGCGGATTTGTTGTGGTGAAAGCTATAAAGCTCTTATCAATAGTTTCCAATGGGCGCAGATTGTGAGAGGTAAAAATCAACTGTCCCTTTCCTTTTTCGGAGAGAATGCGAAGAATTTCTCCAAGCAAGTATTCAAAAATGCCGGAGTCCAACTCATCAATGGCAACAGTCATGCAAGGTTCGTTATAGGCAACAATCAATAGCTGTAAGACAGATACAAGCTTCTTTATACCCTCGGACTCGTATCGCAACGGAATCTCTTTGCTGTTCTTCCTTGAAATAAGCTGAACAAGATATTCGCGGGCACCATTAGACTGTAACTGTTGCCCAACAGTTTTTACATCGATTGTTAAGCCAGGGATAAGCTGATTCAAAACGATATTCATGCTGTTGACAACTTTATGAACAAGCGAGAGTGCCCCCTCTGGGATTGAAGATGGTTCGTCAAGTTTGAGCATAAGATTGCCAACAGAAGCGGTGCCATGCTCAGCGTAGTTAAAAGCAAGCGGCAAAATGTTCATGCTGATAAGCCCAGTGTTGGTCGTGTTAATCACAAACAATCTATAATTCCCAAAGAAAATGAGACTCTCTATCAGAAATTGGCAGCTATCATCCGTGCAGTTTTTACGAATTTGGTTAAGGAGTGATTTGGAAAAGATAAAAGAGCGTGAAGTTTCACAGGCAAGTTGCTTAGCAACAGTAAGATTGGTTGCAGCCTCTTTCTCTCGACCAATAAGCTTATTGTATTTGACTTTCGGGACAAATGGAAGCTCTGACGTGGATCGCGTATCGATTATTGGAGAGAGGCGACTTTTTTGGCCGTTAGCTTCGCAGGAATAGGATAATACTTCATCAAAAAGCGTGACTTTATGAGATGGATTGGCCACAATCTCTTTTGTGTTATACTCGCTATCATTAATGTCCTTGCGTAGGCATACTTCGTAAAATACATGGTATATATTCTTTTTACTACTATCTTCGACCTTGAATCCGTATTTAAGTGTAGCGAATACACTATCTACATTGATATAGTCGGCAAAAAAACTAGGGATACTCTTTCCGGACAGTACGAGCTTCAACAATTCCAGGGCATCGATCAGGGCGGTCTTACCAGAACCGTTTTGACCGTATAGACCGAGAATGCTTGCTCTGTATTCCGGCTTGGTATTTTCCAGTACTAGTTTGCCAAAGCTCACATTTTTGAAATTGGCAATTTCGATACTCTCGACTCTTACTGTAGTTTGCCCCATACAATGACCTCCTCGTCACAGAGAACTCTATAGGCAGTGTAACATGAATAACGCAAATAGTCAATGATTAAATAAGAAAAAGGAATTTAATATTCCACAATGAGAATTTGAACCATTAATTTGCGCGGGCAAAGTGTGTAACACTCACTGCTGTTTTCATATTATGAACATTTGCAGTGAAAGATAAACTAGGGGATGTTGAAGAATAATGATTAAAAGAAAAACTCGAACTGTAGGAAAATGAAATCAGAGTAAAGGTTTTTCTGTAAGGTAATTTCAGTGAAACGACATATCTTGAAGTTTCTATAAGAATGAAATTTCAATAAAACGGGTTTTACTGAAATTTCATCCGCAAAAAGCAAGAAGTAATTTCAAGTTTAGACACTTGGCATGTGAGAATAGCTGGGGTAGTAATGTGAAGCCAGTGTTCAGAATTTGTAATTATACTTCTGAACTGAAAAGGAGGGTATCATCTGGAAGGAAAAACAATTTTGATTCTTGTCTGCGGAAGTATGCTGGGAATCCTGGTACTCATTTCCGCGGCATCGCATATGTACAATCTAAATGGTATCAAATCGAAAACTGTGGGTGATGGTCAGCATGGCGCGGCCCGTTTTGCTACGGCACAGGAAATGACTCGAACATTCCGCAAAATTTCGTTTACGCCTCAGCGATGGCGTAGTTTGGGAAATCAGTGTACACAACTAAAGCTGCCGCAGGGGGTGGTTGTTGGTTGTCAAACAAAATATAGCCTGCGGTTGAATTCAAATGAGGGTCGTGCTTTTCCTATTTCAATTCAGAAAACAACGTATGCTCTGGTAGATACAGGAGATGTTCACACCATGATGATCGGCGCGGCTGGTTGTGGCAAAACCGCATTTTGGCTGTATCCCAATTTGGAATATGCCTGCGCTGCGGGCATGTCTTTTCTCACTACCGATACCAAAGGTGATCTCTACCGCAATTACATGAACATCTGCAAAGCCTATGGGTATTCGACATCCGTCATTGATTTGCGAAACCCTACAAAGTCGGATAGCTTTAATCTGCTGCATCTGGTGAACAAATACACGGATCTATACAAGCAAGATTCCAAACTGTCGTATAAAGCTAAGGCAGAAAAGTATGCCAAGATCATTGCCAAAACACTTATTTACAGCGATGGAGATGCGTCTTCCTATGGACAAAACGCCTTCTTCTATGATGCCGCTGAGGGCTTGATGACCTCGACGATCCTCCTGATTGCCGAGTTTGCGGACCCGGAGCAGCGTCACATCGTCTCCGTCTTCAAGCTGATTCAAGATTTACTTGGGCCGTCTGAGGTAAAAGACAAGAATCAGTTTCAGCTGTTGATGGAACGCCTGCCTGCGGAGCATAAGGCAAGATGGTTTGCCGGAGCAGCGCTGAACACTTCCGAACAGGCCATGCAATCCGTTATGTCCACAGCAATGTCTCGGCTCAATGCTTTCTTGGATTCAGAATTGGAGCAAATCCTTTGCTTCGACACTGCAGTAGACGCTGAGAAGTTCTGCAATGAGAAATGTGCCGTGTTTGTTGTCCTCCCGGAGGAAAATCCGAATACTTACTTTATGGTGTCACTGCTGATCCAGCAGCTGTACCGGGAAATTCTGACTGTAGCGGATGAAAAAGGTGGGGCGCTGGATAACCGTGTTATGTTTTATTGCGATGAATTTGGCTCCCTGCCGCCAATCAGCTCTGCAGAGGTGATGTATAGTGCGTCTCGCTCCAGAAAGCTGAGCATCGTCAGTATTATTCAGAGTTACCAGCAGCTTGAAAAGAACTATGGAAAAGAGGGAGCGGCAATCATTCAGGACAATTGCCAGCTGACCATCGCCGGAGGATTTGCTCCAACCAGCGAAACAGCAGATATTATCTCCAAAGCACTTGGCTCACGAACAGTTATGACCGGCTCTGTAAGCCGGGGTCATGAGAACGCATCTGAAAGTTTGCAGATGACAGAACGACCTTTGATGAGTGCGGATGAGCTAAAGTCGATGCGTCCAGGATCGTTCATCGTCATGAAAACAGGCGCGCATCCATTTATTTCCAAACTAAAGCTGTTTACAAAATGGGGAATAGAATTCAATATGGGAAAATGCGAGCTGGAAGATAAAGCTGCACGTCCCGTTCACTATGCGGGTAAAGATACAGTACTCCAGGCATTGGATCGAAAATACCCACAGAGGGTTGCGGTTTTTGAGTCGATCTCGGAAGAAGTTGTGCCATATGATATCCCACCAGCCAGCGCAAAAGCGCGTCTGCACCAGGCCGTCCAAGAGAAATCCCAAGTAGGCAGAAAGATGGACGGATTCCGTAGAACAGGTGGTGTAATGCCTCCCCCGGACCGCTATCGTCCAGATAATTTACAGGCCAGAAGACAAGCAAGAGAAAGACGCAAAAGAGATTCAACATCTCAGATGGAGGACAGCTCCGAAAGCGAGAAAACATAAAATGCAGTGTTGACATAAAAAGTTCTTGACAAACATGAACATACGTTCTATAATAGAAACACGAACGGAGAAACAGTTACCCAATGTGTAGCGAAACCGTGGATCAGTACTGCGTAATGGGAGAGAAAGCTATGCCGTATCTATCAAAAATAGATATTGAAGCGATTGCAAATCGAATCATAGATCAGTACAAACTGCGCTACATTCCCTCAAAAAGGCTTTTCTATCGAGTTGATCCTATAGAGTTAGCTGAAATGCTTGGGCTGTCTGTTTACTTTCGCCAGTTGTCTTATGATCATTCGATCTTAGGAATGACAGCACCGGATGAAGTGATGGTTCCGATTTTCGATGAGAACAAAGAAAGATCCATTTTCATTTTGGACGGTAAGACAGTTTTGATTGAGTCGTGTTTGAACCATTCCCCAAAGGCAAAGGGACGCCGAAATTTCACAATTGCGCATGAGTGTGCCCACCAGATATTGTATCGTCTATATCCGAAGATTTATGGACCGAATCAGCGTGTGCTTTGTGATTATAGACGCAATAATGCGCCCAAGAGAAAGATTGCAGATTGGGAAGAATGGCAGGCAGATGCATTGGCAGCGTGTCTCCTGCTTCCTGAAGACGCGGTGAAAGATGCTATGTTCGTGTATGGTCTGGGTGATAAGGTGAAAGTTTTGAGCCGAAAATACTCAGAATACAAATATCAGTGCTTTTGCGAGATGGCAGATGCGCTTGGGGTATCCAGAAGTGCGTTATCTTTCCGGATGGAGCAGCTTGGATTACTGGAGCGAAATGAGCTGATTGCGGAGGCCAGAGCCAGGAGAGGAGTTGGTTGAGATGGTCTCAAAAGAAGACCAACCTATTCGAGTGGAAGTTCGGTGTAAAACCTGCGGGCGCATATTGTGTTATAAAATGAGCGCCGCCAGCGGTTTGGTCGAACTCAAGTGCCAGAAATGTGGCAGGACTGCAGTTGTAAATCTTTCTTTGCGCAGGGCAAAGGGAAAATTCGACTACAGAACGGCTAAGGATGTGGGCACATATATCTGGCGGGCAACAGTCTCATAAATCTTTGTACTCCGTAAACAAAGAAAAAGTGCATAATGAAATCATATCATGACACCGAGTAAGGTCTATTGTGCTGACGTACAGTATGACAACATAGGTCGGGCGTGAAGTTAGAGTAGGGATACTCTGTCTTTGCGCCCGGCTTTTTATTTTGCGCAGGAGGGATATAGAAATGCGAACAACGTATCTGCTTCAAGAAAAACAGCTGGACGGGAGTACCTGCCTGGTAGAAACAACCGCGGAGAACTGGCATGCGATTGTCCAAGCATGCGCAAAGCTCCCCACAGATCAGCGCCGCTACTTTATCCGTGATGTTATTCCGGATGACAAAGGTGTGGACTGCATGTTTATTGAAACAACCAAAGAGACGTGGCAGGAGTGGGATCGAGAGCAGCGAAAGATTCGGGATAACCTCCAACACAGAAAGCAGTATGAGCATATCCCGGTGGAGTCCATGCTCACCATGCAAGATGATATTTTAGCGAATGCGGGTCTTGAAAGTGAAGATATTGCAGATTCCGCAGTAAGCCGTCTGACTTGCGTACAGTTGCGCCAGTCAATGGCTGAGTGGCATAATTGGGCACCGATGCTGATGGACTACTATATGGATGGAAAGAAGACATCCTGTACTGCTGAGGTAGCCAGACGGTGCGGTGTTTCTGAGCAGGTGGCGAGAAAGTACAAGCGACAGTTTGAGAAATTTGTTGGGACGTTTTATTCCTAAGTAGGCAGCCAGTCGTAGAAATCATGTAAAAATAGTGGATCATACCAGTATGATTCATAAGATATAGGAGGATACCATTATGTTTGAAATCCAGAAAAATGACTTCATGAGCTTTCGGATGATGCCGGATCGGATGAAAGCAGACCCCAGCGGGATCTATGACTTTACGTTTGAGGGACGCTATATTATTTATCACTACCGTCATCAGGTGATGAATCACTATATTGCGTTGGATAAGACAACAGGGCTTGGCTCCTCTGTGATGATGACGAGAGAACGTATGGACGATCACAACTATCCGATGATGATCCCGGCTATCCTCTATGCCATCAAGTACACTGGTGACAGACGGATGAATATGGGCGAACAAATCCAGCGAGGTAACTGGATTGACATGATTTTCCACTGCCTGCTTCCGCAAATTGGATTTTCTGTGCGGGAGGATCAGGTGAGAATGGCCAATGTGATGTACAATGGCCTTGTCGGAAAGAAAGTCACCCTTTGTGAGGCAGGAGTTGGTACCGGGAAGACAATGGCATATTTGACGGCGGCTTTTGTTGCGTCCCGGATGGATGGGACATACCGGTACGCTGCCAACCCGATTACGATTTCGACGTCCAGCATTGACCTGCAGAGGGAGATTATGGATAAAGAGATTCCCCGTCTGTCCCAGGTCCTTCAGAACGCGGGTATTTTAGACCGGCCTCTTCGGGCGATTTTGAGGAAGGGAAAAGAACATTACTTCTGCCTGCGGCGATACCATGACTATGTGAATGGCCTAATGGATGCAGGCGAACGGTATAGTGATACTCTCTGCATGCTGGATATGTTGAATTTACCTGTAAGGGGCTTCGACCTGGATACAGTACAACTCCCAAGCTATGTAAAGGCAAAAATCTGTGCCAGTGGCAGTTGCAGACAATGTGGGTATCGAAATCAGTGCCGGTACGCCCAATTCTTAAAACAGGCATCCGCAAACCGAAAGTTTGACTTTCAGATTACCAATCATAATCTGCTGTTGACCTCCCAGCGGCTGAAGAATAGCACTGGCCATGGTGTGCTACTGGACAGTAATTACTACATTATTGATGAGGCGCATCAGCTTTTGGAAGCGGCCAACTCCGTTTATGGGGCAGAGATTACGCAGGATACCATCCCTGACCTGCTGGATTCCGTAATGTATGCCGGTAAGGATAAACACACTCGGGAACAGTATCGGCAGCTGCTCGCAAGGACATTGGAAAAGAACGCCGATATTTTTCGGAATATCGGATTGTGCCTGGATGATGGTGAAGACCGGTGTACCATTGAGCTGAATGAGCAGACGATAAAAGATATTTCTGGTATTTTGGAAAATCTCCGAAAAATCGAGGGGTTCCAAACGGATTCGAGGAAGAAACGGGGGTGCAAGATGGTCAAGGAGCAGCTCTCCACGTTCACGCATCCTGGGGACTACCTCTGTTGGATGGAAGTGGACAGGGGCAACGGAATGCTGTCTTTGTGCGGTGTCCCTACGGCTATGCGCGGAAACTTAAACAGAAATTTGTGGTCCATGCCCAATACGCATTGGGTACTCACGTCTGGAACCATGAAAGATGATACGGGGTTCCGGTATTTCAAACATGAGCTGGGAATCAGCGGAAATATCCCAGAAGGTGCCACACTGGAACACAGTAACGGCTCTCCGTTTGACTACAAAAATCACACACGTCTCTATATCTCTGAAAATGTTCCGTTCCCGGATATGGATGATCCCGAATACATTCAAGCTGTGTGCGATGAGATCGTGAAGCTGGTACACGCAACCAGAGGACACACCGCAATTCTTTTCACATCCTACCGGATGCTTCGCATGGTTTATGAAAAGGTAAAAAAACGTTTGCTGGACTATCGTTTGATTCAGATGACGCGCAGCGACAAGACTGCCATTGGGCAATTCAAAAGAGAAAAGAATAGTGTTTTGTTTGCATCCGGGAGTATGTGGGAGGGGGTGGATTGTGCTGGAGATGTGCTTTCCTCTGTGATTATTGTCCGACTTCCCTTCCCTCTCAGATCGCAGCTCATGGAGTACAAGAAAACACAGTACGATACGGTCCGAGAATTTGTCCAGGAGTGCGCAATTCCGCAGATGATCATAAAGCTACGTCAGGGAGCCGGACGGCTAATCCGAACGGAGAATGACACAGGGGTGATTGCGATTCTGGATTCCAGAGCAGCGAAGAATGGCCCTTATCGGGAAAGGGTGCTGACGGCGTTGAGCCAGTATCCGCTGACACCATCTATTTATGGTGTTGAACAATTTATTTCCGCTGTGAAAGGAACGGAATATCTGGAAGGTGGTAGAGCGAGTGCGTGACGATCTGCGGCCAATTACTATGGGGAGCCTATTCGATGGCATCGGAGGATTCCCGCTGGCGGCAGTTCACTGTGGAATTAGACCTCTGTGGGCAAGTGAAATTGAAACATTTCCCATAGAGGTAACAAAGCAGCGTTTTCCCAACATGGTACACGTTGGGGATATTACGAAATTGAATGGTGGGACACTCCCGCCGGTAGATATTATCTGCGGCGGGAGTCCATGCCAGGACCTATCCGTTGCTGGGGCGCGTGCGGGGTTAGCCGGTGCGCGCTCCGGCTTATTCTTGGAGCAAACGAGAATTACAAAGGAGATGAGATGTGCTGATTTACTTCGAGGACGGGCAGGCATCTCTGTTCGACCAAGATTTTTATGCTGGGAAAATGTCCCAGGGGCGTTCTCCAGCGGACAGCCCAAAGGCGAAGATTTTCGTATCGTTCTCGAAGAAATTGTCCGAATTAAGTTCGATACCATATCTGTTCCTCGACCTGTCCGAGGGCGTTGGGAATCTGCTGGGGGAATCGTATTGGGAGACTCTTTCTCCCTGGCGTGGCGATGCATGGACGCTCAATACTGGGGTGTGCCCCAGAGAAGGAAAAGAATCTTCCTTGTGGCAGATTTTGGAGGAACAGCCGCACTCCAAATACTATTTGACCAGGAAAGCCTGTTTGGGTATACTCCGCCGCAGTATTGAACGAGGGAAGGAACTGCCTCTGCGGCTTAAAGAGGCACTGGAAGTTCAGGCAGGGCTAAGAAATACAAATATGCCTCCACCTGTAGGTGCGTCTTATCATATCAATCAGCGAAATGAGGGAATTGACTTGGGTGGCCTGTCCGGTGCTTTGATGGCAACACAAAACATGCAAATGCGTTCCGTTGTTACTCAGGCCCGCCAAGGTGTTACTGACAGTGATGGAGAAAACTCTATATTGTTGGGGACCCAACCAGAGAAGCAGCGGACGCAGATTGCAGCCGATACCCCAGAAAGAGAGCTGAAAGAAAAGCTGAACATTCTGTGCCTCAATGATCAAGGCGGTCAGGTTATGCATTGTTCGGAAAATATCGCTGGGACGCTGCGTGCCCAGGAGCATGGACATCAGCCACTATTGCTGGAATCCAATCAAAACCATGCTACTGTCAGAACGGATGGTATCTCTACGACGCTTCCAGCGTCCATGGGAATGGGAGGCGGCTACGTCCCCATGGTGTACGAGAATCATGGGATAGACGCAAGGTATAAAGGTCCACTGGATGTGGTGCCGACGATATCAGCAAGATGCGGTACTGGCGGTAATAATGTGCCTTTGGTAGGAAATAACCCTGAAGTCTTTTGTATTGATGGCAATGCCATTGATCGTCAGCCCCAGAACGGCGGCAACGGTATCGGATATCAGAAGGACATTGCATATACCCTGACGGCGACAGATCACCATGCGGTATTCAGCCGTCAGCGGGTAGATGTTTTTGCGGAGAGCGAAGTGGTCAGCACCGAAAGCGCCCGGCAGCACAAGGATGCTACAGATCTGGTGGCACAGCCTTATCAGAATGTAGTCGGCACACTCGTCCGGTCAGACCATAAGGGTATTGGCAATCAGTATGTCAGCAATGATAAGTGCATCGTGGCCTCCCAAAACCTGATTCGCCGTCTGACACCACTGGAATGTGAGCGCTTGCAAGGATTTCCTGACCATTGGACAGATATTCCCGGAGCTTCCGATGCGGCACGGTATAAAGCCCTTGGAAATAGCGTGGCGATCCCGTGTGTGGATTATGTTATGCGGGGTATCCTGCTTGCAATACGCAACGGAAATGCGGAATAAAGGACGCTTTTTCTCCGTTTTGCCACCTGGATATTTATGAAATTCTGTGATATGTGTTTGAAAAAAGGAGGGATACAAAATGGCAAACAAAAGACCGGATGGCGATGGCCTGGTTCGAAAAAGGAAAGATGGAAGATGGGAAGGACGGATCGTTGTCGGGCATAAAGCCAATGGTACTCCAATCTTTCGCTCCGTCTTCGCTAAGACACAGAAAATGCTGATGGAGAAACTTCACCAGCACATTGAAACATACCGGGATGTTGAACTGTCCGAGGAGTGCGATATTCCATTGGGCGAGTGGCTGGACCGATGGAAAGAGAACTATGCGGCGTATGCGGTACGGCCCAATACTTTATCCAGCTATGAAAGCATGATCGAAAACTACATCAAGCCACGCTTGGGCATGATGCGAATTTCGGATATTACCACAGAAGATATTCAGCAGATGTACAACGGACTGAAAGAAAATGGCAGGATCAATGAGCATGATACCATGGGGTTTCAACTTGCGGATAGTTCTATCCGCAGAATTCATATGATGCTTCATGAGGCTATGGATGCGGCTGTACGGGAGCATCTGGTAGTAGACAATCCAACAAATGGTACGAGAATCCCGAAACCGAACTATCCCCCGAAGCAGATTTTGACCGAAGAACAGGTGGAAAGGTTTATGACAGAGCTGGAGAATGACGCTGTCTGGCACGATCTCTTCTATACAGAGCTGACAACAGGGCTTCGCCGTGGAGAGATTTGCGGTCTGCAATGGCAGGACTTGGATTTTTCTACGGGGAAACTGCGGATACGCCGTGCGGTAATAGCGATGAAACATCAGCCATGCTGTGTAGGTGAAACGAAGACCGACGCGGGCAGGCGTACCATTACGTTACCGCCCCATACTTTGGAGATGCTTAAAAACCGCAAGAAAACATCCTATAGTCAGTGGATTTTTCCCAATCCTGTTCGTCCGGAAGCACCAATGGCCCCCTCTACTCCCTATCATCAAATGAAAAGGTTACTCAAGCAGGCAGGGTTGCCGTCTATTCGCTTCCATGATTTGCGCCACACATTTGCTACACATGCCCTGACAAGCGGAGTCGATGCAAAGACCTTGGCTGGAATATTGGGACACACAAACGCCTCATTCACGTTGGATACCTATACCCATGTGACCAAAGGTATGCGGGAACAGGCCGCAAATGTCGTTGGAGATTTTCTTGGTCAGATCATGTAGGAGGAAAGCATAATGGCAGGGAGAAGAAAAAACGGGGCGGGAACAATCCGAAAGAGGAAAGACGGGCGTTGGGAGGGGCGCGTCGTCGTATCCTACAAGGAGAACGGTGACCCGGTTACAAAAAATGTCCTGGCAAAAACCAGGACTGAGTGTCAGAATAAACTGAATGAATTGATTGAGAAAACGCTTCCCCCCAGCAAAAAATTGGCTCCGGATATGCCATTTGGTGTGTGGATCGACTTTTGGTATCAGAATTATGTCAAGCCAGGTGTTCGGGAGTCGACCAGAGATGCATACGAGAATAACATCTATAACCATATTATCCCGGAACTTGGGAAAATACCGCTGAATCAACTGTCTGAAAGTGACTTGCAGCAATTCTATTCAAAAATGCTGAAAAGTGGTCGAGTGATTCGGGTCGAACAATATGGAGAGGGGTTATCCGCTTCCATTGTCCGAAAAATGCATGTGCTGTGCGGAGCGGCTTTGGAAAAAGCCATTGAGAGTGGCTTCCTGCGAAAAAATCCAAATGTGGGGTGTAAACTCCCACCCAAGAGAGGACCGATGATGCAGATTCTTTCGATAGAAGAAATGCAGCGGTTTCTCATTCAAGCGAAGTACGATGGCCTATATGAGTTATACCTGCTGGAACTCTCAACCGGACTTCGCCTTGGGGAACTGCTGGCACTCCAATGGAAAGATATCAATTTCAAAACCGGAGCGCTGCATGTGTCCAAGCAGTTGACCACAGTACATGGAAAAGCCACGATTTCTGAACCCAAAACACCGGCATCTATTCGGACTGTGTATCTCTCAAAGCCTGTCCTTGAAGTATTGCGTGCGTATGGGAAATCCGTGGACTCCGATTGGATGTTTCCCTCCCAGAGAAGAAATCTGCCCCTGCACCCATCCGCAATCCGAAAACGCTTGAAAGGAACGCTGGAACGGGCGGAATGCAAAAATGTTCGTTTTCACGATTTGCGACACCCGTATGTCAAGCACACGACAAAAATTTTTAGCTTGCGCTTGATGGATTTTCAAGCGCGGGCTTATCCTGATGCTCGGCGAAAAACTTGCGGAGCTTGTCAGCTTCATCGGGGAGGACAAAGCCGAAGCCCTGTCCGTCCACTCTGCAATAGAGAGCGATTTTCATATCTGCCACCTCAAGCGAAAATGTCTTGGATTTTGTATGCGATCTCAATGCGCTTATCGGGGTACACCAGTACCCGGTCGATCAGCAGCTCGGCCAGCTCGGTGGTCAGCGTGTCCGCATCGAAAATCGCCTTGGACGCTTCCTTGCGGCTGTCCTGCCGTGCCTGTTCGTCCTGCTTCTGCTTCGCCTGTGCCAATACTGCGGCATAGGCGTTTTTTGTTTTCAGCAGCAGCTCGTCACACGCGGCCTTTTCCGCCTTGTAGGTGTTCAGGTCAATCTCGCCCATGAGATAGCGTTCATACAAGGCGCGCTTACCGTCTTGCAGTGCCTCGATCTGCTGCTCATATTCGGTGCGTTCCGGTACGGAAGCATCCACCCGGAGCGTACCGTCAGGGGCAAGCGGTGCGGCGGCTTCCATTTGCTTTTTCAGCGTCAGGAATACCGCCTGTTCCAGCTCTGCGGCGTTCAGACGCATCTTGTGGCAGCGGCTTTCTTCGTCTGCCTCGGAATGGCGGCAGTAGTAATACGAGGTTTTCTGCATGGTGCGGGACAGCGCATGACCGCAGCAGCCGCAGAAGGCTTTGCCTTTCAGCGGGTAGTCCCGCTTTTTCTTGTTTGGCTGGGAAAATCGGAGCTGGCTGGCCTGCACGGTATCAAACACAGCTTTCTCAACGATGGCCGGGTGATGGTCGGGGATAATGTACCACGATTCTCTGTCCTTCAGGCGGCTTCTGGTGCCACCTACTTCGAGAACCGCCCTCTTGCCGATTACATACACGCCGGTGTAGCGTTCGTCCTCCAAAATGCGGAGAATAGTGGATGTACTCCAAATCCCGTGACAGCGGGAAATATCGTGGGTGTGATTGCCTCGCGCCGCTTTGTACTGGCCGGGCGTGGAGATGCTTCTGCGGAACAGCTCTCGCGTGATGGCGGTGGCGTTGATCCCCTCGGCGGCAAGCTGGAAGATAAGCTGCACAACGGCAGCGGCCTCCGGGTCAGGCTCCATTCTGCCATCGGCGCTTTTGCGATAGCCGTAGGGACAGATTTTGCTCTGATACTCGCCGCGCTGCATCTTGGCGTACTTGGCGCTCTTGGTCTTGATGGACATATCTCGGCTGTAATACTCGCTGATGAGATACTTGAATGCTACGTCCATGCCGCCGGTGTCACCCTTGAATTTGCTGCTGTCAAAATCGTCGCTGATGGAAATGAAGCGGGTATGGAACAGCGGGAACACGCGCTCGATAAAGTAGCCGGTTTCAATGCTGTTGCGCCCGAAGCGGGAAAAGTCCTTGACGATGATGCAGTCGATCTGATTGGCCCGCACCAGCTCAATGAGCTTCTGTACCTGCGGACGCTCAAAATTTGTGCCGCTGTACCCGTTGTCGATGAACTCCATAATCTCCGCGCTCAGAGCTTCCGGCATGGAAGCCGCGTACTCGTGGAGGACGAGACTCTGGTTTTCAATGCTCAGGCTGTCGTACTTGTAATCCTCGATGGAGAGGCGGATGTAGAGGGCGATTACATATTTCTGCATTGTTCCAGCACCTCCGCATAGGTTTCAAACTCGCTCTGGAAGCGATAGCGCACCGTGATCTGCTTGTCGTGGGATACCTCAATGCGGTCAATCAGCCGCTCGATGAGTGCGCCGGTCAGCGCACGGTCGGTCTTGATCTGCGCGGCATCCTGTTCCAGCGCCCGGTGCTGTTCAGCTTTAGCATCCATCGTTCGCAGGCCGTCCTCCAACTGCTCCATTTCCACGGCGAGGTCGGCAATGCGGCTTTCGTACTTCTCCTTGTAATCGAAGTATTCATCCTTAGTGAGAACACCTTGGACGAGGTTTTCATACAGGCTCCGCACGATACCGCGAAGCCGCTGGATTTCCTGTTTGCGGCTGGTGATCTTCTCCCGCAGCTCAGCGCGGTCAGCAGCCTGCCGGGGCAGCTCCGCAAGAGAGAGGCGGTATTCGCCCAAAGCGGTGTTGAGGGCTTCCTGAAGCATATCTGCCAGCATATCCAGCAGCATATCCTCGCGGATGGTCACGC
>ERZ857882.582-NODE-582-length-46046-cov-6.665891_pt1 | contig 46046 bp, 37 predicted proteins | sample MGYA00519697_ERZ857882 | MGnify/ENA primary metagenome ERZ857882 (study PRJEB31778, sample SAMEA3449373) | human gut metagenome | biome: human gut; feature: human-associated habitat; material: faeces | place: United Kingdom | collected 2010/2012 ...
CTGAAATCAAATATCCGATTCTACAAGGGGGTATTTTGCCTTTTTGGACACCCTCTGACGGTATAAAACCCGGAATCGGAATAGAAAGAAAAAAATAAACCTAGAATTATTTAGATATGTTTTTATCTTCTTCAGCTAAATCCTTCCATTTGGTAATGAAGCCATTGCTTCAATCTCAGGGCCGGATATAGAAAAGCAGCCATTTATGGACTGGAATAATAGCGATATAGTAAGAAAAACATTTCTTACAAGGCATACCGTCTGCTAAATAATGGATCAATCCCAGAGAAAATTCATGAATAGGGGGAAGGGTATCCAGTAAATTGCCGTATGTGTCTTCCTGTTGAGAGAGTGTCATTTTTTTATATTGTTCCTCGCATAAGACAGGAAATTCACTCAAACGATAAACGAGACAATCCGAATTTTTTAAGATACGAATATCGAGTTCGATACCGACAGGAATCACAAGTAATTGTTTATTATGGATGATGAGATGGGGAAAATGTAAGCCGTCGATCCGGATCTCTCCCTGAAGTAGGAAAAGAATACTATTTTGTTTAAAATGATATTGTTGATAGGAATAACCTTCTAAAAAACGGAGATAATAAAACATATCCCCTCCACAAGAAGGGCAATCAGAGCAATTTATGTGTTCGTTACAAGGCATAGCACTAACTTTTTGCTTGTTGCACACACATAAATTTTCTTCCTGGACAAACATATGGATTTTTCCTGGAAGGAACTAATTTGAAAGACAATAATCTGAAATTATTTTAGCTTGCGTTGAAAATGCAGAAACCAAAGTGGAAGAACAGAGCCTTTCAAAATACTCGAAATCGTGATACTCCACCAAATTCCCGTCAACCCTAATTGGGGGAAGGAGGTCAGAAAATAGGCCATCGGAATACGTGCTCCGGTGAAAATAATCCCGGTCAGTGCCGGAGGAGTCGTATGTCCGGTACCATTGAATGCTCCGGCAGTAACGGATTCGGTTACCATGAAAAGTTGTGATAAAGCCAAAATCTTCAGGTAATTACCGCCGGCTTCAATGGCTTCCGGTTCGTTTACAAAAAGCCCGAAGATCTCGTGGTTTAATACAAAGAAGAGAATTCCGGCTCCCAAACCGATACTCCCGGCTATTCCTAATGTCAGGCGATAACCTTTACGGATACGTTCATAATTTCCGGCGCCGTAATTCTGTCCGGTAAAGGCAGCCAAGGCGGTAGAAAAACCGGCAGCAGTCATCCAGGAGATGGCTTCGATCTGTGCTCCGATACTTTGAGCAGCGACCCCTACTGCTCCCCAACGTGCGGCTAGGGTAGCCAAGGTCAAGGAAAACATGGAAAAGAGGGCATTTTGTATACTGACCGGCAAACCCAATAAAATGATACGTCGTGCATAATCTTGTTTCAATCGGCTGAGCAGGTGCATACGCCCTAACGGAAACCGGTCACTGAAGATCCGGCGTGCAAAGATGCCGTAAACCACTAATTGTGCTAATGCAGTGGCAACGGCAGCCCCTGCGGTACCCCAGGCCGGAAAGGGACCGATGCCGTAAATCAGCAAGGGATCGAGGATAATATTGACGATAAGTCCTACGGCAGAAGTACGGAAAGGAGTCCGGCTATCTCCCTGACCATTGTAAAGACCGCTGAACGTATTGTTATTGAATTGGAAAAATAACCCGGGAGCGACCAGACGCATATAATCGATCGCCTGGGTCGAAATAGAGGTTTCAAAACGGAACAAGCCCATCAGTAAAGGGGCTGCCAGGATGATGATACAGGCATAGATAAATCCGATTGTAGTCGATAAGGTAATGGCCTGACTGGCATAATGAGCTGCCCGGCGATAATCTTTCGAACCGACAGATTGGGAAACCGTAATCTCAGCCCCGATTTTAGTCATAAAGGACAAAGCGTTGCAAAGCCAGGTAAAAAAACCGGCAGCTCCGGCTGCAGCGACAGCATCACTTCCCAAATGACCGAGCCACAACATATCTGTCATGCTATAAGCCATTTGGATAAAAGAGGCCGAGATCAAGGGCACAGCCATGATCCACAAGCTTTTAAAAATACTGCCCTGTGTCAGGTCGGTTGTCTTCATCGATCTATCTACTATAATATGTCTTCCCCCTACTTCCTTTTTTCCTCTTTTCCCTTTTCTTTTCTCCCTTCGATCCTCTCCCCCTTCCTCTTCCGCTTTTAGCCTTTAGCTTATAGCCTTTTACTTTTTACCTTTTTTATTATAAGTTTCCAGTGCTTTTTCCAAAACCACCAAAGCCTTTGCCAAGTCTTCTTTCTTTAAGACATAAGCCAGGCGGACTTCGTTTTTACCTAATCCCGGAGTAGTATAAAACCCCGAAGCCGGAGCCATAAAGATGGTCTGACCCTCGTAATCGAATTCTTCCAGACACCAGGCACAGAACTTATCGGCATCGTCTATCGGAAGACGGGCCACTGTATAAAACGCTCCCATAGGTATAGGAGAATAACAGCCAGGGATCCGGTTAAGCCCGTCGATCAGGAATTTCCGGCGTTCGACATATTCATCATACACGTCGCGCATATATTCTTCGGGAGTATCCAGTGAAGCTTCGGCCATGATCTGTCCTATCAAAGGAGGACTTAAGCGAGCCTGACACCATTTCATCACATTCTCCCGGACTTGTTTGTTTTTAGTAATCAGAGCCCCGATCCGGATACCGCATTCACTGTAGCGTTTGGAGACAGAATCGACCAGAATGACGTTGTTTTCGATACCTTCGAGGTGAAAAGCCGAGATATAGGGTGCACCGGTGTAACAAAATTCCCGGTATACTTCGTCGGAAAACAGGAACAGGTCGTATTTCCTGACTAAATCCCGGATCTGGTTCATTTCTTTTCGGGTATACAGATAGCCGGTCGGATTGTTGGGATTACAAATCAGGATTGCTTTGGTACGCGGCGTGATCAAAGCTTCGAATTTTTCTACCGAAGGGAGAGCGAAGCCCTCGTCTATAGTAGAAGAAATCGTCTTGATCACTGCTCCGCAGGAAATCGCGAAAGCCATGTAATTGGCATAAGCCGGTTCGGGTACGATGATCTCATCTCCCGGATCGAGACAGGCCATAAATGAAAAAAATACAGCTTCCGATCCTCCGGTAGTGATGATGATATCGTCCGTACAGACATCTATATTGAATTTGTGGTAGTATTCTACCAGTTTTTTCCTAAAACTCAGAATGCCTTCACTGGGAGAGTATTCCAGCACTTCCCGGTCCAGATGGTGCGCCGCTCGTAATGCCACTTCCGGGGTCGCCAAATCCGGCTGACCGATATTGAGGTGGTAAACGACGGTTCCCTTGGCTTTGGCTCGATTAGCCAGTGGGACCAATTTCCGGATAGGAGATGCGGGCATATCTATACCGCGTTGAGAAATGGTTGGCATTCGTTGAATATTTATTGTTTTGTGTAATTGAGGGGCAAAGATAATAATAAATTCCAGGAACTTCAATTCAAAATCACAGCCAAACCCGGCAACTCTACATTGTATCCAAAACTTAACCCCTAACTTTAAATTACAGGGAAAAGGTTAGCGGGATATTTTATTGTATACCTAATTAAATTATCCTCAAAATTAAAGAATTTTTTCTCTAATATTTTGCTTTAGATCAAAAAAGGAGTAAATTTGACGTCGGAATAAAAACTCCGAAAAAGCTAATATATGATTAAGTATAACAATAAAATTATTACGAAATGAAAGTAACAGTTGTTGGAGCAGGTAACGTTGGTGCAACGTGCGCAAACTGCATTGCAGAAAAAGACATCGTAAACGAAGTGGTTCTTTTGGATATCAAGGAAGGTGTTTCCGAAGGGAAATCGCTGGATATGTGGCAAACTGCCCCGATCAATTTGTATGACACCCGTATTAAAGGTGTAACCAATGATTATGCAGCGACTGATAATTCTGAAGTAGTGGTGATCACTTCCGGTCTTCCCCGTAAACCGGGCATGAGCCGTGACGATTTGATTTCAACCAATGCCGGAATTGTAAAATCTGTTACTGAAAATGTAATCAAACATTCTCCGAATGCTAAGATCATCATTGTATCCAACCCCTTGGATGTGATGTGTTATTGTGCTTTCTTAGCTGCTAAAGTCGATTCATCTAAAGTATTCGGTATGGCCGGTGTATTGGATACTGCCCGTTACCGTGCTTTCTTAGCCGAAGCACTGAACGTATCTCCGAAAGATATTCAGGCACTGTTATTAGGTGGACATGGAGATACAATGGTTCCGCTGCCACGTTACACTTCTGTAGGTGGTATTCCTGTAACCGAATTGATCGACGCCGATAAATTGCAGGCAATCATCGAACGTACCAAAGTCGGTGGCGGCGAATTAGTTAAACTGATGGGAACTTCTGCCTGGTATGCTCCGGGTGCAGCTGCAGCTCAAATGGTCGAAGCGATCATCCGCGATCAGAAACGGGTATTCCCGGTTTGCGCTATGCTGAACGGCGAATATGGTATGAAAGACATCTATCTGGGCGTTCCGGTTGTATTGGGTAAAAACGGTATCGAAAAGATCATCGAAGTAAAACTCGACGATCAGGAAAAGGAACTGTTAGCAACTTCTGCAAAAGCTGTTAAATCGGTGATGACCGTACTGGACGACATGAAAATGTTCTAAAAACAGCCTAAAGGTTAAAAATAAAGAAACCGTCCTGATTTTCGGGGCGGTTTCTTATTTTTGCGCCTCAACTATCAAGCAAGAGGGAAATGAAGAGGAAAAAAAATAAAAAGGCTTGCCATTTTACGACTCCATATCATCCTTATATCAATAGCCGGATTCAGACAGTAGCCGTTGAAATAGTCGGTTTGGAAGACAACAGCTACCACCTGATCGTACCGGTAGAAATCAATGGTATACAAGGAGATATGATTATCGATACCGGCGCATCGGTCACCGTCGTCGACAGACAGGTGTTCCCGGAAGACCTGCCCGAAGAAGCAGACGTTCAGATGACATCGGGTAGCGTCACCGGTCAGATCCACGACGTACATTTAGTAAAAGCAGCTAAATTTAAAATCGGGAAACGTACGATCAAAGAGATGCCGTTGGCTGCTATCGATTTAAAATATGTAAACGAAATGTACGACAAACATCTCAACCGGAAAATTATCGGATTATTGGGGTGTGACTTTTGTGTCAGGTATCAGGTGGCTATCGATTACCGGAAAAAGGAATTTACCATGTATTTTTAATAATCTACCATCTAAAAATCAGAATTATCTGTTTTTTTAGAAAAAATATTATACTTTTGCGCATTAATCGTGCTTAAAGAATTAGTAAAAATTAAGTCATATAATAATTTATTGTAAAATGCAGAATAAAGGAGCGATCACATTACTTGCTATTGCATTAGCGTTAGTGAGTCTTTACCAGTTATCTTTTACCTGGAAAACCAATCGGGTGGAAAAAGCTGCGAGGGAATATGCGCAGGGAGATCCCGTAAAGGAAAAAGTTTATCTGGATTCTATTGCAAACAAGGAAGTTTACAATTTCCTGGGAATTGCACAATACACTTACAAAGAGTGTAAAGAGTTGGAATTAAATCTGGGTCTTGACCTGCGTGGAGGTATGAACGTAACCATGGAAGTCGACGTGGTCGACGTGGTCCGCAGTCTGGCCAACTACAGTCAGGATGAAGCTTTCAATCAGGCTTTACAAGAAGCGGTGAAGATGCGTACATCCAGCCCGAAAGACTTTGTAACCCTGTTCGGCGAAGCATTCGAGAGAATTGCCCCGAATGCACAGCTGGCCTCTCCGAATATTTTCGGAACCGTAGAACTGAAAGATAAAATCAAAATCGGAGCCAGTAACAAGGAAGTTTTAGACGTTATCCGTCAGGAAGCCGAAGGAGCCATCGACAATACATTCAATATTCTGCGTACACGTATCGACCGTTTCGGTGTAGCACAGCCTAATATCCGTAAAGCAGATATCTCCGGTCGTATCGTGATCGAACTTCCGGGTATCAAAGATGCTCAACGGGTAAGAAAATTGTTGCAAGGAACAGCAGCGTTGGAGTTCTATGAAACCTTCGATAACGGAGATTTCTTTCCTTATTTGCAAGCAGCCAATGAAAAAGCCCGTACTATCGTTGAAGCTGAAGAGATACTGACTACTGAAAATGCAGCCAATGCAACGGCAGAACAACCGGAAACAGCCAAAGCGGATACAACTGCCAACAGCCTGATTTCTCAGGCCGCAGCACAAGATTCTACCAATAATCTGCTGGCCGATGAAGCTGCTTTCAAAAAAGCGAATCCTCTTTTCTCCGTTCTGACACCTAATATCGACCGTCAAAGCGGCCAGATCATCCCGACAGGTTCTTTAATAGGTTATTCTCATGTAAAAGATACGGCAGCGGTAAATGAAATCCTGGCTATGCCACAAGTAAAAGCGACTCTTCCCCGTAATGCCCGCCTGCTGTGGGAAATGAAACCCAATGGGGAGGTTATTGCTTTACATGCGATCAAAATCACGACCCGTGACGGCAAAGCTCCCCTGGATGGAGGTGCTGTCGTCGATGCCCGTCAGGAATACGAACACAACAGTGGACGCCCTGTGGTATCCATGAATATGAATGGAGAAGGAGCTAAAGTCTGGGCTCGGCTGACCAAAGAAAATGTGGGCCATAGCATCGCTATCGTATTGGATGGTTATGTTTGTTCTTCACCGAACGTGAACGATGAAATCAAAGGGGGTAGCTCACAGATTTCCGGCCAGTTCGACGTAAAAGAAGCCCAGGACTTAGCCAATATCCTGAAATCCGGTAAATTACCTGCTCCGGCACGTATCATTGCCGATGAGATCGTAGGACCGTCCTTAGGTAGCGAATCTATCCAATCCGGTATGTGGTCGTTCGTGATCGCTTTCGGTTTGGTTCTGATATACATGCTATTCTTCTATAGCAAAGGAGCAGGTCTGGCAGCAGACATCGCTTTGTTTACCAACTTATTCTTCTTATTCGGTGTACTTGCTTCTATCGGAGCGGTATTGACCCTGCCGGGTATTGCCGGTATCGTCCTGACAATGGGAATGTCGGTCGATGCCAACGTATTGATCTATGAACGTATCCAGGAAGAATTGAGAGCAGGTAAAGGGTTGAGATTAGCCATCAAAGAAGGTTACAAACAAGCTTATTCCGCCATCATCGACGGTAACGTAACAACCTTATTGACGGGTTTCATCCTTTACTATTTTGGAGAAGGCCCGATCAAAGGTTTCGCAACCACATTGATCATCGGTATTTTCACTTCATTGTTCTGTGCGATCTTCATTACCCGGATCATTCTCGACAATGCATCCAAGAAAAATGATAACGTCAGATTTACCACTCCATTTACAGCCAACTGGTTGCGGGACGTACACTTCCCATTCCTCGAAAGACGGAAAGTGGGTTATACGGTATCCGGTATTATCACCGTTGTTTGTCTGGTATCTATGTTCACCCGCGGATTCGATAAAGGCATCGACTTCGTCGGAGGTAGAACTTATACGGTTGCTTTCGACCAGCCGGTAGAAGTGGAAAAAGTAGCAGAAAGTCTGGCTGCTGTGTATGGAAGTGCTCCTGAAGTAAAAACTTTCGGCGGAGACAATCAGGTCAGAATAACCACCAAGTATAAAATCGAAGATGAAGGAACGGAAGCTGACGACGAAGTAGAGGCCTTATTGTATGAAGGGTTGAAAAGCTACTTACCCGACGGTACCAGCAAAGAAGTATTCCTGAGCGACTATCGTCAAATGTCGCAGAAAGTGGGACCGGCAGTGGCGGAAGATGTCACCCGGGCTGCAATCTGGTCGGTAATCTTCGCCTTATTAGTGATCTTCGTTTACATTATGGTACGGTTCAGCAAATGGCAATATGGTGCCGGTGCCGTCCTCGGATTGGCTCACAATACCATTGTCGTATTGGGTTTGTTCTCCCTGTTGGCCGGATTCCTGCCTTTCTCTCTGGAGATCGACCAGGCCTTTATTGCAGCCATCCTGACCGTAGTGGGTTATTCGATCAACGACACGGTGGTTGTATTCGACCGTATCCGTGAATACCATCATCTGTACCCGAAACGCGACGATCTGGAAGTAACCGACGCTGCATTGAACTCTACATTACGCCGTACGTTCAGTACTTCTTTGTCGACCTTAGTGGTATTGTTAGCGATCTTCATCTTCGGTGGTACTTCTATCAAAGGTTTCGTATTCGCTCTGTTGATCGGTATCATCGTAGGAACCTATTCTTCTCTGTTCGTGGCCACACCGTTAGCTTACGAATTCAGAAAGAGATTCGGTAAAAAAGAAACGACTGTCGTGAAGAAATAAACAGTTCTCACTCTCATAAGAAAACGCCTTGCAAAAGGCGTTTTTTTTGTACTTTATTGGTATAATATAGGATGCGGCTTGGCAAAATCAATCAAACCAGTTTGTTGTTTTTGCTCTCGCCTTTCACTATATTTGCCTAAAAATGTCCTATGCGTCAAATTAAAATATGTTTGGGCAGTTCGTGTTATTCCCGGGGAAACAATGTCCATCTCGAAGTAATCAAGAAATACATAGCAGAAAATCACCTGGAAGCCGAGATTTCATTCTCCGGTCATCTGTGCGAAGAATTATGCAGTAGCGGCCCGATCCTCCGAATCGACGAGAAAGTCTACAAAGAGGTCAATCTCTCGGGTTTATACAAAATACTTCAGGAAGAATTTCCGATAAAATAATAACAGGCGAAAGGCAACCTCACCCATAACACAGTTTACCCAGCAACTATGAACAGATCTATGGATTTAAAACCGATCTATACCGAACCGGAAAATTGTCAGGACTGTTATAAATGTGTCCGTGAATGTCCGGTAAAAGCGATTCAGATCGAAGACAATAAGGCCTACATCATAGAAGAACGATGTATCTACTGTGGCCACTGTACCCAAGTTTGCCCTACCGGTGCAAAAAAGATCCGGGACGGGGTCAGCCGTACCCGTCTTATCTTGCAGAATTATCCCCGGGTAATCTTATCCCTCGCCCCCTCCTGGGCCTGTGAATTCGAAGATTTATCCATCGGACAACTTATCGCAGCCATCCGCAAACTTGGTTTTTCAGGAGTATCCGAGACTGCGATCGGTGCAGAATTGGTCTCTTCACGGGTATCGGATTATCTACAGCAATCGCAACCGGGAGTGTATATCTCTTCCGCCTGTCCGGTAGTGGTCGAATACATCCGGAAATACTCCACCGAGCATACTCCGGCCATCACGCCGATGCTCTCCCCTATGTTAGCCCATGCCAGAATTTTAAAAGACTATTACGGAAACGATTTAAAAGTCATCTTTGCAGGCCCATGTATCTGTAAGAAACTGGAAGCGGATCATTTTAAAGACCTGGTGGAAGTGGCTATCACTTTTAAAGACCTGAAAAACTGGTTTGAAAAAGAAAATATTCATCCCGAACAATTAGCTCCGGCTGCAGAGGATCACTTTATCCCCTGGCAGGCCGGAATCGGTTCTCTGTATCCTGTCGAAGGAGGCATGCTTCCGGGTATCGACGGTGAAAGCAAAAAGATTGTAAAAATGGCTTTCTCCGATTTGAGTAATATCAAAGATGTCATCAAAAACCTGGATACACGCCGGGAAAAAGATACGATTTTTCTGGAACTGCTGGCTTGTAAAGGAGGCTGCATCAATGGTCCGGCCAAACTCAGCCAGACTTCTCTGGCCATCAAAAGATACAATATTCAGCAACACCGGGCCGCACACCCCGAAAGTACCGTTCCCGATCTCGGGCATATCGATCTGACCACGACATTCAAGGCTTACGACTGTTCGACGGCCCGGCATACAGAAGAAGAGATCAAGCAAGCCTTATCTGCTGTCGGTAAAAACAGTCCTGAAGACGAGCTCAACTGTAGCGGGTGTGGTTATGACTCCTGCCGTGATTTTGCAGTAGCCCTGGTCGAAGGCCGGGCAGAAGAAAACATGTGCGTATCCTATATGCGACGGGTGGCCCACGACAAAGCGACCGTCTTGTTACAAAAAATACCGGCAGGCGTATTACTGGTCGATAATGATCTGAAAATCTCCGATATGAACAGCTGTTGTGCCGACCTGCTGGGAGAGGATGTCGTCATGGTCTACGAAGCTTCGCCCGGATTACAAGGCGTCGAATTGGACAAAATCTGTAGCTTCACCGACCTCTTCCGCACAGTATTGAACACAGGTAAAGAGATCACGGAACGGCAAATCCGGGAAGGCGATAAAATCTGGCTGCTCTCTATTTATAATATCCAACCCCACCGCCTGGTATTCGGAATCTTACAGGATCTTCGGGAACCTTATGTCCGTAAAGAATGGATGCTGGAAAAAACCCAGGAAGTGGTACGCAAATATATGGCTACAGTACAGGAAGTGGCTTGCCTGCTAGGTGAAAATGCAGCTTTTACCGATGCTACCCTACGGTCGATTATGGAGGCGGGGGAAAAGGTAAAAAGCTAAAGGCCAGAAGCAAGAGGGGAGGGAGAAAAAAGGTTGGAGGGGAAAAAGATGGGGGAACGAGTTTATAAGAAAAAAGGAAGGATGAAAGAATCGGATATATTTATAGAAGTAGACTGTTTCCAAAAAAATAAAGCAGGCAATATCGTCTGTGGAGACAGTTACATGTCCCAGAAGTTAAAAGAGGAAGACCGGATCATCAGTGTATTATCGGACGGTTTAGGGAGTGGTATCAAAGCCAGTGTTTTATCGGCGATGACCGCTACTATGGCCATGAATTACACAGCCATGAACGAAAGTATCCTCCAAACCGCTCTCTCGATTATCCATACCCTGCCTAAGGATATGGTCCGTAAAATCAGTTATTCCACCTTTTGTATCTTCGACATCGATTGTTTCGGGAATACCCGGATTGTGGAATACGAAAGCCCGGCGGTCTATCTGTTTCGTCGCGGACAGGCAGTGGAAATCCGGAAAAAAAAGATCCCGATCGAACGGGAAGATCTGGAAAATACCTATCTGTGGATATCGGAGTTCAAGCTGGAAAAAGAAGACCGCCTGATTTGTTTTTCCGACGGAGTCAGCCAATCGGGAATGGGTAGCAGTAATATGCCTTTCGGTTGGGACGAAGGAGTCGGTATCTATATCGCAGAAACCTTAAGCCAGCACCCCGGTATATCGGCGAAAGAATTAGCCCGCAAGATCGTTTTAAGGGCCGAACGCAACGATAACTATCGTTTGCTGGACGACACCAGTTGTTGTGTCATTTACCGGCGAACGCCGCGCAATCTGCTCATCTGTACGGGCCCGCCTTACGATGAAAAAAAAGACCGGTATCTGGCAGAAAAAGTCAGGGATTTCAAAGGTAAAAAAGTACTCTGCGGAGGAACGACAGCCACGATTATTTCGCGGGAACTTCAATTCCCCCTGCAGGTCAGTATGGATATCACCGATAAAGAACTCCCCCCACTCTCCTATATGGAAGGAATCGACCTGATCACGGAAGGGATTCTGACCTTAAGTAAGGTGGAGCGGCTTTTAACCCAAGGGGTCCCCGAAAAATCACAGGGTCCGGCCAACGACCTGGTCAACCTGATACAAAACAGCGATAAAATCACCTTTATCGTCGGAACCCGGATCAATGTGGCACATCAGGATCCCAACCTACCCGTAGAACTGGAAATCCGGCGTAATGTGGTAAAAAAAATTAAATATTTATTAGAAACGAAATTCCTGAAAGATGTAGAAATTACCTATCTTTGACCCCTCAAAATGACACACATCAAAGACTACACATTAACAGGAAAGAAATTTTAAATTTGAATCCTATGGACAAAATCAAGCTGAGATTATGTGCAGGAACCATGTGTTATGTCATGGGCGGAGCCCAATTAATGGAAATAGAAGAATTGCTGTCTGAAGAAGAAAAACAAGGCATTGAAATCACCTTTTCTCCTTGTCTGCAACGGTGTAACGGCAAAGATACACCTCCTTTTGCAGAACTGAACGGAGAAATCATAACCGGTGTCAGTAAAGAAACCCTATTACGAATTATAAAAGAAGAATTAAGACATGTTGTACGATAATTTTGCGATGCTCACCAAACGGGAGTTATTAATCCGGATTGTCAAGTTATTAAAAAAAGACGAACTGATCACAGGTCTGAAATATCTCCCTGTCGAAATGCGTCCACGTAACAAGCGACCGGTGAGGTGTTGCATCCACAAAGACCGTTACATCCTCAAACACAAGATTATCTCGATTCTGGGCTTTGAAATTACAGACGAAGAGATCGACCTGATCCATCTCTCCGATTTCGCCCGCATGGCGATGGCTAATAAAAATATGAAGGAAAATATCCTTTCTGTTGTCCACGAAGCTTGTAGTGCCTGTATCCAATCACAATATGCCGTCACAAACCTTTGCCGGGGATGTGAAGGCCGGCCTTGCGTGATGAACTGCCCCAAAGCTGCAATTTCGTTTATCGGCGGCAAAGCCAGTATCAGCAGTGAGGATTGTGTCAGCTGCGGATTATGCCAGAAAGTTTGCCCCTATCATGCCATTGTATACACGCCTGTTCCTTGCGAAGACGTTTGTCCCGTAAAAGCGATCAGTAAAGATGCCGAAGGCGTAGAACATATCGATAAAGAAAAGTGTATCTATTGCGGAAAATGTATGCAAGCCTGTCCCTATGGAGCTATCATGGAACGGTCGAAAATCATCGATATACACAAAAGTATTAGTAATCCGAAGAAAAAAATCGTAGCTATCCCTGCTCCTGCTATCTATGGACAGTTCAATGCCACTCCGGGGCAAGTACTGGCAGCGATCAAACAAATCGGTTTCGACGATGTGATCGAAGTTGCTCTCGGTGCCGAGATCACAGCTGCAAACGAAGCCAAAGAATTGGAAGAAAAAATGCAGGAAGGCCAAGCTTTTATGACCACCTCTTGTTGCCCGGCTTATACCGGTTGGGTGGACAAGCATGCTCCGATGCTGAAACCCTATGTTTCGGAAACCCGGAGCCCGATGGTCTATGCAGCCCGATACGCGAAGGAGAAATATCCGGATGCCGAAGTCGTATTCATCGGACCGTGTCTGGCCAAACGCCATGAAGCCGATTCGGTCGACGAAGTGGATTATGTGATGAGCTTCGAAGAGCTGGGTGCTTTTATGGTGGCTTATGACATAGATGTAGCCAATTGCAGCGAGAAAGAGCTCAACCACGAAGTGACGAAGTACGGCCGTGGATTTGCTCAGGCCGGCGGAGTCCAGGCAGCTGTTGTCAATGCCATCGGTAACAAATATTCCAATATTCATATCGAAGGGTTGGATAAGAAAAATCAAGCCCTATTGAAGAGTATGGCTAAAAAACCCGACGCTCAATTCGTCGAAGTGATGGCCTGCGACGGAGGTTGTATCAACGGTCCCTGTTCATTAGCTCCCCTCACCTTAGCCAAACGACAAATCAAAAAAGTACTGGAATAACCAAAAGAGCAATTGGTTTGTTAAGCCGATGCCCCCTGTGCCACCTTTTACAGCCGCAGGGGGCATTGATTTTATAATTGCGTACCGTTCTTCTGAAATTTCTATGCCCCTTGAAACCTTTGTAACTATTAAAATGTACGTACAATAGAACCGAATCCGTCATAATCCAACATCATCGGTTCATTGAAAACCGTCTCTTTCAAGAAACCCCGCTACCAGGTATACAAATAACGATTAATTCTCGCCCCATCTCCCGATCTGTTTACAACCCTTTCATAGAATCAAACAATATCTCGATTTGGCTGTTAGAAGGACGAGGTGCATTGTCGGAAACCAAATTTCCTTCGGGATCAATCAGCATAAAGCGGGGAATACTACTTATCTTTAAAGCATTATGAAAAGTACGATCTGTACCAATGTTCAATTGGACACCACCTAATTTATCCATCTTCACCATTTTCTTCCAGGCTGCAACATCCTTATCCGAAGAGATGCTCACAAAAACGATATTTCTGTCCTTGTATTTCTCTTCCAGTTTGCCGAGATAAGGAAGTTCTTTTTTACAAGGGCCACACCAGGTTGCCCAACAGTCAATGTACACATATTTCCCTTTGAAATCCTCCAAGGCAACTTCTTTTCCATTGATATCCTTAAACTTGAAGGACGGACATTTCTTCACTCCCTGTTGTTCCAACTTCTTCAGGATTTTATCAGTGTCACTGGTCAGTTGAGAACACAGATCATTGTGTATTTTAACTATTTTAGGATTCTTCACATATTGACGGAACAGAGGCTCAATCCGTGCCGTATCTTTCAAACCGGCATTACGTATGTGTGTTGTAACAAAGGAAGCGATCATTTGTTCCCGCAACTTTTCACCCTTAAACCGATCAAGGACAAAATTGATTTTACTGAACGTTTCATCTTCCCTGTTTTGGATATTGACAGGTGCCTGCCAATTGAATGTAACAACATCCCAAGCCAGTCGCCAATATTCATCAAGAAACATCAGTTCATCGTTTTCATGAAATAATCGGGTGGCATATTCCTTGAAATGCTGAGAAGGAGTATAACTTTCTTTCTTATTTACTTCTCCAAATATACTAGCGTACATGCCAAATTTACAGGCAAACAGTAACTGAAGGCGTTGTTCTTCTATTTTTGTAAAATGCTTACCTAATTTGGCTTCGGTCATCTTTTGACAAGCAATCTTTAAGCCTTTTTCATATGCCTCGATAAACTCTTCTTCATCACATTGTAACTCTTCCGAAGATATACCACAAAGAGGTGCAGTGTTCAGATAATTATTGATAGCAGATCCGTCACCTTTGTAGCGGAAACCTTTGTCAGGAAGGACAAATACTTCCGTTTCCATACCGGGAGTAATAAAAATTGTAGCCTGCCCATTCCCCCAAACCGTTAGTTTAGCATACTGTTCTCTCGGATTAGGGATGAGGAAATACCAATTCCCCTCCTGATCCTGTTGAGCTTCGAGCAGTTCCGGCTCCAAAGAATTACTCCCCGAAAATTCGATACGGGGTTTTCTTCCACTTTCTTCTACATAACCTTTTTCAACCTCTGTCAATTTCAGGCTAATTACGGTAATCACCGGTCTTGCCGTAACAAACAACGGCAGACATAACAAACATAAAATAATCAGCTTTTTCATTGTATAAAAATTAATAAATCATTTATCTTTCTAATTCGTCAACGGACAAAATCAGTTCCCGAATCATCATTACTAAAACATTTGTCCTGGATACACGAAACAGACATCCCGGATCGTACCTTCACCCGTATAAGGTTCACTTACAGGTGTCGGATTAATCTCCTGAGTTGAACCGACAAATTCAAACCGGTATAACTTCCACTGATTTCCCTTTTGTGTCCCGACAAACAACTGACTGTAGGAATTCTGTACATAGGTCGACTCCAGATGAGCAATATAAGTAATCTCCTCTCCCGGAAATTCTTTAATCAGTTCTTCCCGGTCGGGAATATCGGCATGAGTATAACTCCACAACTCTCCGCCTTTGGCAAAATAGATACAATCGCTGTATTTATGGGCAGCCATCACTTTGGCTTGAGGCATCGCCAAGCCTGACGGCAATTCATCGAACGCTACAAACGGATAGGTTGCCGGTGCATAAGGATTGGGGATTTCAATCTTGGCCAGGTGATATTGATCTCCGGCAGATTTCAATACAGCAAAACCATTGGTCTCAAAAATTTCCATACGGGGTAATAAACGTACCAATTCCATACCCATATTAGAAGGCGACTGGGAAACGTCCGCACCGGCTTCCGCTTCATTAAAAGGTAAAAATCCTCCTCCATTACTCCGCACAAATAAAAAAGAAGCGGTTGACTGATCCCAGAACATCATAAACTGACTACTGGCAAGCATATCCGAATGTATTCGATATCCTTTGTCCGGATCCGTTTCAAAACCAAACTTTCCAACACCTGGAGACATCATATATATATAATACAACTTCCCGTCATTTACCATATAAACCATACTTCCCATGATTTGTTTTACAGCTTGGTAATTGTAGTTTTCCTGTTCATCGTAAAAACACTCCGCCTGTGTTTTAAAGGTAGTATTGTCTATTGCATTCAAGATACGCATTTCGTTCTGTGCAAGCACAAATAATGCTTTTTGATTATACAGCATCGTTGTCGTTCCATCTTCATTTTCTATTTCATGTCTGTAGTTCCCCGGTAAATAAGCAATCGCTCGTCCCTCTCCGGATAAAGCCTCCCCGGTAGCGGCAATTACATTATGCCAGACTTTTTCATCCGCCCCAACAAAATCGAAATCGCACAGTCCGTTCTGATCTTTCAACACATACCAACCATGTCCCAGTTCTGCTTTTACCGTCATCTCGATAATCCGTGACTTATAAATCTGCCGATCTGCATCATACACCTCAAAATACAACCTATAGGTATTGGGTGCATAGTTCAAAACACAGGCCAAATCTTTCTCTCTGCTCAGTGTATCCTGTTGAGCAGAAATTCCCGAAACTTGACGCGGAATAACAAACCACAAATACGAATAATCATTCTCATTTACCTCACCTTCCAACTGAGAGGTGATTTTCAATTCGCTTCCCATGGCACATTCCAAAACATCTCCGATTTCTTCCCCATCATTTCCGGTCAGCTTGATCGTAAACGGCAACATATCTTCCACAGAGCGATAATCGTAATTTCCTTTATCATCCACACAAGCTGTCAATCCAATCCCCAACCAAAGAAATAAACCATAAATAAAATATATCTGTTTCATCTGTTTCATCTTTAAAATTCAACTCGTGTTCCATCTTCTTCCGTCAAAGGAGCATCCTCATTCTCCGGATTTTCATTATACTCTTTCAATTTTTGCTTTGCTTTTCCCTGTAAATAAGAACACAAGGCATAATCGGAAGGGATCTCATCAAACTCATTAAATCCGACATACAGAATAATAAACTCCATTTTTTTGGGTCCCCAATCTCCAAAATAAGTCTTCCACCAGGTATCCCACAAAAACGGTTTTACAGCTTTAGCAGTTGCAGTAAGCACAAATTGACACCAGGGTTCATATCCCCTTTGAAAATATTCGTTCGCTTCCAGGCTCAATTCTAAACGGACCTCAGAAGTATTGAGCGAAGGATCTTTGATCCATACCACCGGAATATTCGTCTTCACCTCACCGGCAGGCACACATATTCTGGGTTTCATTCCCGGATTGTCAAATCCGACATAATGTTTTCCGGCAACAGCCGCCCCCTCTTCCCCCTCATTCAATATCTGCAAATTTAATGGCCGGTCATAATCGGCAGGGTACCCCATAGTTCGGACATCTATCCAGACCGTATCGTATTTACTACCACCCATAGCAGCAAAAAAACTCACGTTGATGCTATCCTGCTGTACTTTAGGTTCATTGTAAAAATATACTCTGCTCCTATCACTGTAATCTCCCGGATGTTGTTTTTCACAACCACCCACCACCAACAATCCGACAATTCCTCCAAGGATACTAACTATATGTTTCATACTTCATCGATTTTAAATTATTCAAATTGCATTTGATTATCGGGTATCGGTAGCACGTAGGCTTCCGGATAAAAAGTCCATACTTTCGGGGTTTTCCAGGAACTCTCTGTCGCATTCCACCGCTTGTGCCAGAAAAAAGCCTGACCTTCACCATAAAATTCTTTGTGATACTCTTTTTCAAGCTGACTTTTCATTTTTTCCGGACTGTTCAACTCCTCATCAATGGAATTATTCATATTCCGGGCTACCCGGTAATCGGTCCAGTATTTTTTCCCTTCTGTACCCGACAGAGTTTCAGCACAAATCAGATACATTTCGGCCACCCGGATGACAGGCACTAAATTCAAAGCACTGTAGGCATCGCTGCCGGTATATTTGTAGTAATAAGTTATCCGTTTACCGGTCGTTCCTGTCACTTCTTCCCAATAACGTTTCAGTTTCATCCGGATATCGTTGGGATGAACAGACAATTCATAATTATTGTTCAACAAAGCAATCTGTTGGGTAGCCCGGAAATTTTTCCCCTCTTCTTTGAAGAAGGGGTCGACCAGGGATTGGTGATCCGGATTTTGTACCCCCCAAATGTGTTCGCAACTCATCACCAGATTCTTGTCATCCCCATTCATATAAACTTCGTCCGCCAAAGGAAATTTCAATGTTCCGTCTTCGTAAGCCGCATCTGCCACTTTCCGGGCATATTCTCCGGCTTTCTGCCGGTTTTCTTCTCCTCCCAACCACAAATAAAAACGGGCTTTTGCAGCCAATACGGCATAATAATTAAAACGCACCTGACGATAATATTGCCAATCATCCTCAGGTTTTTCCCCTTCAGGTAATATCACGATCGGATCTTCCTCTAACAGCTTCTCTGCTGCATCCAGATCCCGGCGGATACAAGTAATCACCTCTTCATAGGTCCGTCTCCGGAACCGATTCGGATCTTTCGACATCTCTTCAGCATAGGGAATGGTCAGATCGGAAGGTTGCAACAAATCAGGAGAAGCTGTAAACCAACGTAATATATCCAAATGCAAGAAAGCCCGTAGCCCCAATGCTTCTCCTTCGATCAACCGATCGTTACCATACGAAAAATGTACCATACTATTTTCCAAGTTCTCCAATATATTATTCAAATGTACTATAGCAGTATAATAAGATTTCCAGATTTGTCCGATCAGTGTTTCCACATCAGACTGATCATAATCAAACTGACTGATGGCATATTCCGCCGATGTATTATCCGTTGGTGTCGTATAGTGATTTTCCAACAACTCAGGCAGATACATAGTCAGGTTCTTCCCATATAAAGTCCCTTCCGCCAACTGAATATAAACACCGTTCAAGGCATTTTTAAATCCTTCCTCCACAGCAAATAGATCGTCTTCTTTCATCTCACTCCGAGGGCGTACATCCAGCCAATCGGAACAAGCCTGGGAAAGACCAGAAACAATGAGTAGTAATATCAAATATCTGTTTTTCATAATCATCATTATTTAATCAGGGTTAAAAACGGAATGAAAAGGCAAACGAATATTTACGGGCAAACGGATAAGAAAGTCCGCGTTCCTGCTTGATAGTCGAAATATGGAATACATCTTCTGCATAACCGGTAATATTCAGATAAGAAACTCCTACGTTTTTCTTTAACCAATCCCACTCCACATCATAAGACAGGGAGATGGAACGGCATTCCAGCGTATTTTCCTTCATAACAAAACGGCTCGTTGCCTTGGTAGCCGTCCTATCGGCAATCCCTTTGAAGAAAGCATGATCCCCGGGATTTTTCCAACGATCGTACAACACCCGGCGGTCAGCATTATTCAATGGATTCGTATTTTCTACTTTGCTCACCAAAGTGCTATTATAAATCTGTCCGCCACAACGATACCCAAACACCGCATTCAAACTTAGGTTCTTCCAACGAAACATCGTATTCAGATTCCCCCATACCTTAGGTTCGTCAACCCCACAGGCCACTTTATCCTTTGCATCCCATTCGTAAGTAATATCCCCATTCCGGTCAAGGAAAATCTCCTTTCCATTACTGGGATCTATACCCAGAGACTTCACTGCAAAAATGGTATTCATAGACTGTCCTTCTTTAAACAGAAAACTGGGATTCGCCCCCGATTGTTCCAACAATTTATCATTCAGAAAGTCCAAATTGTTGGAAATGGATTTGATTTTGTTCTTATTATGAGCCAAAGAACCGCCCACTGACCAGAAAATACTCTTTTGCGTATTCCGGAACAAATACACATTGGCAGTCACCTCTATCCCTTTATTTTCTACCTTTCCGACATTTGCCTTATAACTCTGGAAACCGGAAGCATCCGGTAAATTGATATCAGTAAGCAAGTCATTCGTCAATTTATTATAAACATCAACATTGAAACGAACATATCCCTTGAACAATTCCATATCCAAACCGACATTAAACTGATTGGTTTTTTGCCATCCCAATTCTTCATTTCCCAAACCCATCAATTTCACACCGTACCATCCCTGATAACTCTTACCACCATAATCGACATAGGTAGTCATTGCCTGATAGGGACTATAACTCAATGAACCGGAACTACCATAGGATAGCCGCAAACGTGCCGTAGTAATCACATCGTTATTCGTCCAGAAATGTTCCCGGTGGATATTCCAACCTAATCCTACCGACCAGAAAGGAGCATAACGGTTATCACTGCCGAAAGCACTTCCTCCTTCCACTTTACCCGAAACATCTATAAAATAACGGTTATCATAAGTATAATTGGCATTGGCAATCGCTCCCATCCGGCGGGAAATTCCCTCCGTACCGGAAGGATAACCGTCCTTTTTGTATTTGCTTGCCATTCCCAGAAAATCCATATTGATATTCGAAATTCCCTCTGCAACAACTGTATAACTTTCATTCTTATTTTGTGCCATATTATACCCCAAACCCACGAATACCTGATGTTTATCTGCAAAAGTTTTAGAATAATTCAAAGTAATATTGGTTTCATAGTTAAAGCTCTCTCCGGTTGTATACTCATAGGAACCTTTCCGAGCATAATCGTCACCGGTATAAGAGTCGAAATCCGTATGCTTGGCACATTTATAAATATCTCCACGATTATTCTGACTGGTAAAACTAAATGTTCCTCTCGCAGTCAATTCCGGCAAAATTCTCCATTCTATGGAAAAATTATCTGTAATAGAAGTATATTTAGTCTCATTCTTATAAGGCAAGAGAGCATTATATAAGGGATTGATCGTTTGGGTCGTACTATACGTCTCGTTATCTGCATATTTCAATATATTTCCTTCATCGTCATAAGGTTTCAGGTAGGAATTGATCTGGGAAAAATCGCTGAACGTACCGTAAGGTGAATTTTTAGCCTTATTGTTGGATACCTGCAAATCGTTCTGAAAGGTCAGATTCTTATAATTGTAAGACAAAAAAACATTTCCGTTTACGGTGATTCTATCCGAACCTTTCATTGTTCCGGCCACATGATTGTAACTTAATCCGGCAGCATAGCGGAAAGATGCATCCCCTCCCTCCAAACGCAGGCTGTGCCGGTGTCCGACACCTGTCCGCACTGGATATTTCAGCCAATAAGTATTCACCCCCCGGGCCACATCCAGCATACGTTTGTTGTATAAATCCTTCATTCTCTGATTAAAATCCACTGTACCTCCGGAATAAACGCCGGCTAATTTCTCATACTCCAATTTTTCCCGTGCATCCAGTAAATTATAGGAAGTGAAATCTGGAGCTTCGATATTCACCCCGCCCCTATATGTCAACTGAAGGCGCCCGGGTTCCGGTCGTTTAGTCGTGATCACCACTACCCCATTGGCTCCCCGCGTTCCATACATGGCCGTAGCACTGGCATCTTTCAGTAAAGTAATAGTCTCTATCTGATTATCATCGAGGTCCATCATACGTTCCAGGGTAATCTCAAAACCATCCATAATAAAAAGCGGCTGGTTAGCACTACTCAAGGTCTTGCTATCCGTCTGCAAATCTTTTACATCAACAGTCATACTTCCGCTGCCACGCATGGTAATATCCGGTAGTTTATTAGGATCCGAACCAATATCAATATTATCGGCAATGAAGAAACTGGGGTCCAGATTCCGGATTGAAGATAAGATATTCCGGTTACCCACAGCTTTCAACTCCTTGGAAGTAATCTGTTTGACCGCTCCTGTATAACTCTCTTTAGCCTTATTGAAAATACCCGTCACCACTACCTCGTCCATCTGTGTCACCTCGTCCTCCAGCACCACATTCAACTCCTTCTCACCTTTGTAAGGGATTTCCTTTGTTTTCATACCCACAAAAGAAAATACAAGGGTAACATTGTCCAAGGCGGGGAAAGCAAATAAGAACTGTCCGTTTGCTCCTGTTACAGCCCCTAACGCTGTCCCCTTGATCATCACCGTCACTCCCGGTAAAGGTTGTTTTTTGGTATCTGTCACCAAACCTTTGACACTCAACTTACTAATTTGTTGCTGTTGTCTCTCCCTCAACATCACCATATCCTCTTCGAAAACACAAGTCAGCGAGGTTTCTTTCAAAGCATCTTCCAAAATCTCCTTCACCTTTTTCCGGTCAGCAACCACATCAATCCGGGAGAGATTTTCTAACTGATCGGAAGAATAAAGAAAACGAACACCGGTTTGGCGATGTAATTCGTTAAACAACTCCAGGTAAGTGACATTTTTTAAATTCAAACTGATCACCTGTTCCTGAGCAATGGTTTTTGCGGTAGCTGAAAGCATTCCCCAAAAAACAAACAAAAAACAAAGTTTCATGATTCGAAAGAATTTAACATACCTTTTCCGATAAAAAAGATAATAAAACAACTTTTTTTACATAAATTTGTAATGATTTAATTAATAATCGGATAATGTATTAGCATTATCTTTGTTTTCAAACGGAGAGTTTGCCGACTTTCCGTTTGTTTATTTTTTCCTCTTAGTGATTCGAATGGTTTTATCCGTAATCCGGAATCTGACATCAGAGGTTTTTTCCATCACATATAATAATTTTTCCAATTCTGCATATTTGGGAATATTACCATTAAAGCGAACGGCTTTAGATACTTCATCTTCAAAAATAATATTCACATCATACCAACGGGATACTTTTTTCATAATCGATTCCAACTCTTCATTTACAAAGATCAGATCATGATTTTTCCAGGCAATATATGAAGTAACATCCACATCCTGAATTACGGATGTTCCGGTTTTACTGTTGGCAACCCCCAACTGATTTACTTTCAACCGTTTTTCCGGAGCTGCTTCATTCGCCTGAAAACCGACACTTCCTTTCACCAATACAGCTTCAATATTTTCTTCATCATACGTATTCAAGTTGAACTCCGTACCATAAACTTTTAAGCGATATTCCCCGGAGCGGACACAAAAGGGACGTGTATTTTCCTTAGCTACTTTGAAATAAGCTTCTCCGCTCAGAGATATCTCCCGGAGATCGCCTGTAAAATATACCGGATAACTGATTTTTGTCTCCGAATTCAACCATACTTCCGATCCATCACTCAAACAGATATAATACTCTCCTCCCCGAGGAACCACCACTGTGTGCCACATTCTTTCCCGATTGTTGTTCGCTGAAAGTGAATCATAATAAATTCCTGTACCGTTCTTGCCATATACGACAGAACCATCTTTTGTCGCAACCGCTTTTTTTACAGAATCCAGTCTAATCACCTCTCCATCGGATAATATCAAATGCGGTTGAGTATGCTGAGGAATAAAAGAGTATGCCAATTGTGGTTCCACCGATACGTTATCATCCTTTAACAATAATGTGACAGCCAAGGTGATCAGCAATACCATAGAAGCAGCCACACCATAGTACCAACCCATCCTTTTTTTCCGTTCCAGTGTACTAAGAATTTTATTCCAGGCTTGTTTCTGATGAATAACCTGTTCTTCCTCAGCCCATCTAAAATGAAAATAATTCCTGACATATTGGTTATACTTCTCCCGATGAACCGTTTTTTCCTCCAGCCAATCCTGTAGGATTTTTTCTTCTTCCACATCCAGTTCTTTCCGTAAGGAACGGATTATCAAATCAATAATTTCATTGTTAGGATTATTTTCCTGCATATATCTATATTTTTTTCATATATATAACAGGAAAAGATTAGAAAAAGTCTATTTATTTTTCAGTCTTTTTGGAAAAATACAAAAAAAATAAATCAGAGCCTCATCATTTAAACGCTCTCTCAATTTTTCGACAGACTTCGCGACAAGATTTTTTACCGTAGACAAAGAGATATTCAACTGCTTCGCAACTTCCTGATACTTCATTCCCTGCTGAAATACCAAAAGCATTATTTCCCGGCTCCGGGGAGGTAACAATAAAATTTCCTTCTGGACAGCACTGACAATCCGATCGTGCCGGTCATTATATTCCTCCCAAGCCAATTCAATATGCTCCAGTCCAGTCACCGACTGCAACACATCTCTTTTTTCCAATTTATTGAGTGCCCTATTTTTAACGACTATCCGCAGGAAAGAGGAAAGATGATGTGCCTGGAATTTCTCATAAAACCGATCTTTCCATACAGTTATAAAAAATTCCTGCACCAGATCTTCTGCCGCCGGCAAACTATTCAAAAAAGTATTGGCCCACAAAACCAAAGAGGTATAATAAACCTGAAACAACAAGTCCAGCCCCTTCTTATTCCGGGAACGTAATAAGTCACATATTTTTTGATCCTCCTCTTTTGTCATTCCATTTTCTCCGTACTTACGATATCCAATTTTGCCAAAATTACAGAAATAATCCGATTTGCCAAATTACACGAATGACATCCCAACAAAAATAAAAACTGGAAGACGGGGATAGCCTCTTCCAGCAAATAGTTTATTCAGGTCTGCAAATTTTCAGTAAGCAGATGACAATATCTCTTCCAATTGTTTTTCAGCAGCGGATCCGAAGGACGGTATCCATCCCCATCACCAATTTACCCCGGGGATAGAGTAACATATACCGGGGAATAGTCGGAATTTCATAAAGCGAAAACTATTCCTTTACCTAAAATATTAGAATGACTCTCCGCCCCGATCACATATACAAATCCCGTTCCCCGGAAGCAATTCGCTTATAATAATTCAGGAAAGTCGGCAATAATTTCTTATCTGTAAAGAAAGACATTCCCTCGATTTCCCGCAGCTCTTTTTCGATCAGTTGCTCGCCGATCCGACGGGTTTCTGCCGAAGCATAATCATTCAGGTATTCACGGAAAGTCAGTACGGCATTCAGCTTACAGAATTTACCTTCCACTCCTTTTTCCAGCAAGTTCATGATCTTATCCCCGGTACGTCCGCAACGGTAGCCGGCAGTACAGAAAGAAGTGATGTAACCGTCTCCGGCCAACTCGCGGATCACTTCGTCCAAACTGCGTTCGTCGCCCAGCATAAACTGAACCTTATCGGGATTTTCTTCCTGTACCTTTTTCTCGGAATAGGCTCCGATACCGATTTTCGAAGAAGCATCCGTCTGTGTGCAACCATAATTGATAATTTCACGCCGTAATTCAGCACGCTCCCGGGCCGTGACAATCAAGCCTGTATAAGGCACGGCCAGACGCAACACCGTCACCAATCGGCGGAAAGCATCGTCCCTGACCAAATAAGGCGAATTTTCGCTCACAAACGATCCCAAAGCAGGCTGCATACGCGGAAAGGAAATGGTGTGCGGTCCGATACCGAACTGTCTTTCCAGGTCGTGAGCATGATGAACTAACCCCATCACCTCAAAACGCCAGTCGTACAAACCGAACAGAGCCCCGATAGCCACATCGTCTATCCCTGCATCCATTGCACGATGCATTGCGTACAAACGCCAACGGAAATTTCCTTTAATCGTATTGGCCGGATGCAACTCGGCATAACGTCCCGGATGATAAGTTTCCTGGAACACCTGATAAGTCCCGATTCCGGCACGCCACAGTTTCCGCAGATTCTCTATACTCATCGGCGCCGCATTGATATTGATGCGACGGATATTATTAAAGCCGTTCCCGGTAGGAGTCACCCGTTTGGTTGCATAAATCGTCGCCATACTATCGGCAATATAGTCGGCATCACTTTGGGGATGCTCACCATATACGGCAATCAAACGTTTATGTCCCTCATCGATCACAGCCTCCGTCTCCCGTCTCACCTCCTCCATAGTCAACACATGCCGTTTTTCAGCACAGTTATCACTTCGGAACCCACAATAGACACAACTATTTACGCAGAGGTTGGAACAATATAACGGAGCGAAAAAGACGATCCGGTTGTCATATACTTTCTTTTTTACCTGCAATGCGGCTTCACGCATTTCTTCCAACAGTCCCGGATCTTCTACATTCAACAACACAGCCGTTTCTTCCGGAGATAACAACTTTATATCCAGAGATTTCTGTAAAATATCCCGCACTTGCTGTTTATCCGGCTGACGATATTTTTCAAGATTACCGAAAATCGATTTTTCATCGATAAAGTCTTTTCCGTTTACCAGATATTTTTCTATTTCAGCTGGTTTAATCACTTGCTGAACCCATTCTTTCATGTTCATATCGACTCATATTTCTATTATCTCACCGCCAATCCCCAGGCATCGGCAAATTGCGGATACTTCTTTCTGATCAGGAATACTTCATTCCAACAATCGGTGTGGGTATTGAAAGGGGCGGTAGTCACCCGGTACATGCCATTTTCGTTCCTCAGGATAGCACTTTCTTTAAATCCCATAAATACCAAGCGTTTTCTCAAATTTTCCGCTCTTTGTTTACTCTTGAAACTCCCGACAATCACATAATAAGCCCTGATTGAATCACTTTCGGTATCGACTACTTTCTCCTCTTTTATAGGAGCCACCGGATCGACCTCAGGAGCCACCTCTTTATAGACAGTGTCTTTTTTCACCGGAACAGGTGCAATCATCACTTCCAGCGGTTCTTTTTCGGCTGCTTTTTTCTTTTTCTTATGGTCTTTATGTCCGAACAGTAAATTTATCCCGAAACGGGCATTAGCGGACTGTGTATTGGTATAATTGCAAGCCAATAAGTTGTCGGTTTCCAGATAAAGCTGGAACGGGCCGAGTTTTGCGGTCAGACCGGCACCGAGATTCACATAACTTCCCCGGGTAATGCTATATGAAACCGAAGCACTGACATTACGCATCAAGCGTCCGTTCACCGAAGCAGTCAGCGAAGGAATAAACATTTTATCAACTAATGAAGCCCGGAACAACCCTCCGACATAAAAAGTACGGTTCAACTGATAGGTAGCTCCTAAATACAATTTCGGGCTCACCATCGTAGTATAAGCCTTACCTCTGCTTCTCAGCTGCAAACTATCTTTCAATTGGTCTGTCAACTTCGTGAAAGCACTATCGATAGAAATATATCCCACATTGTCTTTATTCACACTATTGGAAATATCGGCCCCTTCCCAGGTAAACCGGGCATCCTGATAAAAATTATACCGAAAATCCTTATTCCCCCAATGAATAAAACCCAAATCCGTCAAACTGGCGAACAATTTAATTTTATCGTTGAATTGATATTCACCTCCCAAATCGATAGCAAAACCGGGATTTTTAGTATTCAGAAAATCCGCAACCCCGATGTCGTCGGTATTAAAGTCGAAATCGTCCCAATCGATCGGCTTGTTGGGTTCGAACGGCAAACCTGTCTGTTCGTTACGAATATTCACCGGAGCGGTGATCCTGATATTCTGCCGGGAATGTATCTTCATCGTTCCATCTTTCTCTGTCACCACATCCAATTCAGAATCCGTCATATGAGCATTCGCAATACCTGCAAGATATTTCAAACGCCCTCCGACGGTAAGCTTACTGTTCACCTGTTTCGACAAACCTAAAGCCACTTCGATATAGGAATTCAGATTGACCCCCAGCTTCCCGAAATCCATAGAGGGATGGTCCGTATTACCATATTTCAGGAAAGTGAACAAATCCTTGTTATAACGAAATAAGAAATCATTTTTCTGAGTGATATCCAAAGTCCCGTACCAACTTTTAGCTTTCACACCGATGGAAAGAATAGAATTTTCATTATTAAAAGCGATGTAATTCCGTTTATGCAATGATTTATAAAACTTATTCACATCCATATAAACCGAATCGTCCCGTTTGAACAACAAATCCTCGACGGTAAACGAAGAGTTCAGATAATTCACGGAAACGCCACTGAGCCCCGGCAGACCGATAAAGACTTTATACTCCGGCTGATAAGCAGGATTTAACCGAAATTGCTGCGGAAGATTTGATAAGAAATAAGATGTATTGTTCCCATCCTGAGCTTTAACAACACTACCTAATGAAAGGATTGCCCGCGCAATCAACAAAATACGCTTCATACACTTCTAATAATTTCAATCACCAATTAATCACAGATTTGACGATGTAAATGTATGTTAAATAAACAAGATATTCAATAAATCCTCCCAATTATATTTTATAAATTTTAATCTTCTTTTCCGCTCCTTCTTTTTCCGCTTCAAATATCGTATCCCAACTCCAGCTTAGCCACATCGCTCATCCGGTCGGGCGTCCATGCCGGCTCGAAAACCAGGTTTACGGTAGCACTTTCTATACCTTCGACTTCCATTACCACATCATGCACTTGCTGCACGATCTCATCGGCGATCGGGCATCCGGGAGCCGTGAGGGTCATGTGAATGATCACTTCGGAAGGCTTTGGAAATTCTATATCGTATATCAACCCCAATTCCCAGATATTCACCGGAATCTCCGGATCATAAACCGTGCTCAATTTCTCAATAATCAGATCCCTTGTTATACTGGCAGTCATATCCATCCGTCTTTAATCGTTTAAAATTTCTTACTTCGTATTTTGCGAAGCTGCCTCAGCAGCAATTGCATAGAATTTGATCTGTTTCACCATCGCAAGCAGGCCATTGGAACGGGTAGGCGACAAATGCTGGGTCAATCCGATCTCATCGATAAAATGCAGGTCGGCTTTAGCGATATCCGCCGGCTTCTGTCCGGAAAAGACCCGGATCAACAATCCGGCGATGCCTTTGGTGATAATTGCATCGCTGTCAGCTGTAAAATACAAAAGGCCATCCTGCATATCGGCATGAAACCACACCCTCGACTGGCATCCCTTAATCAGATTTTCTTCGGTCTTATGTGCTTCATCCATCCCTTCCAGACCCGATCCCAACTCGATCAGATAAGCATATTTATCCATCCAATCATCATATATAGAAAATTCATCTATAATTTCCTGTTCTTTTTCCTCGATTGTCATTTTTATCAATTTTTATCCTATCCTTTACAAAAATATAAATATCAGGCCAACTTAAACATTTTAGCCACCCGGTGTAATCCTTCGCAAAACAGATCGATTTCTTCAGAGGTATTGTACATACCGATCGAAGCCCTTACCATACCCGTTACCCCATAATGTTGCATGACCGGTTCGGCACAGAGCTGTCCCGTACGAACAGCGATCCCCATTTTATCTAACAATATGCCTGTATCGGAATGATGTATTTCTCCCAATGCAAAAGACAGGACGGAAGATTTCCGTATAGCTTCGCCAAAAATCCGCATAGCAGGAACCTGCCGCATCCGCTCCATCGCATAGGCCAACAACTGCTGTTCGTAAACAGCGATCTCTGGCAAACCGAGGGATTCAACATAACGAATGGCTTCTCCCAAGCCGATCACCCCGATAAAATCGGGAGTTCCTGCTTCGAATTTAAAAGGAAGCTCGTTATAAGTCGTCTTTTCGAAATGTACTTCTTTGATCATCTCTCCCCCACCTTGCCAGGGAGGCATCCGATTCAGCAAATCCTCCTTACCGTACAACACTCCGACTCCTGTAGGACCATATAACTTATGTCCTGAAAATACAAAAAAATCACAGTCGAGCGCCTGCACATCTATCGGTATATGCTGAACAGCTTGTGCGCCGTCGACCAACACTTTTGCACCGATCCGATGAGCCCGGCCGATCAGCTCTTTTACCGGATTTACCGTCCCCAACACATTCGAAACGTAAGCGACTCCAACTAATTTCACCCGCGGAGTCAATAAAGTATCCAGTTGTGACAGATCGAGCTCCCCTTTATCGTTAAACGGAAGTATTTTCAATACCGCTCCTTTCCGTTCACAGAGCATCTGCCAGGGAACGATATCGGCATGATGCTCCATTTCAGTTACCAGGATTTCGTCACCTTCCCGGATAAAAGCTTCTCCGAAAGAAAAAGCCACCAGGTTGATGCTTTCCGTGGTACCCCGGGTAAAAATAATTTCTTTATCCGAACCGGCATGAATGAATTTCCGGACAATTTCGCGGGCTTCCTCATTGGCATCGGTACATTTATTACTCAAAAAATGGACTCCCCGATGTACATTCGAGTTGTACTTCAGGTAATATTCGTTCATTTTTTCAATGACTTGCAACGGCCGCTGAGTCGTCGCCCCATTATCCAGGTATACCAAGCGTTTTCCGTATACCTGTTCTTCCAATATCGGGAAATCTTTCCGGACTTTTGCAACGTCGAACATATCCGATTATTTTTTACATTGCATAATGCAATTATAACATTTCGATAATTCACCCCTCAGCCGCTTATCGATCAAATCATCGATTTTCACCCGCAGGGGTTCGAGTTTTACCCGCCGGATAATGTCGTGAGCAAACCCGAACATCATCATCATCCGGGCTTCTTCCGGACTGATTCCCCGTGAACGCAGATAGAACATAGCTTCTTCATCGATCTGTCCGACCGTCGCTCCATGGCTACATTTCACATCATCGGCATCGATGATCAGCTGGGGTTTGGCATTTATCCGGGCGGTATCTGTCAGCAATAAGTTGTTATTGGCCTGATAAGCTTCGGTCTTCTGTGCATCCGGCCGCACACGGATACATCCGCTGAAATTTGCCAGTGCAGCATCATCCAGAACACCCTTGAAATGTTCGTTACTCGTACAATGCGGAGCAATATGATCGATGTAAGAAAAGTTGTCGACAATCTGTTTTTTATCCTGGATATACATCCCGTACAAATGACATTCTCCCCCTTCTTCATTCAAAGCGACATACATATTGTTCCGGATAGTACCCCCGTACAAGGTCACCAGATTACTTTCAAAAGTGGAATTACGGTGTTCTGAGACAAATAAAGAATTGATCTGGGAAGCCCCGAGATGTTGATTCTGTACCTGATAATATTCCATATGGGCATTGGGGCCCAAATATACTTCGGTCGTATTGTTGATTAAAAAATCATGCTCTGAAAGCGTGTGATCGCAAACCAGTACAGTCGCTCTGGCATTTTTCCCCAGTACGATCAGGTTACGTTGGAATCCCATCAGATCGGCCTTCGCCCTTAAGAGATTGATAATCTGCAAAGGGCGTTCTAAAACGACATCGTCAGGGACATAAACAAATACACCGTCCTGTGCAAATGCCGTATTCAGCGCCACTAAGCCATCCCGGTGAGCGACAGGCGCATAGTGGTTATAATGTTTAGCAAACAGATCAGGGTATTTCACACTCGCTTCCTGCAAACCACAGATAACCACTTCCTCCGGTATTTCGGCTGCCGGATTCCCATCGAACCACCAACCGTTCACGGTCAATACGGGAGTGGTAACCAAATCCGTAACAGCACAGCGGAAAGTTTCGTTCATATCCACCTCCTGCCGGATATATTTCAACACGACGTTATAATCTTTGCCGAATAAGGGCTGCAGATTCAGATAAATATAATCTTCCTGTTTATTCGGGATTCCTCCCAAATCGACAAATTTACGGAATGCTTCCTCCCGGCAACCGTTCATTACCGCGCTGTTTCCTGCATCGAGCAGGGCCCGGCCTTCTCTGAACAAAGTTGCCAAATCGGTATTTATTTTTTCAAAATCGTTCATATCCGACTACTTACCTTTTACTTCTTCCTTGATCCAATCATATCCCTTCTCTTCCAGTTCGGCTACCAGCTCTTTGCCGGCGGTTTTCACAATACGGCCGTCATACAATACATGTACCACATCGGGTACGATATAGTCCAGCAAACGCTGGTAGTGGGTAATGACAATCGTGGCATTCTCCGGCTTTTTCAGTTTGTTCACGCCATTGGCCACCGTTCGTAACGCATCGATATCCAAACCGGAATCCGTTTCATCCAGAATAGCTAATTTCGGTTCGAGAACCGCCATCTGAAAGATTTCGTTCTTCTTCTTTTCTCCCCCGGAAAAACCTTCATTCAGGGAACGGTTCAGCAACTTATTATCGATCCCGACCAATTCCATTTTCTGGCGGATCATCTTTAAGAAATCCCCGGCCGGATAAGGAGGCTGTCCATGGTATTTACGAATCTCGTTTACTGCCGTCTTCAAAAAATTCACCGTACTCACTCCCGGAATTTCTACCGGATACTGAAAACTAAGGAAAATTCCTTCCCGGGCCCGGTCTTCTGCCGGCATCTCCAGCAGATTTTTACCATTGAATTCCACTTCTCCCTGGGTAACCTCAAAACGTTCACGACCGGTAAGCACAGCAGAAAGCGTACTCTTTCCGGCACCGTTCGGTCCCATGATTGCATGAACTTCTCCGGCTTTGATTTCCAAATCAATGCCTTTCAATATTTCTTTGCCATCTACCGAGGCATGTAAGTTTTTTATCTTTAACATAATCTCACTTCTTTCAGAATGAATTTACTTTTTTTATTCTTCTCCCTTTTACTTGTTACCTTCTCCTTTTTAGGCTCCAGCCTTTAGCTTTTTGCTTTTTAGCTTTTTTACCCCACACTTCCCTCCAAACTGATCTGCAACAGCTTTTGTGCTTCCACCGCAAACTCCATCGGCATTTTATTGAGGACATCACCGGCATAACCTTTGATAATCAAGCCCACAGCATCCTCGGTCGAAATTCCCCGCTGGTTGCAATAAAAAATCTGGTCTTCGCCGATTTTAGAGGTTGTCGCCTCATGTTCTACCTGAGCCGTCGAATTCTCGATTTCCAGGTAAGGGAACGTATGTGCCCCACATTTGTCCCCCAGCAATAAAGAATCGCACTGAGAATAATTACGGGCATTTTGGCAGCTCTTCACCACTTTTACTTTTCCCCGGTAAGAGTTACTGCTGAACCCGGCGGAGATACCTTTAGAAACGATCCGGCTACGGGTATTGTTACCGATATGAATCATCTTTGTACCGGTATCCGCCTGCTGATAATTATTGGTAACCGCTACAGAATAAAACTCACTTACCGAGCCATCTCCTTTTAAAATAGTGCTGGGATATTTCCAGGTAATAGCCGAACCGGTTTCTACCTGAGCCCAGATCAAACGGGCATTTTCGCCCCGGCAAATTCCTCTTTTAGTAACGAAATTATAAATTCCGCCTTTCCCGTCCTTATCCCCGGGATACCAATTCTGTACCGTACTGTATTTCACTTCTGCATTTTTCTCGACAACGATTTCCACAATCGCTGCATGCAACTGATTTTCATCGCGTTGAGGAGCGGTACAACCTTCCAGATAACTCACATAAGCCTCATCTTCAGCAACAATCAGTGTACGTTCGAACTGTCCTGTATTCCGGGCATTGATCCGGAAATAAGTAGACAATTCCATCGGACAACGTACCCCTTTAGGAATATAGACAAACGAACCATCGCTGAATACGGCCGAATTCAAAGCAGCAAAATAATTATCATGATAAGGCACGACAGTCCCTAAATATTTCCGTACTAAATCGGGATGATTTTTTACCGCTTCTGAAAAAGAACAGAAGATCACTCCGCGTTCAGCCAGCGTATCTTTAAAGGTAGTCTTTACAGAAACACTGTCCATCACGGCATCGACCGCCATTCCGGACAGGGCCATTTGTTCGCTCAAAGGAATCCCCAGCTTATCGAAAGTAGCCTTCAATTCCGGATCGACCTCTTCCCAACTCTTCGTCTCCTTCTGTTTCGGAGCTGCATAATATACGATATCCTGATAATTGATCTCAGGAATATCCAGTTGAGCCCAACGGGGCATCTTCATCGTCAACCAATGCCGGTAAGCTTTCAACCGAAATTCCAGCATCCAATCCGGTTCCTCCTTCTTGGCGGATATGATCCGGATCACCTCTTCGTTCAAACCTTTACCTATCGTATCGGTTTCGACATTCGTCACAAACCCATACTTATATTCACTTCCGGTAACTTCTTCTATAATATTGTCCATAAAACCTATTGAAACTTGAAAATTGCAACCTGAACCTAAATTCAAAGCCAATCTTACGATTATAATCACAAAAGTAAGAAATTTATTTAACACACATCCAGAGTCAAAGAACCAAAAGTTAAAAAAGTCTGTCCGACCGTAGAATAAAATCCGGAGGATGGTTGATCTGTCTGTTAATTTACACTATTTTTGCAGAAGATAAGCTGTACCTCGGCATAACTTTCAAGCAAGCTTGAAGATTCTGCTCCCGGTTTGCATTATCTTTGCCCGTATAAACAGATCATCAACAAACATACGTTCAATTTTACCATGTCCAATTATACAGAACTTTCTACATTAGGAGAATTTGGTTTGATCGACCACCTGACAAAAACGATTCGATTACAGAATCCCTCTACCCTGAAAGGGATTGGAGACGACGCAGCCGTCCTGGATTATGGCAATAAAAAAATCCTCGTCAGTACAGACATGCTGATCCAAGGTATTCATTTCGATCTGACTTATACCCCCCTAAAACATTTGGGATATAAATCGGTAGCCGTCAATGCCAGCGATATCTATGCGATGAACGGCATTCCGAAACAGATCACGCTCTCCCTCGCTGTCTCGAACCATTTTTCTGTCGAAGGGCTGGAAGAGTTTTATGCCGGCCTATATCTGGCCTGTGAAAAGTACGGGATCGACCTGGTCGGAGGCGATACGACTTCTTCTAAAACCGGCATGTGCATCAGCATCACGGTATTGGGAGAAGCCGATGAACAGGATATCGTCTATCGGAATACAGCCAAAGAGAATCAACTGATCTGCGTCAGCGGAGACCTGGGAGCAGCCTATATGGGATTACAATTGCTGGAAAGAGAAAAATTAGTTTTTCAGGGAGACGAAAATGCCCAACCCGATTTCGCCGGTTATGAATATATCCTGGAACGCCAACTGAAACCGGAAGCCCGTAAAGATATCGTTCAACAGTTTAAAGAAAAAAATATCCTTCCGACGGCCATGATCGATATCTCGGATGGGCTGGCTTCGGAAATCATGCACATTTGCAAAGATTCCGGGATCGGTTGTAACATTTATGAAGAAAAAATACCGATCGATTACCAAACGTTCAAAATGGCGGAAGAGCTCAATATGAATGCTACGGTATGCGCCTTATCCGGAGGAGAAGACTATGAACTCTTGTTCACCGCTCCCTTAGAGCATTACGACCTGCTGACCGCTATGCCGGGAATCAGCGTGATCGGCCATACCTGCAAAGCCTCTGAAGGATGTTATATGACTACCCGCGACGGGAATACTTTCGAATTAAAAGCCCAGGGATGGCAGAATTTTTCTTCAACAACGGCTGCCGGGGAAAGTGAAAATAAAAAAGCAAAGGAGGACAGATGAGCAGAGATTTAGAAGATGTTTTACGGGAAATCGGGGAGCTGAGTAATATACATGCAGACCGTAAAAAACTGCGGGCCAACTTGCGGGAGATCAGAGACCACCGTCTGGCTTATTACAATCAAAGCAACGAAAAGGAGTTGCAGGCCGAATTTTCAGATGCCCTGTTTAAAATTCTTTTACTGGAATTAGATGAAGAAGAAGAAGAAAGCATCGAGATAGCAGAACTGGCTTATCTGGGCTTGGGGCATATTTTCAGACGACCGGAATTACCGACCCCCGAGCTTTATAAACGCAGGTTATTGCTTTTGCATTATTTCTGTGATTATTTTACCGATTCCATCATCGAAGTATTTCTCTCCAAATATCGGGAGGACAACATATTACAGGCGAGAAGTCTGGCTATCGAATGTCTGGAGAAGATGCAGTTGTCGGATATGTTTTATCTGGAAGAAAATGCAACCGATTTTATCGACGGAGATGAACAACTATCGGACGCTTGCAACGGTATCGAAACAGATCCGCGTTTATCTGAGGAGGAAAAAGCCAATGCAGCCTTACTACACAAGGTTTTATACGCTTACCTGAAAGCCAAATACAAAAACTGAGAGCTTTGAGCTCTCAGTACCCTTCTCAATTAATGATTCGGATTAAATCTCCTTTCGCCACCCCGGGGAGAAAATGAACGATGACCTCTGTTTTCACCTTCTTCTCTCGGACGAGCTTTTTTCACTACTATCTTTCTTCCTTGAAATTCCGACTCGTTAAGAGCATTAATAGCATTCATTCCTTCGGTTTCATCCTCCATTTCAACGAAACCAAAACACTTTGAATTGCCGGTTTCCTTGTCCATAATTACTTTTGCTGAAGAAACAGTACCGAATTCTCCAAAGAGAGTTGCGAGATCGTCACCTGTTGTGGCGGAACTCATTTTTGCTACAAAAATATTCACAATAAAAAATATTAAAAAAATGATTAAACATATAGAAGGGTACGTAGAGCTATATTTTTAGTTACAAAAACACAAAACTAAGATTCTTCTATCGACACAAATATAAAGTAAATTATTAATACTCAGAAAAAAAATCTCCCGATAATTTACAACAATAAAAATATTTTCATTTTTTCTTTGCATTTTATTTGCACATTCCAACAAAAGCTCTACCTTTGCACACGCAATGAAACGCTGGTGGCATAGCTCAGTCGGTAGAGCAAAGGACTGAAAATCCTTGTGTCCCTGGTTCGATTCCAGGTGCTACCACTTCCCGATAAGCAGTTACATAAGTAGCTGCTTATTTTTATATTCCCCCCGTTCATGGAGCAATCGAAATCCGATAGTCAAGCATAACCGGATTACTATCGCTTGTAATACCAACCGATAGAGACCACAGCCGACACGATGCACACTCATTTACGGTAAAAGTAAGTTCTGTAGCTCCCCGATCGAATCTACCACATAATCCGCCCCAGCAGTTTCCAGTTCTTCCCGGGAACCATATCCATATACACACCCAACCGAACTCACTCCCGCATGCTTCGCCCCGAGTATGTCGAATTTACGGTCACCGACCATAATTACTTCGGAAAGAGATACAACCTCCTTAGTCTTCAGTACATAATCGATCACCTCTTCTTTAGTCGAGCGTACTCCGTCCAAAGTAGCCCCTCCGACAAAGGAAAAATAAGCGGCAAGCTGAAAATGATCCAATATTTTCCGGGCGAATACTTCCGGCTTAGAAGTAGCCACCATCATGGTCTTTCCCGCCTGACACAAACGATCCAACAACTCAGGCATCCCCGGATATACCTCGTTTTCAAGCCAGCCCACAGTCGCAAAACGTTCTCTATACTTCAAGATCGCTTCTTGCGCCTGAGCTTCGGATAAACGATAGAATTCCTGAAATGAATCCAACAAAGGCGGTCCGATAAAAGGACACAACTCCTGCAAATCCTTCACCTCAATCCCCAAATGCCGTAAAGCATACTGCACACAGGTGGTAATTCCTATCATCGGATCGGTCAGCGTCCCATCTAAATCCCATAAAATATATTTACAATTTTTTTCCATTATTCCTCTTTTAAATTCGAAAGTTTACCTGCCTCAACGTTACTTCGTTCCTGATCAGTGCCGCCTTTCAGATTTCTGATTAGCGAACCTTCAGTTCTGATGGGGGGAATTTTATCCGGAACATAGTTCCGCCGATCAAGGTAATGCTAATCCGAATCCGATGGATAATACCATAATTCAGCTTTTTCTACAAAGATAATCTTAAAATAGCAAATGACAAGTCCGGCAGACTTTCAGCGATCGAAAATCTACCGGACTACAATCCTCCCCTCCAGCCTGTCAATTGATCACAAACGCTCTTCCAGCCATTCTACCAACTGATGTTTATCTTTTGCCTGTCCGATGATCTTTCCGTCAGGCCCGATCAAAATCAAAGTAGGCAAATAAGGTGCGGCATACATCGTGATCACCCTGGCCGGTTTGTATGGCTCAGGGAATTCATCGATTACCTGTTTCCATGGCAATTGATCCTGTTCCAAGGCTTTCAGCCAGTCCTCCCTGCGGCTGTCGTTGGTCACTCCCAGGATCTCGAACCCTTTATCCTTAAAGCGGGCATAAATCTTTTTCATTTCGGGGAACGAAGCCCGGCAAGGGCGACACCACGAAGCCCAAAAATCCAGCAACACGTATTTACCCCGCAAATCCGACAAAGCCAGCCAGCTTCCGTCCGGCGTCTCCAGCGAAAAATCGGGAGCCGGTTGCCCCGGCCGTACCCGCTCGCGGATAGCAATCTCCTCGCGCACCTCTGCCGCCATAGGACTATTCTGCACTTTAGGATCCAAAACGGAAAATACTTCCTTCAACTCTTCCAACGTCATATCGTTCCACATCATCCGCAGATTCAAAACGGACGACTCCACCGTGCGGTTTTCCCGTATAAGCTCCAACTGCCGTTGGCGTACAGCTTCGGAAAAGCGTTCGGACAAAGGCTCCGTTTCGTCCTGCAATTTATAATAGGCTTCGGTATCCGTATTCCTCAATCCGGCCATTTTCTGTTGTGCCTCGGCATATTCCTTGTGCTCCGGGGCTTTTAATATCTGCCCGTATACTCCGGCGATCTTCTCATACACTTCCTGGTTCAAACTCCCTTCCACCGTTTGTCCGCCGATCGAACGGTAGCCATACCGTTCGATCACATCTTTCCAGGCAGCCATCACCCGGATCGGGGAATTCTCTGCAATAAATCCCAGACTTGCCGGCTGATCGCTATCAGGACACACCTTTACAGTGACGGAAACCGGGGATTCCAAACGCCCTTCGAACACGAATTTTCCATTCCGCATATTCACCGTATCTCCCATCGTCGGTTCCCCGAAACCTGCCGATTGTAACAATATGGCTTTTCCGTCACCAGCCCCTTCAATGTTGCCGGTAATCCGGTAACCGTCTGCCGGGGCTGTGCAAGCAGCCACCCCAAAAAGGATACCCCCTATTATCATTTGTGTTTTCATATCATAATTTTTTATTTATTTCAATACAATTTTTTTCTCTGTCGGAGTCATGCAAATCATATGTTTCAAATCTTCCATCCTAGCCGCATGATTTTTCATCGTTTCCACGTTCAGGGCATAAGCCCGGCGGGTAGCCGAAAAAGCACGAAGCGTAATATCATGCCGGGTAATAATGCGGTCGTTATATTTGCGGGCGACCGGCGTTTGGCCGGCAAAACCGGCAATATACACCACAGCATTGGCAAACACATCCCGGGCCTCATCCGTCATATCGTCGGGCGAAGCAGCAAATCCCCAGTGGAGAAAGTTACCATGTCTTCCGATCGCCACAGCATCCCATGTCTTAGCCGAAACGCCACCGGAAATTATCTCAGCTTCAGGCGAATCCTCGAAACCACCGGGCCGCGACACCATGCCGACACGGAGCTCCGCTTCGACATATACCCTTCTTTCTGCACCCGCCACATCGGTAAAGAATCGGGAGCTATGGTATCATCGATATAAGGCAGCGTCCGCATCGGTTTCTTCACCATCGGACGGTCGAAGTCGGGAGGCAAATAACCGGTTTTTTCATACCGGGTCAGGCGGCCTGAACTATCCCTTTCCATAATGCCCGGCAGGATAGGAGCCGGCCGACCGTCCATCACCGTTACATCATAATTGTCCGACAATTCCGGCCGGTAGGCTTTGGCCCGGATCACCGTCACCTGCCGGAAATAGCGTTTCAACATCTTGTCAAAGGAAGCCATACGTTTCGCACTGCTTTGTGCCAACACCGCCGAATCGGGACGGTTACCGACATAATCGACATCCGGCGAACCGCCGACATACAACACTTTCAGGTTACTTTTACGGATCCCGGCCTGTAAACCTCCGGACAGGCACCAACAAAGCACTATACCAATGATTGTTTTTATTTTCTTTGTATTTAATTCCCGAATACTTCCTTCAATTTTTCATCCATTTTTTCGTGAGATTCTCCACCTCCCCCATAACGTCCGATAATCATTCCTTCTTTATCGATTAAAATTTTCGTCGGTAAAGAGTGAATTCCATACAGCTCGCTGATATCTTCCGAGCGATCGAAGTCTTTTCCATCGAACTTCAATCCACGCAATACGTGATGAAACATCCCGATGTCATCTTTCTTTACAGCTGTCCGCCATTTAGCCTCGTCCGGATCGTCGTCGGACACACACACCACTTCCAGGCCCTGATCTTTATACTTTCTATACAATTCTTTCAAATGGGGATTACTTTTCCGACAGGGAACACACCAACTGGCCCAGAAATCGATAATCACGTATTTTCCCCTGAGGTCTGCCAACGAAAACATTTCTCCGTCGATATCCTTTTTGCTGAATATGGCAGCAGGACTGCCCGGAGAACCATTTTTCAACTTTTGAATTTCCTGATATACTTCTTGCCCCAGCTTACTTTTCTTTACCCGTTCACTCAAACGATCGAAAACAGCCTGTGCTTCGGGATAAGTCATGGAACTGACTTTATATCTCAATTGTCCTGCAGTCACATACGAATCGATATGTGTTGCTATAAACCGATCAGTAATTTTTCCCATTTCTTCGTAAAACGGCTCCATTTTATCTTTGATTTCGGTAGACTTTTCAGGATCTTTCTCTTTTCTATAAGCATCGTTCAAAGCCTTCATTCGATTCCGGACAGCTATTAACTCTTTATTCAACGCCTGCGCTTCCTGTCCGGTTAACGAACGTTTAATCTACAATTATCGTCTTGCCTTTCACCTCGAAACGGACATGGGAAGTTTTTTCAATGACCTTCAACATATCGTCGATTTCCCGATAACGGGGCAGGCTTCCACTGAAATGACGGTTACGGGAAATATTATTACGGAAAAAGACTTCGATATCGTACCACAAAGACAATTCATCCATAATCTGTTCGATCGATTTATCTTCAAAAATATAGACTCCTGATTTCCAACCGATATAATTAGATACATCGACATTTTTAATCTCGGTCTCACCGATCAAGCGATCGAACTGCGCCAACTGACCGGGCTTCAGCATTTTTTCAGCGGATCGTTCGGTTTTTATCGAAACAGCTCCCCGTACCAAAGTGGTCTGTACATAATCGGCAACCCGGGTATTGATATTAAACTCCGTCCCATACACCTTCACCTCGATATCGTCCGTCACGACAACAAAAGCTTTCTGCCGATCGTGAGCAACCTGAAAATAAGCTTCTCCTTTTAAATACACCCTTCTCATATCTCCTGCAAAATGTACCGGATACTTCAATTCAGAAGCGGAATTCAACCACACCCTGGTCCCATCACTCAGTACAATTGCATACTCACCTCCCCGAGGTACGATCAACTGATTCTCGGTATCTTCAATCCCTGCAGTCAGCGTATCGGAATAAATTAAACCATGATTACTGTTTTTAGCCTTTACCCCCTCTCCAATCTCGACATCAGCGGTTTCCGGATTCAGATTTACAGTCTTTCCCTCACCGGTTACCAAAATAGCCTTTTGTGTTCCGGGCAAAATAGTCGCCGTCGGCCGGTTTTCGGTCAATAAGGGCTCTTTTACGGATGAAGTCACCTGCCACCATAAAAAGCAAGCCATCCCTACCGACAAGATACACGAAGCAGCCAGCCACCCCCCTATCCGTACCATCCGGTGCCTTCTTTTTCTACGTTCTGCAACGGTTAACCTGACTTCGTAGGAAGCTTTGAACCGACGAATTCGTTCTTCCGTAGGCCGGAAACTTTCCGGAGAACACAAAAAAGTTTTTATTTCCCGGTAAAATTCCCGGTGTTCCGAAGATTCATCCAACCAAGCATTCAGCAGGTTCCGTTCTTCTTCAGATATATCCGATAATACACTCCGCTTTAAAAGTACCCAATCGATCTTCATGATCTTTAATTTTAGATACCTCTTAAACACGAAAAGATAAAATTTGTTTACAGGAAAAGTATTTTTTTAAAGAAAAGGAGTAAAAAAAAGAATAACGGCCAGATCATATTCCGCAAAACGCTGCCTCAACATCTCCATACCCCGGTGAGTTTGTACCCTCGCAGTACTTTCGGAAATATCGAGTTCTTCGGCTATTTCCTCAAATTTTTTCCCTTCAAAAAAACGCCGCCGACACACCTCCCGGCATTTCTCGGGTAACTCCAGCATCACCTCCTGAATTTTCCGCAACACTTCTTCTTCCTCTATCCAATCGACATTATCCCGACCATAGACAAGCTTCCGCATATAAATTCATACGCCGGTCTTCCACCTTACGGTCCCGCAAATAATTAAAACAACGATTCCGCACACTATTAAAAAGATACGACTTTAAAGAAAGGTCGTAATTCAGGATTTCCGATTTTTCATACAGACTGATAAAAATTTCCTGCACAATATCATTAGCCACATCCTCCCGAAACACAACGCGGACAGCAAAGGTAAAGAGCCGCTCGAAATACTTATCGAACAATATCGAATAAGCTTTCCGGTCGTTCTTGCGTAAATATTTTATTAAAATTTCATCTTCCACGCCTCACCAGAATATTTATCATCTATTTTTACAAAAATATCTTAAATTTCCAATCGGGCAAGAAAAATAGTGCAATTTTTTGATACAACAATTACAATAGTCCAAACAGGGGCAATATCAGATTTTATCCCTGAACCGTCCCAAAATAAGAATAATCATTTCAACATCTGATCGATTTGCTGATTGATAAATTGTAATTCTTCAGGAGTCAGGATTATATCGGCAGCTTTCGCATTCTGAATCGCCTGCTCCGGATTGCGGGCCCCGACCAAAGCAACGGTAATTCCGGGATGTTCGATCGTCCAGCGGATCACCAATTGTCCGAGAGTCGCTTTTTTCTCATCAGCCAAAGGTTGCAATTTTTCTAAAAAAGCATTCGTTCTTTTAATGCTTTCGTCTGTAAAAAAAGGGTTTTCTTTCCGATGATCGCCTTCAGCAAATCGGTATCCGGGTTGCATCTTACCGGTAAGTAAGCCACGTTCAAGCGGACTATAAGCGATCACCGATTTTTCATTACGGATACAATAAGGTATAATATCCCGGTCCATCCCCCGATTAACCATACTATAAGGAATCTGATCCGATACCAGATCGATCAGTTTAGCGGCATCTTCCAACAAAGCAGCATCATAATTACACACACCTGCATAACGTACTTTTCCTTGCTCTATCAAACGCTCTACTGCCTCGAAAGTCTCACTCAAAGGAGTCGTAGCATCCGGCCAATGGATCTGATAGAGGTCTATATAATCCGTACCGAGCCGCCGCAGACTGTCTTCACACTCTTTGATGACACTCTCTTTGCCGGCATATTTGTAAATATCTATAGGGTTGTCCTGATTATCTTTGCTTTTAAAAGCGAATTCACCTTGTGGCAAATCCCATCTCATACCGAATTTGGTCAGAATCTGTACCTGATCACGGGGAATACCCCGGATAGCCTCTCCAACAATCCGCTCACTCTCGCCTTGTCCATAAATCGGTGCTGTATCGATAGAAGTCACTCCACCATCGTAGGCCGCTTTTATGGCTTTTACAGCTTCGTCACGATTCGATTTTCCCCACATCCATCCTCCGGCAGCCCGAGAGCCGAAGGTGATAGCGGATAAGGTCAAGTCAGTATGGGCTAATGTTCTATATTCCATAATAGTTTTATCATCGATTGAAAACCCTTAAAATACGAAATAACCACCTCAGGAGTTACAACTTATATTTCATCACAATCTCACATTGTTCCCCTTCATCCAAAGCCAGATGGATAAAACCATTCTGAATATCATGCTGTTGCCGGTCTACTTCTACCCGTTTCACTTGCTCCGGAATTTTCAACTTAAAAGCAGATTTTACCCTGGAATGTAAAGTCAGCTTCTCCAGCCGGCCGGCTTTCCAACTTGCATCGACGACACCTCCCCCACGTACACACAAGCCTTTAAAACTCCCCTCTTTCCAGACAGCAGGCAGAGCAGGCAAAACCTCGATAAATCCCTGCTGGCTCTGAATCAACATCTCGGCAATACCGGCACAACCGCCTAAATTACCATCGATCTGAAAAGGCGGATGGGCACAAAACAAATTGGGATAAGTTCCCCCGCCGGTATAATCTACTTTACCGCCGGTAACCACCGGTTTCAATAAATTTTTAAGCAATTCCAAAGCTTTGTCTCCCTCTTGCAACCTGGCCCAGAAATTTATTTTCCAAGCCATCGACCAACCGGTACCTCCATCTCCACGCCGTTGAAGTGTCTTACGGGCAGCTTCGGCCAATTCCGGGGTTTTGGCCAGGGATATCTGATTCGAAGGATACAAACCGAACAGATGGGAGACATGACGATGCCGGGGATCCACTTCCTCATAGTCTTCAAGCCATTCCTGCAAATATCCCCCTTTCGGACTGATTTGCATCGGCGGTAATTTATCCAACGCTTTCTCCAAAGAATCCGCAAATGCAGCATCTATCTCTAATAAGCGGGCAGCCTGTATTGTATTAGAAAATAACTCCCTGATAATCTGAGTATCCATAGCCGGCCCCATACAAACACTGACTTCCTTTCGGGTACCAGGCATATAAAAAGCATTTTCAGGCGAAGAGGAAGGGGCTGTAACCAGCCACCCCTGTGTAGGTTCCTCGATCATAGAAGAAAGGAAAAAACGGGAGGCTCCGCTTAACACGGGATAGACCTCCCTGAGGTACTCCTGATCGAGTGTGAAAGCATAATGTTCCCACAAATGCTCACAAAGCCAGGCCCCGCCGGTATTCGTGGCTCCCCAGGAAGCATGTTCTCCCGGAGCAGTAAAACGCCAGGGATTCGTCATCATATGAGCCACCCAGCCCTGAGCTCCATAAAAAGAATGAGCGGTGACCTCACCCGAAGTCACCAAATCCTTTACCAGATTTTTCAACGGAGTATGCAATTCCGATAAATTGACGATCTCTACCGGCCAATAATTCATTTGCAAATTGATATTCAGGTGATAATCGCCATTCCAAGGGGTTTGTACACTATTCGCCCACAATCCCTGCAAATTCAAAGGAAACGAATTTTCCCGCGTACCACTGATCAACAAATACCGGCCGTACTGAAAATACAAAGCGACCAAACCGGGATCTTCTTGTTCCTGAAAACGGGCCAAGCGCTGATCGGTAGGCAAAATATCCTGCGGAGTTCCTAAATCCAATTCCACGCGGTTGTATTTATATCGCCAGGCAGAATCATGCCGCTCCAACAAATAACCATAATCCATATTACCGGCAATCTGCATCAATTTTTCGACCCGCTCCGGGTAATCTGCCGCCCAAAGACTTGTCCCGGCGGACACCAGGACATAAGCCGTCGTCGCTTCTTTGACATGTATACAAGCCGAATCGGCCACTTGCCGGCCATCTGCAGTCCATACTTTCAGCTGCACCATATATTTCGTTCCGGCCTTCCCTTTCCCGTTATCCAATTGTCCTTCCATATAAACCACCCCATCATTAGCATAACAAGTGTAATTTTCAGGTCGGTCGATAGCAACATCAAAATCCAGCATTCCTTTCCGGTCGGCAGTCAACTTCATGATCATCACATCTTCTGTCTGGGAAACGAAATATTCCCGCCGGTATTTCACCTTACCTTTCCGGAAACAGGTCCAAGCCAAAGCTTTGTCCAAAGATAATCCTCTCTCATAAGCGGAATAACCGACATCGCTACTATCCCGGAAATGATATTGTAAATGCAGATTACCTAACAATTGAAAAGCGCCGTAAGGAGCGTTCGCCCCCTGTCCGAAAGCCGATCCTTGTCCTCCGCAAGCAAAGTGTTTATACATCAGTTCCTGGGCCTCATCGTTTTTTCCTTCCAATAACAGCCGGCGAATCTCAGGCAGATACTTCAAAGCTTCGGGATTACGAGTATCCTGAAAACTACCGGACCACATCGTAATATCGTTCAGGACGATAGTCTCCTGAACGACTCCCCCATCGGGCATCATCCCCAAACGTCCGTTTCCCAAAGGCAAAGTTTCCTCCCACCGCTCAGCCGGACGGGTATACCACAATTTAAGATCCGGTCGGGGCTGACAAGAACATACCGGGTAGATAAATCCCAACCAGACCGCCCATTGTACGAAAGTCATGTGTTTCATCTGTTCTGATTTAGCCGTTCCTAAGAATAGACAAATATATTTAATAAACGGTATTTATGTACATGTTTACATTAAATGTAGAATTATTTTGGTCCTTGTTCGTCTTCGGTATTCGTGTTCGGGGACCCGGTCGCTTCTGTCGGTCATCTAGCTTTTTCTTTCACTGACCGGCGGAACT
>ERZ857882.585-NODE-585-length-45939-cov-114.229034_pt1 | contig 45939 bp, 44 predicted proteins | sample MGYA00519697_ERZ857882 | MGnify/ENA primary metagenome ERZ857882 (study PRJEB31778, sample SAMEA3449373) | human gut metagenome | biome: human gut; feature: human-associated habitat; material: faeces | place: United Kingdom | collected 2010/2012 ...
GGATCTGATAGAAGGGCTGCCCCATGCCGATGCCGAGGGCCTTGGCCTCGTTCGATCGGGCAATGATGCAGCCGTCGTTGTTCGAGAGCACCACGACCGGACGCCCCGCCAGATCGGGCCGGAAAAGCCGCTCACAGGAAGCATAAAAGTTATTGCAGTCGCAGAGCCCGTACATGGTCGCCTATTTGAAGGTTTTGATGACATGGCGCACGATGCCCCAGACCAGAAATTCATTGTCTGCATCCACGCGGATCGGTTGATATTTCGGGTTCGAGGGCATCAGCCAGGCGCATCCCTTTTCGAGCCGCACGCGCTTGACCGTGAATTCGCCGTCGACGTAGCAGACGGCGATGCAGCCGTCGTAGGGGGCCACCGAACGATCGACGACGAGCAGGTCGCCGTCGCCGATGCCGTCACCGGCCATGCTGTCGCCCGACACGCGTACGAAAAACGTCGAGGCGGGGTTGTGAACCAGCTCGCGGTTTAGATCGAGCGGCGAGTCGAGAAAATCGTCGGCCGGCGACGGGAACCCCGCCTTGATATCTCCTCCGGCAACAGGGAGTTCCTGTCGGGTCGTGAGGTCCGGCGTATGAAAAGTCAATATATCGGTTTTCTTTTCCATACACCGAAAGTACGGAGAATTTCCGTTATTATTTCAAGTTTTTTCCTATTTTTGTAAATGATTCCGTGCCGATCCGCGGAATCTACATATTGATAGACGTTTAATTACGATCTTCTTTCATACTCAAACTTCGCAACTTTGACCAATAGAAAGAGATGTAACTGGACGCCTTGTGAACGTATGTATTGTGCCTGCAAGTCTATGGCTTGACATGTGCATGATACACGTTTCGCGTGGGCTGTCCGTGTTGCTTATTTCTATTGGGGGCAGCGAAGGCCTGAGTATGGGGTAAGTCAATGCGGCAACCCACGTTTTTTATGGCTTTCGATTACGACTACACGGGAAATCTCGCCCTGCTCGACCGCCGGATGATCGCTTTCTTCGCCTCGCGCGTCGTCTTGCCCGCCGTCGAGGAACAGGCCCTCCGTTGGGCCGAAGCGTGTTGCGCAACCGACAGCGCCGTGATTAGCGGCTTCCAATCTCCACTCGAAAAATCCGTCTTTGATCTCATGTTAAAAGCCCGCCACCCGGTGATCTGGGCGCTCGGGAGAAAGTTATATCGCCGCTACCCGCCGGGGGTCATGGAGGCTCTTGCGGAGCAGCGCATCCTGATCTTCGCTGTACGCAATGCCTGCCGGACCGGTTGGCAGACGGCCCAGACTCGCAACTTCCTGATCGCCTCGATGTCCGACGAAAGCGTTTATGCCATGAATATCGAAGGTCGCAGCAGTTCGCTCGATGTCCTGTATGATTTGGAGACAAAGATAAAGGCAAAGACAGTGTTTCTCTTCAAAACACCCTGAAAGACTTTTGAGTAATTTCCTTTTCTTCCCGGTTGCCGTCGGGGAAGATAGTCATGCGGAAGGCCGCGGGCGGCCCGCCGTCCTCGGACGAAAAATCATCCTCGCCGAGGCTGCGGTATTTTTCGCCGCTCCGACGTCGCCGCATGACTGTGTCTCTTCCCGAGGCAACCGACCGCGTCGGGAATAAGTCCTCATAACATAATTATTTCATTGACTATGCAGCCTGTTGGGATTGCATAGCCACAAAAAAACGTGAGACACACGGTAAAAACTGTTTGATGTTATGCAGACTTCCAAAGGAGAACCGAAAACGAAGAAAAGCAGAGCCAAAGCATCGAAAGCTGCGACCTCAAATCCGAATCCCGACGTGCAGGAGTCGCCGCAGACTGCTGCCTCCCCTTCCGAAACTGCGGAACAGCAACCCGCTCCGGCCGTCCAGTTGTTGGACCTGAACAAGATCGTCAACAGCACCTATAACCCCCGCAAGGATTTCCGGCCAGAGACCTTGCAGGAGCTCGCCGACAGCATCCGCCAGGTCGGGGTTCTGCAACCGATCTGCGTCCGGCCCAAAGATGAAGGTTTTGAAATTGTCTACGGCGAACGGCGCTATTGGGCCGCAGCAATGGCAGGGCTGAAATTCATTCCGGCCCTTGTTAGGGAGTTGTCGGATGCTGAAGCCGAGGATGCCGCCATTACGGAGAACCTCCAGCGCGAGGACGTTACACCCCGTGAGGAGGCTGCGGCCTACAAACGGGCGCTGGAATCGGGACGTCATACGATCGAGAGCCTGGTCGGAAAGTTTGGAAAATCCGAGGCCTACATCCGCTCCCGACTGAAACTCTGTGATCTGATCGACGCCCTCGCCGAACAGCTCGACCGGGAGGAGATTTCGGTTGGTGTCGCCACCGAGATTGCGAAATACAATGCAGAAGTTCAGCAAGAGGTGTACGAAGAGCATTTCTCGGACGGATGCCGCCTGTCGTGGAAGAATGCCCGGATCAAGGAGATTGCCCGGCGGCTCTACGATCGCTACATGACGCGCCTGGATACCTACCGTTTCGACAAGACCGAATGCCACACCTGCCATCACAATACAGCCAACCAAATCCTTTTCAAGGATGAATGTACGGACGGATGTGCAGGCTGCCAGAACCGGAGCTGCATGATGCGTAAGAATGATGAATACCTCGTGCAGAAGGCCCAGCAACTGCTGAAGGCGGATCCGCGAACGGTTCTTGCTACAGTGGGCGATACCCCCGATTCGGTAATCGAGCATCTTGAAGAGGAGGGCTACCAGATCGAAGAGTTGGATTACTACCTCGATTACTACGATACGGCTCCCGAGATGCCTGAAGCTCCACAGGCAGAATGGTACTCTTCGGAAGAAAACTACGCGGAAGCCATGAAACGCTACGAAGCGGCGCTGGCCCGGTTTACGGAGCAGACCCGGCAACTCGAATTTGATGTTACGGATGGTCGTGTCCGCAAATATGCCGTCATCGGAATGTTCGACGTGGAGATCCGCTATGAGGATGTTCCGGAGGAGGAGCGTGAAGTTGCGGTCGAGGATGCCGCAGGGGAACGGACGGTTTACGTCACGATGGTTCCCGCCTCTCCGATGGAGAGCCTGCTGCGTCAGGACCACCGAAACCGGCAGCTTTGCTACGAGCATATCACTGCCGAGATGAAGACGCTGTTCCGCGAATCGAAGGTCTCGGGCAGTCCGCTGACCGAAGAGGAGCATCAGATGTTCTACTACGCCGTGATCCGACACATGGCGGACGACCGACTCCAGCAGTGCGGCATCGAGCCTCAAAATCAATGGCGCGTTACCGAGGAGGAGCGTTTCGCGGCCGCCGGGCAACTGACAGCCGAACAGCGGGCGGCAATGATCCGCATCTTCCTGCTCGACTTCTTCCGCACGACGGCACGGGATTACAACTGTACGGACGAGGAGGTGGATACGCGCCTGATGTGCCGATTCGCCGATCTGAATTTCGAGGCTCAAAGCCGGACTCTGCAGGAGAAGTACCTGGCAACCTACGAAAGACGTCGGACGAAGTTGCAGGAGCAGATCGACGACCTGAAAGCACAGGAAGAGGCCCGGGCTTTGGCCGAATCCCGGGAATCGAGTTCAGTTTCCATTCCCGAAGAACTTCCCGAGGAGCCAGAGACGACCCCCGACACGGAGATTCCGGTACCGCCTGCCGAGCCGCAGATTATCCCGGCCGATCCGGAGTTCAGTCCGAACGAGACAGCAGAATCCCAAGCTGCTTAATCCAAGTAAAACCGACGGAGCAATCATTTGATTGCTCCGTCTTTCATATCTATAACTATTCTATAACTATGAACAGAACACTCAAAAAATTGCGGAAACGATACCGCAGCATTTTACAGCAGAATCCTGTAATGATACAGCCCGTCACTTCAGAAAACAGTTCGGATCCGTGGCGATGCGAGGAGTGCGGATCGCGTCATGTCTACTTTCGGGCATGGATTGATGGCAATACCGAAAAAGTTTGCTCGATTGATGACGACCGGGAAGACCTGTGGTGTGATGGCTGTGAGGATCATACCTATCAGATTCGAGAAAGCGAACTGATGAAAGAGACAATCAATCCCTGGTGGGATAATGAAACCTCGGTAGAAGACCGGGAGAAAATGACCGGTCTTGTTCAAAAAGATTTTGATCCCCAAGAGGACTACCGTGCATTCCGGGAAGCCTGCGATCGTTGGTGGAATACCAAAACGAATGAAGAAAAGATCGAGGTATGGCGGCTCGCTACCCGATCCAACTCATAACCCTTTCAACACTTTCAGCCATGAAAAACAATAATCTGATAGATGCTATAGCACCCCACCTGACGGACTGCTGGTTATCCCGTCTGATCTGGAGTTCGGCCCAAACGAGACGTCAGAATCGCAAGCTGCCTGATCCAAGTAAAACCGACGGAGCAATCGTTTGATTGCTCCGTCTTTCATATCTGCAACTATGAATAGAACACTCAAAAAATTGCGGAAACGATACCGCAGCATTTTACAACAGAATCCTGTAATGATACAGCCTGTCACATCAGGAAACAGTTCAGATCCGTGGCGATGCGAGGTGTGTGGATCGCGTAATGTTTGTTATCGGTCTTGGATAGGTTGTGATGACAATATTTTACCTTTCGATGGGGACTTAAGCGATACATGGTGTGAAGACTGCCAACAACACACATATCAATATCGAGAAAGTGATCTTATGAATGATAGTATCAATCCCTGGTGGGATAATGAAACCTCGGTAGATGTCCGGGAGAAGATAACCGGTCTTGCTCAAAAAGACTTCGATCCCCAAGAGGACTACCGTGCATTCCGGGAAGCCTGCGATCGTTGGTGGAATACCAAAACGAACGAAGAAAAGATCGAAGTGTGGCGGCTCGCCACCCGATCCCAATCATAACCCTTTCAAAACTTTCAGCCATGAAAAACAATAATCTGATAGAGACCATAGCACCCCGCCTGACGGAGTTGATGATCCAGCGTATCGAGCACCTCGAAACCGACTGGCAGAAACCGTGGATCACGGACCTCGACCACGGACTTCCCCGCAACCTGCGCGGCACGCCTTACCGGGCCGGGAACATTCTGCTGCTGCTTTTCCTCTCGGGAATAGCGGGCTATCAAACGCCGATCTTTATGACCTTCCGGCAAGCCAAAGAGGAGGGGCTGAATATCCTCAAGAACTCCAAGTCATTTCCGGTCTACTTCTGGAAAATCTACATCCGACATAAGGAGACCCACCGCAAGATCGACCTCAAGGAGTACCGCCAACTTCCGAAGGAGGTCCGAAAACAGTACGAGGTCATTCCCATCATACGCTACTATTCGGTCTTCAACCTCGACCAGACGGATATGCACGAGAAACAGCCGGAGCGCTATGCGGCACTTACGGCCCGTTCCGAACATAAGAATTACTCCGACGGAATGGTCTGTGAGCCGATTGACCGGATGATCGAGCAACAGTCGTGGCTCTGCCCGATCGAACTCCGCTACGGCGACCGGGCCTACTACACACGCCTGCACGATCGGGTCGTCTGCCCGCTCAAGGAGCAGTTCCCGAAGGGCGAAGCCTTTTACGGAACACTGCTGCACGAGATCGCCCACAGCACGGGCCATGCCGAGCGTCTGAATCGCATAATGGGCTTATGCTTCGGCGATAGACAATATGCCCGTGAGGAGTTGGTCGCGGAGTTAACCTCGGCGCTGTGCGGTGCCATGATTGGCTTTTCCGCGACACCCCGCGAGGAGAATGCCGCCTATCTGAAAGAATGGCTTTCAGAGTTGCATCGGGAGCCCTCCTACCTCTTCGATATTCTGGTCGACGTCAACCGGGCCGCCCGGATGATCTTCGACCATCTGGAACCCGGAGCTGACGAAATCGCAGACGAGGAGGCAGATGCCCCGGCCGCGTGAACCCTTGTTACCTATTGTTAAACCATGCCGCAGTCTTCGGGCTGCGGCTTAATATTTTCAAACCATGAAAACCACACATCCAATTTATTATGTCTACTTCCATATTGAAGCGGGCTACAACGGCGGACGCATGTCGCACGAGCAGCACGACCGATTCTACGCGGAGATCCGAGCGCTCTTTTCCCGTGCAGGCTTTACAATCCTGGAGAACCCGCCGGGATGTCCCTCCTTCCAGTTGGGAACGACCTGCCTCTACTGCCATCCGACGGAACTCTCCGGCCCGGTCGAGGAGCCGCATATCGTCCTTGTCGAAAGAGTTCTGCGACAGGGAACCTCGTTTCAATATCAGACAACGGACCGTTACGACCGGCTCTATGACTTTACTGTCGAGGAGGAGTTGGCCTACTACCGACAGCACTATTCCGAGCAGCTATTTCTTAAGGCTTTCCGCACCTCGGATTCATCGGAATACCACCTTCGGGACAAGGTTCTCGAGGAGATGGTGCGGCAACTGATGGTGCACACTGTCCGCGCACCGCTGGGCTGTTCGTTCGATTCGCCGTGCGTGCACTTCGTTCGGGAGACTTATGCCTTACTGGTCCAAAGAGGTCTGCTGGTCGAAATTCAGCGCCGAAAACCTTATGGAACCATGACTTATTGTCGAACCAAATAACAAATCACGCTATGAAAATCATGTGTCAGGAGTATTTTGATGCGGTCGTTCAGTATGCCGAAAGCATCGGCGATTGCACCTTGCAGGAGTGCCTCGGCAGGCTTGAACGATGGGGCCAAAGCGCTCGTCTGACGAGCGAAATAGAACTGTATCGGGATTTTGCTCCCTACTCGTTCCTTTTCAAGCAGCGCTATGCGGATGGCACTCTCGGAGTTGTCGGCGGACTGGTCTATCATGGCTCGCCGGATCGTTCCTGCTGCTATACGCTGGAAAAAATCAACGGATGGACCCTTCACACTTGAAAACCATGAAAACAAAAGTATGGAATTATGCTCCGGATCGGGACGATTGTGTCGTCCAGACCGAAGAGAGCGTAGTGTTTGAAAACGAACATGTCGGTTGGTTCGTAGCAAATCCGGATCCAAACGGACGCCGGAGACTGGACAATATGGGGGTTGTAGAACGGGTCGGAGATGTTGTCTTTCTGGCTTGTTTCAGTAGCCGAAATGCACTTACTCCCGAATTTCTCGGTGCCGTGAAAGATGAAGCCACACACCTTCGCCAGCGGGTGCAGGAGCGTCTGGAACGCCGGGAGACGCTGCCTCTGACCTATATTGCAGCATTCAAGGCACTGGGATGGGAACTGGATTAGTTTCGGATCGGCGGATAAAATTTGCAATATTACCAAATATTGGTAACTTTGCGGAAAAGAACCCTATTATGAAGACAACATCGGTAGCATTGGGTGGATATTTCGAAGAGTTTATCCGGGCCAAGATTGCGGAAGGAAGGTATAACAATGCCAGTGAAGTCATTCGGGCGGGGCTCCGTTTATTGGAAGAGAACGAAAGCCGCCTGGTAGAACTTAAAGCCGCCATTCGTGCCGGAGAAAAAAGCGGGGAGGCCGTGGACTTTGATCCGGAGCAACATCTGAAAACCCTGAAATCCCTGAAATCCCTGAAATCCAAACGTCACAATGGGTAAAGTGCGTTTCTCCAATATGGCAGTCGAGGATTTGACCGCCATATGGAACTATACAGAGGGAAAGTGGTCCGGACAGCAGGCCGACAGCTACTATGGGCAACTGATTGCTGCGAGCCGCCGCATTGCTGACGAGCCGTTTCTGCCCGGGAGTAAAAAGTACGATCATATTGAGGCCGGTTTATGCGGATTCAAAATCCATAAACATATCCTCTTTTATCGGGTAATTGAGGAACAATCCATTTTCATTGTCCGAATCCTTCACGAACGAATGGATATAAACAATCGACTGATTGAACCCGCTGTCGAATAATTGAGAAAAGCCACTTCTTTCGGAAGTGGCTTTTTCCTGGCTATGGCATAATTCATTCCTTACAATGCCTTTGCCCCGAGCAGTTCCTTGCTTGAAATTTCGAGATATTGGTGTCGTGCTCCGTCTTTCTCGGTGATCTCCAGCAGGAGAATCTTGTCCTCCTCGAGTGTCAGTTTCGGAAGGGCGAAGACGATACGCTGGCGCTGGTGCCCACGCACGATCGAGGGGTCGTTGCAGACCCGCAGCGGTTCGATGATGCGCTGCTGTTGAGCCGTGCGTTTGGCCGCCTTGCGGTCCGCGATGACAAAGCGACGATAGTCCACCTCGAAGGAGATGTTCGTGTTGTTGGCAATCTGCACATGGAGGTAGATCACGTCGTTGTGGACGTAGATTCCTCGCACCTCGACCTCCACGCCGTATTTCCGGGTGTGGATTCCCTTTACGTCCGCGCGGTTCTGGCGGTATATGTCGCTCAACACGCGCTTCACTGTGGCAGGCCGTTCCCGCCCCACCTCACGGAGCAGCACGCGCCCCTCGTCCGCACGGGTCGTTTCCGATGCTGACGCGGGCTGTGCTGCCGGACTCTCTGCGGCCGCAATCTCAATGGTCGATGTAGTGGGGTTCTCGGCATACCGGGCATCGAAGGTGTAGAATCCGCCGTCCTCGGTAATCACCGTGAGGTTGGTCTCCTCCGCAAAGTCGCGCACGGCGGCCTTCACCCGCACGACATTTTCCGCACCGTCGGCCTTCCCGGCGATGATGGCCATCGAGCCGATGTCGATGTAGGTTACGGGCGCCGGGAAGAGGATATGCACGGTCTTCGTGAATCCCACTTCGATGGTGCGGGGCGTGAGCCCCTGCTGGGACGTGGGTCCGTCGCTTTGGGCCATAACTTTGGCTGCGGCAAAAAGAGCCGCCAGAAGAGTCAGATAAATGAGATCTCGTTTCATGGTGCTGTCGTTTAGTTTTCTTTGGAGATTAACAGAATCTGGTGGTTGGCCTTAAGGGTGATGCGTACCTCGCGGAGCTTCTCGGAAAGGTATCGGGAGGATGCCTGAATCCCACCCCGTGCCAACTCGGCGAGGACCTGCTGCCCTGCAGAGTGGGTAATGTTCACGCTCGTCCCGGCCGTCTGCCCCACGGATGCCAGCGCCTCCTTCAGGGCTGTCCGTTCGCGGGAGTTGGGGACGTTGATTCCCGGCTGTCCGTCGAGGTCATACGCCTCGGCCTGCACCTGGAAGATGCGCCCCCGGTATTCGATGGAGGTTACCGTCACCCGCAGCCGGTCGGTTGTTACGGAGACGGCGCCGTAGAGCGGCGTATTGCGGGGTATGACCTCTCCGTCGATGCGTACTGGCTCCAGCAGCCGGAGGGCGATTGTCGAGCCCACGCGCACGACCTGCGTCTGCGCGACGCAGGCCCGGATGGTCGGAGCCTCATTTGGCGGAAGAACACCTGCGGCCGTCAGAAACCCGATGTTGCGCTCCCGTGCGGAGTCGATCCGCGGATTGAGGGTCGAAGCCCGGACGTCGCCCTCGCGGACAGGTCGCATGACGCTGAAACGTCCCGAGGACTTCATGCCGTCGGCCTCGCTTGAAACCCCTGCCCCACCTCCGAGGTAGCGCTGTGCGAGGCGGTACTGCTCCTCGGCCACCTCCATCGGGTCGGGCTGCTGCCGCTCGATGTCGAGTTGCTGCTGCAGGGAGGCCACCTGCTCGCGGAGCTCTTCGACCTCGGCATTGCGTGGCGGCGCGGCGTAGAATTGCCGGGCCTGCTGCTGCATGGCTCGATTCGCCTCGGCAGCCCGGCGCACGGGATCATCGGTCGGAGACTGCGGCTCCGTGTTGCGAAGCTCCTCATCAAGCAGCGAGAAGGAGTTGTCCCCGAGGGTCATCATCCTGTTGCGGGACTGCTCCTCGCTGGCCACACGCTCCGCGGCCTTGCGCTTGTCGCCCTCGATCTTCGGGGCCTTGCCGTCGGGCAGCGTGGTGTTGATCCCTGCCTGCCCCTCGCCGATCGTGGGCGCGGGTTTGAAGAGGAACCAGATGAACGCGATGACCAGACAACTTCCGACTGCGGCCACCAGGATGACTTTTCTTTTTCGCTGACGCTCGAATGCCGCGGCAGAATCGGGCGTCGGTGTGTTTTTTTGTCTCTCTTCCATTGTTATCGGATTTTCAGATTTTCCAAAGAGGGAGGCTCCATCCTCCCGAAGTCAAATCGCGGTGCCGGGCCGAAGAGCAGTAGCCCATAATGCCCGACCAGCAGCAGAAACATCCCGAGGAGGATGCACCGCCGGGTTCGGGGCGTGAGATGGTCGTGCCAGCACCGAATACGCCGACGCAGCCAGCGCACGCGGCTTTGGATAAACGCTTTAACGGTCATAGGTCTGCAGGTCCTTATTTTCAACGATCATCAGATCCTCGACCAGAAACCCCTGCGGATTGTTGTCCGAGCGGGAGACGTTGACCAGTCGGCAGGTCGTGACGAGCGACCGCTCGGTGATCGTATTCTCGCGCATGATACGCTGCCGGGCGTAGGTCGTGGCTTCGTAGGGATAGCGGTCGAAGTTGCAGCGGATGCTGTCTACATGAACCATCTGCGAGACGTTGGCGGCAATCAGCCGGTTGAAGAACCCTTTCTCTTGCAGGAGCTTGTAGTAGGACAGAGCGCTCTTGTCGGCCATCTGCAGGGCCCGCTCCATGTTCGATTCGATGGCCGCCTTGTCGGGCGAGAGCGAGAAGAAGAGTTCGTGGAAGCGGCGCACATGCTCGCGGGCCTCGACGGGACGGTTCTGGGCAAGGTCCTGCGAGAGGGCTACCATGAGCGAGCGCCCGTTGTCGAGGACGTAGATCTTTTCGCGCTGCCGCTCGGCAAAGGCATACGAGAGGCTGACGGCCGTGATGGTCACCACGGCGCAAATACCGGCGAAGATGAGTGCATAGAGGCGCAACTGCCGGAAGGAGGTTTCGATGTTCAGCAATGATTTGAATTCCATGATGCGATTATTTTTTGATAATCAGGCGAGCTGCGGTTGCCAGCCCCTTTCCGACGCCACCTACCGTACTTTTGGTCCCGGCCCAAACCTTCCCGGTGATCCATCCGGCACCGCCGCTTACGAGCGACGTAGCGCGCGAGATGGTCTTGTTGTAGGAGGAGAAGCCGTTGGCCTGCACGACCCACGAGGCGATCGAAGGGATGCAGAGATAGCCGCAGATGGCCACGAGGATGAAGATCAGGTTGATGCTGTTCGACATGTCGAAATACCAGTTGTAGTCCTGCGCCATCATCTCGGCATCATGCTGCAGGGAGAGGGTTTGCAGCCGGGCGATGATGGCCGAGAAGAGGTCGGAGATGGGGAGCCACAGGTAGATGGAGATGTACTTGGAAAACCATTGCACCAGGGTGTTTTGAAACCCGTCGAAGATCGAGATGGCGAAGGCGATGGGGCCGAGCAGCGAAAGGACAATCAGGTAGAAGGTCCGCAGCACGTCGAGAATCACACCTGCCGCGGCGAAGAAGAGCTCCATGATCGCGGTAAGGGCTTTCAGGATCAGCCCCTTGAAGCTCCACGACTTCCGCTCGCTCTGCATCCGGTCGAGGGCCTGCTGCGACTGCTCGTCGATGCCCAGAGCCTGTAGCTCGCGCTCCTTCTCCTCATCCTCGCTGTAGTAGCTCTCTGCCGGAAGCCGTTCGCGGCTCTCCTGTTCGAGGCGTGCGCACTCCTGCCGCCACTCCTGCATGTCGAAAGTTTGGCCTACCATCAGTGAGTGGGTGGCCTGCACCAGCGGGGAGAGGATTCCGTTGAGCGACCCAAGCACAAGGGTCGGAAAAAACATGATACAGATTCCGATTGCCATAGGTCGCAGCAGCGGGAAGAGGTCAATGGATTCGGCCCGGGCCATCGCCTGCCAGATGCGGTAGGCAATGTAGATCAGAGCTCCGATTCCGGCTATGGCCGTGGCAACTTTGGCCATCGGATAGCAGAGAACCATCATATCGTCGTAGAGAACGCGGAGAATCGTGTGGATGTTCTCCGAGATAGAGAGTGCCTGTACCATCGCTACCAGTATCGTTGTTCGTCGGTTCCGTAAAGGGACATCACACGGTCGAGGTCGTTTCGTTGTGCCCCGCGCAACAGCGAGATGGAGATGTTCTTGCGCGTGTAGTAACGGGCCAGATCCCGATGGTGGCGCAGCACGCCATAGACCCGTTCCACCACGTCGATACGGTCCTTGTCCGTCAGCGACATGTCCGTGGGGTTGACAATATCCTGCAGCTCCTTGAGCTCCCCTGCCGACTCCTCGATAATCCGGGCATATCCTGTGGCGATTGCCGCCAGTTCCGCGGCCGAGAAGTTGTCATCGACCACCATGCGCTGATAGCCGTTGATGTAGATGTCGGAGATCTCCCCGACGAGCAACATGCACTGCTGGACCTTGCGGGCCGAGCGGACGAGGTTGTTGACCGCCTTCAGTGCATCGTAATATTTCTTCCCCTGCTCGTAGATCTTTACGGTCTCTTGAAAACTTTGCAGAAGGGTCGATCCATTGCGGGCCGCTTCGACGATCTGTTTGGTGGAGTTGATGATTCCCTGTGCGAGGTTCGTAGGGTCTGTAACGACCCATTGTGCCTGCGTAACCCGGGCTGTCAGGAGCAGCCCGAGGCAAAGCAGGATGATGCGTGGTTTCATGGTTCGGTGGTTTTGAAGTTCGTTCAATGTCTCAATTTTCGGGGTGCCGCTTCGGCGGGTCGCATCACCGCGGGGTACTCCCGGCGAAAGGAGGTGCGCCCCGGCTCCCGTTCCGGTTGTGCGACGCGGAGGTCGAGTTCGTGCGTCCGGGCTTCGCGGCCCGTCAGTCGGACAAGCCGTGCATCGAGATCCCGGAATGCCGCCTCCGCCTCGGCACGCTGTGCCTCCGGGGGCAGGCCCGGATGAATTTCGTATTTGTCGAGAAACTGCCGACTTGTGTGCGGATCGTCGATGCGCTCCGGAGCGCGGGCCAGCCAGCCCAGCGTGTTCAGTTCGCTCTCGAGGCGCTCGACATAAGCCCGCGGAACGGGCATCTCGGGCATTCCTTCGATGGTGCGCTCGGCGCCGCGGACCAGGTGGTTCTCCGTGCGGAAGATCTCCTCCCGGAGCTGCTGCATCCGCCGCGGATCGGCTCCGGGCGTCGCCGTATCCCGCTCGTGCCGCATGGCCTGCAGAATCTCGCAATCGACATCCCAGCCGTAGAGCCGGGCCACATAGAAGGACGGCTGCATCCAGGTCGGGGCCTCCGTCATGCGGCACAGTTCGCGGAAGATGCCCGTGCGATAGAGTCGGTCGACAAGACGCATGGCCGCCTGCACCTCCCCGGTTGTCGGCTGCTGCATCCGGCTTTCGGGATGCCGCTCGGGATAGGCATCCACGAGGAGCGTGTGCAGGGCCAGCACGCCGTGGATCGGATGGGAGGTATTCCCGGGCAGGTTGGCCAGCTTCCGGCCCGTATGCTTCATGGCGGGCGTCCTGCGCAGGGCATCCATCAGTTGCAGCACCTCATGCCGCGCCGCCTCGTCGGGCGAGGTGAGGAGCTGCGGAAGACGCGCCATCATCTCCAGCCCGATCCCCCGCGTCAGCAGCTCCGAGTAGCGATGCTCCCGGACCAGATCGGTCAGCGTCCGGAAGTCCCGGGCCTCCAATAGTTGCCTTGTTCGCTGTAGGGTCGGCTCCCATTGTTGGAACTCATCCCCGGCTGCGGGGCGAAAGAGCCCCTCGAATAATTCGCGCCACTTCATGCCTCGGGTTCATGATCCGTGAAACACTCCTCGGAAATGCTCTCCTGCTCCGCACGTCGGCAGGCTCGCTCCTCCGCGACAAAGCGCCCGTAGCAGCCCAGGAGCAGCGTGTCGCTCTCGGGGTCGAGCTCAATGGGATTCATGTCGCGGGGATCGTCGCGGCTGCCGAATAGCAGCGAGCGACGCTCAGCCGTGATGACGGTATCCTGCACCAGTCGCCGGTAGCAGAGTGTGTTGTCGAAGATCAGCATCCGGTAGGTCCGGGTGCAGATGCGGCGGATCGAGGCCGAGAGGTTGTTCTCCGTCGAGAGCCACGATCCGCAGATGCGGTCGTAGGCGATCTCCTCCTGCAGCGAGGTGATAAGTCGCACAAGCTGGGTGCGCTGTCGGATTTCGGCCCGCAGTGCCGTGAGCGCCTCTGCGGAGGTGATGTTTGGGGTACTACTCATGGTAAGTCGTTTTGAAGGTTGGACAAATTGCGTTTGAAAATACCTCCCGGAATGACCAGCAACAGGTCGGAGCCGGGGGTGTGGAAGAGATCGACACGCGCACCGCCATAGGTTGTGTAATGGATGCACGAGGCATACTTCAACGGGTGCATCTCAAAGGATTCACGACCCGTCCGCGAGTCGTAGCGATGGATGCGAATCCAAAATCCATTGTCCGTGTGATTGATCTCGAGCCGAGTATCATTTAGTGTCGAACGCCACTCGCCGCACAGCGGGCGGATCTTGTGGTATTCGAAATCGTAGAAGAGCCGGAATCCGCCGAGCAGGGCCAGCAACGTCAGCAGCAGCCCGACGCAGCTCCAAAGGATCTGTTTCATGGCTGGGAATTTTTAATGAGATTTTGGTCTTCCCGCTCGCGGGCCAGCGTGCGGATGGCTGCCTGGATGTCGCCGCCGAGCTTCTCGGCCCGGGCCATCACCTCCATCTTCTCCCGTTCCTCGGTGGTGTAGCAGAGATACTCCTCGGTCGAGACCTCCGTGGCATAGACCGCCGACTGCACGCCTCCGAGTCCGATCCAAACCTCCTTGTAGGTGCGGCGGGGATCGTTCGCCTGGTTGATCGAGAGGATCTGCGCCCGCTCCTTTTCCGAAAGGCCGAGCAGCGTTTGGATCTGGTCGAACTTGTTCATGTACTTGCGCTGGTCGAGGAGAATCTTGCAGTCGGCATTGTTGATGATCGACTCCTTGACAATCGGCGAGGAGATGATGTCGTCGACCTCCTGCGTAACGACGACCGCCTCGCCGAAATACTTGCGCACCGTCTTGTAGAGATAGCGGATGTAGGTCGACATGTTGGCCGAGGTGAGGGCCTTCCAGCACTCTTCAATCAGAATCATCTTGCGGATGCCCTTCAGCCGCCGCATCTTGTTGATGAAGACCTCCATGATGATGATCGTCACCACGGGAAGCAACGTGCGGTTCGAGGAGATGTTATCCAGCTCGAAGACGATAAAGCGCTTCGAGAGCAGGTCCAGTTGCCGGTCGGAGTTGAGCAGATAGTCGTACTCGCCGCCCCGGTAGTAGGGCTCCAGTACGTTGAGCAGGTTTGCCAGGTCGAAATCCTTCTCGCGGACATGCTTCTGCTCCAGCAGCCGACGGTAGTCCGAGGCGAGAAACTCGTAGAAGGTGTTGAACGAGGGCTGGATCGAATCGTCCGTCTTGAGCTTCGAGAGGTAGAGGTTCACGGCGTTCGACAGGGCCACCTCCTCCGCGCGCGTCGGCTCCTCGGATTCGCGTTTCCAGAGCGTCAGTAGCAGGGTTTTGATCGACTCGCGCTTCTCAATGTCGTAGACCCCGTCCTCGACGTAGAAGGGGTTGAAGGCGATGGGCTCCTGTTCAGTGTAGGTAAAATAGATGCCGTCGCGTCCCCGCGTCGTGCGGTGGATCAGCGAGCAGAGCCCCTCGTAGGAGTTTCCCGTATCGACGAGCAGGATATGCGCCCCCTGTTCGTAATACTGGCGGACCATGTGGTTCGTGAAGAAGGACTTCCCGCTTCCCGAGGGCCCCAGGATGAACTTGTTGCGGTTGGTGGTGATGCCGCGCTTCATCGGAAGATCCGAGATGTCGAGATGGAGCGGAATCCCCGTGAGCCGGTCGGCCATCTTGATGCCGAAGGGCGAGAGCGACGAGCGGTAGTTCGTTTCGCCGTTGAAGAGGCAGACACCCTGTTCGAGGAAGGTCAGAAAACTCTCCTCGGCGGGGAAATCGGCCTCGTTGCCGGGGATGGCGGCCCAGAAGAGCACCGGGACATCCACCGTGTTGTGGTGGGGCGTGCAGCCCATCGTGGCGAGCTGCGACCCTACGTCGTTGCGCAGCCGCTTGAGCTCCGCCTCGCTTTCGGCCCAGACCACGACGTTGCAGTGGCACCTTACGGAGCGCAGCCCCTGCGAATGGGCTTCGTTCAGGTAGAGGTCGATCCACTCCTTGTTCAGGGCATTGCCGCGCGAATAGTTCGCCAGCGAGTTCATGTTGCGGGCCCGGGCTTCGAGCCGTTTGAGGGTCTCGTCGTGGTTGTCCAGAAAGAGATACTGGTTGTAGATGTGCGAGCATCCGAGCAGCAGCCCCGCGGGGGCTGCGAACGAGAGCCGGCACTCCGAGCGGTCGGTTGAGAGGCGCTCGTAGCGGAAGTCCGTCGTAACGCTCTGCGGCAGGAGATCCAGATCGGAGAGTGTGTGCATCGAGAGCAGTTTGTCGCCGATGCGCATCATGCCCGGATCGAGGCGGATGTCCTCGTTGACTGTGGACTGCCGTTCGTCCGTGAGCGCGAAGTAGCGGGCCAGCAGCCCTGCATCGGAATCCGTTCCGACGATCTCCGCCTCCGTGAGGCGGTCGATCCGCAGCAGTCCCGAATCGTTCAGAATGCGCTCCATCTGGGCGACACTCTCCAGAAAACGGGTTACGGCGTCCCCGTCGCGGATCTCCTGCGGGATGATGAAGCCCCGGCACAGCACGGACGAAGCACTCGTCTGCCGCAGCCGTTCGGGGGTGCTCTTCGTGATGAAGAGATGGCAGGAGTGGCGCAGAAAGGGGCGCTCGTTGAAGTGGCGCTCATAGGCCCGGGAGAGAAACGTGCGCTCGGCCTCGGGATCGGGTGTTTCGTAACGCTCCTCGATGAAGAGGTCCTGCTTGTGGACGACGGTGTGGTCCGGGAGGACCTTCAGCGCCTTGACCCAGGTGGCGTGCAGCGCCTCGTACTCCTCGGCCGTCAGGGTAAAGAGCTCCGGAAGCGTCACGCGGAAGGCTGCCGTCACGTCGGCGAACTTCGAGAGGATGCAGTTCCCCTCGACGGCCAGCAGCGGGAATTTCGACTCGAGGGTCGAAGTTTTCAGGGTTCCTCGCATGGCATCAGTGTTTGGGTAAGGTTCGACGTTCGAGCAGGCGGCGCACACTCCGCCGGTGAATGATGCGGCGCGGATGCTGCCGCAGGGCGAGGAGCTTCATCAGACCGTGGGGTCCGAAGCGGCGGTTCAGATAGAAGGTCGCCCAGGTGAGGCCGCTGCCGCCCACGACGGCGAAGAGAATGCAGAAGCCCTGCGGAACCCCTCCGGCGTAGAGGATGACAAAGAGCAGGAAGATGCCCAGCAGCCCGGCGACAAAGAGAATCAGATAGTGCGAGGTCAGCCCCTGGAACTCGACCTGACGGTCGACGCCCTTGTGGATGGTGTACTGTGCCATGTCAGAGGAAGAAGGAGCGTAAGACGGTGCCGACGATAACCAGAAAGACGCACGAGAGGAAGAGTGCCGTGGCGGACTTCGAGGCGTCGGGATCGCCGCTGTTGAACTTCGAGTAGACGCGGACACCGCCCACCAGTCCCAGCACGGCAGCCACGGCGAAGATCAGTTTGGTGAGCGGGTCGAAATAGGAGGTGACCATGTTGGTCGCCTCGCTGATTCCGGCCATGCCGTTACCCTGTGCGAAGGAGGCAAGCGATGCAGGTAGCATCAGAATCAAGAAGATTGCGCTTTTTTTCATCGGTTTTGCAGTTTGGTAATGGGTGTGAAAAAGGCCGCAGCCCGCCTTTTGAGGCAGTCTGCGACCGAGACGGGAGCAAACAGTTGCTTCCCGCAGCAAATCATCAGGGCGTCAGCCGTAATCCCGATTCCAGTTCATCGTGCATTCGTTTTTTTGAGGGTCAGACATAGTTTCGCAGGTCAAAATTCTCAATCTCGCGGCGCTCCTCCTCCGTAACATCCGGCGCGAGGACACGCTCGCCCGCTTCGGCACTCCGGAGCAGCGCTTGAACTTCCGGATCGTGCAGTTCGCCGTTGTTCTGTAGGGACGGAAGTCGCAGCGGCGGCCGCGGCTCCCGCGGCTCTTCCGTCTCGCCGTTCTCACGGATCGGACCCTGGAGGACCAGCTCGCCCCAGCCCTGCATCGAGGCCGGCTTTTCGGCCGGAGACGGAACAAATGTAGCAGCATCTTCGGGCTTTGATTCCGCAGGTGGCGGAATGGCCTTCCGAGGCCACAGATGGCCGGTAACCGCGTAGTGTTTCGGGATTATCAGTAAGGGCGGTTCTCCCCGGCGGGGTTCGGCGGCCTGCTCCGAATCGACCTTGCCGTTCGACCCGTCAGCCCGGGATTCTGTGGACTTGCGCCACCGCTGTGGAAGCCACCGAACAATTCGTTCGAGAAAGGAACTCGGGAAGTCCATCCTTACACCAGATCCTTGAAATTCCGGGTTCGATTGATGCGGTTGATGTCGTCCCGGTAGAGATCAAGATGATGCCTCATGATGTTCTCGACATAATCCGTAACGGTCAGATTCCCTTCGCCAATCCGTTGGACGACACTGTGAATCCGCCGCTTGGTCTCTATGCTGAGATAGACGCTGCCTCGTCGTTGAAAGGGTGTAGGGTGCAGAAAGGTTTTCCGGAAATCGGGCTTGACAGTGCCTCGTTTCGGGGAGACTGGGGTCGGAGGCATTATCTTTTCCACTCGGGCGACCTCCTCAGCAAGAACAATCCGGACAGGTTCCTCGTCCGGAATCTTCTTGACCTGTTCGATGGGACACTGGTTTTCTTCTTGATTCCGAACGACTGATTCCGACTCGGGATTTTCCTTTGGCAGGGGTTTCTCCCGTTTTCGTCTAACGAGGAAGAGAATGAAACACAGGATAAGAAGAAGAATACTTGCAAGGATGAGCATTGATGCTGCCCAATCGGTTGAAAAATGAAATGTGTTCATGGCTATAAAAGATCTTTGGTACTTCGTTCCTTGTAGATGCGGTTAATCTCCTCCTTGTAGAGGTCGAGATGTTGCCGCAGAATTTGTTCAACATAGGAGGTGGCGGTCATACGCTCGCCTCCGATCTTTTTGACGACCTCGAGAATCTTGCTCTTCGTCTCGAGACTGACATAGAGGGCTCCCCGAATATGTATATCCAACAGCGACATGAAGGTCGGCTCGAATTCGGGAACGACCACGGTCCTCCGTCGGCGCGATTCGGTCGAATGCCCCGTAGTGCGCTCTTCGGAGGTGGGTGGCGAGGTTTCCGCAGGCGGTTCATCCGGAGGTTGTTTCGGTTGCACCACATCCACGGTTTGCGGGACCAGCCCCGCGATCATCCGGCGCATGGCCTCTTCGTCGACCTCCACTTTGTTCTTGCGGGCCATATTCATGAAATTTGAAGAATCGAAAGAATCTCGGCAGCAAGGTTCTCGATCCGCGCTTCGCGGGCAAAGGTCCGTTCCGGAGCCAGCAGGGTCGAACGTCCGATTCCCGAGCCGTCAGCCAAAAGTTCCTTGTTGAATTTTGACCGGTAGGGAATCTGTGTCTTCAGGACAGGCAGATGAAGCTGACGGATGATCGCCTCATAGCGTTCATAGAGCGGGGTTCGCTCGCGGCGATCGACCATCGTCCAAAAGAGGTGGAGGCTGCGCAGACGGAGATGGTCATTACAAACCATGCCGTTATAAAGACTACGGGCAAAGGAGAGTGAACTCTCCAGCACGACCTTGTCGGCCTTGATCGGGATGAAAAGGGCATCCAGCGAGGAGAGGATCTGCAACACTCCTTCGGTATTGACCGTCCCGGGCAAATCGTAGAGAATAATCTGCGGATGATAATCGCTTTGCAGTTGTCGAGCCATCTTCTCAAGGGCATCGGAAGGCGTGCTGCTGACAATGGGCCAGAATTTCCGATCGGTTCCCTTGAACTGACGGGCGACCATCAGTTTGTAATAATCGCTCAAATTGAGGATCTCCAACTCGCGGGTGCGTTGATTGTAGATTGACCATTGGGGGTAGTCGCAGTCGACAACCAGCACGTCCCGCTGCAAGGTGTAGTGGAGATGGCTGGCAAGCAGAACGGTGAAGGTTGATTTTCCGACGCCGCCTTTTTGATTGCATACGGCAATGCTTACAGGTGTGTTTTCCATAATTTGTTTCTTCAGGAAGGCGCGATTTAACAGGTTTGTTCAAGTGTGCGTTCACGCACGAACTCCCGAGTTCGTGAATTCAGGAATAAGGTCCGGCACGAACAAAGGAAAGCATTTCATCTTGAAGGAACAGATGACGGAAGCTGTTCCCGAAATCCTGAGAAACAGGATCAATGAACAAATACAATAGCAGTTTCATGGATGGATTGTTGGACGTTTGCCCGCAAGATAATGCGGTATTTTGGGATTGGTTCCCAGTGTCCTCCGGAGGCCTTGCATGGCCGACAACCGCGCTTTTTAATCCTTGAAGATCCTCGTAATATTGCAGCGGAGAATCCGCCCGAGATTTTTCGTTCCGGAGCTGCTTTTTCGAGAGAGGAATTGTCCTCTACGGATGCCGGAACTATACCCGTCGCCTGACGGGAGCGAGCTGTGTCTTTGTATGCCGAAAATGATTTCGACATACAAAGACGCTCGCTCTGCGAGGCGGTACGCTCCCAAGTCGCACCACATGAATATGCTGTATAATATGATGAAGACTCAAAAGCCAATCGGTCGGCCAACGGCTACCGCTCCCAGAATCCATCGTTACAATTTCAAGTTGACAACAGCGGAGAATATTCGGTTTAAGGAAATGCTCGCTGCTGCCGGATTGGAACACAACCGCAGCCGATTTATTGTTAAACGACTCTTTGCCGAACGCTTCGAGGTCATCCGCCGTGACCCTTCAAAGGTGGAGTTTTTGACACGTCTCAACGATCTTTACTTCCAGTTTCAGCGCGTCGGAAACAACTATAACCAGGTAGTCAAAGCCATTAACAGCCACTTCTCCAACGTCTCGATTCCCCGCCAGATCGCCGCGTTGGAACAGCATACCCGCGAGTTGAAAGCATTGAGCATCGAGATTCTGAATCTTACCAAACAGGCCGAAGGATGGTTGCGAATATAAGGACGGGAGCAACCGTCGGCGGAGCCGTCCGCTACAACGAGGAGAAGGTCAACCGAGGGCAGGCCGAGGTGCTCATCTGGAATCGGATGCTTGATCCGTTCGATACCGCAGGCCGCATGAGCCACGAACGGTGCATGGCCAGCTTCGAACCCTTTCTGCAGGCCAACCGGCGAACGACCAACACGGTATTCCATGTCTCGCTGAACCCCTCGCCCGAAGACCGTCTGACTGACGAGCAATTGGGCGAGATTGCCCGTGAGTACATGGAGCGGATGGGCTACGGCGAGCAGCCCTACATCGTATTCAAACACGGAGACATCGCGCGCGAACATCTGCACATTGTCTCATTACGAGTTGATTCGACGGGTCGGAAAATCTCCGACTCACACGAGTACGATCGTTCGATGTCGATCCTGCGGGACCTCGAGCAAAAATACGGGCTACACCCGAGTATCAAAGGCCAGGAGCTGCAAGACCGGGAGGGATTGCGCAAGGTAGATTATCAGAAGGGCGATGTCAAGCAGCAGGTCTCCTCCACCGTAAGGACATGCTTGCGGCATTACCGCTGCGCCTCCTTCGGAGAGTGGCGGACGCTGCTTGAAGCCTTCAACGTCTCGGCCGAGGAGCGAACCGGCACTATTGACGGACGCGATTATGCCGGAATGATTTACGGGGCGCTGACCGATGACGGCTATGGCATCGGAACGCCGTTCAAGTCGAGCCGGATTGGGAAGGATGTCGGCTATGAGGCTCTGCAACGCTATTATGAACGTTCGAAAACGGCTTTGAAGGAGCCAGGAGCACTTGATGAGTTACGGGGAAAGATTGCGGATGAAATGAAGAGGTGTTCCAGCCGGACGGAGTTCTGCGAGCGGTTGCACGACAAGGGCGTAGATGCGGTATTCCGCCTCAATGCCGCGGGACGAATCTACGGTGCAACCTTCATTGACCACGGACAAGGAATAGTAGCCAACGGCTCTCTGTTGGGCCGGAGTTTCTCGGCCAACGCCTTCGAATCGTGGTTTCATGCCGAGGATCAAAATCAAATTATGCACGAACGTCAGACTGCCATATCGAAAGAACCGAATATTGGAAAACCATCCTCTTTCAATCCGATAAACACCATTTTAGATCTGGCTAATGTGCAAGCCTTCGAAGAAGAACAACAACAAATGTCTAATCGAAAAAGAAAACGACGTATTAAGCGATTATAAAAAAGGATGTTTGGTAAACTCAAACATCCTTATTCGTTTTTCGGGGGATAGTGTATGGGGGCAAAAAAATCCGATATGCTGATGTTGTATAACTTACATAATTTTAGTATGGACTGTGTACTTGGAATAGATGATCCAGATTCATATCGAGATATGTCCAAATGCGTGGATTCTATTACATCTTCTTGAGAATACCCATGCTCGAAACGTAGTTGTTGCATACGTTCTATTAAAAGCCTCTGAAAAATAAGGTCTTTGTATTTTGGAGCCTTAGTTCGCATTTTATATGCAAAAAAAAGAGGCTTCATTTATTTTTATACATGTGATTTCACATGTATTCAAATATTTTACCTATATTTGCATAATCGGAACTTGATTTTAGAATTTATGTTAATTTTGTGCTGGCATTATATGTCAGCATAGACAAAAAGGCATACAAGGAGAAACGACTCTTTATACCATGTAGCGAACTTGGGACCCTCTTATGAGGTTGTTTTGTGCGGTATAAAAGTTGTCAGTCCTGGTTTATGTCCTGCTTGTTATTACAAGCAGGACTTGACTGGGCGCAGGACAGCTTCGCGCAAAGGTTCCCAAGACCGGCTACATGAGGCTGCTAATGCGCCCCTTTTTTATGATATGAAATAATAATCCGCAGGATACATCCTCACCTTATATATTCAGACGAATCGACAAAGGGACGGCAAACAGAATTAGTTTACGATAAATTCGTTGCTAAATCATAATCACATTCTGCCGTCCCTTTTTTATTTATCAAGGAAATGAGGAAACAAAATAATCGCAAGAGGAAGATAATCGCCAAGATCTTCTCTTAAAAGTTTCAAGCATTGTTGAATCTCACGAGTATCCTTCCTGACTGAAATGTTGTAGCGTTGTGCAATTTCTTGATAGGTTTGATTCTCAAATCGGTTTGCCATGAAAATTTGGGCCGATAGTTCGGGCATCTCGGCCAAACGACTGCGGAAAATCTCTTCGACCTCCTTGCGGAAAAGGACTTTGGCAAGATCGCATTCCTCGAGGGCAGCAAGGTTTTCACGGATATTCCGCAACCCAATCTGATAGATTTGCTGTTGCGTTTGCAAGTGCTGCTGTCTTTCTCGAAGCGCATCAATACATTTATACCGGACCATACCGAGGATATATGCTGGGATATTATCTGTGGAAGCACATATTTCCTTTCGATTTTCCCAAAAGTGCATATAGCAATCTGTGACCAAATCTTCGGCCTGCGCTTTGTCACGGAGATAGGATGATGCGATAAGAATAAACCGCTCTTTGTATTCAGTGTAGAGTCGGTCGAAATTCTGCATATCCATATTTTGGGGTCTCTTCACTTGTTTATAGTTGTGTAGTCAAAGTTAAGGTTTATTTTGGGAAAAACCATATTGCCTTTTATATTATATATAATCAACTATCAATCAGTCGTTTATAATTTTGAAATTATTTGCTAAATTTAATAAATAAATTTATTTGCAAAAAAAGTGTAAAAATAGGGGTAAACATACCCCTTCTCAACCGACTATATAATAGAAGCACATGATAAAACTAAAATGGCACAGCAATGGATCAAACTCTTTTGATGAAATATTTTCGAGGTGAAACCTCGCCAGAGGAAGAACACCGCATTCTCTCGTGGGTCGAAGCCTCCCCCGAAAATAGAGCTGAGTTCCGCAAGGCTCACCTTTTGTTTGATGGCTTGGTTCTTTACGGTCCAAAACCAGAAGACATGCAATCCAATGCAGATAAGAAACATTGGGAAGGATGGCGATTTGCTCGACATACCGTCCGTATAGCAGCAGCAATAGTTGGAATAGTCGGAGCTGCATACTTCGGCAAGGTATATTACCACCGTTTGCTGTCGAAGCAACAGACCCTGATCTCCGTCCCCGCGGGCCAGCGGATGCAGATGACCCTGGCGGACGGTACGCTCGTACACCTCAATGCCGGGACCACGCTCGAATACCCGGTGGTTTTCTCCCGGAAGGACCGACGGGTGAAACTCACGGGTGAGGCCCTGTTCGAGGTTGCGCACAATGCGAAGCACCCCTTCATCGTCGAAACCTTCGCGACGGACCTTCAGGTGCTGGGAACAAAATTCAATGTCCTGGCTGATCCTAACAATGAAGTATTTTCAACAACTCTAATTGAAGGAAAAGTAAAGGTCACCAACCGCAATGATCCTGCAGAATCTATTATTATGCAGCCCAATGATATGGTAGTTTTGGAAAACGGGCGCCTTTACAAGGAGCGGGTATCGGACTTTGCCGACCTGTGCTGGACCGAGGGGCTGATCCATCTGAAGAAGATGCCTTTCGATGAGCTGATGACAATTTTCGAGCGGGCATTCGATGTCCGGATCAGGATCGAACGCACGACGATGCCGCAAATCCATGTAATGAGCGGCGAGATCCGCATATCGGACGGCGTGGATTATGCGCTCCATGTCCTGCAGCTTGTATCCAGTGAGTTTACCTACACACGCGACGAAAAGACGAATGTGATTGTGATTAAATAATGTGATTATGAATTTAGCAACAATTTATCCTTGTTGTATTGCCAAAGAAAAATGCCTATGAAAAAATAAAAGAATAATAACACACAGCGACTTTATCTATAAAAAAGGTCTGCGAATCCTCCTAATTCGCAGACCGAAGATAATAGTCAACTTAAAACTTAGTAACCTATTATCCTTAATTCTACAAAAGTATGGAAAAAACAGGATTCACCCAAAAAATCGGGAGACTGTTTCGACTTACCTTACTTGTTTGTTTGAGCTGTTCGGTGATCTCAGCAAAAGCACAAACAGCCCGTATCACGCTCAACCTGCAGAACGCGACGTTGGAGCAGGCCATGGACGAGATCAAAAAGCAGACCCGATACCTTTTTATCAATCAAGACGTTAAAGGCCTCGACAACCTCAAGGTAAGTATAAATGTTGTTGATGAGTTAATTTCCAAAGTTTTGGATGGAATTTTTACTCCTCACGGCATTGCCTATTACATCGACGGCAAAAGTATCATCATTTCCAACCGCCCGAAGGCCGAATCTACTCCGGTTCGGGTTCAGGGCCGCGTGACCGATGCCTCCGGGCAACCGATCATCGGCGCTTCGGTGATCGTGCGGGGCACCACGTTGGGCGTCTCGACCGATGCCGAGGGACGCTTTTCGCTGGAAGTCCCGGCACCAGCGGCGTCGCGGTATCTTGAAATCAGTTACCTGGGCTACGAGACAGCCTCGATTCCGGTTGGCTCGCGCACGTCGTTCAGCGTAACGCTTCAGGAGTCTTCGTCGGAGATCGAGCAGGTGGTCGTGACAGCACTGGGCATCAAGCGCGAGGAGAAGGCGCTGTCGTACAACGTCCAGCAGATCGGCGCCGAGGAGATCACGACCGTGAAGGACGCCAACTTCATGAACTCGCTGGCGGGCAAGGTGGCCGGCGTGACGATCAACGCCTCGTCGTCGGGCGTGGGCGGTGCCACGAAGGTGGTGCTGCGCGGCAACAAGTCGATCTCGCAGTCGTCGAACGCCTTGTACGTCATCGACGGCATCCCGATGTACAACTTCGGCGGCGGAGGCGGTACGGAGTTCGACTCGAAGGGTGCCACGGAGTCCATTGCCGACATCAACCCGGAGGACATCGAGTCGATCTCGGTGCTGACGGGTGCGGCTGCCGCGGCCCTCTACGGCTCGAATGCCGCGAACGGCGCCGTGATGATCACCACGAAAAAGGGACAGGCCGGAGCCTTGAAGGTGACGCTTTCGAGCAACACGGAGTTTCTGAATCCCTTCGTGCTGCCGGAGTTCCAGAACCGCTACGGCACGGGGTTGAACGGATCGGCTTCCGGCTCCTCCGTGTACAGTTGGGGTGCGAAGCTCACCCCGGCGGCCCGGACCGGCTACACCCCGGAGGATTTTCTCGAAACGGGCCATGTCTACACGAATGCCGTGACGGTCTCGGGCGGCACGGACCGCAACCAGACCTATTTTTCGGCCGCGTCGGTCAATTCGGACGGCATCATCCCCAACAACGAATACGACCGTTACAACTTTACGTTCCGCAATACCTCTTATTTTCTGAAGGACCGGTTGCGGCTCGATGCTTCGGCCAGCTATATCTACCAGCAGGACCAGAATATGACCAACCAGGGTGTCTATTCGAATCCGCTGGTTCCGGCCTATTTGTTCCCGCGGGGCACGGAGTTCGACGCCTACCGGATCTTCGAACGCTACAATCCGGCCTCGAAACTCATGGAGCAGTTCTGGTCGTCGGACCTCGAAGGTGGTGACCTCCGGATGCAGAATCCCTACTGGATTGCCTACCGGAACCTCCGCAACACGGACAAGAAGCGTTACATGTTGTCGTTTTCGGCCTCGTACGACATTCTGCCGTGGCTGAATGTGGCCGGGCGGGTTCGGATTGACAACGCCAACTCGCTCTACACGCAAAAACTCTACGCTTCGTCGAACACGACAATCACGGACGGCGGCAAGAACGGCCACTACACCGAGCAGCGCGAATACGACACGCAGACCTATGCCGACGTGATGGTCAATATCAACAAGACCTTCGGCGACGACTGGTCGCTGCAGGCCAACGTCGGTGCCTCGATCAACAACGTGAAAACCGACCTGCTGTCGTACCGGGGCCCGATCCAGGAGAACGGACTTCCGAACGTCTTCAACGTCTTCGATCTCGACGACTCGAAAAAACGGGCCGAGAAAACCGGCTGGCAGGAGCAGACGCAGTCGATCTTCGCCTCGGTGGAGGTGGGGTGGAAGCAGATGCTTTACCTGACCCTCACGGGCCGTAACGACTGGGCTTCGCAACTGGCCGAGTCTCCCGAATCGTCGTTTTTCTATCCGTCGGTCGGACTGTCGTGGGTGCCCACTTCGCTGTGGGACATGGGCGAAGCTGTGACTTACCTGAAACTCCGGGGTTCGATCGCCTCGGTGGGTATGCCCTTCCCGCGCCACCTGACGATCCCGACCTACGAATACGACGCTACGAACAAGGTCTGGACAGCCAAGACGCACTATCCGATCGGGGATCTCTACCCGGAGCGGACCCGCACCTATGAACTGGGTCTCGACGCGCGGCTGTGGCGCCACATCAGCCTCTCGGCGTCGTGGTACTGGGCCGATACTTATAACCAGACGTTCGATCCGCAGATCTCCGTCTCGTCGGGCTACTCGACGATCTACCTGCAGACGGGCCACGTCCGCAATACGGGTGTCGAGCTTTCGGCGGGATATGACAACACATGGCGGGATTTCCGTTGGGCTACGAACTTCACCTTCTCGTGGAACAAGAACGAGATCGTCGAGCTGGTCCACAACTACACACACCCCGAGACCGGGGAGTTAATTACGAAGGAACGGCTCGAAATCAAGGGTCTGGGCAAGGCGAAGTATATCCTCAAGCCAGGCGGCACGCTGGGCGACCTCTATACCAACTCCGATCTGGTCTATAACAAGGAGGGCTTCATCGAGGTGGACAAGAGCGGCAACGTGGCCGTCAAGGACGACTACATGGAGGACATCTACCTCGGTTCGGTCTTCCCGAAATACAACCTGGCGTGGCGCAACGACTTCTCGTGGAAGGGGCTGAACCTCGGCGTGCTCTTCACGGCGCGTATCGGCGGCATCTGCTACTCGGCGACGCAAGCCAACATGGACCTGTACGGTGTTTCGGAGGCTTCGGCCGCGGCGCGCGATGCCGGAGGAGTCCTCATCAACGGCCGCCAGACGATCGACGCCCAGAAATGGTACCAAGCCATCGGCTCGCAGTCGGGATTGCCGCAGTATTACACCTATTCGGCGACGAACTTCCGCCTGCAGGAACTTTCGCTGGGTTATACGCTGCCCGCTAAATGGTTCCGCGACCGGATGCGCATGACCGTCTCGTTCGTGGGCCGCAACCTCTGGATGATCTACTGCAAGGCGCCGTTCGATCCCGAGGCCGTTGCCTCGACGGGCCTGAACTACCAGGGCATCGACTACTTCATGATGCCGTCGCTGCGCAGCCTGGGCTTCAACGTGAAATTCCAATTCTAAATGAACAGCAAGACCATGAAAACTACGAAACATAACGTGCAGCGGCTGCTGCTTGCGGTCATGCTGCTCGGCATGGCTGCCTGTACGGGCGACTTCGCGGACATCAACCGCAATCCGAACGAAGTTACCGACTCCCAGCTGCAGGCCAACAACTACAAGATCGGCACGAATCTCAAAACCCTGCAGGGGCTCGTCGTCCCGACGCAGGAACACATGTATCAGTTCCTGGAGAGCCTTGTCGGAGGTCCCTATGCGGGCTATATCGGCGCCACGGTCGACACCTGGCAGAACAAGTTCGAGACCTTCAATCCCTCGGCCGACTGGCGCAAGTGGCCCTTCGTGAATGTCATCAGCGAAACCTACCCGGCCTACCGCGCCATCATTAACGGCACGGACGACGTGACGGCTCACGCGCTGGCCTCCGTCTGCCGCATAGCAATCATGCAGCGCGTGACGGACTCCTACGGCCCGATCCCCTACACGCAGATCATGGCCAACAAGACCGAATCGCTTGAGGTGGCCTACGATACGCAGCAGGAGGCTTATGCGGCGATGTTCGAGGAGCTCGACGCGGCGATTGCCTCGCTGGAGGATAACCTCACGTTGCCGTCCGACGCTTTCGGCCGCTACGACGGGGTCTATGCGGGCAATATTGCGCAGTGGCTGAAGTTCGCCAATTCGCTCAAGCTGCGCATGGCCATGCGCCTGACTTATGTGGACGAGGCGACAGCCCGCACGAAGGCGGCCGAAGCGATTGCCGGGGGTGTCATCACGGCGAACGCCGACAATGCGCGGATGCAGACCTCGGACAACCGCATGACGCTGATCTACAACGACTGGGGCGACCACCGGGTGGGGGCCGACCTCCTCAGCTACATGAACGGATACAACGATCCGCGCCGCGAAAAGATGTTTACGACGGTGCGGCTTGTAGAGAACGGGCAGGAGACACAAGGCTATGCCGGCATACGCATCGGAATCAATGTTTCGAGCAAGGCCACGGCCGTTTCCGCCTATTCGAACCTGCTTGTCACCGGCTCGGATCCCTACCTGTGGATGAATGCCGCGGAGGTTACCTTCCTGCGCGCGGAATACGAACTGCGTTGGGGCTCGGCTGCCGAGGCCAAGGCGCTCTACGAGGATGCGATCCGGCTGTCGTTTGAGGAGCGGGGCGCCAGCGGTGCCGACGCCTACATTGCCGACGCCACGAGCATGCCTGCGGCCTATGTGGACCCGATCGGCAAGTATTCGGTTTCGACGCCGCAGAGCAGCGTGACGATCGCCTGGGACGACAAGGCCACGGATATCGAGACGAACCTTGAGAAGATCATCACCCAGAAGTGGATCGCCATCTTCCCGCTGGGGACCGAGGCGTGGGCCGAGCATCGGCGCACGGGCTATCCGCGGCTGTTGCCGGTGGTTGAGAATGCCAGCGGCGGGGCGGTGGATTCGCAGCTCGGGGCGCGCCGCCTGCCGTATCCGGTGGAGGAGTACACCGAGAATCCGACCAATCTCCAGGCGGCCATCGCCGATCTGAACAGCGAATCCGTCAATGGCGGGGGCGACACGCAGGGAACCCGCGTGTGGTGGGACCGCAAAAACCTTTAATGACAAACGCCATGAAAAACAATATCATAATCAATCTGTTCCGCTGCATGGCGGTCTTGGTGCTTGCTTTTGGGGCAGCTGCGTGCAGCGACTGGACCGAAACGGAGGCTGTCGAGCAGCAGGTCCAGCGGCCCGGGGATCAGGATCCGGCTTTCTGGGCGGAATATACGGCTGCACTGCGCGACTACAAGCAGAGCGAGCATTTCCTGACCTACGCCCGGCTGTATAACTCGCCGACTCCCTCCGCGAGCGAAAAGGATTACATGCGCTGCCTGCCCGACTCGCTGGACATCGTGTCGCTGACCAACGCCGACAACTTTTCGAAGTTCGATGCCGAGGATCTTTCCGTGATGCACGAAAAGGGGACCCGGGTGCTCTACCAGGTGGACTACGCGGCGCGGAAGGCCGACTTTTCGGGAGACGCGGCCCTCAAAACCTACCTCGACGGAGTGATTGCATCCGTTGCAGCCAACGGGCTGGACGGCTATTCATTCACGGCCGATCCGTTGGATGCCACAGCCACGGCCACAATCGTCGCGACGCTTTCGGCGGCCAAAATGGACGGACAGTTGCTGGTCTATGAGGGCAATCCGGTCTTCGTGGCCGAAGCCGACCGTGCAAAACTGGACTATGTGGTCCTCGACACCGAGACAACGACCGACATCACCACGCTGAAACTGCAGGTGGTCCATGCCACGACCTACGCGGGGATCGCTCCCGAACGGCTTCTGCTGGCCGCTGCGGCCGGAGCTCCGCTTTACGACGAGGATGTCGTGGAACATGCCGCCATTACGGAGATGGCCGAGCGGGTTGTGTCGCTGGGTCCGCTGGCCGGGCTTGCGGCCTACGACATCGACAACGACTACTACGACGTCGACCGCAACTATCCGCTGTTGAGCGATGCCATCCAAGTGTTGAACCCTTCCAAATAGTGAACCATGAAAACACTGAAAAATATGCTGTTGCTGGCCTGCATCGGGATGCTTGCAGTCCAGACGGCCTGCACCAACTACGACGCCGACGACCACAAGTTCAACAACGTGGTTTACCTCGACGTGGCGGAGACCTCCGAGGTGCAGGCGGCAACGATCAAGAATACGCTCGATGTGTTTGACCGGACCTTTGCGGCGACGCTGGCCTATCCGTCGGATCAGGACGTGACGCTCACCGTGACGGTCGATCCGTCGCTGGTCGGGCGCTACAACGCGCGCTACGGCACGTCGTGGCCGATGCTCGACGCCCGGTATTATACGCTCTCGTCCGAAACCGCGACGATCGCCGCGGGCAAAACGACCTCCGAGACGCTCACGCTCCATTTGCAGAACCTGCTGGGCGAGGGCGCCGACCAGACCGGGGCTCTTCCGCTGGACGAAACCTACCTTGTGCCGGTTACGATTTCGCAGTCGTCGGTTCCGACGCTGGCGACCTCCTCGACGGTCTGGTACGTCGTCAAACGTTCGTCGAACATCACCGTCGCAGCGCAGCTCGGCGAAGGCAACTGGATCAACTTCCCGACGCTGGACAAGTACGGCACCAACAGTCAGGCGTGGAACGGCTTGACGGCCGTGACCTATGAGGCGCTGATCTATATCGACCGGTTCGCCACCTCGACTGTCACTTCCGACGGGAACACCAATGCCGTCAATATCTCCTCGGTGATGGGTGTCGAGCAGTACCTTCTGTTGCGCATCGGCGACACGAACTTCGAACGCCAGCAGTTGCAGTTCGACGGCTCGGGCGCCGGTTCGAAATTCGGCAAGTTCCCCGAGCGCGATGCCACGAAGAACCTTTCGGCCGGGCAGTGGTACCATGTGGCCTGCACCTACGATCAGGCGACCCGCCGCGTCTGCGTCTATGTCAATGGCGAGCTGCAGAGCGAAGGCTCTGAAATGGGTCTTACCTCAATGAGCGAGGATACGCGCATCAACCTTGCCATGCGGGCACTCTATGACTTCTATCTGAAAAATCCGACGGAGGACAATAAGAAAAAGTACGGGAGCTATGGCGATGCCTATCAGTTCTTTATCGGCCGTTCCTACGACGATTACCGCCCGCTGAACGGCAAGATTGCCGAGGTACGTGTCTGGTCCGTGGCCCGCACGCAGCAGCAGATCTGGGAGAACATGTACGAAATCACCGATCCTGCGAGCGACCCGACCCTGTTGGGTTATTGGAAATTCAACGAGGGAGCCGGGAATACCGTCAAGGACTACTCGATGTACGGCAACGATGGAGTGGCCGAGATCGACATCGTTTGGCCCGACGGCATTGAAATTCCGAAAATCAACGAAACCGAGGAATGACTATGAAACGGAACTATGATATGAAACAGGGAATCCTTGCATTCCTGATGGTGCTGGGCGTGCTCGGCCTGGCGGCCTGCGATGCCGATCCGATAGATACGACACGCGGTGAACTCCCCGACAAGGAGCCGCTGGAGAATACCTATGCACATTTGAAAAGCATACGATCAGCAACCAATATTGCAGTAATAGGCCTTACAGAGGGTAATTCTACGGATGAGGACTATATCTATTGCGGTTTGACTCAAGCTGCAAAAAACGACATGCAAGTGTCGGTTCACGCTGATATGGATCTTGTCGAGGTATATAATCAAAAGTATGGAACAGAATTGGAAGCCTTTCCCAGTGAAAATGTCGCATTTTCCGAAATGGGGAACCTCCATATTGCTGCCGGTGAAAAATTCTCCGACCGAATTACCGTATCCGTCAAATCTGATGGAGTAGCAGAAGGCACTTATCTCCTCCCGATTACCATTGCATCAGACAACGTCGCTTTTTCCGAGGATAATCAGGTAATTTATTATGGCGTTAAGGTCCGCGGCGTGTCGGTTGGGGAATATGATCTCGACACGGATTATGTCTCCGTCTTTTATCTGAATACGACCGATTATCAGCCCCTGCTGGCGGATATATGGGCATTGGAAAAGATTGAAATGCCCACTTTCCAAACCCTGTGGAAGCATCTGTTGGGGAATATTATCAATCTGCGTGTGGTTAAAATCGGGTATGACGAAGCAACAGGCCGCGCCTTGTTGGACCTCAATTCGGACATTCGCTATGTACTGGAGCATACCGACAAATATATCCGTCCGTTGCAAGATAAGGGTCGTAAGGTCTGCCTTTCGATCGAAGGCAGCAATTCCGGACTGGGCTTCTGCAATCTCTCGGATGCACAGATTGCTGATTTCGCAGCACAGGTCAAGTCATGTCTCGAAACTTACGACCTCGATGGGGTGAACCTCTGGGACCGCAATTCCGGGTACGGAGAGGTGGAGGGAATACCTGCCATGAATACCACCTCTTATCCGAAACTCATCAAGGCTCTGCGCGAAACGCTTGGCTCAGATAAATTGGTAACACTTACCGATTATGAGGAGCCGACCGAATACTTCTGGGATACCGACGCAACCGGAGGCATCGAAGTCGGACAATACCTCGATTATGCCTGGTCCGGATATATGGATCCCAATGAAGAATTTCAAATTGTCGATCCGTATGTAGATGCCGATATGGCGGCTCAAAACGGTATTATTTTGCATGATCGAAAAGCGATTGCGGGTCTGCCCAGAGAGCGGTTCGGTTCAGTTGCCATGCCGTGGTATCCCTTGTCAAGCCCAATCGTAAATGACCCCAACATGACCAGTTATATAAATGTCGGTATGTGGGGGATGATGTTTCCGGAAAGAAGTAAGATTGTAGTATATAGTGATTTAATAACACTTATTCAAGGTGATGATTGGGAAGGAGCTATGAGAGTGATCCCAGACATGTTTTGGGGTATTGCATTTGGTGAAGGAGCTTTAGAAGGAACATATTATTATCAGACCGATGTCCTTAATACATATAATGGAGGAGTACCCTTCGAATATGGACATCTCGAAAAAGATTGGTAAAAACTCGATAGGGCTTACATCCGTCTCAAACTAAATTATTCTAACCTAAATTCTCACAAATCATGAAAAAACAACTTTTAACTTTGGCAACGGCGCTGTTTGCTGCAGGAGCTCTGTTTACTTCGTGTGCAAACGATCCGGAGGAACCGCAGTTCCAATCTGACGGGGCCCAAATCTCGACTCGTGCATATGGTCAAAAGTCTCCGAAGACTATGGTCTATGTTGAGACCAACGACGTCAATCCGCTCAATGCCCTCTGCTGGGAGATGAATGGCGAAAAGTTCATCGACATTCTCAATCTCTTTGCATCGAACATCCACAAGGATTCCGACGGATATCCGACGGTTTATCTCAACGATAAACTGACGCGCATTCTGGAGCCCGACCCCAACAACCCGACTGAGACCGGGTTCCACAAATATGTGGAACCACTGCAGGAAGAAGACATCAAAGTCTGCATGACCTCGTTGGGAGACTGGCAAGGTATTGGAGTATCCAATATGACGCCTCAGATGGCGGATCGATATGCAGATATTTTGGTTTATTGTGTGGATCGATATGGTCTGGACGGCATCAATTTTGATGACGAATATAGCGCTGCAGAAGGGACGGTATATAATTCATTCTCACATGTAATCAAAGCTCTTCGCGCCAAGCTCGATACCAAATATGGTGCAGGCAACAAACTGATTACGGTATTCCAGTGGGGGAACTACAACCAGATCGATGTTACTGCCGGCGGCATGATTGACTATGCAGATCATGGAACATTTGGACCGAATGTCTTTATTTCTTCAAGCAGTATCTTGGGCGTAACAAATGATCGTTGGATGCCGCAAGCTATTAAATTAGGAAATTCTTACATTCCTTATTTGTTACAGCAAATCACTAACCGTTCTTCAGAATCAGCCGATGGAAATTATGCGGGTATTATGATGTTTAATATGCGACCGGCCAATGATGTGAGCCCGCAGCCTGTATTCCAGGCTATTGCAGATGGAGCTTACAATGGCGCAACCGTTTCGAATGTCTGCGACACTCCGTACACCCAGGATTGGGAGTTTATTTCCAGTGGGTTCGAGTTGACAAAGGACGATGTGCCTGCCTACCAGCCTACCTATACGGGAAACTAATCTCTCGCAATGTGATATAAGTCCGTATATCGAGTAATCAAGCTGTACCACCGGGCCCGCGCATCGTTGCGATGTGCGGGCCTATTTACTAACGACCAAAATTATAAACCATGAGAACTTTTTCGCTCAAAAGTCTTTTTCTGATTCTCATTGCAGGATCACTTCTGGCTTGTGTGAAAGAAGATCCGGGAAAATCGGATTCAACGACCTCTTCCAAACAATATACACGGGCATTTGGAGACAAGTCACCTAAAGTAATTGCCATTATAGAGACCAATGATACGGATCCCCGTAATGTGTTATCGTACCATTTGGGGACTTCGGCGGATGATCCTTTATTTTTTGATATTATAGAGTTCTTTGCCGCGAACATTCACAAAGACGCAAACAACGATCCGACAATCTATTTCAATCCTGAGTTAGCCCCTTTGTTGGCCGATACAACCACATATGTCAAACCCCTCAAGGATGCCGGGTTGAAAGTAGTCTTATCCATTCTTGGAGACTGGCAGGGCATAGGCGTAGCCAACATGACCGAATCCCAGGCTGACAAATTTACCGACATACTTGTCCATATCGTTAAAACATACGGATTGGACGGAGTTAGTTTCGATGACGAATATGCAAACTACAATTACAGCAATCTGATTGATGGTTCTTATGGCCGTATCATTGAACAGCTACGCACAAAACTCGATGCAGAATTTCCCGGCATCCATAAATTGATAGGTGTAGACCAATGGGGGAATTACAACCAGATTGATGCAGACGCAGGCGCAATGATTGATTATGTCTATCACGGCACGTTCGGACCTAATGTATTCATCGCGACACCGAGTGTTTCCGGAGTAACCCAGGATCGGTTCTCTCCTCAAACCCTTAATCTTAACCTGCAATATATCCAATATTTTTTGAATCAAATCAAAATCAGATCCGCTCAGGCTGCAAATCAAGGGTATAACTTCATTACCACATATAATCTGCATGTTGCCACAGATTGCAATCCATTGCCGGTGCTGCAAAGTATTGCAGAAGGGGCGTACAATTCCACGGTAACTTATGACGGAACCGCCTACGAACAAGACTGGACCTTTATCCCTGAAGGACATGAGATTACACACGAAGACGTGCTTAATTCCAATCCCAACCCTGATCCTGATCCTGGAATAGAATTCCCTTCGATTCCCAATGTAGATCATGGGAACAGAACGCCTTTGAATATGACGACAGTCTATGTGAATACGACCAATCCGTTAAATGCAAAATCTTATTATTTAACAGATACCATTTCCAATTCCAGCGAGCCCTTCCTTGATTTGTGCGTACTGGATGCCGGGAAGATTCACAAATCGTCGGATAATATGCCGACTTTGTATCTGGACTCCGATATGAATCATGTTTTGGCGAATGCAGACACCTATATTCGGCCATTGCAGGAAAAAGGTATTAAGGTACTTTTGCGGATTTTGGGTGACGGTCAGGATATGGGAGTGGCCAATATGAATGAGACCCAGGCTGATGCTTTTACCGATATTCTCGTGTGGGTTATTGGCAGTTATGGTTTGAACGGAATAACCTTCGACGACCAGTATTCAGAATATTCGGGTATGGTATATAACTCATATAGCAACATCATTCTGAAGTTACGGGAGAAATTCGATACTTATTTTCCCGATGAGAATCGGTTGATAACCGTTCGCGAATGGGGTAATTACAATCAAATATCGGCTCTTGCCGGAACTGCACTTGATTATGCGGATCACGGAACATATGGCCCGAATGTTTTTATGTCCTCAAGTTCAATATTGGGCGTAACAAACGACAGATGGTCGCCACAGGCTTTGAAAATATCCACTAATTACATATCATATTTTCTAAATCAAATTAAAGTCCGCAGCATTCAAGCCAGTCAAGGAGGTTATGGCGTCATATCTACTGATGACATGCGTTCTGCGGACGACATAAATCCTTTGAATGTCTTTGTAAAGATTGCCGAAGGAGCTTTAGGAAAGACTGTGACTTATGACGGGAATAACTATTCAAAAAACTGGATTTCATCTGGGAGCCAAACCATCACCCACAATGATTGTGATCTGCCTTAACTTAAATAAAAAAGCTGCCGTATTTTATCCGCATATCGAGTAATCAAGCTGTACCACCGGCTTTGATGTCGCTCATGCTTTTAACGGCAGCTTTATAAGGTTCACAAAAAGGCACGAACTCAACCTATACCACCCGAGGCTCGCAAAAACCCGACGAAATGATAGGTTGATTCGTGCCTGTTTACACGAATCACCTATCCATCCTATTCGTCTCATAAAATTTTGCGATTTCGGGTGGTGACGATAGGATCAAAACAATCATATTCTGATTGTTTTGCAAAGGTAAAAATAATAATTGAAAAGTAAAAAATAACAGACACAAATCCCGAAAATCCAGCCAACTCCAACACAATGTATGATTATTTATGCGGTACATTGTGTTTCTCCCACAATCCCGGTCATGCAAAAGAGTGTTAAAAGGCTTGAGAAGAGTGATTTTATAATGCAACTGCTTTCTTTGACTAACAAGCCGTTGCACGATAATGATCGAAAAAGCCTAAATATTGCATATAATCGTTTTATCAATCGAATCCAACAAGTCTCCAGACAAGACGGATGTTCGAAACTTGATTCGTTGCAAACACTTGCCCGAATCCGCGAAACATTGGTTCAGTTGCTGGAAAGCTATAACGATTCCGATTCATTGCAGTGCCTGTTGATCCGTTCTTCACTTTCGTTGGTAAATTTCGAGAAGCAGATGATCTATTTGCAGCTAAAATATCCGGGAATACAGGACATACCATCTCAGCGTCGTCATTCGCCCCTTAAAATTTCAAAACGGTTCACCAATTCCGATCTGATGGAGGTGATTGCCGCCTTGTCAGCCGTGGGTTTCTTTTGCCAGCAGGACGATTCGCCAGCCACCTTCATGCAGGTGATCCGCGAATTCGAAATCCTCTGCAATACAAATTTCAAGAATCCGGATAACTGCCGCTGGGCCGTCTTGAACCGCAAGAATCGTCTGACCCACTTCCTCGATACGCTGCGAGGCACGCTGGTCGAATTAAGTCAAAAATGAATATTCCCGGCCATCCGCGGCCTCGGCAGGTCGTCTGGAACAGATGGCCTCATTCCTCCGTTATCTTGCCGTCCTTAACCCGACAAGTATGCAGCAGGAGGATGATTTGCGGGCATTGGAGAAGATCGTCCAGTTTGCCCGGGCCCTGGGAATCGTGTTTCTGGGGCTGAACAGTTACTGGTTCTGTTACGACTGGTTCGCGCACCATGCGCTGACCACTCCCGTCGTAGATCAAATCTTTTGGAATCTTCAACAGTCGACCGGGCTCTTCACCTGGTCATCCATCACGAAACTCTGCGCCCTCTTCTTTCTGGTGTTGGGCTGCTACGGCACACGCAGCGTGCGGGACGGGAAGCCCTCGAAGCGGCAGATTCTCCTCCTGTCGCTGGCCGGTTTCTTCCTGCTCTTCGGCAACGACCCGCTGCGGAGCTTTCCCATGGGGCTGGAGTTCCGCTTCTGGAGCTATGTGCTGACCCTGCTGGGCGGCTACCTTGCGCTGCTGACCGCCGGGGTGTGGGTTCGCCGCCTGCTGCATACGTCCCTTGCCCGCGATCCCTTCAACGACGATAACGAGAGCTTCGAGCAGGAGGCACGGCTCCTCGAAAACGAATATTCAGTCAACCTTCCGACCCGCTACTACTACCGGGGCGAGTGGCGGCCGGGGATGATTAACGTCATCAACCCCTTCCGGGCGACGATGGTGCTGGGAACCCCCGGCTCGGGCAAGTCCTATGCCGTGGTGAACAGCTACATCCGCCAGCAGATCGAGAAAGGCTTCGCCATGTATATCTACGACTTCAAGTTCGACGACCTGTCGCTGCTGGCCTACAACCACCTGCTGCACCATCTGGATGCCTACCCGACGCGGCCGCGCTTCTGCGTCATCAACTTCGACGACCCGCGGCGCTCGAACCGCTGCAATCCCATCGCCCCGGAGTTTATGACCGACATCTCGGACGCCTACGAGTCGGCCTATACCATCATGCTGAACCTGAACAAGACGTGGATCCAGAAGCAGGGCGACTTCTTCGTCGATTCGCCGATCATTCTGCTGGCAGCGATCATCTGGTATCTGAAAATCTACGACGGAGGCCGCTGCTGCACCTTTCCGCACGCCGTGGAGTTTCTGAACCAGCCCTACGAGAAAATCTTCCCGGTGCTGACCTCCTATCCCGAACTCGAAAACTACCTCTCGCCCTTCATGGATGCCTGGCGGGGCAATGCGCAGGACCAGTTGCAGGGGCAGATTGCCTCGGCGAAGATTCCCCTCTCGCGGATGATCTCGCCGCAACTCTACTGGGTGATGACGGGCAACGACTTCTCGCTGGACATCAATAATCCGGCTTCGCCCAAGATTCTCTGCGTGGGAAACAACCCCGACCGGCAGAATATCTACTCGGCAGCCCTGGGACTTTACAATTCGCGCATCGTGCGGCTCATTAACAAGAAGGGGCGGCTGAAATCCTCAATCATTATCGACGAGCTTCCGACGATCTACTTCCGGGGGCTGGATAACCTCATTGCCACGGCCCGTTCGAACCGCGTGGCCGTTTGCCTGGGCTTTCAGGACTTCTCGCAGTTGGAACGCGACTATGGCGACAAGGAGGCGAAGGTGATCTTCAACACCGTGGGCAACATCTTCTCGGGGCAGGTGGTGGGCGATACGGCCCGCACGCTCTCCGACCGCTTCGGCAAGATCGTCCAGCTGCGCGAGTCGCAATCCGTCTCGAACGAGAATATTACCCATTCGACCAACACGCAGCTCGACGCGCTGATCCCGCCGTCGAAGATCTCGAACCTCACGCAGGGGATGTTCGTCGGTTCGGTGGCCGACAACGTGGACCAGCCTTTGCCTCAAAAGATTTTCCATGCCCGCATCGAGCTGGATAGTGCGGCGATTCAGGCCGAGGAGCGGCGTTTCGTTCCCATCCCGCAGATCTCCTCGTTTCTCGACGAGGAGGGCACGGACCGCATGGAGGAGATCATCCGCGAGAACTATTACCGCATCAAGGAGGAGGTGGTCGAGATCGTTGAGCGGGAGATCCGCCGCATCGAGAGCGACCCCGACCTCGCGGGGCTCCTGCCGAAGAAAAAGCAGTAACCCATCGTGCGGAAAACCCGCGGCTGACGGCCATGTACGGCCTGCGCAGGACGATTGGAAGCGACGGACATTCAGTCCTTTATATTCGCGGCATCAACCTTTTGTTTCACTTAAAACAGTTGCATTATGCCCGAAGAAAATCTGAATCAACCGATCAACCAGGCCCCGGAGCAGGCCGATCCTACCTACAAGGAGACGCTGTTGCTCTACAACGAACAGAACGGCGCCGTAGAGGCCGTCTCGGAACTCAAGCAGGAGGGCCGGCAGTACAAGGCCGTCACCACCTCACCGCTCACGGCCAACAAACCGGCCTTCTTCGACCTGCGGAACAGCTCGGCTGTGGGCGCTTTCATCAAGGGGTTCCTCTCGCAGGAGAATGCCAAGCCGTTCCATTTTCTGAAAGTCGCGGCAGACAAGGCCAGCGAGGTGGCGCAGTCGCTGCTGCGTCTTGCCGACAACCCGAAGGACCCGGAGGGATTGAAGGCATTGAACGACCACCGCGTTACCTCATTCCAACTTGAACGGGTCAAGTTCGACACGCAGGACCTGCACCTGCAGGAACTGAAGGAGATGGGCGTCGTCGTTACGCCGAAGGAGCTGGAGGCGATGAAGCTGGGCCTTCCCACGATGGAGCTCCACAACATCAGTCTGAAGGTCGGCGACCTGTCCGTTGCCGGAGAGTTTGCCCTGCGTCCCTTCCGCGACCGGAACGGCGACGTGCAGGTCGGGCTCGAAAGTGCCCTGGCCCGTCCGGAGTTCGAACGCGAGGAGTTCCGAATGATGTTCACAGCCAGCGACAAGGAGCAGATGCTGTCGGGGAAGACCCCGGACCGCCTCTACGAGATGCCCAACCCGCATACGGGCGAAAAGGAGTGGTGCTACGTGACGCTGAACCCGGCTACCAACCGCTTCGTAACGGTGCCCAAACGCGAAGTTCCGGACCTGCGTTTCTTCAACGGTGTGCGGCTGACCGAAGCCCAGCAGGAGAACCTCGCCTCGGGAAGCCGCGTGCAGGTCGAAGGGTGCACGATGCGCAACGGCGACATCACCTATTCGGGGAAGGTCGGCTTTGATGCCCTGACGCGCGAATACCGGATGACGGACTATCGTTACAGCAAACCCTACATCCCCGAATCGCTCTCGAAGCAGCTGGACGAACGGCAGCTCGCCGCCGTGAAAAGCCCCGAAGGTCTCGACTGCTCGAAGGAGAAGGCTCATCCGATTCTCGGGAAAAACGGCAAACCGCTCTCATGTATTATCCGGCTCAACCCCCAGACCAACGGTGTGGACTACGACTTCACGAACCTGCGCCGCCAGGAGCAGCAGACCTCCCAGTCAAAACAGCAGGGGCAGGAACAAAAGCCGCCCCAAAAACAGGAACCGGCACCCGAAGCGCCGAGCCGGGGCCGGAAACGCTAATGCCGCACGACGATGGAACGACCCGATCAAACGTGGTTCAGCGAGCGCCTCCGGCAGTTTCTCGAGGAGCGGCATCCTTCGCAGCCCCGTTACCGACGGATGATCGAGCGGCGCAGCCGGTTGGCATTCGAGGGCTATCGGCAAAGCATCGAAGCCGGTGTTCCGGTCGACCAGGCGATCCGTGTTGCCGATCGGATTCTGTTTCGGGGGCTGCTCTTCTCGCCCTACGATACGGTCCATCTGATCCTCGAAACCGACTACCCGGCTATTCCCCAAAGCCAGCGTCAGGCGGTGGCGCTGAAGCTGACCCGGATCTGTTCGCCGATCTTCGAGCGTACCCCATTGGGAGACGACTTTGCCCAGCGTCCCGAGTTCCGGCTCCTCAAGGAGCGTCTCCGACGGGCCATCCGACGGTGGATCGACGAAAACGGAGTGCCGGGCTACCAGAGTCCCGAACGCCCGGCACCTCTCTCGAAACGCTTCAAATAACCAATTTTTCAATCACCCTTCAAATCTTACAACCATGAAAAAACGAATTTTTGCGATGGCGGCTCTCGTCGCTTCGCTGCTTGCCTCTTGCAACAAGGAAACCGAAATGATGAACCCCGCTCCGGAAGCACACCCTGATGGTGCTTTGGTAACGATCACCCTCTCTTCGGGGGATGACACGCAGACCCGTGCCTTCTTCGATGCCACGGCTACGGCCGAGGCGTGGGAGAAGACCCTCTCGTCGCTCTCGGTCTTCACGTTCAACTCCTCGGGCGAGCTGCTCCTGCGGCGCGATTTCACGGCTTCGGAACTCGCCTCGAAATCGGCGTCCTTTTCGCTTCCGAAGTCGGCGGCGGGAACCGAATGCTCGTTCTATGCCGTTGCGAACTACGACGCTTCGTCGGCCAAAACCAAGTCGGCACTTACGGCCCTTGTGGAGAAGTCGGCCGGAGACTATAACGGCACCTTCGCAAATGTTTCGACCAAAGCGCTGCGCTCGGGCGGCTTCGTGATGTCGGGCTCGACGACCAAGACCGTCGGTGCGGTGAACACCTCGACGCAGGTGGGTATCACGTTGAAGCGCACGGTGGCGAAGGTCGCCCTTCAGATCACGATCGACCCGGAGTTTTCGGAGAAGTATCCCGGTTCGATCACGATCAACTCGGTGAAACTCTCGCGTGCCGCTTCGCAGTCGCTCATCGTGGCCGGTACACCCTCGACGGGAACCATGACCTACACCCATACGCAGACCCCGGGAACGGCCTCGTCGAAGTACAACAGCCTCTTCTATGTTTATGAGACGGGGACGCTCAATGCCGGAAGCCGCGTGCTGCTGGAGATCAACGCGACCTACGACAGCGACGGCAGCAGCTCGACGAGCGACGACCGTTCGGATGTAACCTATTCGGTCGAGCTGACGGGTAAGGCTGCGGGGCAGATCCTCCGCAACGGCTACTACCGTGTCGCGGCCAATATCACGGGCCTTGTGGGTCAGGACTGCCAGGTGTCGGTAACGGTTGCCGACTGGGAGACTCCCGTCACGCAGTCGGTTGATCTGGGCGCCTAATCCATGTGTTGCGGGTCCCGCCTTGCCCCGAGGGGTCGGACGGGACCCTTTTTCTAACCTTTCAAACACTGATTATTATGAAACGAATCCAGCAACTGGGGCTCCTGCTGTCGGTCCTTCTTGTGACGTTGACCGGATGCCGGGAGAGCCTGACCGAGGAGGCCGTGGCGCCTCGCGGTGTGGCGGTCGAGATCGCCGTACGTCCCGACGGGATGCAGGAGCAGACCCGCTCGACGGACGAGGAGGCGATCGACGATCTGAACTTCTACCTCTATGACGACAAAGGCGAACTGCTTCTGCATCGCTACCAGCAGGCGACGACCCTTCGCTTCGAGGTCGTGCCCGGACATTATCGGATGCGCCTCGCTGCCAACCTCGGCCGCGACCTCGGGGAGAACCCCTCGGAGGAGGAGCTCCGAATCTCGGGCGCCGAAAGTTACGAACGCCTTCCGATGGCCGCCGAGGAGGAGTTTGACGTTACGAGCGCCGGAGCAAGCTGCTCGACCGTCGAGGTCCGTCGGTGCGTGGCCAAGGTCTCCTATGAGATCAACGTCAAGGACCCCAATATCGAGCTTCGCTCCGTGCAACTGATCTCGCTTCCGCGCACTGCGTCGCTCTTCGATCCACAGGCGGCCCCGTCGTCCGATCCGGCCGACTATACGGATGGCTCCGAGACGACGCTCACGGGAGCGGCGGCTTCGGGTACCTGCTACCTGCTTCCGAATCTGCAAGGCACCGTTCCGTCGATCACCGACCAGCGGCAGAAAAGCCCCGAGAATGCTCCGGAGCACGCCTCGTACCTGCTGATCCGCGCCGCGAACGGCAGCCGGAACCTGCTCTATACTGTCTATTTGGGCGGCAACAACACCTCGGACTTCAACGTCCGGGCCAATGTCCACTACACCTTCCGCATCTCGATTCTGGGCGACGATGAGATCGACACGCGCGTCTATTCCTACTCGATTCAGGTGTGGGATGACTTCGATGACTACCGCTTTGGCGACTATTGCATCTACGAGGGGACGACCCTGCTGCATATCGACGTGGAGAACAACGACGAGGAACTGCCGCTGAACGGGACGTTTGCCGTTGTCTCGGGTGAGAGCTCGAAGGTATTTTTTGATGACTTCCATGGCGAATCGGGCCCGGATTTCAAGGTATATAATCCGAATAGCACCAATCTCTTCGGCGTGCAGTACAGTCCGACGGTTTACACCTCGTCGAACTCCCGCTTTGCTTACCGCATAACACTTCGGGATCCATACGGGGTTTGCGGAACCTACGATTTCGAGCATCAGATGGCCAACGTCGTCTATGCAAAGCCCTCGACTGGCGGTACGATCACGGTTTCGAGCGCCTTGTGGAGCGGCGAGACCGGCTCGGGAAGCAGCCTTCGGAGTGTGGCGCTGTGCTACGAACAGGGATGCAGCCTGACGGCACGCGCCGGAGCGGGATATGTATTCGAGGGTTGGTACTCGGACAGTGGCTATACGCAACGCCTCTCCACCTCGGCGACCTATGCGTTTCGTCCGCAGAAGGCCCGCACGGAACTCTATGCCCGCTTTAAGGCCGAAGCCATCCCGCTGGATGAAGACGGCACGGCCAACTGTTATATCGCCCGCAAGCTCAATACGACCTATTCGTTCGACGCTACGGTGCAGGGCAACGGGAAAACGACGACGAACATCCGCCCGCAACGCCTGAACGGAACATCCGCCATTCTGATCTGGGAAACCGGAACCGAACGCAATGCAATCATCTCGGATGTCTCTTTTGCCGACGGACGCATCACTTTTACAACCGGCTCTAAACGGGGGAATGCAGGTATTGGCCTGCTCGACAGCCGTGGCGAATGTATCTGGTCATGGCATATCTGGTCCGTAGACTATGATATTGAAAGCTCGGGACAGACCTATGCCTCGGGAGCAGTCTTCATGGATCGGAATCTCGGTGCCGAGACGACGGACTATACCCAACCCGCCTCTCGCGGATTATATTATGAGTGGGGCCGCAAGGACCCGATGATCTACTCCTCACTGCTTCGTGAAGCCATCTGGAATGAGCCGTGCCGTGGAGATATTACATATGCTCCTGGATTTGAATATGAACTCTGTGATCCGAAAGAGTATAGTGTCCCCTATGATGTGATGACGATCGAGTGGTCGATTCAACATCCAACGTGGTACATGTACGATGCCTCTTTTGAAGATTGGGAGTCGTGGGAGTCGGTCCCGGACTGGCTTTATGATTCCAATTCGAATTTGTGGGGCAACCGAACCACCGGTACGGAGATCATTATGATTACGGACAAGACGATTTATGACCCCTGTCCTCCGGGCTGGCGAGTCCCCGATCTGGAGGATTTCAAGGATATTAGCGTTGCTTCGGCCTCCATGCCATATTATGTAACGATCTACTGCAACGGTTCACAGACGGCCAAATACCCGCTGGGCGGATTCCTATATAGCTCACGCTATGATAATAACGGAGAGAATGCCTATGTCTATACGGCGTCCCCCCTATACCTGGAACGGATCGAAACTCAATCATTTTGGGGTTGATTGCTCTTCCATCAACATATCCGGAGAGTATCAAAGCATCTATGCAACTTCTTATTTCCGCTACGGAGCCGTTCCTGTTCGTTGTGTCCGCGAATAAAAATGATCGAGACGATGAAACGACAACAAATCATACCGATTCTGACTATGCTGCTCATGGCCTTGTGGGGTTCGCCCCACAAGGCTGCGGCACAGATCTTCGCCGTGCGTGCCAATGCGCTGGCAGTCTGTACGGCGACGCTGAACCTCGGCGTCGAGGTGGCCTTGACGGACCGCTGGTCG